>Ga0105238_10001052_pt1 | contig 27906 bp, 20 predicted proteins | sample KBSC34metaG_FD_81526 | JGI IMG/M metagenome (GOLD analysis project Ga0105238, IMG submission 81526) | Corn rhizosphere microbial communities from Kellogg Biological Station, Michigan, USA - KBS C3-4 metaG | ecosystem: Host-associated > Plants > Roots > Rhizosphere > Soil | place: Michigan, USA...
CCCCGAAAGAGACCATTGCGGTACTGCTTCGCAGGCCCGATGCCCCTGCTCCCATGCAGCGCGTCGTGCGTTTGGAGCAGGTGTTGGAGACCCGGTATATGGCGTGGCTCTCTTACGAAAACCAACACGGTCGTAACAATATCTATGTCGCCGCGAATCCGCTTCGCCCTGGCAGCAGAAAGCGCACCAAAGAGTGCATCGCTTCCGTCCGGCATCTGTACCTCGACATAGATATGGATGGAGATGCCCGTCTCGCTGCGCTCCGGGCATCGGAGATGGTGCCGCCGCCGACCTCCATTCTGTCTACTTCGCCCTGCAAATATCAGGTGCTTTGGCGCGTCGAAGAGTTCGACCTTGCGCGTCAGGAACAAACCCTCAAGCTGCTCGCTATCGGCTTCGGCGCGGACATCGCCTGCACCGACTGCAATCGAGTCCTTCGTGTCCCCGGCTTCCTGAATCGGAAGTACGACCCGCCCTACAAAGTCACGGTCGAATATCCCGACGATTCCATCTGGACTCCCGATGATTTCCAGCTTGACGCAGGCGTGGCCGATGCCATGCTCTTCGTGGCTGCTTCGACGCCTCGCAAATCGCCGTCGAAACACAGCAATTCAGAGAGCGATTGGGCATGGGTTTCCCATGAACTTGCCCAGGGTAAAGATGCCGTCAAACTGACGCGGGAGCTGGCTTCACGGCGCTCCGACAAACCCAATCCGCTGTACTACGCGCAGCGCACCGTCGATGTCGCTTCGGCTCGCCTGTGGTTCATCGAAGGCATCCGCTTCGATGACGTAATCACCATGCTCGAATCCCGCCGCCGCTTCGAGCTTCCCGCCGCACTTTGCTTCGCTCGTGCGCGGGAGATTGCGGCCACGGCAGAACGCATGATTGCCCGTAGAACGTCTGCCTGATTTCAACCCTCAAAGGAGAACGCAAATGCCACTCATCGAAGTCACCCAAATCCGCCGCGTAACCGCCCATGTCCGGTTCAATGAGCCGGTCGTTACGCAGATCAATCAATACGCGGCTTTCATCGGCGCAACGCCCGATGAAGTCATCAATAAAGGTCTCGAATATCTCTTCGACAAAGACCGTGATTTCGCAGCCTTTCGAGCCTCCGATAAATGCAAGGATGTGCCGGAGCTTCTGAAGGCCCGTCGCGCTAATGGAACGAAGGCTTCTCGCGGCAGCGCGAAGAAGCCTTCAGCCGGGGTCGAGCCAACAGATTCCGTGGCGGTTCGGAGAGCATGATGCGCCCCCTACATCTGTGGCAGTACGGAAGCGGTGCTGCGCACCGGGTGTATTTCGACACTCCACCCCTCATAGGGTCGTGCAGGTATACCAACGTAAACCTGCACAAACTGAAGGAAATACGCTGAGGCCGGTATACGCAGGTATACCGGCCAGGAGACATCCAAATGTCCCTGCTCACCATACAGAACGGCTCGAAGAAACCAACCAATAAGACTGTGTTTCGCAATACCACGCGATGCCTGAAGTTGACCGAGGATGAGGCGCGATTGGTGGATGAAGTTGCTACCGCGAAGGGCGTTCCCCGCAGCGAATGGATGCGCGACGTAATCCTGCGCGAGCTGCGTTCGGAGCCTGCATTCGATCCTTCGCTGGCAGAGGTTGTCGGCGTGCGTCTTCTTTTGGTCAACGTCCTGCGACCGCTCGCCGCAGGCCAGAGCGTTTCCCTCGAAGCGTTCGATAAGCTGCTTGACCAGATCAGCACCTTGAAACATGAAATGGCCGGAAAGCTCTTGGCCGAAGGAAGGAGATAAGGCGATGGCAAAGACAACATGGGGTCGCAAGGAAACAATCATCTGGCCGCAGAACCGGCCCATCTATACCTATGGCGCGATCTTCGCCGCCATCGTTCTGACGGCCTTATTTCTCTACGGTCGCCTTCGATTCATCGGTACGCCATTGCAGCGGTTTTACACGCCGGTCTATGCGCGTACTTCCGTCTTCGGGTCGTTCAGCCGAACGCACCGCAGCCAGTACCGGATGCTCTTTCTGACCGGACGCGGCATGAAGCCGAGTCCCGCCACGAGCGATGACGTAGTGCATGGAAAGACCGTGGAGCCGGGAGATCGAATCATTCCTCTGGCGCTTTCTCCGGCTGCGCTCCAACATGGCAACGACCTACTCTTTCGCGGCCCGCTACGGAGCTACGTGGATGCCCGGTTGTGCGATTACCTCAAGGTGGCAGTCTACAAAGGCAATGACCTATCCGCCATCCTGAAAACTCCGCTGCTTTGTGGCGCGGGAATCTTTCTGGTCTTACTGCCGTTCGCTGTCACCGAAGACGTGAGGCGGCAGAAAGCGCTCAAGTATGGACGGCGCCTGAAAGGCCCCGAGCGGCTCACGCCGCAGGAGTTCAATAAGGCCGTTAAAGGTGATGGCATCGGCTTCAAAACCGATGATATGAAAGAGATGATTCGCATACCGGCGCGGGCCGAAGCCCAGCACATGCAGATCATCGGCGACACAGGCGCGGGCAAGTCCGCGCTAATGTTCCAGCTGCTTCGTCAGGTCCGCAGCCGGGGTGATTCGGCCATCGTCTATGACCCGGCCCGCGAGTTTGTAAAGCGATTCTACGATCCGACACGCGGCGACGTAATTCTCAATCCTCTCGACAAACGCTGCCCTTATTGGGGACCAGCCGAGGAATTGCGTAGCCGCTCCGAAGCAAAGGCTCTGGCCGCGTCCCTCTTCCAGCCGCCGCAGGATCGCAAGGGCGAGTTTTTTATCGAATCGCCGCAGAAAATCTTTGCCTTCCTGATGGCCTATGGCCCGACGCCGGACGAGTTGGTGCAGTGGATGTCGAACCCGGAAGAGATCGACCGCAGGCTGAAAGGAACGGAACACGCGCACCTGATCGACCCGCGAGCGCACCAGCAGCGGGCCGGTGTACTTGGCTCACTCGGCTTGGTCGCAGACAGCCTTCGTTTGCTACCGAAGAAGGGCGAAGGCAACGGTGCATGGACGGCTACGGAGTGGGCCGAGAAACGCCAGGGATGGATATTCCTTACCTCGCTTCCAGCCGAGCGTGAAGCACTGCGCCCGTTGCAGAGCTTATGGATTGATTGGCTGGTTTTGCGCCTGTTGAATGAGCCGACCAAAGAGCAAAAACGTGTGTGGTTCGTCATTGACGAGTTGGCGAGCTTACAGAAGTTGCCGCAACTTCACACGGCCATCACGGAGAGCCGCAAAAGCCGCAATCCGGTGGTGCTTGGCTTCCAGGGCAAGGCCCAACTGGAATACATTTACGGGCATCTGGCCGAGGTGATGCTGTCGCAGCCTGCGACCAGCGTTTGGCTCACGACGAAGGAGCCGAACGCCGGGGAATGGGTCAGCAAGTTCATCGGCAAAGTCGAGATTGAACGGCTGCGCGAGACCCACTTCGATGGAACCCGCGCAGGTCACAACTTCACCATCGAAAGGCAGGTCGAGCCGCTGGTCCTGGAGTCCGAAATCTCCGGCCTCGCAGACCTGCACGCCTATATGAAATACCAAAACTATGTGACTTTTTTCTCGTTCCCATACTTCGATATGCCCGAGATTGCCAAGCCATTTGAGCTGCGCGAGCGGCCCGATGACAGGCTGCCGTATGACCCGAAGAACATGCGTAGCGAGGCGTCCGCTGCGGAACTGGCGCAGGAGCCGGAGGCTTCCGCTCCACCATCCGAATCGAACGAACCTGCGACCTCGGAAGCCATACAGCCGGAGCTTTCCATCGTTCCCGATGCTCACGAAGAACAGAACGTGATTACGCACGGTTGAGGAGTTGTCATGCTCAATATCTCGAAACCACTCTCCGCAAGCCAGGCACAGACTTACCACGAGAAAGAGTTCACCGCTGCCGAGCAGAACTATTGGAAGCAGGGCGATACCATTCAGGGCGAGTGGCATGGGAAGCTGGCGGACAAGTTTGAGCTATCGGGAGGCGTGGGAGCCGAAGAGTTCGCACGTCTTTCCGAAGGCCAGCATCCGCAGACCGGCAAGCAGTTGGTATCGCATCGCACCGTCCATGAATACCGCAATGCTGACGGAGAGATGGTCTCCCCGGTCGAGCATCGGGCAGGTTGGGATGCGACATTCTCCGCTCCCAAGTCCATCTCTTTGACCGCACTTGTCGGCGGCGATAACCGTGTGCGCGAGGCGCATCGAGAGGCTGTCAATGTTGCCTTGAATGAGTTGGAGCGGTATACGCAGGCCCGCATCGGAGGCAATCATCCCGCGGAGACGACCGGGCAGTTTGCGGCGGCGAAGTTTGAACATGACACGGCGCGTCCCGTAGACGGATACGCCGCTCCGCAGCTCCACACGCACGTTGTCGTCTTCAATATGACCGAGCGCGAGAATGGAAAGATGCGGGCCTTGCAGCCCCACTCTTTGTTTGAGAGCCAGCAATTCGCTACGGCTGTTTATCAATCCCATCTCACCTACAAGCTCCGCTCTCTCGGCTATGAAATCGAAGCCGGAAAGAGCGGAGCACCGGACATCAAAGGCTACACCCAGGAATATCTTGATGCGTCCAGTCCGCGCCGCCAACAGATCGAAGAGGCTTTGTCCCGAGGCGGTTTTACCGGGCCGGAGGCCGCGCAGATTGCGGCGCACAACACCCGCGATAAGAAAGTCATTCTGTCTCCCGATCAAGTCCTGGCGGCTCATCGGCAGATTGCCGATGAGTTCGGCAATCAGGCCGACCGGGTTGTGGCCGAGGCGCGGGAGCGCAGAAAAGAGCAGGTACAGGAGCGACCGGAACAGGAGCGTCGCAAGCAGGTGCGGGAGGCCGTCACCTTTGCCCGCGATAAGGGCTTCGAGCGGGAGGCCGTGGTGGACGAACGGGCGCTCTACGTAGATGCGTTGCGCCGGGGGATGGGAGAGATGACCTACCCGGAGGTCCGCGCCAGCTTCGAGGCGCGTGTCGCCTCCGGCGAGTTCAAAGAGATTGCCGATGATGGCCACAAGCCGGGCCGCAGGTTCACGACGGCGGCGACCATCAAGGCCGAACAAGAGATCGTCCAGAAGGTGCGGGAGGGACAGAACAGTGCGCCGCAGATCATGCCGATACAGGAAGCGATCCAGCTCACCGAAACGCGTCCTCACCTGAATACCGCGCAGCGAAAGGTGATCGAGGAAGTTCTGACTTCCCGCGATCGAGTCCAGGGATTGCAGGGATTGGCAGGCTCAGGTAAGACTTCGGCGCTGGAAAGTATCCGTCAGGGGGCGGAACAGAACGGCTATGCCGTTGAGGGCTTCGCCCCCACCTCCCGCGCAGCGCGGCAGCTCCGCGATGCCGGTATTCCCGCCGATACGTTGCAGGGCTTCCTCGCCCGCAGCCGCAATGCCGACCCGGCACAGAAACATCTCTACATGCTCGATGAATCTTCACTAGCATCCACGAAACAGATGCGGGAATTTCTCGAAAAGATTGGCCCGCAGGACAAGGTCTTGCTCATTGGAGACACCCGTCAGCACCAGGGTGTCGATGCTGGAAAGCCCTTTGAACAACTGAACGACGCCGGGATGCGCACCGCTCAGCTTGACCAGATTATTCGACAGAAAGATCCCGGACTCCTGAAAGCCGTGGAACACCTGTCAAAGAACGAGACCAAAATCGGCGTCGACATGCTTCAGCAGCAGGGACGCGTGACCGAAATCGCCGACCCACAGCAGCGCATTGAAGCGATTGCGAAGAGCTATGCCGCCCGTCCTGAAAATACCATCATCGTCTCTCCCGACAATGCCTCGCGTCGAGCGATCAACCAGGCCGTACGGCAGGAGCTCCAGACGCTCGGCATCGTAGAAAAAGAGGATCATTCCATGCGTGTGTTGACCCCACGGTCTGACATGACTGGAGCGGATCGAGCGTGGGCCGCACGCTATCAGACCGGCGATATTTTGCATTACATTCGTGGAAGCAAGGAGTTCGGCATCGAAGCTGGCAGCTATGCCCAAGTCGTTGCGACTGATCCAAAAGAGAACGTTGTCACCGTACAAAAAGGGAACCGTGAACGAGTCGCTTATGACCCTTCAAGACTGCGCGGCATCAGCGCGTACCGCGAGATTGAGCGTGAGTTTGCCTTGGGTGACCGAATTCAACTGACCGCCCCGAATCGTGCATTGGCTGTCGCCAACCGTGACCTCGGTACCCTTCAGCAGTTCGGCGATGATGGCACCATTACGATCCGCGTGGATGGAAGTAAGGGCCGAACCGTCACTTTCAATCCCAGGGAGATGCGGCACTTCGATCACGGTTACGCCGTAACCTCGCACAGCTCGCAGGGCCTCACAGCGGAACGCGTCCTCGTGAATATGGACACAGATGTTCACCCCGAACTCATCAGCGGCCGCTTTGCCTACGTCTCCGTCTCGCGTGCGTCCCACGACGCCCAAATCTATACGAACAACGCTGCGAAGCTTAGTGAAAGTCTCAGTCACGAGGTAAATAAGACGTCCGCCATCGATTTCGGGAAAGTCCAGAATCCGATTCCGACTCTGGGATTCGACCAGGCCCAAGCCTTCAAAGGAAACGCCGCTGGTCTGGGCCTGTCGCTTTGAGGAAATGCCTTTGCCAACAGCGCATCGTCACCACAACAGCAGGTATCTTTAGCGCCCCGGACGTTCGCCCTCGACTCTTCCGTCCGTCGATCCTGCCGCCTGGCACTGCACCTTAAACCGCCCGCACCTCTTGTTGCAGGTTAATCCGTTCAGCGACTTCTTGATAGACGGGAACGCGCAACGCTTCCGCCGCCTCCAGTGTCACAGCTAAACCATACGGAACCCGTTCATCAAGACGACCCGCATCGGCCCGGCAATTGACCTTCAATCGGATCGTTGCCCCGTCGATAAAGGCGACCGCATCGTCGCCTTCGAAGATTTCATGTTGCATGGTTCCACGCTGCACTGTCTGCCAATCGGCACAAACTCGAACGGTGTTGAGAGCACTCTCAGGCGTACTCACCCATAACCCCGCGCGTCGATAGTCACGGTGGAGAGGATTGACGGGGGTGAACCAAGCAAGCGAGACCACCAGTCGTCGTATTCCAACGATTCCCGAAAGGCTCGGCGGCAACGGCAATTCGTAAAGATGCCCTTCGTCCTCGCCGATTGTCGAAGCCGAGATAACCGTTACGCGGTGATTCTCACAGCCCAGAACACGTTCAAGCTGCGCCGCACCGTAGCCGAAGTATCGCGCGATGTGATCTCGGTAATCCCGGCCAAGCTGCAAATTCTGTCTCAAGGCTTCGGCCGCTTCGGTCCAGGAACTACCGTGGACAAGTAGCGCCTTGGTCAACACCGTCACTGCTTCAGGGCTCCAATCGGTTTCGAGCCCCTCCAACATCTCTAAAATCCAATCACAGGAGCGACTGCCGAGCGCTGTCGCATTGCTGGTGCCGCACAGATAGCGGCTCGCCCGAAGCTCTCCGCCTTGTCCAGGAGATGCCACCAACTGTCCCGGGCCGGATCGCAATGTCTGAGCCAACTCCAGCACTCCGTTTGGCTCTGCCGGGTTACGAGATAGCCGGTAGAGCTGCAATCCGCCCTCGAATAGAACATCCGGTTTTACCGAGCGCTTGAACCCGAGACCGATCCGGTTCAACGGACTGGGATAGCCCGTTTCAGGATATGGATTGATGAGGGCAGCTGGAGCAACAACTCCCGAATCATCTCCGTGAAGACTTCCCACCGCAACTGCGTTGACTGCCTCTGAGGGCGAAAGAATCCGACACAGATGTGCGTTGCCATGAATGGCACGAGCCACCGCCGACGACAAGTCCTCTGCCGGCAGTTGTTCGACCGCCGTGCGCACCACGTCCAATTCAATGCTCGAAGGATCGTTTCCCACACTAACAAGAAACAGGACGCGATACTTCCAAGAGAGCCAATCAATCATGCGTCCGAAAGGACTCATCGGCCCGTCCAATGGTCGGCTCGGATCTCCAATCGACAAGTTGAGCACGCGGATACTGGGAGCAACCGCGGGTGTCGCTCCCTCGCCTTCGTAAAGGCGCTTCACCGCGCTATGAAGCAAATCCACCGTAAGTTGATCCGCCGGGATGGACTCGCTCCGCAGTGCGCGAAAATCGCGAGGATCGGGCCGCATGATTGGCCGCACATAAAGAGGCCGCATCAGCGCGTCTTCCGCCGCAGACAAGTCCCCCCGCACGATAAGCGAGGCCATCGCGGTTCCATGCACCCGTTCTGCGGCCTGATAGTCTTGCTCCCATCCCTGAGGGTCATCGACAATCAACCGGCCAGCCAGCAATTCGTGATTGGCCAGAGGAAGGCCATCCAGAAGCCCGATACGCGGCACTCCTGTGGGTCTCGGATCGGCGCCTACATCGCCTGTGAATGGGATAGGAGGTGAATCGGGAGGTGTCGCAATCGACTGTCCTGCGGGACGAAAGAACATGATCTCGTCCAGTTGCAGCAATCGCACGGCAACATTATCCAGAATCTGAGTTGCAGCACCGCTGGGGATGGAGCCCAGCAGGCCGTGATACCCAATCTCCGAATGTGTCGATGTTCGGACCACCTGGCCGCCCGCAGCCACCACCGCGCCTTCGACCTGCAGGGCAGCCCTGCGTCGTGTGTCCTCATTTCCCCGAAACCAGAGCTCCGCTTCAAACGCGACAGTCTGCCTGCCATTCTCAATTTCAAATCGCCAATTTTCGAGAAGTCCCGTGTCGCGTAATCGATCCTCGGCATTCCAAAGCCGCAGCGTCCGCAACCGTCCAAACAGATCGCGCCATTTGTTGAAGTTTCGCGGGAAAGGCTGCTCTGGGTTTGCCTGATAGGCCGCCCACATGCGCAGCAACTCGTCGAGTGCAGCGCGGTTCGCCATGATAAGAAACAAACGGCCCGAGACTGGATCATCGCGTCGATCAGGGCGATAGAAATCCTGATCCGCTGCCATTTCTTCGTCGACTTCGGCCAACCACTCCATACCGCGGATGCGGCGGACGGCGTTGAAGAAATCGGTGATGGAACCTACGGTCTCAAGAACGATGACCTTCTCAGGCTCGGCTCCCTCGACATCGGCTCGCAGTGCGCCACGGCCTTCAGCGAACGCTTGTTCGAGTCGTTGAATCTGCGGCCCGATGCGTTCGCTTTGTCGTGTCGCGTTTGGCAGGTGCACTGCCGTCTCGCCGCCGTGCTTCTTGGCTCGTGCGGCTGTTACGTGCGTTGGAAAGATTAGGATCGGCAACGTGCCCATTGTGCCCAGCACTCCTCTTCGGATGGCTCAGAATCCAGAGCTTCATCTGCTCTTGAAAAACTCGATCTGGATCATTGGCTCCATCCAGCACACATCTCCGCAAAACGTCTTGAGCCAGGTCTTGTAACTCCGAATAGCTTGCACCTTCCAACTGGGCGAAGGACCGTTTTACTTTTGATATATGGAACTGAGGGAAACGGGCAGCGAGAAGATCAAACCACCGCGTAATATGCTCCCGATCCGGCAAAGGCAGGTTTGTGCGGATCTGGAAACGTCTCCAGACTGCACGATCCAACAAATCAGGATGGTTCGTCGCAGCAACCAAGACAACATAGCTTGGTAGGCGATCCACCTCAAGCAGCAAGGAATTCAGCACTCGCTTGATTTCGCCGGACTCTTGCCGGTCTTCGCGCTCCTTCGCAAGAGCATCGAACTCGTCAAAAAACAAAACACATTGACGGAGACGCGCATACTGAAACACTTCCTGGATGCGCTTCGCTGTTTCGCCTAGATAGCTATTAACCACTTTCTCGTAGCGCACGATAAGGAACGGAACAGACAGGGCTGTTGCGATCGCCTCCGCTAGAGAGGTCTTTCCGTTTCCCGGAGGTCCGGTCAGGAGCACTCGGCTTCGTGGCTCAAGATTGTAGGAGCGCAATAAATCGGCCCGCTGCTGCTCCTCAATGAGCTGCGTAGCAAGGATGTGGACTGTCGCAGGTAAAACGAGGTCGGATAAGGTCACATCAGGTTGTTGCTCCAAGAGCAAGTCTGCGCTTGGGCTCTTGAGCACAACGTGCACCGCGGTCTCGCGACCTTTTGCGCGCGAAGCAGCCTGGGCAAGCGAATCAGCCAGAACGTGATGGCTTTTTGAGCGCTCTTCGGCGATGACGGCTTCCACCGTCTTCGTGAAAAGCTCCTGCTCGCCATTGAATCCGGCCTTGACGAGATTGAGCAGTAAATCCGAACGTGCCATGGCCGGTATCCTCCAAATCAAGTCTAGCAGCGTGCGTTCCAGCGTCTACCACTCCGTCGTCGCCGGTGGAAAACAGGTACCGAATTACAAACGTCCATCACGGGATGGCTGACGCACAGGTGAGAACCGTCACGTGCGCAATGCTCTTCGGGACGCTTTCCTATTTGGGCCAGATAAGGCACTGAACCTGTCCACCATCTTGCGATTTGCCGACGTGCCACTAGAGTTCGATACCAAGCCTCTCGAAGAGCGGCAATAAATGCTCTCTGTTTTGAAGAATGATTTGGTTGTATCGTGCTTTTCCGACCGGCTCGAAAAGCGGAAGCTGTTGGTAGAAGTAGAGAAGAAGTGCTTCTCTCACCCTCAGTGTCAGAAGACCGCCTTCCATCCCGTAATCAACTTCAACCGCGCGCTTCTGTCCCTCGGAGAGATGCGGAGCGACCGCCAATGTCAGTTCAACGAAACTGTTCCACGCTTGATCCCCATTACCGCTTGTTCCAGTAAGACCGGACGAATCTAACGCAACTTCGGTAATTCTCGCGAAGACGAAATCCCGGAATTCATTGCGCTCGTGACAATATCCCCGGACGTGCCACCGAATACCGTCGAACACTATGGCGTGCGGACTTATGAAGCGCTTTTTTGGTTCTGTTCGGCTCATCGACTGATAGCGGACTTCGACACGAATGGATTTCCTAATCGCATCGAGTAGCAGGCGTAAAACCTGAACATCGATCCTGCGAGAAGGAAGGCGCACCACCCCCGTTGACGGATACCATCCCAAGAAGGTGGCTTCCTTCGGAAGCATGCCCGCCTCGACCTGCCTTATCTGGTTCAGAAATGTGAAGGCGTTGACGGATTCCATCAAAGGACGAAAGGAGGGTGCAGAAATGTAGGCTTTCTGCTGACGGTCGTAGAGCATATTGCTTGGCGCAAGTTCTTGGTAGCGAGCTAAATCCATAGATGCCTGTGGCACGGATATGCCGAAATGAGAGGTGAGATCGGAACGATTCAAATGCCCCTCCCACAGAAGTCTGAAGTCTATGAATTCAAGCCGGCGCTCTTGCCCCCATTTGGCCGGCCAAATCGCAGTGTTTACTTCGTTTTCATTACCAGATACCGTCATCGGACCCTCTCTGATCAGTATACTAAGTTGACGGGTATACTTTTTATAAGTATCGTTGGAGGTGCACGAAATATGACTCCAATGAGGTCCGATGGCGAATTCAATCCCGGAGCATCAAAATGCGGAGTCTCAGTTGAAGTTTCTCCGTGCGCGTCAGCAGCTCTATGCTTCTGCGACCATCTTTCTGGTTTTGCAACTTTTCCTCACCCTATTGGTCCCACTCGCTGGCGCGATAATCGCTGCGTTTCGTCCTGATACTAAACCTTACGTTGCTGCAGCCGCTCTGACAGTTTTACTGCTCGACATACTCGTGTTGGATCGGCAACAAAAGACACTCCTCAAGCGTGCGGCCAAGATTGCGGAGCAGTTCGACTGCACAGTGCTGGAACTGCCGTGGAACGAATTCACGGTCGGAGAGAGGGTCGAAACAGAAGAGATCCATTCTGCTGCGAAGGCGTATGCCAAGCGCCATGATGACAAACTCCTTCGTGACTGGTATCCGCCGGAAGTGGGAACCATCCCTTTGTCAATGGCACGCATCATCTGTCAGCGAACCAATCTCCATTACGACCGCCGTCTCAGAGTGAGCTATGGGAACGCCATCTTAACTGGAGCATCGTGCGTCGTTCTCGCCATCTGGATATATGGCCTCGCCAATAATCTCTCAATAACTGCCTGGGTACTCACGATGGCGCCCGCCATCCCGGTTCTTGCATGGGCAGGCCGAGAATTCTATCGACAGAGGGACTCAGCAGAACCTCTTGAAAAGCTCCTAAGAGAAGCGAGAAAGTTCTGGAATGAGGCACTCTCAAATGGTTGTGAAGAGAGCTACTGCTTAACGAAGTCGCGCGAATTCCAAGACGCCATCTACAGCAGACGCGCAAGTAGTCCGCTTGTATTCCCACTGGTGTATCGACTCCGACGTAGCTCCTTGGAGGACGAGATGCACGAGGGGGCAGCAGATTTTTTGAGACAGTACGCGCAATCGAAGCTTCCACCTTGGAGTTAAAGCGGCGCTTCAGAACGCGACGTAAAGGAACAATTTCTTATACTTTTTGGAGGTCACTATCTCGGCTCTCGGTATTCACGCAAACCACAAGTTACCTCATGCCGCCTTCGCTTCTCTCTGGGATGCGATTCATGTACCGCTGGATCTTAAAGATAAGCTACTGAGTCAGGCCATTCTCAATTTCACGGCCCGTCCTTTCCTGGATCGTGCTCGCGTTCCTTTGCATGGAATCATCCTGATGACGGGAGTTCCCGGAACAGGAAAGACCTCGCTGGCTAAGGGGTTGGCTGACCGAATTTCCCAGGTGCTTACGAAACAGAAGCTGCACTACCTAGAAGTAGAACCACACTCGCTGCAGAGTGCTCAACATGGTGCGTCTCAAAAGGCAGTTAAGGAGCTTTTCGCCACAACCATTGCTGAGCGTGCGGCGCTTGGTCCTACATTCGTCCTCTTGGATGAAGTCGAGACGCTGGTAGTTGACCGTTCGCGGCTCAGCATGGACGCAAATCCAATCGATGTGCATCGCGCTACCGACGCTGCGCTGGTGCAGCTCGATCACCTTTCGGCGACCTATACAAATCTGATCTTCGTCGCGACAAGCAATTTCCCCGGAGCAATTGACGGTGCCTTTCGTTCAAGGTGCGATTTAGTAGTCGAGGTGCGGCTTCCGAACGAGCAGGCAATCCGGTCCATCATCGTGGATACGATTGAGGCGTTCGCTGCCCACTTTCCAAAAGTCGCCTCTATTACGAAGGGCACTGATTTTGAAGCTGCCATCCATGCAGCCGTCGGTCTTGATGGTCGCCAAGTAAGGAAAGCAGTCGCATCCGCGTTTACGTTCGACCGGGAGGTTGCGGTCGATCCTAATAAGGTAACGGCGGCTTATCTACTGAAGGCCACCAAACTGGCAAAACGGAAGGAGACCAAATGACAGTTGTTCGACGGACCATCCGCTCCATTCCGTTCCGGTCTGCCGATGAGACATGGACATTTATCGTGAATCTTATCGCTCCAAAATCTGGGAAAGCACGCAACGAGTTGTTGTCCATTGCCGGCATAGCGAGTTCGATGATTACCGAGACCGTGATGACCGAATCGCCGATCGTAGTATATGGATCTGGTCCACGTCTCCGTATCTATTGTCTATACGATCAGGATGCCACCGATTCATCGAAAGCTTCTGAGTCTGATCTGTCTTTCGTTCCAACCGAGGACGATTGGAACTTGTCCCTTCCTGCACCGTCCGCGGATCTCGCTTGGGTTTCGAAGGCGCTGAAGGATAAATCTACTCACGTTGCCGCACGGGATCAGAGCGACAAGGTAGAAGAGGCGGAGGATGCCAAAGAGAGCTCGACTCAGGAAAATCAAATCGATAAGGGGGCATTCCTGCGACTATGAGCACTTCGGTATCCGTAAATACCTACACCTACTCAGTGACCTTCGTCGCCGACAATGTTCAACGCACACTCAAAGACATCATTGTGCAGAGTGGCCTTGACCCAACGAAGTATGTGAACAGTTGGAAAAGCATCAATCTTGCGCTAACGACGTGGATGCAGTCAAAGCACCTCAAGACCATCATTCTCGAGATTTTCAATCCCAAGGACGACACCTTGGTAGGTCGTTGGGATATCGAAATCTCTTACGGGTGGAGCAGTAGCGATACAGGATCGTTCTGGATCGATACCGATCAAATTAAGACAGCAATCAGAAAGTGTGGCGCAGTTCCTTCCTCGTGTTCGTATCAGATCATGTTCCAAAACTCACCGGGACATGCTGAGGTTGATGGCTGGTCGGACGGAAAACTTCGATCCACGGATGGTTTTGTCAAACAGAGTCTCGGCAGCACCGTGGAGCACAGTGGGTTGGGTGCAAATGCCAGTTACTACAGAAAGAAGGCGTAATGCTATCTGTCGAAGACGCATTCAAGAAATTTCGTAGTCGGTTGGAACTCAACGATAAAGAACAGAAGAATGTTTCCTCACGTCACAATGAAATGCGCGACGCATTACGTGCAGCCTTCGATGTGGAGAATGATTTTCTCACCGGCTCATACAAGCGCTACACCAAGACGAAACCATTGCAGGATGTCGATTTTCTTTGTGTGCTTGGGGAGAAGGAGCGCTTCCGGCGAAAAGAACATCCGTCGAAATTGCTTGACGCCTTCGTAGAGGTGCTCGCAAACGAGTACGGATCGAAAGCCGTTACGAGACACGACCGATCGGTCGAAGTAGATTTCGGCATTGTCGTCGATGCGGAAGACAACACGGATTACCGTGTCGTCAGCATGGAAGCTGTACCTGCATTCACGCTCAAGGATTACTACGAGATTCCAGACGGTCCCCATAGCGATTGGATCAAAACCAATCCGAAAGTACATGAGGAGCTGGCACTCAACGCTCAAAATAGCTATGACGGACAGTGGAAAGGCATTGTTCGCATGGCCAAGTATTGGAACAATCACAACGGCAAAACGATTCAACCATCGTTCTTGCTGGAGGTCATGGCCTTGGACTGCATGCAAGGTCCATTTGGTGGAAACTTCTCTGAAGAATTTCAATTTCTCTTTTCGACGCTTGCCGATCGAATCGATGAAGAGTGGCCCGATCCGGCTGGGCTTGGAACTGCGATAAGCCAAGAGATGACCCCCTGGAAGCGGACCGCCGCGAAGGAAGCGTTGCTGAGCGCCGCGAAGGCCGCAGCCAATGCTCGTCACCTAACTCGGATCGGGAAAAATGGAGAAGCTCTTCAGGCGTGGCGTACTTTGTTTGGACCGAAGTTCCCTCTGTCGTAATGCACTCGTGGCGTAGGGCTCTTATGGCCTGCTACAGCGTAGCGCACAGTAATTCCGTCATTTGGTGTGAAGTGAAGAAAGTGGGTTAGCGAGGTATGCGCATGTGGAATCTCGGTGCGAATGCTATCAGCGCGCTTCTCGACCTTCCTGAGACTGGAATGGGCTTCCAGCTTGTCGAAGCCTTTGCCGGTGGGATGGAAAGGCCTCTCTTGATTTTCAATTCCGAACAAGCTTTTGACCTCTCAGAGATCCAGTTAGAGAACGGTGATGATCCCGCGACGATCCTGAGAAATGGCCTTCGTATTGTTGAGTTGCTGAAGAGTGGTCCGACGCAAACTTTCTTTTCCGCCCCTCAACCCCACTCCTTCAGATTATTGGGCTCACGGATATTCACACCCCCCATCTCGCAGGTGGTCGCCGCTGTCTCTTCTGCCCCTCAGGCCGCGTTGCCGAGCAGTCTTGTAAAACATGTATCGCTTACGGTGCCGCGGACCTTTCACCGGTTTTCGGCGTTCCATCCTGATCGGCGCGTGGACCCGTTAACGGGCGGTTTTTTGCCCGGAACATATGCTGCGCCTCAGTCCGAGGTTCCCTTCGTCCCGACTGGGTTTACTGCCGTAGGGCGGTTTGCATTGCCCAATAACCTTCCGGCTTCCCACCACTATGAGATCGATGCATCTGCAGGAACCTCGGTGGATTTTGGTACTGTAGCGCCTGCATTCGGACAGGCCGGGGGAGGAGTAGAGGCATACTTCCAGATGGGAGCAGTCAATGCAAAGACCCCTGCTACCACTCCGTCACGATTGCCTGATGAATAATTCAGCGCTTTTATTCCGATTTCGTAATGCGCAACGACTTCTTGCCTGCCAGCAATCCAGGACAGCCGCCGGTACCGCCAGGAGGCAACTTCGTTGTGAGGCAGATGCAGAGGAGTTCTAAAAGGAACGAGCATGCAGCAAAATGACACAGCGAATCAGCATTACGTCTCACAAGTCGAGCAGCGGCTCAATTCGTTGGACCCGAATGCAGCTTCCCGCAATCGACGTATCTATTCCTTCACACTTGTAGATAGGGAGGCCTTTGCTATATCGCTCGACTCCCCTCAAGGGCGCTTAATCTCCAAAAACCTTGTCTTTCGAGATCTCTTCAGCTTTGATGTCATTCGCGGAGATACGTCACGATTCAACTTCGAGACGCTCTTTCAGCACTACGAAGCGGACATGGAATCCAATACCATCGCACTTCTAGGAAAGCTTGACAAAGGCTCGGGAGACATAAAAAAAGAGATTCTGGAGATTTTCGTCGCGAAATTCATGAACTTCCTGCGCAATCCCCACTCCGTAACGAAGGTGCTGAACACGATCGGCAGCATCCTGCGTTTCCACCCCACCGATCCAGAGCTTCTGGCCCAATACAACGCCGTGCTCGCCGGCCGCAAACCCCACCAGGCTCATCTCTGCGCAAAATTGGATCTCAGCGCGGAACAATATCAGATGTGGCTCTCGGCGTTGTTTCTGATGCTCGTGCGGCCTGCACCGAACGAAGTCAATCTCATGGAGAGCACAGTTAAACAGGTGTTCGAGAGACCATTGGGGTTTCCGATGGTCTGTGTCTATCGGTACAGCGGTGAACATGCGGACAAGAGATGCCTTCTCTCCGACCGAGGCTACGCAAATCCATTACCGCAGGAGCCCCATCTTTCGTTCAGCTTCAACTTATCCTCTACGGCCTTCGTCGTCTATCTCTTTGCCTCGATTGAGGAAATCAAACTACCTCATGTGCCGCCTCCCGAAGTGATCGAGTTGTATCGGACTCAACAGAGGAACGTCCGGGTTGTCCCGTTTACGAATGACCTTGCTGCACTCGCTCGGTACAACCAAAACGTTGTCTATCAGTGCCATCACGCGGTGTACTCATCATCCCGGCTTGTCTATGGCGTAAACCTGAAGTAGGCGGCACGGCTTGAGGGTGCTCCACCTCTACTGTTCATGTGTTACATCTAGCATCTAAACAAGTCCTAACTCATCCGTTCGGAAGCAATCTTTGCACGCAGTCTCGTATAAGAAATCGAGTCGGTCGTGTAATACAAGTAGAGCAGCGATACGCTGAATCATGCTGCGGAGATGTTCGCTCTCATTCAGGGCCAGAGCTTTATCGGGTCGTCTTCCATGATCCCGGTAGCCCAACCACTTCTTTATGACTGGGTATCCTCCAAGCTCATATTCCCACACTGCCTCCGGAACATTCCTGTAGAAGATTGTGTCGTTCAGAAATAGATCGCCGGTTGAGGCTCCCCAGCAGGTCTCAAAATGCTCGGAAGAATCTATGCTCCGAGATCGCCATCCTCCCACCGCAGCTCCAAAAAACGAATGAGTGATAAGCAGATCAGATGATCTGACAGTACCCCCGCCGAGCTTAGATATTATTGCCAACTCATTTGCAGAATTACCTAGAATAGATTTGATCGCAGCCCTTGCATCGGTCAAAGGATTTAGCAGAATTGCAACCTGCTCGCCGGCCCCTGCTAGGCTTTCTAAGCCTTCCGGCCTTCGTGGGATCGGGATGTGAGCCCAGTCCTGAGCGAGCGAATCTTTGTGTTCCAGCTCGTAAGAGGGTGCATGACAAATAGCAAGGATTGCTCTTGCAAGACTCTTGGCTAATCTCTTCGCCTGTTCGCCCTTCAAATCTCCTTCGATATGCCAGGCGTTCTTCAGACTCCCCCAAACACGAGCGTCCAAATTTGCTTGACTTTCGTTCTTCTCGATTTCGCTCCCAAATAGGGGCGCTCCTGGTTCGTCAGTGAGCGAAACTCTCACTGGAAAGCAAACAGACCCACGATCATGCAAATGTAAATCGAACGCAGACGTCAATGGTAAAGGTCTAATCTCAGAATTTTTTCTTGGTTCTGGGTCCGCCACAAGAAATTCATTGTCCGTGAGGTTGCTCCAAAGCTCTGGCCGAGGTCGATTAAGGAGACCCCCCTCAGTCTCGTAGTAGAGCCACCTTTGATCGAGTGGGAAAGCCACATATGGAACAATTCGCGAGATCTGGAATGCTGACTTCTCTTTCAAAATAGCCCAAACCTTCCTGGGGTCATATCCGGCGCGGTTGGTGAAGAGAATGGGATAACTTTCTGGAAGCGAGTCGACAGTTTTCGCAGAAAAATAAGCCTTAATTCGTTCAACGAGCGTATCTCTGTCTATTTCTACAACACTCCCCTGAATGCCCCTATTGGGGTTAACCCCCTGGATAGATTTGTCAAATAGCTCGTCCAGAGCCGGCCAGTCTTCGAATCCTCCCTGAGACGTGAACGGGAAGAGCTTCCAACGGCTCTCCCTGGTAGGGGTGAACGGCTTATATGGGCGCGGTCCACTAGGTCTGAGCGCTGCCGATTTGGTTATAGCGGAATCCCAGTCTGTTATGTCTAGAGACTCAATGAGAGCAGCCCGTTTGTCATGGGACTTGCCCCAGAAACTTCGGAAATGAACCTCTGCCGGGCTTCCATCATGTTCTCCGTGCTTTTTCACCATCGTGGTGATGCCGGTTCCCACTTGAATACCCCGCGCGTCTTGAACAGTGCTGAAGACGCTTTGATCAGACGTCCCTTCTCCTGGCAATCCGGCTGGTATGACCTTGCCGGTTTTGTACTTATCTCCGTTGAGGTTATCGATCCAAATGGAGTCAAACGCTCGCAGCAAGGACTCGCGCATCAGCGGATGCGACCGGCCTGTATAAAACGAGTAGTTTGAAATGAAACTTACGAGCCCATATTCCGCCCTCTCTCCAATGCAGCGTTCTGCCAGACGAAAGAACCGAACATAGAGATCGTCAAGGAGATGCTTCCGCACACCCCACTCTTGGTAGAGGCGAGTCGGTCCAATTTGCTTTCCTTTGTCGTTCCGAGTGATGCCTTTGTAGTGATCGGCAAGATCCGCTTCTTCCTCCAATGGGACGCCTGCGAAGCGGTTGTAGGGAGGGTTTCCAATGACAACGATGATCCGCCCCCCGCGTTTTACTCTCCTCGCAGCGTCGTGCTCCTCTTGGAGTTCCGGAAAGTGTAGCTTGATTTGATCCGGCCCATCCCAGCCAGTCAGAGCATTTGTAAGAAAGACGGCGGGACGCTGACCCGTCAAGGGTGGAGCACCTATCTCTGCCAAAAGCATGTACATCTGAAGTTGCGCGATCACAAATGGCGCCGTGAGGATCTCAAAGCCCATCACCCGGTGTCGAACCGCGTCCAACAGTCTCTCCCCAAGCAACGCACCCGCACCTTCGGACTCCAACTGAACCGCAATGCTACGCAGAATCTCGATGAGGTATGCCCCAGTGCCACAGCATGGATCGAGGATCACGACGTTCTCATCCGCTAGACCTCGCTCACAGCCGAGTTCTTCACGTAACATCCGGTCAACACGCCGGACCTGATACTCCACAATCTCAGCAGGCGTATACCAAACGCCCAGTTCCTTGCGTAATTGGGGATCAAACGCTTCCAAAAAGGGCTCGTAAAAATAGAGGATTGCGGCCGTAGCTGCCACCGTCGCGCCGTCCCTATTCGATTGAAGGGATGGCATGTGAAAGCGTCCAAAGAATGCATCCCGATCTACCCGGCCGATAGTTTCAGTCGCGCGGTCGAGGTAAACACGCAATCCAAGCTCTTGGATTCGCGTAGGATGCTGCAATTCATAGAACAGTTCACCCAAGAACGGAATCTTGAGGTGTTCGGTAAGTTCCTCCCAACGAAACGGTCGTGTTGCTCCAGCCTTTGCCCAGAGGGCCCAGCCAGCAAACAAGCCGTAAAATACTGTTTGCACCAAAGACGATCGGAAAAACTCCTCACCCTCTTTGCCTTCAAAACTTACGCCGAGAGCATCGCGGAAGTCTTCGGCCAAGCCCTTGACCGCCTGAGTAAACTGCGCGGGAAGCTGAGACTTGGCGTGGCGTGCTTGACGTGCCAATACCTTGGCTAGTGACTCTGGACTTGCAAGTGTGGCTAGTTCTGTTACGGCTGCTTCAACTAGCTCTTCCAAGTGCGTGAATGCATCGGAACTCGCTTCGTCTCCCCGCCGGAGAGCTTCGGCTGAGGGCCATAGCTCGACCACTTGGTCCAACATTCGGTTCTCAGGGGGTACGCGAGTATTCCGCAAAACACCAGGCGCAACCGTAAGAAGTCCGAAGCTTCGTACATTACAGAGCAGTACGACACGAGTCAGAGCCAAATACCTGCCAACCTGATCGTTGCGGTCGGTTGATTGCGCGAGTTCACGCAGTTCCGGGACTGGAGTCTTTACCTCACCCGATACGACAACGTAGTCTCCATTTCCGTCATATATGGCGATGTCAGGTTGATCCCGGCCACCTCCAGCTCGATCTTCGCTTGTCCCTGTTCGAACCTCGAAAGAGAGACCCGTATCGGCCAGAATCGCTTCGAGCAGGGTCTTGATTGCCGGATAATAGCTCGTTTCTGTCGTCGTCCCGGTCCTTGACAGCCGTCGAGCTTCTTCGACATACGAGGCAATAATGTCTGGACTCAGCAATCAGCAATACCTCATTTCGTTCACCAACTAAAGCAACCGTTAGCGTGAGTTGCGAGGCGGATGACGACGCCTGCCTAAAGGACATAGAAATATTATTCTAACGGGCGTAGCGCATTCGGCGACGGGGGCGGTGCTTCAAGCGATACTCCTGTTACGTGAACGATTAATGGGAGTCGGGTAAGGGAACGGCATCTCTGCCGCTCCCTCCCCTAAGAACCGGACTTGATCGTTTCCATCATCCGGCTCAAGCCGTTTGAAAGCCCTGCCAGAGCAGAGCCGGTAACACGACGCACAGACATCGCGATGCCATCAGACTCACCTGAACCTCTTCCGAGTGTCAAAGTAGACGCGCCAGTTTGGGGAGAACGGGTTAGCGTCCGCCTTAACTTTGACGTAGCGCCGGATCGGGATTTCGGTTGGACTCACCAGCCGAACCAGAACCGAGCGCTGACGTTGCGCGCTTGAGCCGACAGTGACAGCGAAGCACCATGCTCTCCTTCCAAGTCGGTGCCAGTACCGATCTACGATCCAGGTAGCAGACTTGTTCGGATGCCGGCGCTTTGCCCATCGCCAGAGCGAGTGCCAGAGGAACATCCCCACTTTTCGGAACGCCGGACCTGCTTCGATGTGACGGTGATAGTATGCCCAGCCCTTGACGATCGGATTGAGCAGACGTATCAGATACTCCTGCTTTGTGGCTCGATTCGATCGAATCGAGCCACGCACCTTTTCCAAGAAGGCGTGCATGTTCTTTTTGGAGGGTGTAATCAGGAGCTTGTTGCCATATCTCCGCAGGTTCTGCCCCAGGAAGTCGAAGCGCTGTTCGATATGCGTGATACAGGTCTTCTCCGGAGAGAGCTGCAAGCCACGTTCGGACATGAACCGTTCGACCAGTGGCTTGACTTCATCCTCCAGCAGCTCTTTCGAGCAGCCAGTGATGATGAAGTCATCGGCATAGCGCACGAAGTTCACTTTCGGGTTATAGGCTTGCCCGCGGATTTCCTTCCGGCGGAAGGTCTCCTTCAGCAACCGCTCTAACCCATCCAGCGTCAGGTTTGCCAGCGTTGGCGAGATGATCCCACCTTGCGGCGTGCCTGCCTCCGCGGGGAACAGCGTTCGGTGTTCCATGAAGCCCGCTTTCAGCCATTTCCGCAGTACCTCTTTGTCTGTAGGGATGTTGTCGAGCATCCATGCGTGGCTGATGTTGTCGAAGCAGCCACGGATATCGCCCTCCAATACCCATCGCGCACTGTACCGTTGGGGACAGCGCACAGAAGCATTGCTCGATGGCATCGGCGGTCGAGCGTTCGGGTCGAAAACCATAGGAATTGGGATCGGCGGTTGTCTCCGCGATGGGGAGCAGCGCCAGCAGGTAGAGTGCCTGCATCGAGCGATCCTTCATCGTAGGGATTCCCAACGGTCTCAGCTTCCCATTGGCCTTCGGGATATAGACGCGCCGCAGCGGTTGCGGTTGATACCCGCGACGTCGCAGCATGTCGATGGCTTTGTATCTGGACGCCGGTGTGCTCCAGATTGCTCCGTCCACTCCCGGCGTGTTCTTGCCCTGATTGTGTGTCACTCGCTTTACGGCCAACACTCGACCGGAGAACGAGTGGGTCAGCAGCCATTGCAGGGCTTTCACCTTGCCATGACGGCCTTCCTGTGTTGCCTTGACGATACGCGCTTGCAGTCTCCTGACTTTCTGCTCACATTGAGTCCAGTCGATCTGTTCCCATCGAGCCTCCGGGCCGGAGGCTGCACACATAGATTGCTCCACGTTCATTTGCGATTTCCTCCCGCGAAGATTCTGCTAGTTATCTCGCCAACCACGACCAACTGGAAGTCTGCCTGCTTTCACAGCGGGGTGATGTTTCAACCCCTATCCGCTCCGTTACAGAACGGCATTCGCTTTCTCCAGCATCCTTTACCCGCTGCTCCATCAGCGTGCCTTGCGGCAACGCCAGCCTCCGAGGAGGCGGAACATCGGGCTTACCTTGTTCCGTTTGAGTGACACGAATGACGTCAGTCCCCACCTTTACACCGGCAGCCTTCATGTCCGTGTGCTCCATACCATCCGGTGGATGCATCCGGCTGCGTGCCTTTTGGCTAGAGCCTGTCAGCGTCTTTGGCTCTTTGGAGGTTACGGTGCCTATGGCGGTTCACGTTTGTTGGACTTGTCATTCAGCCTAGCCCTCCCACCACCTTGACGCTGGCAGTGGCAGAGAACACCTCACGGCATTCTCCTTGTCAGAACGACAGAGCACATTGTCTCGACAGCTTTCGACCCAACCGTTACCAGCCACGCCGATGTCGATAGGCTACTGCGGACGGAACCGCAGGTTCAGCTCACTCCTTTCGTGTTGAACAATCACTCAAACAGCTTCAAGTCGCACAGGGGTTTCCTCCCGCGCTGCGACTGCTGCGCATTCTCCGCTTCCCACCGCAGCGGGCCTTTCCCGCCCGCAACGCCCCCCTGAAAGTCAGGTGCGCTGACGCGCACGCATAAGGAAGACAAGCCTCGCTAAGGGGCGCTGCCCCGATCGCGCGGCGCAAGGGGCTTCCCCAATCTTCCGCGCTTCGCTTGTGCAGACCTCCGCTGCGCTTCGTCCTTTCCGCTCCAGCTAAAGCCTCCGCTCCAAGGATGGGGAGACCCCTCCCCGTTGCGCCTTGCTACCCCCGCCTTCGCCAGGAGGCGTTCGGCATGTACATGCCGCGTTTCAACGCGGACGTGCAAAAGCAAATGCCGACCGGCAAAGGAGCAGACACCATGAGCAGCGCAGCCACTACCAGCAACAACAACCAGCCTAAGACGGCGAAAGAAGTAATCGCCGCCAACGTGCAGAGCCTCATCGAGCAGTTAGAGGCAGGACAATCCGACGCCCTCACCGCATACCTGAATGCGATGAGCCGTTTTCATAACTACAGCCTCGGCAACATTCTGGAGATAGCGCGACAGAAGCCCGATGCGATCAGAGTTGCCGGGTTCTGGAAATGGAAAGAGCTTGGCCGCTCTGTGAAGAAGGGCGAAAAAGGCATCCGCATCCTCGCCCCCATCATCGGAGTTCGCCGCAAGAAGGACGAGGAAGCCAACAAGGACATTACCAAACAGAACACGGCGGTATTGGTTGGCTTTCGTTCCGCGTATGTCTTCGATGTTTCGCAGACGGAAGGCGCGGAGCTTCCCGAGTTGCGCGAGATCAGCGGCGACGTAGGCGAGAACCGGGATAAGCTGCTTGCCTTTATCGAGCATCAGGGCATCGAGCTTGTCTTTACCGAGCGCATCGCGCCCGCCCTTGGCATGAGCTACGGCGGACGTATCGCCATCCTGCCCGGTCAGGCGAAGGCCGAAGAGTTCAGCACTTTAGTGCATGAGCTGGCGCATGAGATGTTGCACAAAGCCGAGCGACGAACAGCAACCACGAAGACGGTACGCGAGACGGAGGCCGAGGCTATCGCCTTTGTGATCGGCAAAGCCGTAGGGCTCGACACCGGCACGGCATCCGCCGACTATATCCAGCTTTACCACGGCAACGCTTCGCTTCTGGCGGAATCGCTTGAAGTCATCCAGCAGACCTCCGCTGTCATCCTTGCCGCCTTGGAATCGTCCGCAGCCGAGACGATGGCCGATGCAGAACTGGCGAAGGTGGCGTGATGCAGACCGTCCTTCAAATCATCCAGAAGGCCGGAGGGTGGCACCCCGGCCTGTACCTCAAAATCAACAATCCGCCCTACATGGAGCTTGTCATCGAAGCGATGGATGAGTCCGGCCCGATGGGTTTGCCCGCAATTTCTGTTGCTCACTATGGGGAGCAGAACGGCGATGCCATGCGCGACCCGGAGATGTGTTTCGAGCTTGGCCTTGCCGGGGGAGCGCATCTATCGGCCTTCTATTACCGCAACGATTATGTCGGCGTGGAGCAGTGGAGCCGGAATATCGTGCGCGGCAACTATGTCCACCTGATTGCTTTGCATGAGCAACATCAGCGTTTCGCAAAGACATGGGACAACAACCTGCGATTGCAGGGTTTCGCAGAGGCTTTCACGGACAAGTGCATTCGCGGCTAGTCCGCTCCACCTTGGAGCGGGACCACGCCCAACGTGTACCGCTCCGTGACCTTCACCTTCAACCGCTCGAAAGGAGCACACCATCATGGAAACCCAGATCATCAACGCCACCGAATACCGCAACATCTCTCTTGCTCTGTTGAATGAATCGAAGACCAACCCGCGCCGCGCCTTCGAGGAAACCGCTTTGAAGGAATTGGCGGAATCAATTCGTACCCAGGGCGTTCTCTCTCCCTTGCTTGTCCGGCCTCTCACCGAGAACGGTTTCGAGATTGTCGCGGGAGCACGGCGGTATCGCGCCGCGCAGATGGCCGAAGTCACGACCATACCCGTTCGCATCGTCAATCTGTCCGATGCTCAGGCCGTCGAAATGTCCATTGTCGAAAACCTGCAACGCAAGGATGTTCACCCGTTGGAAGAGGCGCAGGGCTTCCGCGCCTTGCTGGACTTGGACGAGCCGAAGTACAGCATCGAGCAGATCGCCGCGAAGGTGGGCAAGAGTGCCGTCTTCGTGGCTTCCAGATTGAAATTGACTGACCTCGTACCGGCAGCGGTCGATGCGTTCTATGCCGATGAGATCGGCGTAGGACACGCCATACTCCTCGCCAAGCTGCCCGCTGACCAACAGGAAGCCGCGCTCAAAGCGTGTTTCAAGGAGGTATACAACAACGGGGCATCGAAGCCAGCACGTATCCTGTTGCCCGTCCGCAACCTGCAATTTTGGATCGACTCGAATATCCTTCTGGTTTTGAAGGATGCGCCGTTCAATAAGCGGGACGCCGAGCTTGTTCCCGCCGCTGGAAGTTGTGCCGATTGCCCCAAACGCACAGGCCATAACAAGCTGCTTTTCGGTGATGACCTTGGAAGACAGGGCGACCGCTGCACCGACCCCGGCTGCTATCAGGCCAAAGTCTCGGCGCATCTAGCCAAGACCATCGCCGCGAAACCGGAGTTAGTGCAGATCAGCACCGCCTACGGCGCACAGAAAGAAGGTAGTCCGGTACTCCCGCGCAATAAGTACACCGCGATTCGGGACGACAAGCCGAAGTCGAAGGACGATGCAAAGCGGCCCGAGTTCAAAGTGTGCAAGTTCGCCGCAGACGCCATCATCGCCGAGGGAAGCGATGTCGGCACCGTCCATAAGGTGTGCGCCAATCCATCCTGCGCTGTGCATCATCCGAAGCAGCCCGCCAGCCGCAAAGATGAGAAGTGGAAGGCCGAACAGGAAAAGCAGCGCAAGGAGCAAGCCATCGCAAATGCCACCGGCCTCCGAGTTCTAACCGCTGTGAGCGCTGCTATCCCGGTTCGGCTGACAAAACGTGACCTGCTTTTTGTTGTCGAAAAGCTGACCAGCCTCATGGATGAAAATCGCCTCGCGATGCTGGCCCGGCAGCATGGCATCCGCCAGAAACGGGAAGACGGCGGAATCGGCAAGACGCTGACGGCTTATCTGCGGCGAGCGGATGAGGGTACGCTCTCCCGGTTGATAGTGGAGACGGCCATTCTGCTTGCTGCTTCTCGCACAAATGCAACTAGCGCACTCCGCGATGCGGCCAGCACCTACAAGGTGGACACCGATGCCATCGCACTCAAGGTCAAGCAAGAATTCGCCGCCAAGGCGAAGGCTACAAAGGTTTCGGAACCGGCCAAGAACACAGGAAAAGCCGCAGCTTAAGGAATGCCTGAATCAACGGGGGGCGGTGCGCAGCCCCTCGTATTCTCATGCCCGAAAATTCGGCAGGGAGAACCCGCTTTGGTTTCTCCCTGTACCCTCATCCCGCTCGGCTCCGGCCTCCCCTCGCTGGCTGTACGGCAGCGGCAGGAGTCAAGTGCTGAGGCTGCCTTCGGGGTGGTCCCGAAGCGGCCACAGTCGACCACTCCTCCGTCCTGGTTGAGGGTGTAGTAATGGCTCCAGACGTCGCCGAGGCCGACTCCATCGCGATCTCAACCTTGGCTTGCACGCGTGGACTTCAGCAATGAGGGATTGCGCTGGCTTCTTCATGGGGAACAGTCTGCTCCTCCTGCGGAGGGCCTACTCATCCCATTTTGGCAAGATCGTAGTTCTTCAATCAGACTCTTACGGCGCCGGAATAAGCGGCCCTAGCGCTTCGATCAATTCGGCCGTGCCATAGATTACTTCACCGACACTTGGCTCTACATCGACCAAACAACCTTTGTTTTTGGCATCGTTGGCTCTGATCAGGAGATCTCCGGGACTCGCGGGCATCCTGTTCGAATGCCTTCGTCCATTGCGAGCGAGGCATAGCTTGAGCATGGATAGTGCAGCCTGACAACTCACTTAGGGCTGTCGCAACATCGCTCGCGCTATTCGGCGCGGCCCCTCTGCGTGGACGATGTCAACGTCTTCCAGTTTCAGGACGTAGCAGCAATCTGGCGGCAATCAGATCCAGGTCCTGGGCAGCGATGGTTGGCTGCACCATGTCGATTGTATGAGCGCCATTCTGTAGGCCTGAGGATCAGGCTTGAATGCCCTTACCCGATCCGTACTCAAGTGATCGTCAAACATACCCTCAAGACCGGAGTTCTTCACCCCCTGATCGAGCATCGCCACAGTAAAGTTCGAGAGAAACGCCATCCGCAGACCTTTAACCCCTTCAGCGCCGCAGAGAGTTTAAGTTTGTGCTATCCCTGCTCCGAAAATCCGGGTCTTGGGCACCCGCACCGGCGTCGGACACGATTCGATCAAGCCGTCACCGCAACGATAGCCCCACAACCGCACACCAGCCAAACCAAGCCACGAAGAGTGTTCTTTGGACAAGCCCGGCAATGGGTTCCAACAACTGCGCCATGGGCGGCCAAAATCCGGGAACCAGGATTAGCGCCGTCGCCGCCCAGAGGCCGAAAAAGAATATCCACGAGACGTTGGTGAGCCTTTGCATTTTCGGATTGCGTCGCCAAGTCACGGCCAACACTCCTGGCGCTTGATATCCGATCAGGGAAAGAAGACCAAAGGGCTCATGAAGCGGGTGAGGGGTCGCAAAAATGGCTATGCCGACCTCCGAGAGCACGACAAACCCAATCAGATAGGCGGCAAACTTAGGGAGACCGTTCCGGGAAGCGACCTCTCTCACTGCCGAGGCGAAGATCAGCAGGCAACCAGCAACGCAGCACACGAGGATCGCGAACGCGAGCCTCGTCGGCGTACCCAG
>Ga0105238_10001059_pt1 | contig 27775 bp, 22 predicted proteins | sample KBSC34metaG_FD_81526 | JGI IMG/M metagenome (GOLD analysis project Ga0105238, IMG submission 81526) | Corn rhizosphere microbial communities from Kellogg Biological Station, Michigan, USA - KBS C3-4 metaG | ecosystem: Host-associated > Plants > Roots > Rhizosphere > Soil | place: Michigan, USA...
CATATGCTCTTATGACCAGCCTCGCCGCAATGGTCGCTGGGTACACCGGTACGGTTACGGTAAACATGACCCTCGGAGGAGGATCGTGTTCCTTTGCTGTTGGAAACCCCGGAAATCTTCCTACTTCTTATGCTGGTGCTGGCACAAACGGCTGGCTCTTCAATGGCGGTTCCTACAACCTTGTCTTCTACGGGTCTGGCGGCGCTCAGGTTCGATTCAACCGTGGTCCAGGTGGATCAACTTCTGACTCCAACGGAACTAGCTTCGGTGCAAACACTGTAGCTGGGTACTACACCTATTCTTTGGTGCCGACTGCCCCTCAGTCCGTCGCGGCTACGCCTAGCACTAGTGCGTCGGGGGCTATCACAGTCACCTGGTCTGCTCCTGCTGATGATGGTGGGTCTGGTATTTCTGGCTACCAGGTGCTGCGTGGCGGAACAGCTATTGCTGACTTGGGAGTGGTCGGTACTTACACTGACACAGGTCTTACTCCCGGGACTTCCTACACATATACCGTCCGCGCTAAGAATGCGGTTACGGCGGCTGCTGGAACTCAGAGTGTAGACTCCTCTTCTTCCAGCGCAACTGCGCCAGGAAATCCGACTGCTCCACAGAGCTTGACTGCTACAGCATCATCGTCACACACCGGACGTATTGATCTTTCCTGGTCTGCTCCAGCGACTCCAGGAACTGGTGGAATCACTGGATACAACATCTTCCAAGCCGGAACTCAGATTGCTACGACAACTGGAACTGGCACCACCTACGCTGTCACAGGGCTTACGGCCTACACGAGCTACAGCTTTACTGTTCGTGCTCGCAACGCCTTCTCTGACGCGAATAGCACAACCAGTACCGATTCCAATACTGGAACAGCTACTGCTCCTGGACCTCCTTCTGCTCCGACTAGTTTGACGGCAACACCTGATGGTTTGACTCCTGGAAAGATCAGCCTGGCTTGGACAGCACCAACAACTACTGGCACGGGCGGAATCACCGGATATAACGTCTACTTCTCAACCGGAACGCTAATTACTAGCACAACCGGTACGGGAGTTGCTTACGATGTTCTGGGACTAAATCCTGGTCAGACATATTCCTTCTACGTAACTGCTCGTAATGCCTTGGCAGACGCTGAAGGCTCTGAATCAGCCCACTCGAACACCGCTGCTGCTACCGCACTCGGAGAGCCTCCGGCACCAACCGGACTAACTGTTACAGCATCCTCTACGGTACCTAACAGAATCGCACTCGCGTGGACTCCTCCTGCCGGTGGCCGTACAGGTTTCAAAGTATTCGATCACAATACTTCGACAAACGTTGACACTTTCGTGGCATTCGTGAAGACCAGCTACTACTACATTGACGGCCTGACTGCCGGAGTTGCTAAGACCTACTTCGTCCGTACCACGAATACTTATACTGACACTTTGTCTGCTGGGTACCCAGGTAACTACGGTGGACCCGCATCCAGTACTGCTTCGGCAACCCCTAGCGCTGACTTCTCTGATGCAGTGCCAAGCGTTGTAGGCGTAACCGACTCTACAAACTCCGCTTTCAACGGAACGTTCACGATCAATGCTGTTACTTCGACAACCGTAGGATATGCAAAGACAGCCGCTAACGTGGCATCCACGGCTGTCCCAGCGGGTGCCACTATCACCGACAATACCAACGCGACTTTCAATGGTACGTTCACGATTGCAACTCCTACCGCCAATACGATTACATATTCAAAGACTGCTAGCAATATCACATCAGCTACGGTTTCTGGTGGACTGATCACCAACGTTACAAATGGTCTTTTCAACGGCACTAAGACAGTTACTGCTGTGAACGTGGGAGCTAAGACAATCAGCTACGCTGCCGCTGGTACTGTTTCGTCTGTCGCAGTCCCGACCAATACCTCTCCAGGACAAAGTGGCACCGTGACTAACCAGTCAAATGCCGTGTACAACGGAAGTGGACTTGCAATCACAAGTATTCCCACTCCCACTACGTTGACGTATGCCAAGACTAGTGCAGATATTGGCCAAACTAATGCTGCTGGAACTGTCGTAGACACCACCAACCAAACTGGGTACAACGGTACCGTAGTTGTGGCATCTATCCCAAGCTACAACACCTTCACGTATGCCACCGCTGGCTCTGCTCAATCTTCTGTGGCCATTAGTGGACCCGGGGGAGACGCTTATAGAAATACGTCCCCTGCAACTCTCGACATCGAGTACCGTTCAGGCTGGGCGGGCTAATTCCTGATATAATCGTGTAAACGACGATTACGAAAGATGACCATGGCTGAACACGAAATTGTTCCTGCTGTATACCGGTACTTCACCGTGGATTTGCTGACCAACGAAACGTTGGAAGAGATTCCATTTAGCGGAGTATCATATGGTCGAGCCATCAAGAGCGCTGGTTCTTTTCAGGGAACAATTCCAGTCATTGACGAAACAGATAATCTAAATCTGTACGAAAATACCACTCCAGGCAACACCGCGCTTTATGTCGTCCGCGATGGAGTCTGCGTGTGGGGTGGGATCATCTGGGACCGTTCGTACACGGCTACAGGGCAATCACTACAGGTATCTGCTTCTGAGTTCACTAGTTACTTTGCTCATCGACTGATTTGGAAGACTTGGAACCAAGAATTCGGAGCGACCGTCACGATTGCAAGCGGGGCAGGAACTGTAGTCTTCGATTACGGCTCTTCGACTCCCGTTTCGGCAAATTCCACTGTAGAGCTAAGCTTCTTTGACGAGGAAGATTTCCAGTATAACGGTTTCTATCGGGTAGCCTCAACTCCAGCCCCGACCACCTCAGGGTTCTCCATCGTGGGAGGGCAGGCAGTGGCAGATATTGCCAGCATCCAGGTCTCCGGGAATGTCGCAATGATCACGACTCAAAACGTTCATGGGTTCCAAGACGGCGATGTCATCACTGTAGACACTGCATACGGTGCTCCCTTTGACGGCACTTTTACTATCAATGCACCTCTAGGATCAAACAGCACTTACTTTACTTACCCTGTGAGTAGTGCAGATATTGCACTACAAGTTGCTAGCGGTGTTGCGTCTCGCCCAACACCAGACGGCGTTTATCAAGAAGTAACAGTCTCAGTCCGTACAGATACCTATGATTTCGCCCGAAATCTAATTGACTCTGTGATGAGTGATTTCGTTGGTACGAACTTCCCGAATGCGTATCTTTCTCCAGGCATTAGCTACAGCTTGAATATCACCAACAAGGCACTGAGTGGCGGTCTCGCTACACTGACTACAAGCAGTGACCACGGATTGACTGTTGGTCAAGCTGTTGTGATTCAGGATGTTGGCCCGCAGTTTGATGGAGAATTTGAAGTCCTCCAAACGCCAGCTACAAATGTACTTGTCTATGCGGCTAGTGGAACCCTGTCCTCTACTCCAGTCACCGCTACGACAGCCGCCATTACTGGCATTTCGATGGCGAACGGGCTGGCCACTGTCACTACGCTCGCTGCGCATGGGATGGCTGCGGGCAATAATATTTCCGTCTTTATCGGATATGATTACCCGGATTTCAACGGCACTTGGGTAGTTGAGACTGTGCTGTCTCCGACATCATTTACGTATCAGGTGCTGTCTTCCAACACTTTACAGACAAAGACTCTTGTAAATGCCACTGCCGGGGGGCAGAGTGTTATTCAAGCAAACGTAACAAGTAATGTGGCTAAGCTTACTTTGGCTACGACTCCGACTATGCATGTAAGTGATTCAATCAGCGTTGCTAATGTTAACTTAGTCAGTTTCTTGACCGAGAAGTCTCTCAATCAGCCGGTATCGATTGCTTCCTATAAGACTGACGGTGCCCACTATCTCACCACCGGCCAATCAGTCACTATCGATGGACTGTCTGATACTTCTCTCGTCACGAGTTTGGCAGCTACAACAACTGCCACAACTTTGACGACGCAGCAGCGCCACAATTTCCAGGTTGGACAAGTTGTAACTGTTGACAGCATGCAGGATATTTTCATCCCTACAGCCAAGGCTCTTACGTCCAATGTCGCATCATTGACTGTATCGAATGCAAATGTGTCGGTCGGGGCATCAATTACAGTTGCCAATTTGGTTGACAACTATGCTATTACAACCAAAGCTCTGACTTCTAATGTCGCCACTCTGACAACTAGCACGACTCACAACGTAAAAGTCAATGACGTTATCACCGTCTCAGCGCTTCATGATGTCGCATCTGTCAATGCTCTAGAGGTTTCTAACGGTATTGCCATTATTACAACAACGACTCCACACAATTTCCTAGAAAATCAGGCCATCGTAGTCTCTGGTCTTGGTGCTCCGTATGATTTCTCCGGCAACATCCTGTCTGTCACTGAGACTCGTGTATTTTACGACATTACCGACAATGCTGCTGCCTTCCTGGGGTTGAACACTAGCGATCCAAACGTGGACCTCACTGCTGCTCAGCATTTCACTATCGCCCCTCGTGCGGTGTCAGGAACTATCACAAGCACAGATAGTTATTTCAACGGCAACTTCACTGTCTCCGCTGTAACAAGCAACACTGTTAGTTTTGCGCTTGTCGGAAATGACATTGTGTCTGTTGCAGATACTGGAAATCTAGCTGAGTCGTCAATTCTCAATGGAGTTTTCACTGTCACAGTCAACAACGGTACGACAATTTCCTATGCAGTTACTGGAAACAATCTGGCCTCTGAAGCCGTCCCGGTCGCGGCAAGTTCTGTTGACCTTCAGGGCAACTTTGCTCAAAACAGCATTTTCAACGGTGCTCAAACTATCACAGCAATCACGGGAAATACTCTTACTTTTGCAAAGGCACTTACTTATGCAATTGCATCGGTAGGAGTTCTAGGAAATGTCTCTGCTGCCAGCATATTCAACGGCACTAGAACTATCACAGCGACCCCTTCGACGACAAGTTTCCAGCAGTCGTTGACTGCGGCTTCAAATGTTCTAGAAGACGACACCACAAACAATGCAACGGTAACCCAGACATCATTGTTCAATGGAACGCAGACAGTCACAGCCGTGGACACGGTAAACAACACTGTCAGCTACGCACTGACTTATCAGAACATTCCAAACATTCCTATTCAGGGTTACGGTGCAGTAACTGTGCAGCCAACCGCTATCGTAAGCACTTTCGGAGCTTATCCTGGAAATGCTGATCTAGAGCTTAGCTATTCAACCCGAGGAAACTCTGGCACCAACTTGGCACCAGTCTCGTACCGAGGATTCAACTTGACCAACGTGGGGGATGCGCTAGACAAGTACTCCGACTCGATTGACGGGTTTGACTACAGAATCGATTGTGATTTCGATGAGAGTACAGAAACCTTCTCTAAGACGTTCATTTTGATCCCTCTGTCTTTCCCAAATCCGCCAGGACCGGGAGAAGTGTCCCCGCTTAGTCGTTATGGTGCCCAGAACACAGTATTTGAATACCCAGGCGGAAACATCATCGACATTTCTTTGGACGAATCTGCGGAAAATTCTGCAACGCGATTTTTCATGGTTGGCGCAACAGACTCTGGACCAGATACCGGACCAAACATCAGCGTGGCGTCCTCAACTGACCTTCTAGCTGGTACAGACGGCGTAAACGACTTCAGAAAGTGGCCTTTGCTCGATGACACGGCTAAGTCACAGGACGTAGACGATGAGACCGTTCTCTACTCATATGCACAGCGGTACCTCGGGGAGAACCGTCCTCCAAATGCATCGCTCAGTATTTCTGTGAATGGGTCAAAGTCTCCGGTGGTCGGCACTTACAAGCCTGGAGATTGGTGTTCGCTAATCGTAAATGACAAGTTCTTCCAAATGCGGCTGAAAAGCCACAAGGAACCTCGTGATGATGTATTTGTTCGAAAGATTCAAGAAATCAAGGTAACCGTACCAGACGGTACAACTTTCCCGGAAACAGTCTCTCTCACTCTCATTGCCGAACCGGAGGTGGATTTCATTGGCCAGTAAGCGTTCCCGTGATCAGCAAACAGTAGGATCACGCCTCATTGCTAACGAGTCTGCCATAGCCGACCTTCAAAAGTCTGGATCGTCTTCTTCCACTCCCGGAACAAACTCTGTCGGACAGGATGCACTCCAACCAAATTCCGTGGGCTCTGATCAAATTATTCGTGGATCGGTTGGATCAAATGAGCTTGGTGCAATCAATCAGATTACGACAGACTCATACCTCGTACTGAACGGACCAAACTACCCTGCCCCAGGTTCTGGTCTCAAGGTCAACCTCGCCATGGATGACCAGAAGCGTATCGTTCAAACTTCTGGAGGTGGTGGTGGAAATGTTACCACTATCTCGGCTACAGCACCGGTTGCACCGAGTTCAGGGGACGCTTGGGTTTACTCCGTAGACGGCACCGAGTTCGTCTACTACAACGATGGCAACAGTTCTCAGTGGGTGGAGACAGGAAACGTCTACGCCAAGTCTCCTACGGTAGTAGCCCCAAACCTTGTCATGAACGGTGCCTGCCGTACAAATCAAGATGGCTATGTAAGCGGTACCAGCATTCCTATCGGAACTTACGCATTCGATGGTTGGAAGTCCAGCGGCGTTGTCAATCTGTTCACTAATCCTACGGCTGGTGCAAGTATCAATGGAGCTTCTACCGGGTCATCAGCATTGGGCACCATCACGAGACTGACTGCGCAAACAATTCCCGGGCTGACCTACCAGGCAACAGCTTGGCGAAGTACCCCCGGCTCCGGTTCGCAGGGATTCTATTGGAACGGCGGAACGAGTGGTTCTGGTACTCCTATAGTCTCAGGATGTCCTGTTACTACAAAGGGCAAGACTTATCGCGCATCACTCTACGTAAGAACTAGTGTGGCGAAGACTCTCCGTATCAACTTGGAAGACCTTGCGCCTGGTCCGGCTGGAACCTTGGTTGCAAGTGGTACGACGGTTACAACTGTTGCGAACACCTGGCAGCGTCTAGATGTGTCTGGAGTTGCCGGTTCTGGTTCTGCATCCGCAACAGCGATGGATGTCTACGTCTACCTCACCACCGGAACATGGGCTGCCGGAGAGACACTGGATGTGGCTGCCGTCATGCTTACCGAAGGATCGGTCCTCTACCCGTACTTCGACGGGGCAACAACCGACTGCTCTTGGTCGGGCACGGCAAACGCAAGCACAAGCTACAACGTGCCGAACGTAGTCCCAACACTCACAGGGACATTCGATTCAAACTTTGGATCGCTGTTCACGGTCAACGCCAATGGTCGTGTTTCGCAAATCGTAGAGCGTTCACGAGTGCCTGCCGGTGTGTATCTGATCACTCACAGCGGCACAGCAACCATACGTGTCTACAATAATACGACTGCACCTGCTTCTCGGCCAGCGTTCCAGACTGCGCCATTCCTCTTCACAGCAGATGGCACGGATGACGTTGGGATCGAGTTCTCTGGCGGTGGCTCCGGAGCCACATTTGGTCAAGTTCGAATGTTCGCAGGAACCACGGATTACGGATTCTCTCTGCCTAATATTGGAGACGAGTTGAGTGACTGTGAACGATACTTCCACCGAATTACTATCCCGGACGCAGCGGGATACTATTTCCTCGGCACTTGGGGAAGTACATCGCTAGCAGACGTATCACTTCAGTGGGAAATGCGTGCTGCCCCCTTCGCCACTTTCTCGAATCTCGGAGCCGATTCGAGCGGTGCCGGAGGTGTAGTTTCTTCGGTGAATACCGTCGTTTGGACCCCAAACACAGTCTTCGTTCGACTCAACACGGGTGCGACCGGAGTTCTCAACGGAGGCGTCTACTTCCGAAGAGTGAATTCCGGAAGTGTTGCTTTCCTGGCCCTTGATGCGAGAATCAGATAAAACAGACCACTCTATAATGAATATGAAAGAGGGAGTAATCTATGTCTGACGACAAGATAATCACCGAAGACGATGTGCAGTATGGCGAGTCCGTTGAAGACGGACCACAAACTCCGGACGGAGAGAGTCTCTAATGGCTGATATTGACGCACAGGCGGGCGCTAATCGTTACGCCGCGCAGACTACCAACGTCCCAGGCATGTGCTTGAACGAAGTGTGGAAGGCTTATGGCTCACACAACTCTATCGGCCCACACGCTGGACAGTACCCTACGGCATACTCAGGATGGCTCTACGCCACTCAGCGGCACACAGACGCCAACCCACCTCGTGGTGTTCCGGTGTACTTCGGACCAAGCCCGACACGCACTGACAAGAACAAGAACGCTGGAGACGTTTGTATTTCCCTAGGCGGCGGACTTCTCCGCTGCTCTGATGGTGCTGGCTCAGGCCGTATGGGCACCATGACTATCGCGGCGCGTGCTCGTCAGATCGCGCGTCCTTACCTAGGCTGGACATCTGATTTTCTCGGGTATCAGCTTGTAAATATCGGACCAGTTACAGGAGGAGGCCCAGTGCCTACTAATACCATTTCACCAACATATGTTGCTGCACAACTTGGCGCAGATTACGTCAAGGCATGGCAAACACAGCTTAGCGTGACCGCTGACGGCGTGTTTGGCCCAGGATCGACCAAGGCTCTTCAGGCCAAGATTGGTACAACTGCCGATGGTGTCTTTGGCTCTGGGACAATCAAGGCTCTCCAGGCCAATCTTGGTATCACCGCTGATGGTCTATGGGGGCCTGCTACAACCCAAGCAATCAAGTCATCTATTGATGCTCATCACTGGGCTCCAGTTGTTACGCCTCCGCCTGTCGTAACACCTCCAGTCTATGTGCCTCCTACCCAGGCTCAGTGGGAAGCTGCTCAGGCTCAGATTGCTGCTGACAAGACTGCTGCTGCTCAGCTAACTGCTGCAAACACTGCTCTACAGAGTCAGGTGTCTACGGCCAATGCTGCTACTGCTGCTGCTAACGCAAAGATCGCTGCTGTCAAGAAGGTTGTTGACTAACGACTAACTGGACGGGCGTGCTACTGCTTCATCGGTAGCACGCCTTACAGCACGCAATACCAAATGAAAAAGAGACAATGACATGGCATTAGACTTTCCATCCAGCCCAACCAACGGACAGTTGTTCGGCAACTGGACCTACGATTCGAGCGCTGGCGCGTGGAGAAAGGTCCCTGACGTAGCTGCGGGCCTTCCGGCTGGTGTGATCATGGCGTGGGCCACCAACACTGCTCCGGCTAACTGGCTGATCTGTGACGGTTCTGCGGTCAATCGCAAGACTTATGCCAGTCTATTTGCGGCTATCGGCACGAACTTCGGTGTCGGTGACGGTTCAACCACATTCAATATTCCAGACCTCCGTGGCCGCGTACCGGTTGGTAAGAATTCTGCTATTACAATTGGTACGGCAACGATTACTATTGCCGCTCCAGGAGTAGTCACAGCTACGTCGCACGGCCTTGCTAACGGATTCAAGGTCTATTTCACGACAACTGGTGCGCTTCCAACTGGAATCACCGCCAGCACCGAATACTTTGTGGTCAATGCTACAACCAGCACGTTTCAGATTTCTGCGACTTTTGGTGGCACGGCTATCACAACTACCGGAACTCAATCCGGTACGCATACTCTCTTCTCGTCTGATTTTGACTTAGGCGAGACCGGTGGCGAGAAGGCCCATCCGATAGCAATCAGTGAACTCCCTGACTTTGTGTCTCCGTATCAAGCAAACACGGGATTCATTGCCACCTCGGTTCAAGCCGGTGCTTCATTTGGATTTGCTTACAAGAACTCCCAGGGCGTGAACGGCTCGGGTGTGACTCATAACAATCTCCAGCCATACCAAGTCGTCAACTACATCATCAAGTCCTCAGTGGGCGCGACAGCGGCAGATTCGCAGCTTGCTACGCGAGTAGCTACTTTGGAATCGAACTTCCTTACTAACACTCAGGTCGGACTAAAACGAGCTATTCCAAGTTCCATTGCGGTTTCAGGTGGAGCAGCAGTGGTGGACGCAAACGGAGACATCCGTGTCACCACCAACGGCCCCACTGCAATCAGCTTGAATGATCTGTTCCTCCCTGGCAAGAGTTACCGTTTTCAGGTGTCCACGCTGTTCTCCGCAGCAACGAATCTCGCCTTCCGCACGCGACTCTCGGGTACAGACAACTCCACGGGCGACTACGTGTTCGGCGGCTTCTTCACGTCTAATTCCTGGCCTGGATCGGCCACAGCATCCGCATATGGCTCGGCAACGACTAACGCACTGGTCACCGTGAACGGGCAGACCCAAGGTGATGCATGGATCGACATGTCTCCTCTGGTTGCGACTGCCTACCCGAGTCGTTGGGCGTCTACCGGCTACACCCGGAGCGGAAGCACCGGCACGTACTGCACATTCACCGGAGACTCTGGATCGTCTGGCACGCGAACCGGCATCACTTTCTTCGGCGGAACGTTCCAGGTTGGCACGATCATCAGAGTATGGGAGCTTGAATAATGGACATTGTAAACACAGAAGAGTTTGATCCGACACAAATTCCTGTGTTCGACCGAGAAGAACCAGAACCACTTGCGGAGGATGCTGACAGCATCATCGCTGCGCGAGAAGCGGCCCTCGCGGAGGCGCGGGATGCTGGTATTGCAAAACTCGTTTCGCTAGGGCTGACTGAAGAGCAGGCTCAAGCAATTGCTGGAGGTAGCTAATGTATGAGGTAAGAGACGGAGCCCGCACTTTGCGGTTTGAGGGGCAGCTTCTCGCTAATTCCACTTCTCGACGCAATGACTCAACTCGTTGGATTGAGTTTGCTCTGTATAAAACAGACAGCGGGACGTACATTCTGTCCCGGATCGGAGCCAGTGTAGTTTTCCACAATTCAGTATGTACGCTTGTAAGTAAGTACGGATTGCATGAGATTGAGTCTGAAAAGCTCAATAGAAGTGCTGTCCCATGTGAGATTTGTCGTCCAACCAGACGAGAACCTCTGATCTACCCAGAGCAGTACCGATTCTGGACGATGACAACTCGGGACCCTACTGCGGTATTAGACGCGCTTTACAAGTATGATGACAACGGTTCAAAATATTTGACCAAAGTTGCTGAGCGTTTGTTGGACAATGCTTCCGACGAAGATGCAGCAATTGATAGCGCGTACCGCATCGAATTTATAGACTAGAATTAGAGCATGACAGAGCCTTCTTCGGAACCTGAATCCAAGCTTGAGGACAGCCTTGAGCAAAGTGATCTAGCTGTTTGGGTCATGGAAACCAAGGAAATGTACGAAGAACTGCTAGCTCAGGGCTACCCTCAGTCGGTGTCAGCCCAAATTATCGGTCATATCCTGTACGATGTGATGACCTCGCGCTTTGAGGATGACACAGACGATTGGGATACTAACGATGACGGACCTTTCTCAGGCTAATCTCAACCTAATCGAAACGGTAGAAGAGGCAAATCAGTTTGTCTCCTGGATCGGCCAGCGCCGTCCAGAAAATATGATTTCGATTGACATTGAGACCGGAGAACACCCGGGACGAGACACTAAAGACGCTCTTTCTCCTTGGAAGGGGAAGATTCGCACAGTCCAGGTTGGAGACGGCGAGACCGGTTGGTGTATGGACTGGTCCCGGTGGTCCGGAGCTTTCTACCAGGCTGTCGTCCCATACAACGGTCCTATTGTCTTCCACAACGTTGCCTTCGAGGCAAAGTGGTTTGCGATGCAGTCCGATTGGGACTTCCCGTGGCACCAAGCCCACGACACGATGATCATGAGCCAGGTTATTTCGCCTAACCGAGCAACCCACGGTCTGAAGCCGTTGACGGCTGCTCTCGTAGACACCAAAGCTGCTGCTCTTCAGGAACTTTTGGAGCAAGAAAAGTCTGATAATGGCTGGACATGGGGGACCATCCCAATCAACCATCCTCGGTACTGGCAGTATGGCGCGCTTGACACCGTAATCACTACTCGGCTTGCCCTAGACCACTTCTGGGACTTGGTAAAGCCCGGTGGTATGTACAACAAGACTTACGAGTTGGAAATGGGCACCCGGCGAGTAGCTACGGCTATGGAGGTCAACGGCGCACGTATCAATCTCGATTACACCGCTGAAAAGTACAACGAACTAGTGTCCTACACTGAGTCTTTGAAGGCGTGGGGAATGGAGCGTTTTGACGCTTCTATCACTAGCAATATTCAGATGGTTCGTCTGTTTGAAAGCATGGGAGCCGAGTTCACGGAACTTACCAAGTCCGGAGGAAAGAGTGTCGCTGATCAGCAGCTTCAAATCTTCCTTCGTGACGGAAATCCTGCGGTAAAGGAACTTACTCAGGCCATTCTGAACCAGCGTAAGTCCGACAAGCTGGCTGGATCATATTTCTTGAACTTCCAGCACAACCAGCTAGATGGAGTTCTGCATCCAGATATCAAGACCATGGCTGCCCGTACTGGACGCATGTCCATCGTCAATCCCGCACTCCAGACTCTCCCTTCTGGTGACGCTGTAGTTCGTCGTGCGTTCATTCCTCGTGAAGAAGATCAAGTAATCATTTCTTCCGACCTTGACCAGGTTGAGTTCCGTCTCACCGCCTGTTTCTCCGAGGATGAGGCGCTTATCAAGCTATTCCACGAAGCAGATGCTGGTGGTGGAGACGTGTTTACGTCCATCATGCGTCAGGTTTACCGTGATGAGACTCTTCAGAAAGCAGATGCTCGACGCAAGCTGATCAAGGGCGTTGTATATGGAAAACTCTATGGAGCAGGCGTAGAAAAGATGGCCCTGACCGCAGGCGTGGATGAAGGACAGATGGGTGCCGTAGTCCATGCATTCGATGATAGTTACCCGGGAATCAAGCGGTTCCAGAAGCGTGTCGAGTGGGAAGGTGCTCAGCACCTTGCGCAGGAGGGCGTAGCGTACGTAGAAACTTTGACTGGTCGTCGTCTTCCGGCTGACTCGGATCGCATTTACTCCCTGACCAACTACAAGATTCAGGGAACTGCCGCTGAGGTATTCAAGCAGAATCTTCTGAAGATTGACGCTCAGGGGTTGACAGAGTTCATGGTCGTACCTGTGCACGACGAAATCGTGATGAGCGTCCCTGAAAAGGATGTAGAAGAAATAAAGCAGACTGTCAAGGAAGCTATGACCACCCGCGAGGGGTGGGCTATCCCGCTGACTGCTGACGTTGAGGGTGGATTCAAGAACTGGGGCGACAAGTACTCTGATGGACACTAGAAGAATCCTGGCAGTTGACCCGGGGAAGATGACAGGAATGTCCTGTTGGACTTTGGAGCAGGGCGGAGAACCAGTACTGGTCTGGTCTGCTGAGGTAGATGAAGAACAGTACGCAGTTCCCATCAGATTCGAGTTGACTGCGCACCCAGAATTAGAAATTGTATGCGAGCGCTTCATCATCACCTCAGAGACTGCCAAGAAGACTCAGGCTCCCTTCTCTTTGGAGTTGATTGGGATACTAAAGCAAATCATGCGTGATGCAGGATTACCTGTTGCGTCCCTACATCTACAGAATCCATCAGATGCAAAGAAGATGTTTCCAAATCCTGCTCTAAAGAAGCTAGAATACTGGCATCGCGGCGGAGCAGGACATGCATTGGACTCTATGCGTCATGGACTCCTCTATTTCGCTAGAACAGGCTGGAAGCCTACTCGTTTGTTGGACTGAGATTTCTTTCTCACGACACGCCGAGATACTAGAAGAGTTCTCCCACATTAGGAGAGCTATTCTGATACGCTATCTGTAACGAAAGAGGAAGTACATGCCTGTTCTGGCAGAACTAAGCGACGATTCAACGGAAATTCTTATCCGTGCAGAATATCGCTACAACGATCTGGCCAAGACCATCCCAGGGACCGGGTTCCACTCAAAGGATGACGCTTGGCATATGCCCGTGTCCTGGGCAGGCTGCTTGGCGCTTCGTTCCACTTTCCGTGATGCTTTGGAAATTGGCCCTAAGCTGACTGACTGGGCAAACTCTGAAATTACTAACAGAATCAGTCCTTCTCTTTATCTGCGTGAGCAGTTGGACTTTCCAGAGAGTCCCTACACTGATCTATTTCCGCACCAAAAGGCGGGAGTAGAGTTCCTTTCCACAGCACGCCAGGCTCTACTTGCTGACGAGCCAGGTCTAGGCAAGACCGCTCAGGCAATTCGTGCTTTGATGAATTTGTGGGTCAAAGAGGGAGAAAATCCTTTCCCTGTTCTTGTCGTATGCCCGAGTTCCCTCAAGATCAACTGGAAGCGCGAGTTTGATAGATGGTGGCCGGGACTTGAGGTCCAGGTTATCGAAGGTAGTGCCCTTCAGCGGCGCAAGCAATTTGACCGCTATCTCAAGCCCAAAGAGGGCGAGACTGTTCCGCACGTTTTCGTAATCAACTGGGAAAGTCTCCGTTCGCACTCCATGCTCGCGCCCTACGGGTCGATTGCTCGTAAGAAGTGCACGGAACATGGCGGCACAGATGAAACTATCACGGCTGCTCAGTGCGAAGAACACCCTCGTGAGTTGAACATGATTCCGTTCAAGGCTGTTATTGCTGACGAGATTCACCGTTCAAAGGACCCCAACTCGAAGCAGACTCGTGCTCTTTGGGCAGCTTCCGGAGACGCGGATATTCGATTCGCGCTTACCGGTACCCCTATTGCTACGGATGTTCTCGATTTGTGGACTATTCTACACTGGCTCAAGCCATCTGAATGGCCTACAAAGACGAAGTGGATTTCCCGTCTCGTTGACATCATGAGCAATGCCTTCGGAGGCATCATGGTGCTGGGTATCAAGCCTGGATTTACAGATGAATTCTTCGGAGCGCTGAATCCTCGGATGCGGCGCATGCTCAAGCAAGTGGTACTGCCTAACCTGCCAGAAGTCATAAACGACAAGCGTTATGTCGAAATGTCTGCTAAGCAGAAGAAGGCGTACAAGGACATGGCGAAGAACATGATCGCCATGATTGACGGTGGAACTGTCACAGCTACAAGTTCGCTCGTGCAGGCGGGCCGTCTTCTCCAGTTTGCTTCCGCGTACGGTGAGGTTGAAATGGTCAAGACCATCGATCCGCACACAGGGTGGGAGATTGAGAAGGAAAAGGTAACTCTTTCTGAGCCTAGTGCGACTATTGACGCTGTAATGGAGGACTTGACCAGCGGAGACTTTGGGCCAGACAGCATTGCCGTCTCGTCCGTGTCCCGTCAGTTGATCATGCTTCTGCATGAGCGGCTGAAGAAGGCCAATATCCCACACGGACTCATTACTGGGGAAGTAGACGGATTCTCGCGGCAACTTGCTGTTGACGATTTCCAAAGCGGACGTACGAAGCTCATTCTCTTTACCACGGCTGCTGGAGGTACAGGTATCACTCTCACCGCAGCGCGCCGTCTGCTGCGCCTACAGCGTCCCTGGAGCCTAGTCGAGGATAAGCAGGTAAATGATCGAGTTCACAGAATTGGTTCTGAAATCCACGACAGCATAATCATCACAGATTATGTAGTATTGGATACGATCCAATCTCGGGTCGATGAAGTTCTTGAAGAGAAGGCCGAGAACTTCGAAGAAATCGTGAAAGACACAGAGACGTTGAAGAAATTTGTATTGGGGGAGGTAGCATGAGCAATATCACCAATAATGGGTCTGCTCTAGCTGTTGGACCCTACAAGGTATCAAACTCAGAGATTCAGACCTTCAAGGAATGTCGTCGTAAGTGGTGGCTTAGCTACTACCGGCGTCTCAAGCCTCGTCAGGAACGTCTCACCGGTCCTCTAGCTCTGGGCTCCAGAGTGCACGAAGCTCTAGATGTTCACTACTCCACCGGCAAGGACTTGTTGGAGGCGTATAACGATCTTCTAGCTGATGAGAAGTACCAGGCACAAGTGCGGGGTATTTGGGCTGACGACATTGAGTCGGAAGGCGAGCTAGGTCGCATCATGCTCGAAGGGTATCTCCAATGGAGTGCTGAAGAGGGTATCGATGCAGACTTGGACATGATTTCCACCGAGGAAATCATCAGTATGCCTTTACTAGATGGTCAAGTAGAACTACAGGGCAAGCTCGACATGCGCGTTCGTCGTAAGTCAGACGGTGTACGCATGTTCCGGGACTTCAAGACGGTGGGTACTACGTTCGATCAGTACATGCGTACTGCCCACCTCAATGAACAGATTCTGACGTACATGCTTCTAGAGCAGTACCAGAATAAGGACCCTGAGGAACGGTCTGAGGGAGGAATCTTCACCCTGCTACGCAAGGTGAAGCGATCCGCCTCAGCTAAGCCTCCGTTCTACGCGCAATATGAGGTCAGTCACAACGTCTTTGATTTGCGCTCTTTCTGGCTGGCTCTGCATGGAGTAATCAACGACCTCATGAGTGTGAAGACCACTCTTGACGCAGGCGGAGACCCGAGACAGTACGCCTACCGCCACGTAACAAACGATTGTACGTGGAAATGCCAATTCTTCTCGATTTGCGGTATGTTTGACGATGGGTCTCCTGTCGAAGAAGCTATTGCAGAGCATTTCGAGGTACATAACCCATACGACTACTACCTGTCGTCTGATGAAAAGAAAGGAAGCGAATAATGGCTCAAGTCCAGCGCGCTTTGACTCTACTGATCTATGGAGCTTCCAAGGTCGGTAAGTCAACTCTAGCTTCGACTGCACCAAAGCCAACGCTCATGCTAGACGTGGAGGGCGGACATCGATTCCTTCCTATCTTGCCTGTGTATTGGGACCCGTTGCGTGATCCACCGCCTGTGCCAGATGGCACCTGGGACACTTGTGTCGTTCTTGTGAACGATTATGAGACTGTCCAGAAGGCGTACCAATGGTTGCGTTCCGGTCAGCACTATTTCAAGAGCCTGATTATCGACTCAATCTCTGAGTTGCAAGTCAAGCTGTTTGATCAGATTGCTGGAGCTAACCAGCTAAAGATGCAGGACTGGGGAGAAGTTCTCCGCCGTCTTGGTGGTCTGTTGCGAGACATTCGTGACCTCACCATGCATCCGATTAACCCGCTCGAAGCTGTCGTCCTAACCTCTATGGCCAAGGAAGACCGTGACGGAAAGAACCACCCGTTCCTACAGGGACAGTTGGCAGTCATGGCTCCGTACTTCTACGACATTACTGGTGCCGTAGTGAACGAGACCTTCCCTAACCCTGATCCGACCCAGCCACCACAGATGTTCCGGCGTATGTACGTACAAAGTACGCCAAAGTGGGAAGCTGGAGAACGAGTTCAGGGCAGATTGGGCGCTGTAGTCGAGCAAGAAAACCTAAATGTGTCTAGAATGATCGATATGGTATTCGGACCAGTACAACCGGCTGTACAAGCCTAAAAGAAAGAGAAATAAATGGGTAACGTAAACTGGGGAGAAGTCATCCAGGAGGCACAGTCCGGTGGCGCAAGCTTCGGTCTGATTCCAGACGGAGATTACGATTTCGTCGTAACCGCTGTCGAAGTGAAGACAACTCAGAACGGCAAGACAATGTACGTTCTTGAGAACACCATCCAGGGCGGACCATCCGCCAACCGCAAGGTCTGGGAGAACTTGATTGTTTCCCCGGAGAATGGCCGCGCTATGGGCTTCTTCTTCCGTAAGACCGCAGCGCTCGGCTATCCAGTCGAGTGGTTCCAAGCCAACTCTCCGACAGATGATGTCGTAGCGCAGGCTTTCAAGGGCCGTCCATTCCGTGGAAAGGTCACAACTCAGGCTGGAAACGGTCAGTACAAGGATAAGAACCAGATCAGCGAGTGGTACGCACCTCTCGGCGCTCCGGCTTCTCCAAGTACTCCAGTAGCTCCTAGCTACGCTCCACCAGCACCAGTCGCGGCTCCTGTAGCCGCTCCACCAGTAGCTGCTCCGGCTCCTGTTGCTGCACCTCCTGTTCCTGTAGCAGCGCCAGCACCATTCCCGGCACCAGTTGCTCCGCCAGTGCCAGTAGCAGCACCAGCACCGGTAGCTGCTCCACCAGTAGTGCCAGCGGGTGTGCCTGTCCCAGCAGCCACCCCTTGGGCTACGGCAGCAGGCGGTCCTCCGGCTCCGAACGCTCCGTTCTGATCCGTCTAGCGGGGTCGATCCTCTGGGATCGGCCCCGCTTCTCTTAGTTTGAAACGACAATGGCAAATATTCTTCTCACTGGGATGACCGCTTCCCAGAACTCTTCAAAGCTTAGTGTCCGCAATCGCAGCTTCGCCACCCTCCTCGCGCGAGCGCTTGTAAAGGGCGGGCATACTCTCACCTGGGCACGCCCTGACGTATCGTGGGACCAGAGCTATTTTGACTCCTACGACGCTGTAATTGTCGGAGTATCACCTGTACTAAGTGTGGCCTCAAATGGCGCGTACGGGGCGCTGAAGGCCATTGAGAGCATGTTCTACGACCCGCGTCTCTCGCTGTTTGTAGATGCTCCTGTACCGGCTCAAATCAATGCCAGTTTGGACTCGATTTACCACGGTCGAAGCGACATGTTCAAGCCTCTCTTCCAGAAGAGATATGGCCACGACTGGGCAGTTCAAAACAAGAATGTTCTCAACTCCGCTATCGAACTTCTTATCGGGCAAGACTGGCCCACTACATTCTTCCCAGCACTGCCGTGGCTAGAGCAGCCACCATTGTGGAAGAACCAAATGCCATTCGGTTTTCGTAACGCTGTTGCCGTGAATTTGGATGCGGTAGATGGAGACGTGTATCACGCCCCCGAGAACTTTGATCGTTATGAATTCTGGGTCGCAGAGTCCTACCAAAGTTCATGGACAGACTATGTAGCTCGGGGGCTTGAATTCAACGTAGTACCCATGAAACTCAGTCGCGGTATGTCAGATGCCGATGTGATGTACGGACAGCTTCTGCATGCCACGGGGTCACTTATCGGACGCCAAAAAGATGGCCACACTTGGTGGTCTCCTCGATACTTGCAGTCTCTCTACGCCGGTACTCCGGTTGTAACGGATTGGCGAAGTAGCCAAAAGATTGGACCCTCTTGGGCCGTCTTGGCTACCAACATTGAAAGCATGAGTGTGCAGATGCGTTACGATCTTGCACACGCTCAGCTTGCAGAATATTACAAGGCTATCCCACAAGAAGCTCTCGCAATTGATATGATAGAGAAATTGATTAGAGTTTCTTGAGAGAAGATACACACATGAAGGTAAATTACGACTGGGCAAAGCAGCAATTTATGGCTGCCGGAGTCCGACAGCAAGTAGGAGACGCAGTTCTAGAGCTTCTACGTACCTGGGAGACATTTGATCTTCCGGCGAATATGGCTCAAGATGCTCGTGATGTCTTCAACCACCTCTCGGGAGAAGAGTCGCTTATCAAGACCCCTCTCGATGAAACATGGGTTCAGTGCTACGCCGGAGGGCAGGCCATGAAGGGGGATACCGTTCGAGTCAAGCACAATGCTTTCACTGGAGAAGCTGGCGTGGTTCATAACGGTCGAGTCGGTCGTATCACTGGTATTCGATCCGGAGACGTGATCTTCCGCTCCACAGACGGTCTTGAGCCGTTCTTAGACAATACTCACTACCCGTTCTCAGCCCTCGAAAAGCGTGTACTGCCCTAAACGAGCATTTTTAGTATATAAATGTTATGATAGTGTCCGGAAAGGGCACTATGCAGTCAGCAGTAGAAAATCAGTCTTGGCGAGATAAGGCAGAATGCGCCAAAGAGAAGTACAAGTCCATCGACTTCTTCTCTCAGGACCCAATCGAAAAGAACTTAGCAAAGAATATTTGCTTTAGTTGTCCTGTTCGATCCATGTGCTTGAAGTACGCTCTCGATTCAGAAGAAATCGATGGTATCTGGGGTGGTGCTGACGAGAACGAGATTCGTCGGACCCTATCTCTCGATGCCGAGCACAAGGAAGTTCGTCGTGGACGGTATCCTCAGTGCCTCAATTGTGGTGCTCGTACCTCTAAGCTATTTGTCAAGATCGTGGACCTCCCGAATGGCGGGCGTTGGACGACTGCCAAGGCCGTGGAGTGCTCTGTCTGCGGATTCGACTGGCGCTCTCGTCCGAGCGCGAATGCCGTGACGGCCTACCACACCGAACGAGCCGTAGCAGACGCTAAGCAGGCCAAGAAGGCTGCGGAAAAGGCTGTAGAAGCCTACAATGTCGCACACATGGAAAATGTTATTGCCGAAGACATGGAAGTTTCGGCTGAAATGGTCTATCGCAATGTAGAAGCGTCGGGCGCAGACGCTAGCACTGATCGGCTGGTCTGGATGGCGGCACGCAAAGAGGCCCGAATCACTTTGAATAAGTTGACCCGAGCCTCAGAGCGTGTAACGCTTACGAAGCAGGCTGCACAAGAAGCTCAGCAGCGTGCGAAGAGCAGTCCTACTAGCGCAAAACTTGTTCGTCCTGGTACCGAGAATTCGGCGTCATAACGAAGGTAAGCATTCCTGCTGGAGAGTACTCTCCAGAAGTCTGCTCGAACCAAGCTGATCCACCGTCCATAGCCGGAGTCTGACGCCAGATACACGCTCCCCAGTCCGACATCTTGTCGTGGTGGAAGTGGTGCGTGATGAGAACGTCAGCACGTCCGATTGGGTTGCGAGCCATGGCCATGTTCTTGTACCAGGCTTGGGCCTTCTTGTCGTTGGTTGGACCTTGGACGCCCTTACCGTAGATGTCTCCGTGAGTGGTGGCAATACGCCAACCAGCCACATCGGCATATACGCCTGGCTCATCATTGGCAATAATCCAGTCGATGTGCTGAAGGTTCTCATCGCGGTCAGCAGCTTCTTGAGCCATTTCGAACACTAGAAGGTCATCATTATCTGCCAATGTAGTGCGATTACCGCCGATGCGATTCTCGCCGTGGTTTCCACGGGTAGCTAGTACAACTACATTCTCAAACAATCCAGCAAGGCTGTCAAGCGTGAAAAGAATCATTGTAACTGCGGTCTTGATCTGTTCACGGCGAGGCATGTCGATGTTGTAGGACTGGTTTGGATAGATGCAGGTTCCCTCTACGATGTCTCCACCACCAACGATGACGAGTGTTCCAATCAGACGACCGTTGCGACGAAGCTCTGCAATACGATCCTTGGCCATGGCAACATACTTCTCAACGCGAGCGATTGTAGCGAGCGTGCCGCCACCTTCATCCTTACCAAACTGTGTATCGTTGAAGCTGAGCACGAATGCTCCGTCTCCGGTAACGTGGGTCTGGACTGGTTCTCCGAAAGAAGAACGAAGATCAGACAGAATCTGAATTGGATCGATGTCGAGAGTAGAGTCTGGGTCTACAACTTCATACTTCTTGAACTTAGGCCATGCGGACATCTTGTTCGAGAACAGGTCACGACCATATGCCACAGAACGAGCAGAGTAGTTGAACTCGGCAGGATCGTCACCAGATGCTCGAATCCATGCACGAGCGTCCTCAAGAGTAATAGGCCGGTCACGAATAGCTGTTACAGTGCGAGCGCCTGTGCTTGACTCTTCTGTTGTCTCTGCGAAACGTTCTGAGTCAGGATCACTATCACTTGCAGAAGATGTCTTGAATCCGATGCGTGGCTCTGGGCCGTGCTTGTAGTGACGACGCACCGAAGCTTCTGACACATCAAATAGTTCTGCATAGAAGGCGTTAGTATGAACCTCTGGGTTCACTTCCAAATTCTGCTCTGCTGATCGAATACAGACAGTGCACTTGGAATTGTCGGCCATGGAGTCTCCTCTGTTTAGGCGTTGGAGAACATCCTACACTAAAAACTACTTAGCGTCAGTTACTGGAATTTCCCCGGTCGTAGGCTTCTTTGTGTCCATCTTACCGCGAAGTTCATCTACCTTTGAACGAGGATAAGTGAGTTCAAGAATCTCTTGCTGGTGGTGTACAAGCTTTTCGCGCTGCTCGTCAATCTGAGTCATGGCTGTCTGAAGGGCCGTAACTGAACGATCACGCTCAGCAGTTAGCTGGTCGATAATTGACTTTTGGGTGTTCGCCATCGTATTTAGATTGGTGATCGTCTCATTCAACGTCTGAATGGTGGACTTGAGTGAGGTCACCTGTTGTTCAGCGATATCAAGGAGGTCCTGGACTGTCTTGACGGCAGATTCCTTCTGGGAACGCTCTTCAGCCGCAGCTTCCTTGTAGCGATCAATCAGTCCCGAATCTGCATCAACATCGTTCTTACGTTCAGTGATGCGAGCGTTGTTCTTGTTGATACGGTACTGGACAATACCTGTGACCGTAGCGGAACCTACCGCAGCAATAACAGAAGATGTTACAAGCACACTAATAATGCTTTGTGTGTCTGTGGCTGCTGGAGTTGACGCAGTAGCCAGCCAAATAAAGAAGCTAACTACGTTCATCATTGTCAGCCTCTGTTTCAGATTCTAGTGGGAGGTCCTTTACAAGATTGACGCGCTCCTTCAACTGCCGACGACGCTTGTTCAACCACCAAAATGCCCAGAAACCTAGGAACAAAACATAGAACCGATCAAAGGGGGTACCACCCAGGGGGGCTGGTACAATAGATGGCTCTAGGAGAGATAGCGTAATAATTGCTGTTTGAGTCATAGTGAGAGCCACAGGACCTACCATGAGGAACCACACAGCGACTCGCTCAACGAGTAGGTTGCTTTTACGAAGTAGTCCATAGATACCAATAAGTGATCCGAGAACAGCTACACCGCACCACAAACCTACAAGAGCCTTGTTCAAAACAGTTGATGTAGCGAGAGGAGTGAAGAAAAAGTATGCAGTTGGCCACAGCGTGCCCCATGCATAAATCAGGATATAATCCCGAGATTCACGGGCCAAGCTGGTCCAGAAGCGAAATGGATTACGCATGCTGAGAAGGTCCTTTGATGGCTCGATAGAGGGCAGTACCCTCAGTTCTATTGTAACAATGCAGATAATGTTCTGGACTTTCTGCACAGTGCAACGCCAAGGTTTGTGATACCTTGGAGGAACCACTTCAGAGAACCTAAAATCCAAGATTTGATCCAGTTCTCTAAACGGTATATGCTGGACGTTCATCACGATTCCAGTTGAAATTTTTACCTTGAAGGCACCGCCTTGGAAACCACGAATTATCTCCCATTCTGGGCCAACTACTACGGAGAAACAGTAGGCTGGAAAGTCATGGCTACCCACGGGTTGCTTCCCAATGGGAAGTGTACCTGTGGCAGCACCCACACCGATCCAAAGGACATCGCTAAGCACCCTGCAACCTCCCATGGTCAGGACGATGCAACATCCGATGCTGCGACCATCAATGGTTGGTGGCATACCAATGAGTGGTTCAATATTGGTGTATATGCAGCGAAATCAGGATTCTTCGTCCTGGATGTTGACCCGCGCAACGGCGGGTACGAATCTCTGCAAAAGCTAGAAGAATTGATCGAAGGCGAATATTTCGCTGACGGCTACACCCAGACAGTCACGAGTATTACCGGAGTTTATTCTCAAGGTAATCGAGACGTACGAGGCATGCACCTCTACATCAAGGCTCCAGATGGTCTGAACTTGCAGGGCAAGCTTCGTGACCTCCCAGGTATTGATATCAAGCACAAGGGATACGTTCTACTCCCGCCGTCTCGTCACATTTCCGGAGTTGAGTACTCGTGGGCGGATGGCAAGGCTCCGTGGGATGTTCCTATTGCTGAACCAAGCGAGAAGCTTCTTGCACTTATTAGCAAGAACTCGATGCGTTCCACTGCTGCCTCTTCGACCTCTACTGGAACTGTACGTTCTGTCATTGGTCGCAGCAGTTGGGACTGGGTAAATGGAATCGAATGGCAGGGCGAAAAGCTAGACCTCGAACGATTCTGGCAAGAAGGAATCTCTGAGGGTTCTCGGGCTGTAGACCTGTACGCCATGGCGTGCTCTATGGCCAATAAGTACGGTACGGACCCAATGGCTCGTTCCTTCATCGAAACTCAGATGATTCGCTTCAACCACGAAATGGTTCGTCCTCCTCTGGAAGTGGAGGGCCAGGGTGGATTGATGCAGCACGTTCACCGTGCTATCGATTTTGTTGCTGCTAACCCTAAGGACTCTGCTCGATTCTCGGCAGCCGGAACAGACGCAGAACGTAAGGTCGTCTACGATGCTACGAAGAACTTGGGCAACGCAGGCGCTCGCGCTAAGACTTACGAGCACCTTGTTGGCGATCAGCCAGTGTTCGGCACGAGTGACCCAGACGATGTAGAAGTAGACGAGTTTGTTCTACCAACTGTCAGTCTTTCGAATGACGTAGACGCTCTGACCGCTGAAGACGGTGGATCGATGGGCCACCGTACGATGACGGACCTTGGTAATGGTCGTCGTCTCGTAGATGCTTTTGGTTCCCAGGTTCGCTACACTGCGGGCCTCGGGTGGTTCCACTGGAATCAGCAGTATTGGAAGCCAGACACAGAAGAACTCGAAATTCGAGAGCTAACTAAGCGCCTGGGATCAATGATCAGCGCAGAGGCTTCGGAGTTCCAGGAAGCTGAAGAACGTGCTCCCTACCTGAAGTGGGCGAAGCAGGCTAAGTCAAATGCTCGTCAAAGTGCAGCAATTGAGTCCGCCCAGTCCGACCCTCGCGTTGGCGTTGACGTTGACAACTGGGACGCAGACCCGTACTTGCTTGGTGTAGCCAACGGAGTTATCGATCTTCGTACCGGCGCTCTGCTCAAGGGTCGTCCAGACCTCCACATCACTCGACGTGCTCCTGTGGCCTACACGCCTGGAATTCAGTCTCCTCGGTTCTTGGAGTTCTTGAATTATGCCACTTTCGGTGACAAGGAGTACCAGGAGTGGCTTCAGAAGGCTATCGGCTACACCCTCACGGGTCTCCGTACTTATGACGTGATGTTCCTAGTTTATGGTCCTCCTGGCTCAGGAAAGAACACCTTTGTCGAGACAATCGTCAAGGGTCTCGGAACTAAGCAGTACGCTTTCCCGCTCGATAGCCAGATTCTGGCTCAGGGTGACGGACGTGCTAACGCCTCCGACCAGTACTACTGGGCAGAGCTTCGTGGTCGCCGCATGATTTGGGTAGACGAGTTGCCAGAGTCAGAACGTATGAAGGAAAACTCGGTCAAGAAGTTGACGGGTTCCTCCGAGATTCCGGCCCGGTCTCCTGGGGAAAAGCCATTTACATTCCAGTCCCAGGGCAAGCTATGGATCACCACAAACCACCGTCCGATCATCACGGACGATGCTATGTGGCGTCGTATGCGCCCAATTCCGTGGATGAATGTCCCTACAAATTCAGACCCGACTTTGAAGGAATATCTCCACGATTATGAGGGTGGACTCCCTGGCATGATGTCCTGGGCAGTAGAAGGAGCCATGAAGCTTCTCGCTTCTAAGGAACCTGACGCCCTGGGTTGGTGCTCGGTTGTGGCTGATGCTGCTGAGGTGTATCGTCGTAACGAAGACCGTCTCGGACTCTTCCTAGAGGATGAGACTTCTGAGACCGGCCCAACCAGTTCGGAACACCTCAAGACGATTTACTCTGTCTACAAAACGTGGAGTGAAGATCGTGGTGAGCGTCCAATGACTCAGATCGCATTCCAGCGTAAGATCAGCGACCGTGGTATTCAGGTCTCGGGTTCTGGTGGAAATGCTCAGGTTCTGGGTCGCACACTCAAGCAGCAGCCAAAGCCTGTTTCACATTCCTCGGGTGACTGGGGATTTGTGAACAGAATGGGTCGGGATGATTAGTGGAGTTGACGTGGACGTAGATCAGTAGTACGATGGTATAGTCCTCTGGGCCGAACGGTTTGACGGCAGGAATCTTATACATTCCCGGAGTGGGTCCAATTCCCACAGAGGATACAACTGAATAGTGGTGGGAGGTCGGCTTAGAAGCAGCCAGCCTATAATGAGTAGCGAACCCCAGGTGTAATCAATTTAGCAGCGCCTGGGTACGACTGCCTCTCAAGGCCAAGTAAACGCATCAAGTAAGTCGGGAGTAGTCTGCTAACCAAACCGAACGAAAACGGTGTTCAATATAGTCGTCTAGAAATCGAAGCTTTTGGCGTAATAGCACACCACCACTATTCGGAAAGATTCCAAATATATATGATATAGTTGGAATCATGGCATACAAAGACCCACACGATCCTCGACTCTTGAAAAAGCGTAGAGAGCATTACTACAACAACAAAGAAGCGTATATATCTCGGGCAAGAGCGCAGGACATCGTTCTGCGAGAATACGTTAGAGAACAAAAAGCAAATCCTTGCACCGACTGCGGCGAGTCATACCCTTACTATGTGATGCAGTTCGATCACATTGGTGATGACAAACTAGAGAATATTGCTGTTTTGGTCAACAAAGGTAGTATGCCCAAGCTAGTGGCAGAAATTGCAAAGTGTGAGCTAGTATGTGCTAACTGCCACGCTGAAAGAACTCATCAAAGAAATTTGAGTCAGCCTAGACAGACTGATTCAGATGTGCTAGAGTAGTTCTTGCGTCCTTAGCTCAGCGGCAGAGCACATGCTTCCAAACCATTTTGTCGTCGGTTCGAGTCCGACAGGGCGTGCAAAACAACTAAATATATCTGATTATAGGGTTATAGTCTAATGGTAAAACAACGGTCTCCAAAACCGTATTTCTCAGTTCGAATCTGGGTAGCCCTGCTTTCGGGGTGGGGAAGCTCGGTATCCCGCTAGTCTCATACGCTAGAGAACGCAGGTTCAAATCCTGCCCCCGTAACCACTTGAAAACTCAAAACTTAGCAGGTTAGACCGGAGGCGGTTCCGGCATGGTCTCATACGCCAAATACACGAGTTCGATTCTCGTACCTGCAACTATGGCTGTATAGCTCAAGGGAAGAGCAACGGATTCATATCCCGTGGACCTCAGTTCAACTCTGAGTATAGCTACCATTTTTTCTTATCATTTCTCGGTATTCCGGTACCATTGAAGAGCCCTTAGAGGAGTCTTCGTGCCAGTTATCAATATCGACTCTCACCGTGATGTTCCGGGTGGTACACCCGATACAAAGATGGTCGTATCTGCACAGGTTTATCGTAACGGTAGACCTGTTTTCAGCATGCCCACCGACGATATTTTGATTCCCGGACGAATCTCAGCGGTGATCGTGGGTACTGGATCAATCACCCTAGCATCGATCCCGTCTGATACTTATTGGCAAGTCGGACTACGAACTCGAACCACTTATGTGCGTCGGACCATCACTGTTCCTGGAGGTCCCGGTCCATTTGGTTTCGATGAACTAGTAGATATCGATCCTGTCACTGTACTTCCTGACCCTGGGACTGCTCAGAGTGATGCACTTATAGCTCAAATTGATGCTGACCGACAAGCTGCTGAAGCTGCACGAGACGATGCTATTTCCGCTCGTGATGGAATGATCGTTGGTGGTCATCTTTCTAGTTTCAACCTAATCCTCGAAAAGGAAGATAGCAGCACTTTGAATTTGGGCTCCCTTCAGGGTCCAACGGGTCCTCAAGGTCCTCAGGGTCTTACCGGCAACACGGGAGCTACTGGTCCTCAAGGAAATGCCGGAACAACCGGTCCCCAGGGGCCGGAAGGTGCTCAAGGACCGAAGGGAGATACTGGAGCCACGGGTTCAACAGGGTCTACGGGTCCTCAGGGCGTGCAAGGACCGACTGGAGCCACGGGTCCACAGGGCACACAAGGTGTAGCCGGTCCAACTGGTCCACAGGGCATCAAGGGAGACACGGGCTCTACCGGAGCAACAGGTCCAACTGGTCCTACGGGCTCCACTGGTCCTGCTGGGGCTACTGGTGCGACGGGCGCTTCTGGACTAGTGTGGCGTGGCACTTGGTCTTCTTCTATTGATTACATCAACAATGATGCTGTTTATTATGGCGGGTCATCTTGGTTTGCTTCC
>Ga0105238_10001060_pt1 | contig 27763 bp, 20 predicted proteins | sample KBSC34metaG_FD_81526 | JGI IMG/M metagenome (GOLD analysis project Ga0105238, IMG submission 81526) | Corn rhizosphere microbial communities from Kellogg Biological Station, Michigan, USA - KBS C3-4 metaG | ecosystem: Host-associated > Plants > Roots > Rhizosphere > Soil | place: Michigan, USA...
GCGATGCGCCACTTCCTGTAGATAGATATCCGTGCGGTACAGCCTGGGGTTGCTCGTCATCTGATCGGCCAGCGCCTGGAACGGTTGCATGGTTTCCAACATTGCATTGCACCGCGCCTCCACGCCCAGCCGATATTCCGGTTCGGCGACGATGTACAGGTCATTGTGCAGAATTCCGTCGAGCACGAAGCGGGCGGCCACCAGCGGGTCCATCGGTCGGGCCGCCGCTGGAGTGGCGGCCGCGCCCGCAGTGGGCGGCCGGCGAGGGCGTTGCGCACCTGCGGGCGGGGCACGCCGCGGCTGCGCGCCCGGCGCAACGGCCGGCGGCCCGTCGTTCTTCAATGCCGCGGGCCGGTAGCTCTCGCTCTGGCCGATGTTGGTCGCCGTGAGGCCCGGCACGAAGCAGGAGGTGCCGATGTTGGTATTGCGCAGCTCCAAGCGCAGCTCTTCCATCAGTCCCACGGCGGCGATCTTGGAGACCGTGTAGATGCCGGCGCCGCTTCCCGGAAGGATGCCGCTGGTGGAAGTCGTGGTGACGATCTGCGCGCCCTGCTTGGCTGCCAGCATGCGGGGCACGTAGGTGTGGATGCCATAGATGGGCCCCCAGAAATTCACGCCCACGCCCCATTCCCAGTCCTTGTACGTGCCGGTGCTGGCGGGCGCCTGCAGGCCGACGCCGGCGTTGTTCACCAGGATGTGGACCGCGCCCAGCTTTCTTTCGATCTCGGTGGCGACGCCGTCCCAGCTGTCGCGCTCCATGACGTCGTGCTTGATCGCGAACACCCGTGGATCGTTGGCGGGGAAATGCTCGAGCGCATCGCCGATGTGCATCTCGTTGAGATAGCCGATGGCGACCTTCATGCCCGCCTCGTAGAACACGCGGGCGATCCCGAGGCCGATGCCGCTGGAGGCGCCGGTGATGTAGGCAACCTTGCCTTTCACGTCCGTGATCGTCGGCGCCTGCGCCGATCCGACATCAGGAGCTTCTGCGGCGCCAGCCTCGCGCGTTCCCGCGGCGCCCAGCAGGCCGGCCGCGCCTGCCGCCGCCATGCCGCCGAGAATCTGCCGCCGGTTCAGTGTGTTGTCGTCCATCTCATGCCCCTGTCGTCGCTGCAGTTCGCGTTGGATCATAGCCCAAAGAAACACTGCTGTTCAGGAGGGCGCCGGCGAGGACGAAGCGGATCTGCGCAGGCCAACAGCGATCCCAACCGCGCCGAGCACGACGAGCCCGCCGGCAATGATCTGCGCCTGCGTGAGCTCGATGCCCAGCAGGTCGATCCGGGGATTGACGCGGATCAGCTCGATCGCGGACCTCTCCAGTCCGCACAGCAGCAGGTACACGCTGAACAGCCACCCGGCTCGCATCGGGAGCTTGCGCAGCCACCACAGAATGGCGAACGCGAGGAGTCCCATCGCAATCTCGTACAGGGGTGTGGGATAGACGCCCGGCGGGGCGAGGGTCTGCCCGATGACGTTATGGTCGTAGGTCTGGGCCCACAGGAGCGTGGGCAGCCAGTGCGGCTTCAGCGCCATGTTCGCCGGTATGCCCCAATCGCCGTCGCCCGCGAGCTGGCAGCCAACTCTGCCGAGCGCATATCCGAGCATCATCGCCGGGGCGAAGGCGTCACAGGTGGCGAGCACCGGCAGTCGATGCCGGCGGAAGTAGAGCATTCCGCCGAGGACCCCGAACACCAGGCCGCCGAAGAAGTTGAATCCCTGGCGCGAGAAGATCAGGCCCCACGGGTCGGCAAGGAAGTCACGCGGGACTTCGAGCATCGAGAAGATCCGTGCGCCGACGATGCCCGCGAGTGTGATCATCAGCCCGAAGTCCACGACCAGCTCCTCCGGGGGGATCGCGACCTCGATGCGCTGACCGTCCCGACGGACAGGGCGCACCGCAAGCACGATCTGGCCGCTGCGGTGCCGGCGGCGCACTTCGAGCTTCGCGACGTGGATGGCCGTGGCCGCGGCCCCCAGCACGCACAGCCCGAAGGTGGGCAGGGGCAGCGGCACGTTGATGCCGGTGGCGGCCCTCACCAGATCCTGCAGATAGGGAAATGACAAGATCAGCTCCGCGAGAGCCCCGTTGGCACACCCGGCCCGCTGTCAGTCAGCCGCAGGCACATGGCCGGAGAGCAGCGTCAGCTCCTCATCGCTCATGGCGCTCTGGGACATGATCCACTGGGCGCGATGGTATTGCGCCGACTCCACGAACACGCGGGCCGGAGAGGCCTGCCCGAGGAGCGGTGCCTCGGAGATCAGCCGAACGCCGATCCCATCGGCCAGGAACGCATCCGCGAACGCCTGCGCCGAGGGGAAGTCGGAGAAAGTCGTCAGGTAGCGCCAGGCGGTGTCGGACACGGTCACGCCCCGATCCTCGAAGTTCCCCTACGATAACCCATTGTCGGGGCCTATTGTGATGGCCCACTGTCGGGGCCCATCGTCGCGGCCGCTTGCGCAGCGCAGGGGCCGCACAGCAGAATCCACCAGCCTCAAGAAGGGCCGCAAGTGCGCAAACCCATGCTCAAATCTACGCTCCTCGCTCTGCTGCTGGCGCTCGGCGCCGTCTCGATCGCCCAGGCCGCCGACAACTGGGTGGAGGGCAAGAACTACTTCCTGGTCGATCCCGCGCAACGCACCCAGGTCGCGCCGGGCAAGGTCGAAGTGCTGGAAGTGTTCTCCTACGGCTGTCCGGCCTGCAACGCCTTCGAGCCCTACATCAAGGAGCTGCGCCGCCAGCTGCCCGCTAACGCGCAGATGAGATATCTGCCCGCGGCCTTTCAGGTGGCCGAGGATTGGCCGATGTTCCAACGCGCCTTTCTGACCGCGCAGCTGCTGGGGCTGGTGGACAAGACGCAGGATGCCATCTACGAGGAAGTCTGGAAGTCGACGGATGCGCCGCTGTCGACTCTCGCCGCGCCCAACCGGCTGAAGAGCCCGCTCCCGACCATCGAGGATGCAGCGAAGGTCTACAACCGCCTGACCGGCGTGCCGGTCGATAAGTTTCTGGCCACCGCCAAATCCTTCACCGTCGACCTGAAGATGAAACAGGCCGACGCCCAGGTGATCGCCTACCAGGTCGACCAGACACCCACGCTCATCGTCAATGGCAAGTATCGGATCACCCAGGGATCGGCAGGTGGACCTAACCAGGTCATTGCGCTCGTGAAGTACCTGGTGGCGAAGGAGACGAAGTCCTAGCGAGGTCCCTTGCGCATTGCTCTGGCGCGCTTCTTCTTTATGCAAGGTGTGACCGCCCTGGAGGATCCCGCGACGGGCTCGGCTGCCGCCAATTTCGGTGGGTGGTGGCTGGCGATGGGACGATCAGTGCCGGGGCGCATCCGCATATCGCAGGGCGAACAGACCGGACGGCCCTCGCTTCTGCACCTGCACGTCGATGACCAACGGCGCATCTTCGTGAGCGGCGAGGTGATCGAGCTCGGGCGCGGAGCGATCGAGCTGTAGCCAGCCGGCAACGGTGGGCGAGGGATAGGTGGACGGTGAGGAGGATGTGGCGCGTCAGGGCGCCACTCGCGCGCCGCCTCGGTCAGGCCGGGGCAAACTCGAAGTCGATCGGTACACCCAGAGCGTTCATCTCGCGCCCCAGCTCCGGCGTCAACGTGAAGCCGCCCACGGCGGCGGTGTTCACCTCGACGAGCAGACGCACCTGCCCGCCCTCGGACTGAATGCGACGAAAGAAATCGCGGTGCGGCCGCATGAAGCGGGTTGCGCAGACCGACAGCGCCCGTCCCAGCACGGTCTTCGCCATCTCGCTCAGCGTCTCGGTCGCGCCGCTCGTGGGAGTGAGAGCCAGACCGGGGATGTAGCTGTGAACGGAGATGTCCGCCGGCCACCAGCCGGGGTTGAGCGTCGCGAGCCAATAAGTCTCGGTGTAAACCGAGCCGCCGGCGCCGGACTTGCGCGGTTCCCCCGCCTTGAAGCAATGCTCCGCGGAAATCTGCAGCTGGGCGGAAATCTCCTCGGGGTCCATCGAGGGATGCCGGATGCGCAGCACCAGCTCAAAAGCTTGCGGCTGCGGCTCGGGGAGTTCGCGCGCTTCCATTCCAGGGGTCTCCAATGGGGCAAGACAGTGGCTGCGTTACAGAGCAGAGCACGAATGCCGCGACTGCCGCAAGCACAGTGTCAGGGGACGGCCGTACGTCGCGGCGCGCTTCGCGTTGCGACGGACTCCGCAAATGCCCGCAGTGGCGCTCCTGACCGCGCTCCAGTTGCGCATAGAATGCGCCGCTGAGGTGTCCATGGAAGCGCCCCCGCAAGAGGCCACTGAGCCGACGATCCCGCGACCCCGCAAGCCCCTGGGGCTGATTGCGGCTTTGGTTCTGGTCGCGGGGGCGGCGGTGGCGGCAGGCGCCTACGCCGAATGGCTCGACCAGCAGCGCCAGCTGCTGCAGACCCAATTGTCCCAGGAGGAGCGCCGGATCCTCGATCTGCGCGAAGCTCTCACGCGTGCCGAGGTCGCCGTCCAGGAGAAGCAGGCTGCGCTGGCGACCCGGGATGTGGCGCTCGCGCAGGCGACGCAACCGGATCTGCCGGTGCGAGTCTCCTTCCGGCCGGCATGGATGGGGCAGGGGATGGTGGCGACGTTGCGCAATGTAGCCACCGAGCCCATCTCCTTGATGGTCGAGGTGCGCGACCCGCAGGCGCACCGCTCCAAGGCCTTCGCCTTCGACATCAGTCCCGGAGCCAGCGCCGACATCGGCCATGCCCAGGGTTGGCTGGTCACCTCCGGACAGAGTCTCAAAGTGGCCGCCACCGGGTACAAGACCGTCACCGCCTTCGCACCTTGAGGAATTTTCTGGTTCCCGCCGGGTAACCGTAATAGGATGCCCCTGCCGGGCATCGCTCCCGGCCGGCACGCCAGTGCCCGCACAGACCGCCAGACGGGGTTCTACAGAACGAGAATCGGGGAGATCTCTCTCTCATGGCAGTCTATTCCGCGCGCGCGGCGGAAGTGTCCTTTGATGTGCTCGAATTTCCCGTGCGGGTTGCAGCTGCAGGTGCCTTCCTCCTGAGCGCCCTCGTTCTGATCGGCTGGCAGTTCGATGTGGGGTTGCTGAAGAGTGGGTTGCCCGGACAGAGTGCGACTCAGCCGCTGACGGCCGTGTGTCTGTGCCTGTGCTCCCTCGCGCTGGGCCTCAGCAGCGCATCCGCGGAACGTTACCGCCTCGTTACACGCCTGTGCGCGCTCCTTCCGCTCGCCGTAGTCCTCGCTACCGTCTGGCAGAACGCGCTCGACACCGATTGGGGACTGGATCGGTGGCTGTTTCCCGATGCTGTCCTCCACGAGCAGACCGGACAGTTTCTGCGACCGGGACGTACCGCCGGCGCAGCGTTGCTCGCAATCGCCATGCTCGCGGTGTGCCTGCTGATCTCCGAGGCCCGCAGCCGGGTCGCGAACAGCCTCTACGTTATCCTCGCCACCGCGGGCGCCCTGTTCTGCGTGGCTGTCCTGATCGCCTACGCGTTCAGCCTGAAGATCCTCTATGCGATGGGGCTCTACGCCAACGTCAGTCTCAATTCCGGAGTCATTCTCGGGGCGCTGTTCATCGGGGTGCTGCTGCGCCGTTCGGATCTCGGGTGGGTGCGACTGCTGACCAGCGGCGCGGCCGGAAGTGAGAGCGCGCGGCGGCTGCTGATCTGGTCCGTCGTCCTGCTGTTCGCGCTCGCAGTGGTCGTGCAGATCTGCACCACCAACATTCTGTACGGAGAGCAGATCGAGGCCACCGTCATCACCTTCGCCGCGCTCGGCCTGCTGCTGGCGGGAATCGTCTCGCATGCCGAGCGCCTGAACGCACTCGATTGCGCAAGGCATACCGCCAACGTGCGCCTGCGCGCGGCCGAGGCGGAGCTTGCCAGCAACGCACGCGCGAAGGACGCCTTCCTGGCGGTGCTGGCCCACGAGCTCCGCAATCCTCTTTCCTCACTGCGCAACGGGATCGAGATCGTTCGGCGCCGCAGCGGTCCGGACCGGACGCTCAGCCAGACCGCAACGGCCATGGCGCGCCAGATGACCCAGCTCGTGCGACTGGTCGACGATCTGCTGGACCTGAGCCGCCTCGATCAGGGAACCATCGAGCTGCAGCGTGAGCGCGTGCAAGTGAAGGACGTGGTGGATCGCGCCGTAGAAGCCTGCCGTGATTCGCTCATGGCACGCGAGCATGCGCTGGTCGTGGCGCCCGTCGACCAGAGCCTCGCCGTCGACGGGGACCGGCATCGGCTCATTCAAGTCGTCAGCAATGTGCTGGCCAACAGCGTGCACTACACCGAGCCCGGCGGCAGCATCTCGATCAACGTGAGCCATGAAGGCAAGCAGATCAGCGTGGCCATCGTCGACAGCGGCAGCGGTATCCCGCCGGAAGCGCTCGAGCACGCTTTCGATGTGTTCGCCGAGTTGCGCGCCAAACGAGCGCGTACCGACGGCGGCCTCGGCGTGGGCCTTGCTTTGGTACGCAGTCTCGTTCAGCTCCATGGGGGGAGCGTGAGTGTGCGTAATGCGGGTTCCGGAGCCGGCAGCAGCGTCGTCATTCAGCTGCCCGCCCTGGAAGAGAAGAAGGCGCTGCGGACGATCCCCGTAGCCTCCGCGTCGAACCCTCAGAAGCGGCTGCGCATCCTGGTGGCCGACGACAACACCGATGCGGCAGGCTCGCTGGCGATTCTGCTGCGCCTGGAGGGTCATGAAGTGCTGACCGCCGTGGACGGTCTGCAAGCCGTCGAGCGTGCACAGCGCTTCCGTCCCGATGTCGTTTTCATGGACATCGGCATGCCGTTGCTGGATGGAGTCGAGGCCACGCGCCGGATCCGCGCGGAAGGATGGGGGCGCCAGATGCACATCGTGGCCCTCACCGGGTGGGGGTTGGAAGGCGAGCGTACCCGCAGCGCCACCGCGGGCATGGACGGCCACCTGCTCAAGCCGCCCGACCCCCGCGAGCTCGCGGCGATCCTCAGGCGCGCCAGCGACCCTCGCTCGTAGCCGGGACGGAGGCCAGAACCCTCTCCAGCGCCTGCGGGTCGACTGGCTTCACCAGGTGATCATCGGCCCCCGCTTCGTGCGAGCGGCGCTTGTCAGCCTCCTGGCCCCAGCCCGTGAGCGCGACGATGGCAGCACGGCGGCCCCATTCGGTCTTGCGCAAACGGCGCGTCGCCTCCAGGCCATCCAGTCGAGGCATGCCGACGTCCATCAAGATCAGATCGGGCCGGAATTGCGCGGCGACACTCAAGGCTTCTTCGCCGTTGTGTGCGATCTGCACATCGTTTCCCATGTGCGTGAGCAGGAGGGCGAGGGCAGCGGCCGCATCCTCGTTGTCGTCGGTGACCAGTACCTTGCGGCGATCCGGCTCGCTGTGAGGGGCGAGGGCGGCGTCGAGCGTACCTGCCGGGGCTCCCGATAGCGGGAGCCTGACGCAGAAGGTGCTCCCTTGGCCGGCGCCTGCGCTGGAAGCCGTGACTGTGCCACCGTGCATCTGCACCAGGCGTGATACCAGCGCGAGCCCGATCCCGAGGCCGCCGACGCGATGCTCCATCTCACGACCCACCTGAGTGAACATCTCGAATACCCGCTGCAGGTCCTCGGGGGCGATGCCAATTCCCGTATCGGTGACGTTGATCACCGCTTCGGTCCCCTCCCGGGCCACTGTGATCCCGACGTCGCCGCCGGGCGGGGTGTACTTGGCGCTGTTGGAAAGCAGGTTGCCGAAAATCTGCGCGAGCCGCACCCGATCGGCGTGGACGAACAAGGGGTCGGCAGGCATCTGCACGTGCAGCCGATGCCCGGCGGCATTCAACGCGGGACGGGAGGTCTCCAGCGCGCTCTCGATCACCTCAGCGAGCGTGGTGGTCTCCTTGCGCAGCTCCAGGCGGTTGCGGGAGATGCGGCTGACATCCAGCAGATCGTCGATGAGCCGCACCATCTGGCCGGTCTGGCGCTGCATGATCTTGCGGGCGGCGTTCAACATCGGATCGCCGATCGCGTGGCGCTCGAAGATGCGCAGGCTGTCCCGCAGCGGAGCGAGGGGATTGCGCAGCTCGTGCGCCAGCACGGCCAGGAATTCGTCCTTGCGACGGTCCGCCGCGCGCAGTTCCTCCTGGGCGCGCTTGCGCTCGGTGATGTCCAGGTTCATGCCGGTGAAGCGGACCGGCTCGCCGCGCTCATCGTAGTAATAGCGCCCGAACGCGCTCACCCAGATGACGTCGCCGGTGCCACGGATGATGCGGTGCTCGACCGTGAAATTGGATTTGCCCTGGATCGCGCGCTCGAAGGCTTGCCGGACGCCTGGCTCATCCTCCGGATGCAAGCGCTGCCGCCACATCTCCATGGTGACACTGCCGTCTTCGGTCGGCGGGTAGCCGAACAACTCGAAGGTGCGGCGGTTCCAGTAGGTGTGCCCCGAGCGCAAATCGCTATCCCAGATCGCGACGCCCGAGCCGTTGACGACCAGCTGCAAGCGCAGCTCGCTCTCGCGTATTGCGCTCTGTGCCTGCCGCTGCTGGCTGCGGATTCCGAAATGCGTGTAGATGCCCAACAGCATCACGAACGAGGCGGTGCATGCGGCCGCCGCAATGGGATGCACGGTCTCCGAGAGGCCGTAGCTCGTGGCGGCGGCGACCACGGCCAAACACACGCTGGGCAGCTGGCGGCCCCACCCCCGTTGCAGATACTTGTTCATTGGGGAGAAAGCGTGTCTTGTTCGTGATATGTCGAAAGACGACAGTACTTCGTACAACTAAACGAACGCAAGCTCACCTCCGGCGGCCGTCGGTCCCAGGCAAATGGCGCGCTGCAGCAGAGCCTTGTGAGACCCGTTTCTCAGTCCCCTTGCAAGTCCCCGCTGCGTGGATGCGACAAAAGGCTCGAGCGGGAGCGCCATCGAGATCAAAGCCGAGCATGTGCTGCCGCCGCTCGATCGGACCGGTGAATTCGCGCGGGCCATCGAGCCGCCGGTGATCGTGTGCGTCGTCGGCATGGTGTTGGTGTTGGCGCGGGGTGTTGTGACCTGGATCACATGCCCTGCAGATCGTTGGCACCGATGTCATGTTTTGGCATGTTGGGCTGCAGTTGTCCACCCCGTGACCGTTACACTGCATATCAACAGAACAAGGTCTCGAGCGGGAGGGGTGATCATGTCCAGGTCCGTCCAGCGGGGCTTCACGATGATCGAGCTCGTGGTCGTCATCGTCATCCTCGGTATCCTGGCGGCATTCGCGTTGCCGAAGTTCATTGGCCTGGAGGATCAGGCGCGCATCGCCGCGCTCAACGGGATGACGGGCAGCGTCCGCAGCGCAGCAAACATGGCACACGGCGTGTGGCTCGCCAACGGCAACACCAGCCCGATCAATGTCGACGGGGTCAACATCACCATGGTGAATGGCTACCCGAACGCCCTCGGGATCCAGAACCTGATCCAGGACTCCACGGGCTTCACCGTGAAGGCCTCGGGAACCACCACTACCTTCACGCCGGTCAACGCCAGGGCCCCTGCGAGCTGCAACCTGGTGTACAACCAGGCGACCACCACTGGCCCTTTCACGCTTACCGTGCAGCCGGCGAAGACTCTGCAGAGCAGTTGCTGAGGCACTTTTTGCGCATGCGGCCGTTGCAGGGCAGTCTCCCTCCCAGACGTGCCAGCAACGCGCGCGGACCGGTCCGCGTGAACTCGGTGGCGCGGATCGGTGGCGCGGACCGGCAAGGCGCCGTCAACCAGGATCAGTGAGCCTTGATCAGCCGCGGCTGGTCGTTGGTAATGGTGATGTGGGCGACGTACCGGGTGCTGTCCAGGCGGAACCCGAGGATTTTCTTCGGCGGGTTGCTGGTGAGCAGATTGGCGGCGCAGCTCATGTCATCGGCGCCATAGCGGGCCGCGAGCTGCAGTGTGGGCGCCCCCGGGCGGCACAACTTGTTGCCATCCGCGATGATCCTCTTCGCCCGCTGATAATGGTTGAAGTTCGTCTCGCGCAGATGCTCGAGATCGGCGGCGCCGTAGAGAGGGACGACAGGGGCAGGCGGCTTGGGCGCGGCCGGAGCATCGGCGGCGGTGGCCTTCTGGACGAGCGCGCCCGCCGTGACCATACCGGAGGCACAAACCAAAGCCAGCACCGTTGAAATCGTGGCTCTATCCATTGCAGATACCCCACACATGCTGCGCGGCCCCGCGTTCCATAGAGTAGTCGCGTACGCACGAAGTTCCCAGCCCACGGTCTGTCGCAGCGCCGTCTGATATACGATTCGGCGAATGCACAGCATGAATACGCCCGCACAACGGCTGACGCTGGCCGCCGCACTGATTGCCTCCTTCCTCATGTTCACCGTCCCGGCCCGCGGGCAGGCTCAGGATGCAGCGCCAGAGGTTGGACCCACCCATGCTCCGTTGCCCGCGCCGACGGCACCGGCGACTCCGCCAGCCGCGCCTGCGGCGCCAGTTGCTGCCGCGCCCGGCGAACCGGGCAAGCCCGCTTTCGGTATGCCGGACCCGTCCGCGCCCTTGCGCTACGACACCGAATATCCGCCGATGCACTACGAGGGGCTTGCGCAGAACAACCGCATCGCCCGACTGCAAGCGCGCCTGGAACGCGGTGAGGTCAAGTTGGATTTCGAGCCGGGCCACGGGTACCTGCGATCGCTGCTGAAAGCGCTGGACATCGATCCCAGCTCGCAGGTGCTGGTCTATTCCAAGACGAGCCTGCAGACCGGGGAGATCCAGGCGGCAAGCCCGCGTGCCCTGTATTTCAACGAGGACACCTACGTCGGCTGGGTGCAGGGGGCGCAGCAGATCGAGCTGGGCACGATGGACAGCACCCTCGACCAGGTCTTCTACACGCTCAAGAACGGCAGCCCGGTTCCGGCCCACTTCAAGCGCGAGACGACGAGCTGCCTGGGCTGCCACGACTCCCTGTCCTACTCAGGGGGCGGCGTGCCGCGCTTTCTCCTGATGTCCACCTACGTGAACACCCACGGTGATGCCCTTACTCACGAGGGATCCATCCTCGTCACCGATCACACTGAATTCCGATATCGCTGGGGCGGCTGGTACGTCACCGGGCAGCAGGGCAGCGAGGTCCACCTGGGCAACGTGTTGGTCCACGACGTGAAGGAGTTGATCAACCTCGACAGTGTACGGCGCGGCAACCTCGACAACCTGGATGCCCTGTTCGACACCAAGCCGTACCTGACGGACAAAAGCGACATCGTCGCGCTGCAGGTGCTGCTGCACCAGTCGACAGTGCAGGATCGCATCACGGAGGTGAATTGGGACACCCGCACGGCGCTCGCCAAGGCGGGCAAGGATCCTGCCGACGGTCGCGGTGTTACGTTGCCCCCGCAGAGCCGCAAACAGATCAAGGACGAGATGGATGCCCTGGTCGATGAGATGCTGTTCGTCGGCGACCCCGGCTACAAGAGCAAGCTCACGGGCAACTCCGGGTTCGACAAGTGGTTCCAAGCGCGCGGGCCGCGCGATAGCCATGGACGCTCGTTGCGTGAGCTGGATCTGACGACCCGGCTGTTCAAGTATCCCTGCAGCTTTCTCATCTACTCCGATGCGTTCAATGCGCTGCCGCTCTATGCCAAGGATTACCTCTACGCGCGGCTCGTGCGGATCCTGACGGGCAAGGAGCACGCTTCTCAGTATGCGGCGCTGTCGGAGGCGGGTCGCAAGGCGGCGGTGGAGATTCTCAAGGCGACCCTGCCGCAGTTCGCGGCCGCCCTGAAAAAGGGCTAGGGGCGTACCGGCGACGCGAGGCCGGGGCGGCTAGGGAACGTACCGGCGATGAGCCGCCTGCGGCTGGTCAGGCGTCAGCGTGCCAGCAGCGTCGACGAGCCGTCTACGCCGCTCGTGCCGCGGTCTCCGCAGCGGCGCTCATCCACAAATGCAGCACGGCGTACGCCCGCCATGGCCGCCAGCTTTCCGCGCGTGCGAGCACCTCTGCGGCGCTGGGGCGCTTGCCCCGGACAGCCAGGATGCGCTGCAAAGCAGCGTCACTGGCAAGGAAAGCGTCGCACTCGCCGAGAGCGCGCATCGCAATGTACTGAGCGGTCCACTCGCCAACTCCGGCAATGGCGCGCAGTCGGGCTACGGCCACACTCAGATCCCCGCAAGGGTCGAACAGGTCCGGTTGTGTCCGCGCCGCCGCGGCAATGCCATTGATACATTCGATCCGGGATCGGGGCATGCCCAGCTGAGCGAGCCGAGTGACGCTGAAAGCCTCCGGCCGCGGGAACACGCGTGTCAGCCCTGGCTGTCCGATCGCTTCAGCGACTGGCTCACCGAGCAGGGAGACGAGGCGGGCGCCGAGCCGGGTGGCTTCCCTGACGGAGATCTGCTGACCGAGGACGGCACGTATGGCGATCTCGAATCCGTCCCATGCCCCGGGCACGCGCAATCCGGGTCGGGCACGAACGAGCGGCGCCAGCACGGGATCGGATTGGAGTGCGTCGAGGATGGCCAGGGGCTCGGCACCCAGATCGAACAGGCGACGCGTGCGCGCGATGATCGTCGGAAGCGCCTCCAATCGCGGGAAGCGCACGATCACCTGTAGCGCCCCCTGCGCAGCCGCGTGCGTCACGTGAATCGATCCCACTTGCTGGCCGACTTCGATCGCTCGCGCATAGCCGTCCGGCGTGACCGATTCGACTCCCGCAATGGCGCGCGTCGCCAGGAACTGCAGCATGGCCTCCCAATCGTAGGGAGGGCGGTAGGGCAACAGCAGCGAGATTCCAGAGACCGGAGAGCCGCCGCCCGAGCGTTGCCGCAGCTGGCTCGGCGCCCGGTCGTACACTCTCTGGAACGTCTCGTTGAAACGGCGGAGGCTCCCGAAACCGCTCGCGAGCGCGATCTCCGTCATGCTCAGTTGAGTTTGATGAATGAGTTGCTTGGCGAGCAGCACACGCCGGGTCTGGGCAACGGTGATGGGTGCTGCGCCGACGTGCCGCCGGAACAACCGCCGCAACTGTCGCGCGCCGATCTGCAGGCGCGCCGCGAGCGAGTCGATATCCGACTCATCGAGCGCCCCGCCTTCAATCAGCTTCAACGCACTCGACACCGTTGCGGAGGTCCCGCGCCAGGCATCGAGGGTGGGTGAGCTCTCGGGGCGGCAGCGTAGGCAGGGCCGGTATCCAGCCTCCTGCGCCGCGGCGGCACTGGGTACGAAAGTGCAATTCGCCAGCTTCGGCGGACGGGCAGGGCAGATCGGCCGGCAGTAGATGCCGGTCGTTCTCACACAGGTGAAGAAGCGCCCGTCGTAGCGGGTGTCACGCGCCAGAACGGCCCTGTAGCAAGCTGCGTTTTGCAGTTCCATGCTACCCAATATAGTCCTGCAGTCCTCACTGTCTCGCGGTTTTCGGACCTCATTGGCGTGGGCGCGGCGCCCGCCCATCTGCACGCCCTCAACGGATGACGCGCCAGCGCGACCCGTCATAGCGCACGATCGAGCTTGCGGTCTGCCCGCATCGCTCGCCGTCGCAGTCATATCCGACTGCGACATCGAAGTTGCCGTTCCAGCGCGTTCGCGGCAGGCCGATGTGGACGCGCAGCCCTTTGCCGGCGCTCCAGTCGCTCTCGGGCAGGAAAGTCACACCCGTGTCGGCAAGGGCCGCGGCGCGCTCACGGGGCAAGTCCTGCGCGCCGACTAGCACATAGCACGGGCAACGCGCGCCCCTCGGGCCGAGATGAGAAGACGGAGCAGCAAGCTCGTGGCGCAGCAGAACCTCAGCCATGGCGTACTGGCTGCCCGGCGGTGGGTGCTGCCGTGAGCACCCGGCCACGAGGCCAAAGGCGGTGAAGATCAAGGCGACGAGAGCGCCGTGGCGCAAGGAGCTATGCTCCGCAGTAACCGTGGGGTGCAGTGTAGGGCGAAGGGCTGCTGCTGGCGCTCCAGACGAGCGGCACCGCCGGGAAATCGAGAAACGGAGATCGCCAAGGCGCGGCGCAACCTGCACCCGGCGTCAGGGCATCGTGCGCTTCCGCGCGCTGCCCGACGCCGCAGTGTGCGACGGCGTCAGCGTCGGGCCTTGCTCAGCAGGCGCAGGATCTCCAGGTACAGCCATACCAGGGTCACCAACAGGCTGAACGCCGAATACCACTCCATGTAGCGCGGCGCGCCTTGCGCGACGCCGGACTCGATCAGGTCGAAGTCCAGCGCCAGGTTCAGGGCCGCGACGCCGACGATCACCAGCGAGACGATGATGCCCAGCGGCGTGGAGGCATTCAGGACCGGAACCTCGATGTGGAAGAACCCGAGCAGCAGGGTCGCGACGTACAGCAGGGCGATCGCTCCGGTCGCACCCACGACGATGGCACGAAAACGCTGGGTGACCCGGATCAACCCCGTGCGGTAGGCGACGAGCAGCACCACCAGCACCCCGAAGGTGAGCGCCACGGCCTGAATGGCAATGCCGGGGTAGCGTCGCTCGAGCATCGCGGAGAAACCTCCCATGGCCAGGCCTTCCAGTGCGGCGTAGGGCAGGGAGAGGTAGGGTGCGAGATTGGCCTTGAAGCTGATGACCACGGCGAGAATCAACCCACCGAACACGCCGACCAGGACGGAGGTGGAGACTGTGGAGGCGTCGCCGGTGGACATATATTGCGACCACGGCCACAGCGCGCTGGCGAGCAACACCACCACCATCAGGAACGACTTGTTGATCGTTCCCTGCAAGGTCATCCGCGCCTCGCCAACCAGCGGGCGTGGCAGGTTCGCAAAGGTCTTCTCGTTCAGCCCCGGATTGCCGGTTCGACGCAGGGGGGCGGGGGTGGGCATCGCTCTCTCTCCTTACTTGACGGACGCTCATTGTAATCGACCACGGCCGTGGCGGCGGGTTCAATCATATCTTTCGAGGACTTACGTCCAATCGCGTGGGCGTCGCACCGAGTCTGCGGGGTCCGACCCCGTCGCGACGGGCGCACCGCCTGGCGCAAAGCGCGGCGCCCGGTGCGCAGCGGCTGGCATACTTTTGCATCGAATTCTTTGGAGAGACGTATGAACGGATGGATCCCCGGTATCGCCGGCGCCGCCCTTTTGACATTCGCCGCAGCGGGTGCGCTCGCGCAGGCTCCCGGCAAAGCCGACGAGCTGCTCGATGCGGCCAAGTCCGCCACCGGCGGCGCGGCATGGGACCAAGTGGTGACCTGGCACGAGAGCGGCACCGTGGCCGCCGGAGGTTTGAGCGGCAGGTACCAATCGTGGACGGACCTGACCTCTCTGCACGACGCTTCGCAGTATTCGCTCGGCCCCTCGAGCGGCAGCGCCGGTTGGGACGGGAAGCGGGCGTGGACGACGGACAGCTCCGGGGAGGTGCGAGTCGAGACGAGCAGGGAGACCGTGGCACAGGCGATCCAGGACGCCTATCGCAGCGGCTATGCGTTCTACTTTCCGAATCGGTTTCCGGCCAGGCGCGAGTACGCCGGCACCCGCACCGCCGAGGGCAAGAGGTACGAGGCGGTGAAAATCACCCCGGCGGGCGCCGAGCCCTTCGAGGTGTGGCTCGATCCGGCGACGCACCGGGTAGCACGCGAAGTGCAGCTCACCGGAGGCATGCCGCATACGTTCATCGTGTCGGAGTTCGCTTCCTTCGGCGACCTGCAGGTGCCGAAGAAGACTGTCGATCGCGTCGGCAACAACCCGAAATTCGACACCGTGACGCAAGTGAGTACGATCGACTTCAGCGGGCCGCAGACGCTGGCGCGCTATAAGCCGCCGCCCCCGCCGCCGAACAACGCGCAATGGCCGAGAGGCAAAGCCTCGGTCACCGTGCCGTTCCGGCTTCTCAACAATCACATCTATGTCATGGCTTCGATCGGCGGCCAGGAGCCGATCCCGTTCGTGTTCGACACCGGTGCGACCGATATCCTCGAGGCTTCCGCCGCCAAGCGGCTCGGCATTGCCGTGGAGGGGGCGCTGCCCGGCGGTGGCTTCGGCGATCAGATCGCCGCGTTCGGGTTCGCCAAGGTGAAGAGTGTCTCCCTCGGGGGCCTGACCCTTCCAGACCAGGTGTTTGGAACGCAGACGTCCCCGGGTTGGATTGCCGTCGAAGGGGCGCAGTCGGACGGCCTGCTCGGATATGAGTTCGTCAAGCGCGCGGTGCTGTCGATCGACTACGCGAAGCGCACGCTCACGTTTACCCGGCAGGAGGCTTTCCATCCGCCCAAGGACGTGACAGCGATTCCCTTCACCTTCGATGAGCACATTCCGATGGTCACCGCCTCTCTCGACGGCCATACCGGAGAGTTCGAGATTGACACCGGATCGCGCGGCGCGCTGATCGTCATGCATCCCTTTGCGACTTCCAACGCTCTGGTCGACAAGTATCACGCGACGCGCCTGGAGACGATCGGCTATGGAGTCGGCGGTCCCTCGAAGGCGCTGCTGGCGCGCGCCGGCGAGCTCACGATCGGCTCCACGAAGATCACCGGACCGATCACCGAGCTCATCAACGATACCTCCGGCCAGGCTGCTGCAACCCACACGGCCGGCAACATCGGCGGGGATCTCCTGAAGCGCTACACGGTGACGCTCGACTACGCGCATCAGCTCCTGTGGCTGCAGCCGAACGAGTTGGCCGGCCAGGCGGAGGTATTCGATCGCGCCGGCGTGTGGATTGCGCGTGCCAAGGACGGCGCGATCGAGATTGCCGATGTGGCGAACGACAGCCCGGCGGCGAAAGCGGGCATCGCCACCGGGGATGAGATCCTGGCCGTGAACGGCAAGCCCGCCAGGGATGTGCAGCTCTACGAGCTTCGCGATGAGTTCAAAGGCGCCGTCGGTACGCCTTTCAAGCTCCGCATGAAGCAGAAGCAGGGCGGCGAACGCGACGTGACGGTGACCTTGGCCGATCAGGTTTGAGCGCGATGCCGGCTCCCCCCAGATCAAGTGCTTCGCAAGCGGCGCGCTCAATGCGCCAGCGCCTCAGCGGCGTTGGCAGCCAGAATGAACGTGGACGCATCGTCAACGACATACTCGTTCTCGTACCACAGGAACGGCCATCCAACCTTGAGCTCGGGGAAGTCGGGCTGAATGATCACGACACCCGGAATGACTCCGCCAGGGATGAACGTGTAGTCCGCGCGATTGTTGCCATAGGCGATGAGCTTCGAGGAAGTCCCCACCGTCGACACGTACGAGAGGCTGGAGACCGGATGCCTGCCCAGGACGTAGTCGAAACCCCGCAGGGTGTCCTCGACGCCCACGAGATCCGGGAAGGCCTGATGCAGGAAGTAGGCGTGGGCCGCGTATTCGACCGCGGCCATGGAACCGCCCCAGGTGCCGGTGCTGATGGGCACACCGAAGGGATTCCTGGCCAACTCTGCGTTCCGATCGGACTCGAAGTCCTTCAGCATCACTGCCAGAGAGCGCTTGAAGGCCGGGTCCATGAAGGGCAGGGCGCGCGCGGCGCGCCAGCCCAGCTCGGAGAAGTGGCTGCGGATCGTGGGCTGCATGGCTTCGAGCCGCTTCCGGTAGGCCGCCTCGCCTCGGGTGGCGATCAGCAGCTCGACGGCTGCTTTGGCTTCTTCCTGCTCCGGCTCACCGCCGGTGGTGTTGAATGAGCGGAACAGGGCCGGCGGGTGAGTGTGCTCGTCCTTCCACACCTGGATGGCGATTTTCAGGCATTGCGCGGCAAGCGCATCGTCGTAGCCCTGCAGCACCCGGCTCGCTGCCGCCAGCGCGGCGGCGGCGCCATAGTTGAGCGCCGTCGTGTGCGTGGTAAACGCCCAACGGTCATCGGGAACTCCCGAGTAGATCCCATCGCTGTCGCGGGGGCCGAGGCGTGCCGAGTAGATCTTGCCGTCCGTCTTGGAAGCCGCATCGCCCAGGTGCGTGTATTCCTCCAGAGTCGGCTCGACGATGCCGGGAATGGCGTGACCGAAGGCGGCGTACTGCGCGAGCAACCCCAGTACGCCGTGCTTGATCTGCTGCAGTACGTCGGGAACGCCGTCCGGGCGATGGATCTGGACCAGGCGCGCATCCTCGTCTACTGAGGTCTCATCCCAGTCGAGGTGGAATGTCTCGCGCGCGATGGCGAGATCCGTGATGACCAAGGCCTGAGTCTGAGTGCGGATGTCATAGTCGCCCGCATCGTACCAGCCACCGCGATTCAGTCCGGGAATGTGCTCGCCTGTCGCGAAGGGCGAGTCGGAGCTCGCTCCCATCGAGTAGCCATCGAAATGCGTGTAGTTCACGGGTGCCTGACGCGCATCGTCCATGTGCGATACACCGTGCCAGACGCGGTAATTCTCACGCACCTTCACATGATCCATCTGCACCGGCAGATAGGTGTCCAGTGAGGGCTGCCAAACGCCTTTGCTGTACAGGTGCGGTGCGATCTGGAAGGGGCCTGTCCGATGGCCCGCATAGTCGATGACGTAGACTCCCGGCTCGTTCACGGCGGAGAAGTCGAATGTCGCGTACTGGTATCGCAGCCATTTGCCCCAAGGCTTGATCGCGCCCTGGAACACCTCACGGTACACGCCTGCCGTATCGAGTCTGAGGATCTGCGCTGTTCTGGGAGCCTCGAATTGCGGGTCCAGCTCCAGTACGGCGACTTTGGATCGTTCCGGGGTATAGCCTACCTGGTTGTACGAGACCACCGGCGGACGGACCCAGCCGGGGATGACGTTGGGATGAATGTGCCACACGAGGGCATTCTCGGTGCGGCCGGCAGGTATCAGGCCGCGCACCACGAACCAACCGTTCTGTGCCCGGTTGCGCGCATCGAAGAGCATCAGCTCACCGGTGTCGGAGGTGATCGTGACGCGTGTCATCGGGTCCTCCGGCGCAAGCACGATCCGGTGTCCGCTCGCCAGTGGCAGGGACTGCGCCACTGAGCTCTTGTCCTGTTCCATGGGACCGCCGGGCTCACGCGGAAAGATGCCGAACGCATCCTCGAGGCGATAGCTCTTGCCGAAGTAGGCGGTGGGCAGGAAGTCGAGATTGAATCCGGCCTTGCCGATCAGATCGCTCGGCAGCGGGCGATCCAGATCCACTGCCACACGGAAGCCCTCGCCCTCGGCGGTGATCTCCAGGCGGTAGCTCAGGGAGCGGTCCGGATAGCCGGAAAACGCGATCAATTGATCGGGCTGCGCGCCGCGCCGGCGCTCCCTGAAAGCAGGCACCGGGTCCCACTGCTCGGGCGTCGGCTCGAGCCGCACCTCCCCGTCGGTGGCGATGCGCTCACCGTGTTGAATGATCTCGATGCCACCGAGCTTCTGATCGCGAAACACCGGGTGAAAGGTGTTCTGATAGGCGAGCACGCTCAGCCCCTGCATCTGGAAATAGTCCAGCGCATTCAGATGCAGCCCGTCGGCGGCGCACGGCAGCGTCCACAGCCCCAGGAGCACAGCTCCCCATCGAGTTGACATGGCTAGTCCTGCGGATCGGAGGCGGTGAAGGAGGAGCAACAGGGCTTGCCGATGGCATGCAGCTCCATCAGCTCGGCTCGTGTGCCGTCCGGATCGAGGAGGTTGAGCTGCCACTTCGCATCGCGGCCGATTTTGGGGGTGTTGCTCTGGCCCGTGAGACGATCGCTGTTCCACAATAGTGTGTAAGCCGTCTCGGTGCTGTCGACACCCAGAGAGAAGTGATCGAGCACGCCCAGATCGGCTGCGCGCAGCGTGGGCGGGATGCCGCGGCCCGCGGGTGTGCCGACGATCATGTATTCCAGCCAATCGGTCCCGTCGGGCACCTGCTGCGAGATCCAGGTTGGAACGTCTGCCTTCATGCCACCCAGCCAGTAGGGCCTGAAGCCCAGCACGCTGCGAAAGAATCCGTCCTCGCGCACGCGGTCGTGCACGATGAAACCGACATGGATCATGTGGTGGGAGAGCGGGTTGAGCGCGATGTCCGGAGGATGATCGGGAGGTTGCACGAACTCGATTCTATTGCCTTCGGGGTCGAGCACATCGAGCCAGGTACTGCCATCCTCGCCGCGCTGCGGGCGCTGCGGCACGGTGACGTGCTTCGATGCCAGGTAGCTGCGCAGTCGCTCGGCATCGGTGGTGATGAAAGCAACATGGTCGAGGCGGTTGATCGAGGGCGCTCCGGACGGAAGCGGCAGGACCTCCACAAACTGCGTGGGCGCAAAGTAGTAGCGCACGCCGTGAGGATTCTCGGGGTCGCTGCCTCTGACTGCACCCAGGTCGTGTACATAGAACCTCTCACTCTTTGCTGCGTCTGTGGCATACACCGCGATGTGGGAGACCCCGGTAATCAGCGGCCGTGCCGAGTCTGAAGTCGCCTCGGCATGCACCAGGTGATAGCTGACGAAGGCGAGATGTTTCGCGTCGCCCCAGCCGTACATGGAAAAGCTGCCGCGGTTGCCGTGGAACTGCGCGATCGTGCGGATCGAGCCGTCGCTGATATTGAAGACCTTCAGCTCGGCATCGCCGATGCTCTGATCGCTTTCGAGCGGCTGACTCAGGAAAGCAACGCTCTTGCCGTCAGGCGACACATGCGGCGAGGAGTTGATGCGGAGATCGTCGGTGAGTTGCTCGGCGGCCGATCCATCCGGGCCCATCCGCCAGATCTGGGTTGTCCCCGAGCGCGCGGAGTCGAAGTAGATGAGCTTGCCGTCGGGGGAGTAATCGGGTCCGTCATTGAGCGTGTCGCTCGTGAGTCGAGCCTCCCACCCGCCCTCCAGGGGAATGGTGAAGATATCCGTCTTGCCGGCGTTGCCTCGAGTGAATGCGACAGTCCGGCTATCGGGCGCCCAGGCATGAAAGAAGCTCTGGATGGCCCCCTGAGTGAGTTTGCGAGGCGAGCTGCCGCCGCCGGCCGGCACGATGTACACCTGATGGCGGCCGCCTTTGGTTTCCGCGCAGCTCACCGCGAGCCACCGCCCGTCTGGAGACAAGCCGAAGTTTCCGGAGCAATCCACGAGCGCGCCCACTTCGATGGGCTGCGGCGTGCCGCCGGCTTCGGGCGTGAGGTAGGGGATTTTGATCACGCGACCGTCTTCGTGCACATAGATGCTCTTGCGGTCGGGCGCCCAGTTCGGCGATTCAATGTAGCCGGCGACGCTGCGGATCAGCATGGCGCGGCGGAATTGATCGTCGGTCTGGAGGGTCTGGAGAGTGCTGTAGAGAGTGGGCTTTTCCTCTCGCGGCAGAGGCGACAGCGCCTGCAGCGACACGCGCGAGAATTGCACCTTGTCGGTCGTCGCCACATCGTGAGAGACAGCACCGATCCCGACATAGAACGGCGCCTGGAGGTGCAGCTGGACGGAGGCGCCGGCCGGATGCAGAGGCTCGCCCTTCATGGACAGAAGCAGAGTGAAAGTGTCGCCGCGCTTCTCCAGGCGCACCGTCCTCGGCGCCGGAATGTTGAGCTCGATGTCCTGCGTGTTCGCGCCGCGCTCCGTGCGATACTGCAGTGCCGTGAGATCCGAGCCATGCACACCTATATCCGCGTACGCGGCGCCCGTGTCGAGCGACTGCCGGAACATCAGGAGTGCCTTGCGGTGAGGGTTGGGCTCGTGGTCGTAGGAGCGAGGCGGGAAAGACACCTCGGCAGTGAGGGCGAGGTCGCCCGAAGCCCTCTTCCACAGGTAATGGAAGTCATCCACGCGATACCAGGTATTGGCACCGGCGGAGGTCACCGTATAGGTGCCGCTCGCACGCTCGTATTGGGCGGTCCCCGGTGGGATGACGCTGCCGATATCGGACTGGCCGTCGAAGATTCCCGGTGGAGCGGGCCGTTCCTGGGCAGCGGACCCGCCACACAGGAGACACGCCGCGGCTGCTGCGAAGATCACCGGATGCGCTTGCATGCGTCCCCCTGAGGCCTCACGTGCGACTTCCCATACGGGCACGGAAGTCCCGCGATGGTAGCGGTAACAATAGCAGAGAACAGGGCGCGGGGAACCAGGCGGTGAGACTCGTCGCGGTGACGTATGGAACGGAGGGCGACACGCGGCCGATCGCGGCCCTGTGTCGCGCGCTGCTGGATGCCGGCCACGAAGCGCGGCTTTTCGCGGATCGTTCGGCACTGGGCAGCGCTCATGCGCTGGGTGTCCCCGCGCAAGCACTCGCTGGCGATATCAAAGGAGCGCTGCATTCGACCGAAGGTCTATCGAAGCTGGTGCGGCGCGGAAGCCGCTTCACCGACACGGCACGCGCCCTGGCGGAGCTGGCCAATGCCAACACAGAAGCCTGGATGCGGGATATCGCGGCAGCCGGCAAGGGTTGCGACGCGATCCTCCTGTCGGGGCTAGCCGCGTTCGCGGGCCTGTCCGTCGCCGAGTACCTGGGCGTGACAGCGATCGGTGCGGGCCTCATTCCCATCACACCGACGAGCGAGTTTTCCTCGCCCTTCCTGCGCCCGGGGCTGGTGCCACGCTGGCTCAACTACTGGAGCCAGAACTTCGTGAACGCGACGTTGTGGCGCGCCTTTCGCTCGGCCACGAACGCGGCGCGCGCCCGGGTTTGCGGGTTGCCTCCCCGCAAGGCTCTGTGGACGGATCATCCGATCCTCTACGGGGTTTCACCCGAGCTGCTGCCGCGGCCGGCGGACTGGCCTTCGCACGCTCACCTGTGCGGTCAATGGTTGCCGCCAGTAGGCGCGTGGTCCCCGCCGCCGGCCCTGGAAAGCTTCCTGGCAGAGGGCGAGCCGCCGATCTATGTGGGCTTCGGGAGCATGGCGGGCTTCGATCAGCAAGGCCTGTTGGCTGAGGTCGTTACGGCCGTCGCGGGGCGTCGCGCTGTGTTCTATCCGGGCTGGAGTGGTGTGGAGGCGTCCGTACTGCCGCCCAACTTCTTCGTGGTCGGGGATACTCCGCACAGCTGGTTGTTCCCTCGCATGTCGGCCGTCATGCATCACGGAGGCTCGGGCACGACGCATTCCGCGGCACGGGCAGGAGTGCCCTCGATAGTCGTCCCTTTCGCGGCGGATCAGTTCTTCTGGGCGGATCGCCTGCGGCGGCTCGGCGTTGCCTCGGAACCGGTGAGGGCAGGGCGCGTACATGCTGCGGCTCTGGCACGAAGCATCGCCTTCGCCGAGAGCCCTGGTGCCCGTTCCAATGCGGCTGCCCTGGGCGCGCGCATGGCGACGGACAACGGGCTGGAGAAGGCGCGGTCGATCATTGAGGCGCTTACGTCGAAACGGTCCGGATCGTCCGATCGGAGTGCAAGAGTTGCAACAGGTCGTCGCCGGCACGGATGAGGGCCGCACACACGCAGAACTCGGACGTTCGCGAGATACGTTTCGATGAGGTCCACGGATCAGTCTCCCTGGAAGAGTTGTTGAGAGCGCCGTTGATGGCGCGCCATTCGTCAGTGAGCTCGGCCAGCAGTTTGAGGGCAGCGAGGACCGCCAGGATGAGGCAGGGACGACTAGGGAGGTGAGGACCGAGAGGGGTGGATGGCGGGCGAAGCCGGATTATGTGAAGCGGGAGCCGTGGGCGAGCGGCTGAAGCGGTTGGCGATCCAGCGGCAGATCACATAGAAGACCGGCGTGAACAGCAGGCCGAAGAGGGTGACGCCGATCATTCCGAAGAACACGGCAATGCCGAGGGCCTGGCGCATCTCCGCGCCCGCGCCCGAGCCGAACGCGAGCGGCGCGACACCGGCGACGAAGGCGACCGAGGTCATGAGGATCGGCCGCAGGCGGGTACGAGCCGCATGCGCGGCGGCGGCGGCGGGCGCCATCCCCAGACGCTCCTCGGCCTGGCGCGCGAACTCGACGATCAGGATGGCGTTCTTGGCCGCCAGACCGATCAACACGACCATGCCGATCTGCGTGAGGATGTTGTTGTCGGTGCCCCGCAGGTTCACTCCCACCATGGCCGCAAGCAGGCACATGGGCACGATCAGGATGACGGCGAGCGGCAGAGTGAGGCTCTCGTACAGCGCGGCGAGAAAGATGAACACGAACACGACAGCGAGCGCGAAGCTCTCCCCGGATGCGTTGCCGGCGAGCTGCTGTTGGAAGGCCAGGTCGGTCCATTCGTAGGCAAAGCCGGCGGGGAGGCGTGCTTTGGCGATGCGCTCCATCGCATCCATGGCCTGCCCGGTGGAGGCCCCGGGTGCCGTGTCACCCTGGATGTCGGTAGCGGGGTAGAGGTTGTAGCGCAGCACCTTGTAGGGTCCCGCGGCCGGCTTGAAGTTCACGATGGAGCTCAGGGGCACCATCGAGCCGGAGCTCGAGCGGGTCTTGAGAGTGCCGACCCACGCTTCGTCCTGGCGGAAGGGAGCGTCCGCCATGGCGATGACCTGGAAAGTATGGCCGAGCAGGTTGATGTTGTTGACGTAGGTGCCGGCGAGATAGGTCTGCAGCGTTCCGTAGACGTCCGCCGTGGGAACGCCGAGCATCTCTGCTTTGTCGCGATCGACTTCGGCGTCCAGCCGTGGGCTGTGACTGTTGAAGCTGACATAGGTATTGGTAATGGCGGGATCCTTGGCCGCCGCATCAGCCACGTCGCGCGCGGCCGCCTCGAGCGCTGCATAACCGTAGCCGCCCCGGTCCTCGATCATCATGCGGAAGCCGCCGGCCGAGCCGAGTCCCAGCACCGGAGCGGGCTGGGTGATGCGAATGTCGGCGGCTGTGATGGGGGCGAGGCGTTGACGCAGCTCCGTGGTGATGCGCGCAGCCGTGAGACCTTTCGCCAGCCTCACGGGGAAGGGGTCGAAAATGGCCCAGAGTTGCCCCGAGCTGGACTGGTTGTTGAATCCGTTGCCGTCGATGCCGGCGTAGACGGAGGCCGAGGAGACTCCCGGTGTCCTCAGGACGATGTCGATGACCTGTTGCACGACAGCGTCGGTGCGCGCCAGCGTCGCGCCGACGGGCAGCTGGATCGAGATCGCCACATCCCCCTGATCCTGCTGCGGGATGAAGCCGCGCGGAGTATCGATCAGCCTCCAGGCCGCCAGGGCGAGCAGCGCGACATAGACAGCCAGGGCGGGCCCCCGGACGCCGATGATGCGCAGCGTGCGTTCGCCGTAGAAGTGGCTGAAGCGGTCAAACCCGCGCTGGAAAGCCGCCGCTGCGCGGATCAACGGACGCAGAAGCCGCGGGCCCTCGTTGGCCGCGGCGTGCGGCTTCAGAATCAGCGCAGCGAGTGCAGGGGAGAGCGTGAGGGAGACGATGAGCGAGATGAGCGTCGCGGAAGCGATAGTCAGGGCGAATTGCTTGTAGAACTGGCCGGCGATTCCCCCCATGAACGCGGTAGGCACGAACACGGCGATCAGCACCAGCGCGATCCCGAGCAGGGCGCCTCCGACCTCATCCATCGTCAGATGCGCCGCCTCCCGGGGGCTCATTCCCGCGGTGATGTGGCGTTCAACGTTCTCCACCACGACGATGGCGTCATCGACGACGATGCCGATGGACAGCACGAGCCCGAACATCGACAGGTTGTTGAGGGAGAAGCCGAAGGCCGACAGTACCGTGCAGGTGCCGATCAGCGCCACCGGAATGGCCAGCAGGGGAATGAATGCGGTTCGCCAGCGGCCCAGGAACAGGATCACCACGACCACGACGAGCAGGGTCGCATCGAGCAGCGTGCGCTGCACCTCATCGACCGAAGCACGGATGTAGGTACTGGGGTTGTAGATGATCGCGTAGGCGATGCCCGGCGGAAAGCTCGCCTGCAGCTCGCGCATGGTGGCCTGGACGGCCTCGGCCACTTGCAGCGCATTGCTTCCTGGCGCCTGAGTGACACTCAGGGCCACCGCGCGATCGCGACTCTTGTACGCGTTGACCCCGTAGTTCTGTGCGCCGAGCTCCACACGACCGATGTCCGAGACGCGGGTCACGCGTCCCTGGCTGTCGCGCTTCACGATGATCTGGGCGAACTGGTCGGCCGTCGAGAGCTTGCTTTGGGTCTGAATGATGAGCTGTTGCGAGGCAGGATTGTCAGTGAACGGCGGTGCTCCTACCGCGCCCGCGGCGACCTGCAAATTGTTGCTGCGGAGTGCATTCACTATCTCCTGAACCGTCAGATCCCTCGCGGCTGCCTTGTCAGGATCGATCCAGATACGCATGGCGTAGTCACGCGCTGCGTTGACCCCGACGTCGCCCACACCGGGCACGCGCAGCAAGCGGTCGCGGACCTGCAGGCTGGCGTAGTTGGCCAGGAATTTGCGGTCCATGGTCGCATCCGATGCGTACATGTGCACGATGAGCAGCGTGTCGCCGCTGCCTTTGCGCACCGTCACCCCGAGATCCTGGACCTCCTGCGGCAACTGCGGCAGAGCCGTCTGCACCCGGTTCTGGACCTTCACCTGTGCGATATCGACATCCGTCCCCAGCTTGAAAGTCACCGTGATGCTTACGCGTCCCTCGCCGATGGACTGCGAGGACATGTAGAGCATGTCGTCCACACCGTTGATCTGTTGCTCCAGCGGGGCAGCCACGTTGTCGGCCATCACTTCCGCGGACGCCCCCGGATAGCTGGCGGACACACTGACCGTCGGTGGGGCGATGCGCGGGTATTGATCCACGGCGAGATTGGGGTAGGCGATTGCGCCCAGCAGCGTGATGACCACCGACACCGCGCAAGCGAACACCGGCCGATCGATGAAGAAGTGAGAGATCTTCACGCTGTGACTGGCGCTGGAGAGGCGAGCTGCTCGCCTAGTGTGCGCCTCCGGTTGGCATCTGCAGGCGACCGTTCTCGCCCAGGGAGACACCGGTGGGGAAGGCACTCATGGGAGCGGCTTTGGCGTCGACCTTGCTGCCCGGCCGCGCACGCTGCACTCCACTGATGATCACGCGGTCGTTGGCTGCCAGGCCGCTGCGGACTTCGCGCATGCCATCGATGAGCTGACCGATCTCCAGCGTGCGTACTCCGACGACACCGTCGGCATTCACCACGTACGCGATCTGCCGCGTCTGGTCGTTCACCACTGCCTGGTCGGGAATCAGCATCGCATCGGTGGGGCGCGAGGCGAAGCGGCGCATGTGCCCGAACATGCCCGGCGTCAGAAAGCCGGTGGGGTTTTCCACCAGCGCGCGGCCTCGAATGGTGCCGGAGCTGGTGTCCAGGGCGTTGTCGAGGAACTCCATTCTTCCGTGCCAGCGGTATTCGGTCTCATCCTGCAAGCGGATATCCACGCGGTTCCCGCTCGGCAAGTGGTCCTGCTCACGCTTGTACTTCAGCAGCTCCGGCTCCGGTGCATCGAACACGAAACGGATCGGGTCCAGCGTGACGATCGTGGTCAGCACGGTCGTCTCGGCCGTGACGAGGTTGCCCGCAGCGAGCCTGTGGTAGGAGGCTTGCCCAGCCAGGGGCGCAACGACCCGTGTGAACTCCAGGTTGAGGGCATTGGCGTCGACGCTTGCCTGCGCGGCGGCCACGTCCGCTTCGGCCTGCTGCGCGGTCGCCGAGAGCGTCTCCAGGTCCTGCTCGCTCAAGGCATGACTGGGGATCAGCGCCTTGCCGCGGCGCAACTGGGCCTGCGCATTGACCTGCGCCGCGCGTGCCCGCGCCAATTGCGCTTTCGACTGCTCCAGTTGAGCGGCGAACGGTCGCGGATCGATGACGAACAGCAGCTGCCCCTTGCTGACTTTCTGGCCGTCGCGGAAGTGGATCGACTGGAGCAGCCCGGAGACCCTCGGGCGCACCTCCACGGAATCCACCGCCTCGAAACGGCCGGTGTAGTCGTCCCACTCGGTCACTTGCTGATGCAGCGGCACGGAGACGAGCACGGTCGGCGCGGTATCCGCCACCGGCGCGTGGCGGGAGCACCCGGAGAGCAGGCCCAGGGCGATCAATGCAGGAATGCAGGCAGGTTTCATGGTCATGGCGGCTGCCGAATTCGACCAC
>Ga0105238_10001063_pt1 | contig 27715 bp, 30 predicted proteins | sample KBSC34metaG_FD_81526 | JGI IMG/M metagenome (GOLD analysis project Ga0105238, IMG submission 81526) | Corn rhizosphere microbial communities from Kellogg Biological Station, Michigan, USA - KBS C3-4 metaG | ecosystem: Host-associated > Plants > Roots > Rhizosphere > Soil | place: Michigan, USA...
CCCGGGTTCTAAAGAGGTGGGGGAGACGCAGCGGCTCAAAGACGGCACGGAAGTCACGCGCCCAGGTATCGTGCACCGGCTCGACGTCGATACCTCGGGCGTACTCGTGCTCGCGAAGACGCAAGAAGCACACGCGTTTCTCAAAGACGCATTCAAGAATCGCGAGGTTAAGAAGACGTATCTCGCCGTGACCTACGGCGTGCCCAAGGAAAAGAAGGGCGTCATCGATTTCCCGATCGGCCGCTCGCGCAAGGACTTCCGCCTGCGCTCCGCGCAGCCCAAGGCAAAAGGCACGCTCCGCGATGCTATTACGAAATACGAAGTGATAGGTACGGATGCAGAAGGGAAGTACGCGCTCGTGAAAGTGATGCCGGAGACCGGGCGAACGCACCAGATCCGCGTGCACCTCAAGGCGATCCACTACCCGATCGTGGGGGATCCCTTGTACGCACCGAACCACCCGGCGATGCCCGGGCTCGCGCGGCTCGCGCTCCATGCATACTCGCTCGACCTGCCGCTCCCGTCGGGTACACGCACCACCGTCATGGCGCCGCTCCCCGGCGATTTTGCGGCCTCGCTACGCGGTTTTACGGGTGCCGAGCCCTTCATTGCCTCAGAAAGCGTGTCGTGATACAGTAGCGCGACATGAACAAGGTGATTTCCCCAGTAAAGATAAAGGAACGCGCGCAGCTCGGCATCCGCTCGGGCGATACGGTGCGCGTGGAGCAGAAGATCATGGAGGTGAAGAAGAGTAAGGGCGCCGACAAGAAGGAAAAGGCGACCCAGACCTTCCGCACCCAGGCGTTCGAGGGCCTCGTCCTCTCGGTGAAGCACGGCACAGAAGCTGGTGCTACCTTCACCGTACGCGCCACCATGTCCGGCATCGGCGTCGAGAAGATCTTCCCACTCTACTCTCCGGCTATCGAGTCGATCACCATCGTCCGTCGCTCGAAAGTGCGCCGCGCGAAGCTCTACTTCATCCGCGAGAAGGCTTCGAAGGAGGTCCGCCGCCAGCTCCGCAACATGCGTATGATCAACGTCACCACCGACGAGTCCATCGTCGAGCCAGTCGCAGAGGAACCGGTACCAGAGCCTGCTCCAGAAGAGGCTCCGGTAGAAGCAGCTCCGGAAGCTCCATCGGAAGAGACCGAAGTAAAAGAGGAAGTAGCAGAAGTCGCGGCCTAAGGGGCCGTTTCTTCTTTCTACCTCTCTTCAATTTGGCGTTGTAATTACGGGCGCGAATCGGTATAGTAGCGGAGCACACCTGCCCAGGTGGCGAAATTGGTAGACGTACTACCTTGAGGTGGTAGCGCCCGCAAGGGCATGGAGGTTCAAGTCCTCTCCTGGGCACCATGGCACTCTTTACCGGAAAGGGCGACGGCGGGACGACCCGCGTATTCGATTCAGAGGAGCGTATCTCGAAGGCTTCGGCGCTGCCGGAGACACTCGGCACGCTCGACGAGCTCAATTCGTATATAGGATTTGCGAAAGTGCGCGCGAAAGGGGAGAGCGACCCAGAAGTGACGGTGGACGGCACTGCGCACAAGACTTCCGACATCCTGCGCGAAGTGCAGGAGCAGCTGTTCATCGTGCAGGCGGAAGTCGCGGGCGCGGACAAGCGCATCGATGAAGCGAAAGTGCGCTGGGAAGCAGATATCGTGAATGCGATAGAGAAAATTCTTCCGCCCATCACCAACTTCACGGTCGCGGGCGGCACGGAACTCTCCGCCATCCTCGACGTCGCGCGCACTATTTCCCGCCGCGCGGAGCGCCGCGTTATCGGGGTAGAGGACCTGGGGCTACGCACCCTCACGCCGGACACCAAGGCGTTCATGAACCGCCTCTCCTCTCTCCTCTTTGCGCTTGCGCGCCTCGCGAACGAGCACGCAGGTATCGCGCGCGAGGCGCCGTCGTATAAATAAGCATTCAGGCTGCGTTTGTGGTATAACGCACGAGTGTGCGCGTGCTAAACATGGCGGCCTTAGCTCAGTTGGTAGAGCACTGGTTTGTGGTACCAGTGGTCACGGGTTCGAGCCCCGTAGGTCGCCCCATCTTCGTGCGCAATTGACTTATCCTATACTGCGTGGCAATTTGATGCCAGGATTCAACCGCTGTCCTTTGAAAGGGACCGCTTTCTCTAGAAGGAGCCTGTCATGTTTCTTGGTCTACCCATCGGCGCGTGGATCGCTCTCGCGGTGGTCGTGGGGCTCGGCATATATTACGCCCGCTACTTTGTATCGCCCGCGGAAGGTACTTCTGCACACTCGAGTATTCTGAGCAGGCAAGAGAAGCGTATGCTCAAGGAACTCGGCCACAACCTAAAGGAAAACGGCTTTTCCGAGTCAGAACGCCTGCTCATCATCGAAAAGGAATACGGACTTCGTGCGATGGACTCGGTTGAGAAGCTGATGCATACCTTCGGCACGCTCAAGAACGCCCAGGTGAACGTAAACCTCGATCCGGTGATGGTGCTCGGCCACGACGACATTGGCAAGATGGCTCAGCACGTCATGGTCGGCAAGAAGATGATCGAAAAAGCCGGCCTGTACGATCAGTTCAAGGGCCTGCTCCAGTCGTTTGCGCAAGGACTCGGCGCAAAGTTCCCAGCGCCCGCCGAAGTGCCAGCTGCCTCCGACGCTGCAGTGTCCAAGAGCGCCGACGTCGTCGATCTGCGCCGGGACGTGAAAGCGGCCTGAACCATTAACTCCAACTAGGGAGAAGCCGCCGCGATGAAATACTCGCGGCGGCTTTTGCTATACTCCTCGCATGAAAGACTTCTTCAAGGAATTCGAGACGTTCGCGGTGAAGGGAAACGCGATCGACCTCGCGGTCGGCGTCGTGATAGGCGCGGCCTTCGGCCAGATCACGAACGTGCTCTCGACCAACATCCTCACGCCCTTCGTGGGGCTCTTCCTCGGTGGCTACAACTTCTCCGAGCTCTCGGTCACGCTCGGCGGGAATGCGGTCGTGGCGTACGGGCTCCTCATCCAGGCAATACTGAACTTCGTGCTCATCGCGTTCGCGCTCTTCCTCCTGGTGAAAGCAATCAACCGGCTCGTCCGCAAGAAAGAGCAGCACGAGGATAAACCGAAGCCGGTGGAGAGCGAGGAGGTGAAAATCCTCCGCGAGATACGCGACCGCTTACCGGCGAAGCAGTAATATGGAGGATATGAAGACACTTATTGCTGGTATCGTCTTGATAGTCGTGCTCGGAGTCGGCGGATTCTTTTACAGGAATGTGCTCGAGCACCCGGGCGCGCCCACCGTGAGCGGCACCGTCTGCACGGCAGACGCGAAACTCTGCCCGGACGGCACCGCCGTCGGCCGCACCGGCCCTAACTGTGAATTCGCTGCATGCGCCTACCCGAACGTATCCATTGCCGATGCGAAGGTCGCATTCGCGGTGCCGGCGGGGTACACGGCGGATGAAAACGCGTATGGTGCGGATCCATCGCTTATCGCGGCCTTCTCAAACGGCACATCGAGCCCGTCCGATTCTATTGTGGTACGCGACTATCCGATCCCGGCGGGGGAGACTGCGAACGATGTTATCCTGGCGAACACGCACCTCGAGCCCTCCGACATGACGCCGTCCGATATGAGCAAGTTCAGCCCGAAGATCATCGGCACGCATACGTATTCGGAGATCACCATCGAGCGGTTCGAAGCCGTCGTGCACAGCGCGTATTTCCTCCCGCGCGCAAGCGACGTTCTCGAGTTTGAGGTGCTAGAGCACGACGTGACCGACTGGCAGAATCCGAACCTCATCCCGGATAACCTCCCCGAGCACCAGGCGCTCATCAAGATGCTGGGTACGCTCGAAGACGAGACCCCGCAGCCCGAGTAGGGCGGGTGTGCGGTAAGATTAGGTGGACCTGCGCGTCATCGCGCATAGGTATACATAACCATTACCTCGCATGAACAATTTTAATGAATTAGCTGATCACGGGCTCGTGCGCGCTGCTGTCGTGGGCGTGCTCGCGATACTCGCATTATTCCTCTTCGTCGAGACCATCGGCGGCATGCTCGCGTGGAGCCACCCGGGTACACCGGCCGCTAACACCATCACCGTGACCGGAGAAGGGCAGGCGAGCCTCGCGCCCGACGTCGCGACCATTACCTACACGGTGACCGAGACGGGTGCGAGCGTGTCGGAAGCACAGACCGCAGCTACGACCAAGGCGAACGCCGCGCTCGCCGCAGTCACTGGGCTTGGCATCGACGAAAAGGACATCCGCACCGAGTCCTACAATGTGAACCCGCAGTACGAAGAGACCCCGTGCGGCGGAGACAATGCATGCCCGAAGTACCTCCCGCCGCCAAACCAGCGCATCGTGGGCTACGAAGTATCTGAGACCATCGCGGTGAAGGTGCACGACCTCGATAAGACCGGGGATGTGCTCCAGACCCTCGGCGGCCTCGGCGTACAGAATATTTATGGCCCCGACCTCGGTCTCGATAACCCGAACGAAGGACAGGATGCAGCGCGTGCGGACGCTATCAACAATGCGAAGCAGGAAGCGGCGACGCTTGCGAACCAGCTCGGCGTGCATCTCGTACGCATCGTGTCGTTCAACGACAACCAGGGCGGCGTCGCGTACCCGATGTTCAAGGCAGAAGCGATGAGCGCGGGCGCTGATGCTTCTGCACCGACTCCTTCTATCCCGACCGGCCAGAACGAATACAGCGACTCGGTCACCATCACCTACGAAATCCGCTAAGCACCCGATCCCAAAACCGCGGCCCAACTGGGCCGCGGTTTTGCGTTTCATTTGACCTATCACGTTACGCATGGAATGATGTGGGCCGTCGTACTTTTGCGACAAAGATCGAACGGCTCGGAGGGCCAGATGCCAAAAGCCAAATCAAAACCCGCACCACGGCTTAAATGCCGTTTCTGCGAATTCTCGGTACCGAAATGGTCTCAGAAAAGGGGCGGCAAGCCTTCCTCGGGCATGAACCGCCTTCTGTCGCATATTCAGGATGATCACCCTGAAGAGGCCGCGAAACTTTTCACCGAAGAGGATGCGAACGGTCAAGTTCACCCCAGCGAAGACAATTTCTAGCCGATTATTGTCGGAAATTCCAAGCCCGGCGTCCCTGTATGACGGTGGGCTTGCTTCATTGACAGGGTGTCCGGTCCGTACTATCATAGTCAGTAACGAACCCCCGCGGGGTTTTTTAATTTGGGAGCTCGATAATTAATCGAAACGACGTATGAATCTCTTCACCTACCTCCGGAATGTGCGCGCAGAAATGGCCCACGTGGTGTGGCCGGACGCGCGTACCGCATTCGCGCATACGCTCATCATCATCGGCATCGCTGCATTCGTGGCGGTGTTCATCGGCATCCTCGACTACCTCTTCACGCATCTCGTGAACCTCGTGGTCTCCCGCTAACACATCTCTATGGACCTAGAAACAAAAACCGCACCCCAGTTCAGCGACGACGCAGCTAATAATGAAGCGCGCTGGTACGCCATCCACACCTACGCGGGCTACGAGAACGCGGTGGAGCGCAACCTCAAGCAGCGCATCGAGTCCCTCGGCATGGAAGGGAAGATCTTCGACGTGGTAGTGCCGACCGAGAAAAAGATCCGCGTGAAGGGCGGTAAGCGCGTCGTGGAAGAAGAGAAGATCTACCCGGGCTACATCCTCGTGCGCATGAAGGTGGACGAGGATTCCTGGTTCGTGGTGCGCAACACCCCGCGCGTGACTGGGTTCGTGGGCTCCGGCGTCACCCCAGTCCCGATGGACGAGAAGGAAGTCGAGACCCTGATGAAGCGCATGGGTGCTGAGATTGCGAAGCACACCATCGACCTCGTGAAGGACGACCCGGTCGTGATCGCAGACGGTCCGTTCAAGGACCTCGAGGGCAAGGTGGGCGAGATCGACGAGGAGCGCGGCAAGGTGAAGGTCATGGTGGCCATGTTCGGCCGCGAGACCCCGGTCGAGCTCGACTTTTTGCAGGTAAGGAAGCTATAGAGAGCGAAGCGATACTAGAGCACCCACTTATGCCGCGAAGCGGCTTCGGAAGCTCCAAATTGACCCACAATACTATTTAAGGTAAATTCAACGAACATGGCTAAAGCAGTAAAGAAAATCAAGCTCCAGGTACCCGCAGGCAAGGCCACCCCGGCCCCGCCTATCGGTACCGTGCTCGGTCCGGCTGGTGTGAACATCGGCCAGTTCGTGCAGCAGTTTAACGACGCTACCCGCGACAAGATGGGGGACATCATCCCGGTGGAGATGACGGTGTACGACGACCGTTCGTTCACCTTCATCATGAAGACCCCGCCGGCGCCGCGTCTCATTTTGAAGGCGCTCGGCATCGAGAAGGGCTCCGGTAAGACCGGCACCCAGAAGGCGGGCACGCTCACGAAGGCGCAGGTGAAGGCCATCGCCGAGCAGAAGATGCCGGACCTCAACGCCGGCTCTCCGGAAGCGGCAGAGCGCCTCATCGCAGGCACCGCGCGCTCGATGGGCATCGACGTCAAATAATCTCCAAGCATTTAAATTGAGAACGGCGGCCATCACTGGTCGCCGTTTTCATTTTTACGAATGATGTTGTTGAAGAAACTCGGCTCGTTTGCCGCAAGTTCTGCGTACAGGACTTCGTAGAGTGCAAGCACCGCGGGACACTTGGCTACTTTTGGGCGTTGATATGCATCAACTTCTTTGAGAGTCAGGTCGAGCTTAAAATAGGTGCGACCCTTATCCTCGTAGATGTTGAGGCCCGCGACCAACTTATCGAGCGCGTAGATGAATTGGCTCTCGTCGTCGGCCTGGTCCCAGTACTTGTGCATGTGCTCGACCATCTCAGGGAACCGCTCACCCCACTCGCGCTCGATGCGTTCGAGGGCCTCACGTTCCCGTTTGTCTTTGTCGGCGCGCGTTATGCGTTCCGATTCAACGTAGATAATTCGAGCCATGATGTTTGCAAACGCAGGCGTATCCTTGGCGTACGTTTCCACGAGGTCATGCACAAGGGCGTACATGATAAGGCGGGTGACGTCGAGGTTGAGTCCGAGTCGCTGGTTCAAATACCACGCGCACAGCGCGAGCTGGAATGCGTGCTCGCCGTCGCGCTCGTTCTCTCGCACACCCTTAAACCAGATGGCGCGGTCGATGGAGCGAAACAGGTTGGTGAAGCGCACGAACTCCAAAAAGTCGAAAAGCTGCTCTCGAGGAGAAGCAGCAGGGTTGTTGGCCATGCCGGTCTCCTTTCCGTTGCAGCTGGTCCGCCCGCAGTATGCGAGGAGGGCTTGCTAATGTCAACTCGGCGCGGTAGATTCACGGCGGGAGCTACGGCTCAACAAGGTTCAACACGACGACAGCAATGGGGTGCTGACATGTTCAAAGAAATAGGGGTCGACTACAACGGCCCTATCCGCGACGAATGGTATGCCTCCCGGATCGCGCTCAACGAGAAAAGGGGATTGATCATTCCAAAGGATAAATTCTTTGGGAAGGCGACAATCAAGATGGGGACACTGTTCGAAACCGAGGACGGCGACGAACGCGCCATCACCGTGGAAGATTGGAAGGACGCGAACGAGTACATCTACAGCGATCGCGCTCGCTATCTCAGACTTTTCCGTCTCACGGAGAAAGCCCGGGAAAGTCTCCATCTTATAAAGGCGTGCCGGTACCGGATCCGCGTCGTCTCCAACATCTGGAGCCTCGAAGAGGAATTCGTCCGCGGCTTGCTGCGCGAGAAGGACGTCCCTTTCGATGACTTCTTCATCACGAACAAGGGGCCGAAGACCGAGCACTACAAATGGTGTGATGACATCGTGGAGAACCAGGTGAAACACCTGCTCCCTATGAATGCTGATTCGCACCGGCTCATTCTCATGAATGGAGATGTTATGGGCGATCTCCCGTTGGGGATCATCCCAACCGACTCCTGGGAAGAGAACCTTCAGTACATCCTGAATTGAATACTAGAAATGCAGACGGCGACTCGCGAGAGTCGCCGTACACTGTTTCTCCTCCTTCAATTCACGCCCGTTCGAGATCTACCCAGGAGTACTTGAGTCCCTCGGGGGTCTCGCGGTCTTCGCGGAACAGCTCTTTTGTGAATTCTCCCGCGTATTCCGGGAAGAATGTCTCGCCCGGCGCATCGTCATCGATGAGCGTGAGGTAAAGCCGGTCCGTAAACGGAAGCGCGAGCTTGTATATCTCGCCGCCGCCGATCACAAAGATCTCCTCGCTGCCGAGGCACAGCTTCGCGCACGCGACCGCCTCATCGAGGTTCGCGACTACAGTCGCACCGAGCGCTTCGTATCCTTGTGCTCGAGTGATGACGATGTTCGCGCGGTCGGGAAGCGGCCGGCGGCCCTCCGGAATCGATTCCCAGGTCTTGCGGCCCATGATGACCGGGTGACCCTTCGTGATAGCCGTGAAGCGCTTCATGTCTTCGCGGATCTTGTAGAGAAGGTCGTTCTCCGCGCCGAGCGCGCGGTTCGAATTGATCGCAGCGATCATGCTGATTTTGTGCAGGGGTGGCATAGGGGTATTCTCCATGGTCTTGGCGAAGGGTATCAGCGGTCGCGCTTTTTGAACAGGGGAGTGCGGAGTTTCAAGAAGTACGGCAGGTAGATGTCGTCTTTAAGCGGGATGAGGAGTTCGCCCTTCTTCACTCGGTCGGTGAACTCGACCGGTGCGCCGGTAATCACGGCGAGCGGCTGCTGTTCTGCGCCCTCGCCCATCACGAGTGCGGCGGCTGTGGAAAGGGAATCCACGACGCCCGTCGTCTCGAATTTAAACGGTCGGCCGAAGATATCTTTCTTGGCGCGGTAGTCGCGAATTCCTTTAATACCCGCATATCCGAGCGCCATAGCGATGACGCCTGCTCGAAGCGGAATGACGCGGCTGTCCGGGATGACGACGCCAAGGCGTTTTACCTTGTAGTGCTTCATGAGCGCTTTGCGCAGCTTCGCCGCCGCAGCGAAGCTGTCCTTGGGCAGGAGGATCAATTTGCCGTCTGCATTCGACTCGTCGATACCAGCATTCGCGATGACCATACCGTCCTTAAGCGTGAGCCACACCCATTTGGTCTTCGTAGCAAAAGTACTTTCACTTTTTATATATTTCTCTTTCGTCTTTACATCCGTCGCTGCCACGGTGCGGCCTTCTGCGAGCGCGACGATCTTAGAAGTCACGACGAGTACTGCACCGTCCGGGACGCGCTTTACGTGTTCGGTGATAAACCGGACCAGGCTCTCGTTCTCTTTAAATACTCGCGTCTTTATGGCCTTTACCTGCATGCCCCGAGCCTACCGCATCCGGGCATTTGTTTCGAGTACCCTAAGTCCTGCCTCGCCCACGACGCACACAAAGTCCATGATCTGGTCCCAGTCCATCCGCTCGAGCGGCTCTGGGGAGAACTGCCGTTCGTAGCAGAATCCGACCCGTAGCCACTCGGCCGGGACGGTGGAGAGGAAGCGGTCGTACCAGCCGCCGCCCTGGCCGAATCGCGTACCGGAAGCATCAAATTTCCGGCCCGGCATAAGTACCGCGGTTTTCTTATCGCCTGCGAGCGCGGTTGCATTCTTTGCTTCTGCAAATGGATCGAGCGCGGCGCGCGGCGCTATCTCATACACGGCGACACCTTCAGGAACAGGGAAGAAGTCGCGGAAGGCGACTTCCGTGCGGAGCGGTACGTAGGTGATGAACGCGCCGCAGTCGGCTAGCGCTTTTTGGAGCGCGCGGCTGTCTTCTTGCGGGCCGCTGCTCCTGTCTTTTCCTTCTTGTGCCATGGCTGTTCGAGTTTGATATCGCGGTCCCGCCACAACTTGGGCAGTACCATCTCAGGACTCCAGTGCTTCTTCAAGTCCTTGAGCTCTTTGTACGGGTTGTACTTGCCGGTATCTGCGTAGTCTTTGCCGAGGATGGGGCCCGTTTCGAAAAATACGAGCTGCGCGATGCGGCGGCCTACCACAAGCGGGATGATGTAGTGCTGCGATGAGTTGCTGATCTCCATCGTCCAGCGGTTGATGTATCCCACGTCGCCCCAGCCCGCGCACTTACATACGTTCACGAAGTTGCGGCCGAGACTGCTGCGCGCCTTCATCATCGTCGTTACCACTTCGCGACCTCCTATGAACTCGTTGGTGTGCGCGAGGATGGTCTCGCCTGGTTCGAGCAGGATAACTTTGTCGTCGGGGCGGATGCCGTCGAATGCGAAGTTGAAATGCGCGAGTGCGTCTTTGGCGTACTGCGCTTTCTTCGGCGTCGTGTGCCACACGCGTTCGGTATCGCTCTGGCTGTACGGGTTGTACACCTTCTTATGCGCCTGGGGCGACTGCTCGCGGAAGTACCACTCGCCGAGCGTGACGTCGTAGCTCGATGTCGCGAGGTTCGCGCGCACGAACGGCTCGATGACGACCGTGCCGGCCTTCATGTGCTCCATAATTTTCTTGTCTGAAAGTGCCATACGAAAAGGGTTAGGGAACCAGATTATACGGCCATCTTGGCTTTTATGGGAGGGTGCGACTCGTAGTTCTCGAGTTTGATGTCGTCCATGGTGAATTTGTCGATCTGCTTCACCTCCGGATTGAGCCAGAGCTGGGGAAGGGGCAGAGGCTCGCGGGCGAGCTGCTCCTTCACTGCGTCGAAGTGGTCGTGGTAGATGTGCGCGTCGCCCAGGGAATGTACGAATTCGCCTACCTTAAGGCCCGTGACCTGCGCGAGCATGTGGAGGAGGAGGGAATAGGAGGCGATATTGAACGGCACGCCGAGGAAGAGGTCACAGGACCGCTGGTGCATGAGGAGCGAGAGCTTGCCGTCGGCCACGAAGCACTGCATGAACATGTGGCAGGGCGGAAGCGCCATCTGATCGAGCTCGCCGGGGTTCCAGGCAGTCACGATGAGGCGACGGCTGTACGGGTCGTTCTTGAGCATCTCGACGAGCTCTGCTATCTGGTCGACTTTCTTCCCATCGGGGCCCTGCCAGTCGCGCCACTGCACACCGTACACGCGGCCGAGGTCGCCGGGGAACTTCGCCTTGGGCGTCCAGTACGGAGCCTCGGCGTTATCCGTCCAGATGGTGCGTTCGCTACTGTTGAGCTCCTTCAAGCGGTTGTCGTCGCTTGCGCCCTCGAGGAACCAGAGGAGCTCGCTTTTCACCGCCTTGAAGGCGAGCTTCTTGGTGGTCATAGCGGGGAAGCCTTTGGAGAGGTCGAACCGCATCTGGAGGCCGAAGAGAGCGCGGGTGTTTCCGTTACGCCCCTCGCGGTCTACGCCTTCTTTCATGACCTTGTCCAGGATGTCGAGATAGGCGCGCATGCGCATAGTATAATCGGCAGCACTACCATCATGCAAAAGGACAAGGGAAAGGGGATTTTCATCGTCCTTGAGGGCGGGGAGGGCACGGGGAAGAGTACCCAGATTGCCCGCTTTAAGGAGTACCTGCCGGCTGCATTCCCGGACCGGGATTTCGTGTTCACGCGCGAGCCGGGCGGCTCGCCGCTTGCAGACAACATCCGCGCGATCATGATCGGGGAGCAAGCAAGGCACGCGAACGGCCGCACGATGCTCAGTATGATCATGACCTCGCGCTCCGACCACGTAGAGCAAACCATTCTCCCGGCGCTCGCTGCAGGGAAGGTAATCGTCTGCGACCGGTATCTCCCCTCGAGCTTCGCGTACCAGGTGCGGGCGCAAGAGAGCCCCGAGCTCGAAGACATCTTCTGGGCGTACCACGCGCTTCTTCCGAAGCCCGATTTCACGCTCCTGTTTGAAGTCGACCCGAAGACCGCAGAGGCGCGTGTGCAGTCGCGCGATACCAAATCCCACTTCCACAATCGCACGCTCGATTTCCACCACCGCGTCCAGGAGGGATACCGCGAATACTTCAAGAAGTCGGGATTGCCGCACGCCGTCATCGACGCGAACCAGGGCGTAGAAGCCGTTTGGAACGACGCGCAAAAGGCGGTAGCATCAGTACTAACCACTCCCATGATCTAGCGACAGATCCATCTCTTACTTACTTAATCCACTACCATGGAGCTTTACGATCATATAAAGGAGCAAGACGAGCAGGTGTTTAACGCGATAGAGGGAGAAGAGGCGCGCGAGCGGGAAGGGCTCGAGCTCATACCAAGCGAGAATTACGTATCGATGGCGGTACGCGAAGCGATGGGCAGCGTGTTCACGAACAAATACTCAGAGGGCTACCCAGGCAAGCGCTACTACGGCGGGCAGCAGTTCACGGATAACGTAGAAGACGTCGCGCGCGACCGCGCGAAGCAACTCTTCGGTGCCGCATACGCGAACGTGCAGCCGCATGCCGGTGCACCGGCGAATGTGGCGATGTACTTTGCGCTCCTTGAGCCCGGCGACACCATCATGGGCATGGACCTCTCCCACGGCGGGCACCTCACCCACGGCCACCCGGTGACGTACCTCACCAAGATCTTCAACTTCGTCCGCTACAAGATGAAGGATGTGAACACGGGCGAGATTGATTATGACGAGATGCTCAAAGTCGCGAAGGAGTCGAAGCCCAAGATCCTGCTTGCGGGATACAGCGCGTACCCGCGCGAGCTCGACTACGCGAAGTTCGTAGCGATTGCGAAAGAAGTCGGCGCGCTCGCGGTGATGGACGTGGCGCATATCGCAGGCCTCATCGCGGGGAAGGCAGCGAAGAATCCGTTCGACTACGGGTTCGACATCATGACGACTACCACGCACAAGACGCTGCGCGGCCCGCGCGGCGGCATGATACTCACACGCGAGTCGGAAGAGCTCGCGAAGAAGATCGATAAGTCGGTATTCCCGGGATTCCAGGGAGGCCCACTCATGCATATGGTCGCGGCGAAGGCGGTGTGCTTCGGCGAGGCGCTGCGCCCCTCGTTCCAGACATATGCTGCGCAGGTCATCAAGAATGCGAAAGCGATGGCTACGGTCTTCGGCAATTCCGGCGTGCGCATGATCACGGGCGGCACGGATAACCACCTCATCCTCGCGGATGTGTTCGGCTCGCTTGGTATCCCTGGCGGGGAAGCAGAGACGCTCCTTGACCGCGCGGGCATCACGCTCAATAAGAACGCAATCGCAGACGACACGCGTAAGCCGATGGACCCCTCTGGTATCCGCTTCGGCACGCCAGCCATCACAACCCGCGGCTTCAACGAAGCAGACTGCACACGCGTGGCAGAAATCATGCTTGAGGTATTGAAGAAAAAGGACGACGCTGCGGTGGCTGCCGCAAAGGCAGAAATTAAGCAGATGGCCGAGTCCCACCCGGTGCCGGAATCGTTCGATTAATTCAGCACATTTGCTAGACTCGCTCTATGGAAGAGCGGATTAGGAAGGCGGTTGAAGGGGCGCTCGGGACGAGCGTGGCGTTCGCCGTGGAGCGGCCGACCGATATGGCGCACGGCGATTACGCCGTGAATGCTGCCATGGTCGCGGCCAAAGTGCTCGGCAAGAACCCGCGCGAGCTGGCAGACACCCTCGTAACTGCGATTAAAGACGCACTCGGCGATGATGCTGCAAAAGTAGAAGTCGCGGGGCCGGGATTCATCAACGTCACGCTCGCGCACGGGGCGGTTTCAAAGATTGTCGCAGAGGCTGCGAAAGAAGACTGGGGCCGGAACGCCGCCGAGGCAGGGAAGCGCGTGCTCATCGAATACAGTAATCCGAATGCATTTAAGGAAATGCACGCAGGGCACTTAGTGGGCACCGTGATCGGCGAGGCGCTCTCGCGGTTCATCGAGAACGACGGCGCGACCGTGATACGCGACACGTTCGGCGGGGACATCGGACCGAATGTCGCGAAGGCGCTCTGGGGACTCCGGAAGAACAACAACCTTGAGCCCATGAATGCGAAGGAGATCGGCGAGGCGTACACCATCGGCAGCAACGCATACGAGACCGACGAAGCTGCGAAAGCAGAGATCGACGCGCTCAATCAGGCAATCTACGCTGGGAATGGCGAAGCAGTGATGGACCTGTGGCGCCGTGGCCGCGAGATTTCTATGGAAGAGTTCCGCCGCATCTGGAAACTCCTCGGCACGCACTTCGATTATGAATTCTTCGACAGCGACACGACGGAGACCGGCGTGCGCGTAGTGCGCGACGGACTCGAGAAGGGCATCTTCAAGATGAGCGATGGCGCCATCATCTACGATGGGGAAGCGAAGGGCGTGCACACCATGGTATTCATCACCTCGCACGACACGCCGACCTACGAGGCTAAGGACATCGGGCTCGCATTCCTCAAGGAAGAGCGCGTGCAATCGGATGAAATAATTATCCTCACGGGGAACGAGCAGACCGGACGATTCAAGACGGTGCTCGCAGCGCTCGCAGACATCGCACCGCTCGTATCCCAGAAGATGCGGCACCTCGCGACCGGGTTCCTCAAGCTCACCACGGGCAAGATGTCGAGCCGCGAGGGGAATGTGATCACGGCCGCAGAGCTCCTCGAAGACGTGATGAAGCGCGCAAGCGAGAAGAATGCGGACCCGCTCATCGCCGAGCAGGTCGCGGTGGGCGCCGTGAAGTATATGATCCTGCGCCAGTCGCCCGGAGCCGATATCATCTTCGACCCGGAGAAATCACTCTCGCTTGAGGGCGACTCGGGGCCGTACCTGCAGTACGCACTCGTGCGCGCGAAGAAGATCCTCGCATACGAGGGCAATGGCGAGGGAGGCAGCGAGAGCCCGGAAGCGCCGTATGGCGTCGAGCGGCTCATCATCCACTTCCCGCGCGTGGCAGCGCGCGCGTCCGCGGAGCTCGCGCCGCAGCTTCTGGTGAACTACCTCACGGAACTCGCGGCGAGCTGGAACCACTTCTATGCGACCGAGCAGATCCTCGGCAGCAAGGAAGAGATGTATAAGCAGAAGGTGGCGCACGCATTCGCCCACACGATGGAGCGCGGCCTCACGCTGCTCGGTATCCCCGCGCCGGAACGGATGTAATTTCCATAGGGTGTGCTATAACGCACACAGCCCGGCACACCAACGTGCGGGCATGCACCAAGGGGGTTCCTTTGAAAGAAGACTTGCCTCAAGATCGTGATGTCTCCTTTGCCGTCCAGAAGGATGGCTACAACGCCACTATGAAGGGCGAAGACGTGTTGACCACGAAGTCGTCGAGAACACGCCGCAGGAGCGGTTTGCGTCCCAAGGGACGCGACCATGCTGGGTGTCAGCCTCGCCGGAACTAAGCAAGCACAATCCGTAAAGGGAGAACCGGCCGCAGCCTATCGCGGCCGTTTTCTTTTTACCCTGTAAAACGCTAGGATAGCTAGATATGGCTGAAACCGGGGCCAAATCTGAAGCAGCGGTGCGCGAGGAGAAGGTCCTCGCGTTCTGGCAGGAACATAAGGTATTCGAGAAGTCGCTCGAGAAGCCCTCTGACAAGGAGTTCGTCTTTTACGATGGTCCGCCGTTTGCGACCGGGCTCCCGCACTCGGGCTCACTCCTCTCCTCGGTCTCCAAAGACCTCATCCCGCGCTACAAGACTATGCGCGGCTACAAGGTACGCCGCCGCTGGGGGTGGGACACGCACGGGCTCCCGATAGAGAACCTGGTCGAGAAGAAACTCGGTCTCAAGAACAAGAAAGAGATATTCGCACTCGGCATCGAGAAGTTCAACGAGACGGCGCGCTCGATGGTGCTTGAGTACGTGCAGGACTGGAAGCGCTACGTGGAGCGCGTTGGCCGCTTCGTCGATTTCGATAATTCGTACAAGACGATGGACCCGACCTTCATGGAGTCGGTGTGGTGGGGCATCAAGCGCATCCATGAGAAGGGTCATCTCTACGAGGGCAGGAAGGTTTTGATGTACTGCCCGCACTGCGAGACGCCACTCGCCAAGGCGGAGATAGCGATGGACAACACGTATAAGGACGTGGTCGACGAGACTATCACGGCGAAGTTCGAGCTCACCGATCACCCCGGTACGTACTTCCTCGCATGGACCACGACGCCGTGGACCCTCCCCGGGAACGTCGCGCTCGCGGTGGGCCCCGATATCGAATACGCGAAGGTGAAGACCGCTGACGCTACCTACATACTCGCGAAGAACTTGGTGGAGAAGAATTTTCCGGATACTCAATACGAGATACTCGGCACGATGAAGGGAAGCGAACTCGCAGGGGGAAGCTATAAGCCGCTCTACGAAATACAGAAAGTAGCGCAGCACCCGTCGGATAAGAAGTGGACGGTGCTGCCGGCGGACTTCGTGACGACGGAAGACGGTACGGGCATCGTGCACACCGCAGTGATCTACGGTGAAGACGACTTCCAGCTCGGCCAGAAGAATGATCTGCCTATGGTGCCGCTCCTCAACCCGAACGCCACGTATAACGACGATGCGCCGGAATTCCTGCGCGGCCAGTACATCAGGAAGGCCGAGCCCCTGATCCGCGACGACCTCACCGCGCGCGGGCTCCTCTATGCGACCGCACCCTACAAGCATTCCTACCCGCACTGCTACCGCTGCGGCACCGCGCTCATCTACAACGCGGTCTCGAGCTGGTTCATCAATATCCAGGCAGTGAAGGACACCATGCTCTCGGAGAACGAGAAGATCAATTGGACGCCCGCGCACCTCAAGGAGGGACGATTCCGCCACAACCTCGAGACCGCGCCGGACTGGACCATTTCTCGCAACCGCTTCTGGGCGACGCCGCTTCCTATATGGAAGGACGCGGCGGGGAAGGTGACCGTCGTCGGTTCGGTCGAGGAACTCAAGCAGCGCACCAAGAAAAGCGGCAACAGATATTTCGTACTGCGCCACGGCGAGACCAATAACAATGTCGCGGGCATCAACAGCACCGTGCTCGGCGGCGCGGAGAAGGAGCACATGCTTACCGAGAAGGGCAAGAAGGATTCGCGAGAAGCAGTAGAAGAGATCAAAAAGATGGGCATCACGCGTATCATCTCGTCTCCCTTCATGCGTACGATGGAAACCGCGCGCACCGCTGCGGACATACTCGGCATCCCGGCTGAAAAGATAGAGAGCGACGCGCGACTGCGCGAAGTGGAAGTGGGGGAGTTCGAAGGCACCACGTATAAGGAATACAACGCATATTTCTCTTCGACGAGCGAACGCTTCGACAAGCGCCCAGATGGCGCAGAGACGCTCGGGGATGTGCGCCGCCGCATGGGAGAGTTCATCTACGAGCTCGAGTCGAAGTACCAAGGCGAGAACATCCTCGTGGTATCGCACGGCGACCCCATCTGGATGCTGTGGCTGCTCGCAGAAGGCAAGCCCAAGCACTGCATCGACGACGTGTTCTACCTCGAGCGCGGCAAGGTCTGCGAGCTCGACTTCGTGCCGCTCCCGCACAACGCAGACTACGAGCTCGACCTCCACTTGCCGTACATCGACGGCGTGCAGCTCCTTGACGACGCGGGGCAGCCGCTTACCCGTATCGCGGAAGTGGTGGACTGCTGGGTCGAGTCTGGGTCGATGCCGTTCGCCGAGTACAACTATCCGTTCCAGAACAAAGACGTGTTCGAGCGCCGCAGCCCGGGCGACTTCGTCTCCGAATATATCGGGCAGACGCGCGCGTGGTTCTACTACATGCACGCGATGTCGGTCGAGCTCTTTGGGACGCTCGCGTTCCGGAACGTCATCACCACGGGTAACGTGCTCGCGGGCGACGGCGCGAAGCTCTCCAAGTCGAAGGGCAACTACACCGACCCATACGCGCTCTTCGATGCGTACGGCGCAGACGCGTTCCGCTATTACCTCATGGGCAGCGTCGTCATGCAGGCGGAAGACCTTACCTTCCGCGACGAGGAAGTGAAAGAAGCGCACAACCGCGTGGTGAATCTCCTGCGCAACGTGCTCTCGTTCTACGAGCTCTTCAAAGCGGATGCGACCGATAGCGCGACGGGGGATTCGCAGAATCCGCTCGACCGCTGGATACTCGCGCGGCTCGCTGAAGTCGTGGCGGCTACGACCGAGGCGTTCGATGCGTACGACGTGCCGCGCGGCGTGCGCCCGATGCGCGATTTCATCGACGACCTCTCCACCTGGTACGTGCGCCGGTCTCGCGACCGCGTGCGCGGTGCGGATTCCGCCGATAAGCAGCACGCGCTCGCCACGCTCCGCCATGTGCTCCATACCTTCTCGCTCGTCGTCGCACCGGTGATGCCGTTCATCGCGGAGGAGCTATACCAGTCCACCAAGTCCGACAGCGATCCGCTGAGCGTGCACTTGGCCGATTGGCCGAGCGAGAAGCGCTCGTGGCTCGCAAGCTTGTTCGGCGGCAAGAAGGAGACGACGCTCGTCGCCGATATGGCGCGCGTGCGCTCGCTCGCGTCGGAAGCGCTGATGCTCCGCCAGAAGGCGAACATGAAAGTGCGCCAGCCCCTCGCATCGCTTTCCATAACGGGTACGCTCCTCGCCGAGCTCGTGCCGGTCCTTTCAGACGAAGTGAATGTGAAGCAGGTCATTCCGAACGCTCCGGAACTTTCTCTCGATACGGTGCTCACGCCGGAACTTATTAAGGAGGGCGACGAACGCGCGGTGCTGCGCGCGGTCGCGGAAGCCCGCAAGACTCTCGGCCTCTCGCCCAAAGACAAGCGCACGGTCGTGATGAAAGAAGACGGCGCCTACTCAGCAGAGACCTCCACCGGGACCGTGCGCTTTAATCTCGAATAAAAAGAAACCCGTCGCTACGTGCGACGGGCCAAAGTTTCAATTGCAGGAGGAAGCGCTTGGAACTCTTGGTAGAGCTCGACGAGCCTCCGTCCCTCGATAGGTTTACGATATTTTTTGTAGAGTGCCGTGTGGATGCTGTAGTCGGGACGTATCGCGTATCCGTCATAGAGGACTCGAAGCCCGCCGTTTAGGTGCGGTACGCCCGTGTCGATACGGGACTTCGCTTCCAGGCCATATGAGCGAATGAGCGACAGCAAGCCTTCGACGCTGAGTCCAAACGTCGCTGCATTGTATGGGCCCGCGAAGAAGTAGGCTCTGGGCTCCTCCATAAATGCCGGAGTCACCCTGAGCGCTTCGAACATGTGCTCAAGACCGATGAAGTGCGCGCTCGCGCTCCGTTGACCCGCTTCAATATGCGGCGGGATATAGGGAGAGAAGAAGATAGCGCCTTCTGGCGATACTGCTCGGCCTCCCACAATCATGTCCGCGATGATTTCGGGCTTCGCGTTTTCAGTAAAGAGCGTGTTGAGCACATTCATCGGTAAGTCCGGGTGTTCTGCTCCGATTACTCGCGCGCTCGCGACTATTTTCGGGAAGAGGTCCTTCCCCTTACCGCGAAAGTGCGAGTAGTACTTCGGTCCACCATCGAGCGAGATGTCGATCAAGTCGGGCAACTCCTCCCGAGGTGAACCGCCGAGGAATTTAAGGCCTAGGCCGTTCGTTACCATCGACGTGAAAGTCTGGTGCTCCCGTCCTCTGCGCACGATTTCCTTCATCGCGGAGATAGATACTCGATCGTGGAGCGCTTCCATGCCGACGATGGCTATTTTTGCCGGCGGCTCCTCAAAGATCTTCGAGATAGTCTCTGTACTGATGATTCCGGTGCCTGCGACGTTGAGATAGCAATGCGGACACTCAAGATTGCATACGTTGTTTATCGTTACCTGGACGATGTCCAAGTCGCGTTCTTCATGCAGGTACATGTGCTTCCTCCGTGTGAGTAGGGAAGGGCTGCGGCGAATGCCACAGCCCTTTGTTTCAACTCAATGTTCAGTCCGCCTTCTTTTCTTCAGGCTTTGGGTCCGGTGTGCGTGACGGGACGGAACCTGCCATAGCTCCCGTAGCGTCTTTTCTCGGCTCCACAGAGCCAGACATCGCTCCAGCGGCTTCTTTCTTCGGCTCAAGAGAGCCAGTTTGCGCACCCATGGGTGTCTCCTCGTGTTTGGGGTCTACTGACCCGGCCATTGCTCCGGACATATTCACCTCCTAAGGGCTGTCCATGGGTAATTTTGCGTTTAATTTTATATTAGTCAAATAAAATGTAAATAGAAATAGCAATAATACATAAGTATTTGCTATATAATTTGATATATGCTAGATTCAATCAATAATATTATTATAAGATATGGAGCCTGAATTCCTACAGAAACTCGAGCAAGTGGGTCTTTCCGATAAGGAGGCCAGGGCCTATGTGGCTCTCCTTGAGCTCGGACGCGGTTCAGCAGCTTCGGTCGCCGGGCTTTCGGGGCTTAAGACACCTACGGCCTATGTAATCCTCAAGAACCTCACCGAGAAGGGATTCGTAAGGCGCGTACCTCGAGCGAAGAAGCAGCTTTTCGTCCCTGAGACGCCCGAGGTCGCGCTTGCTGCGGTCGAGGAGCGCACGGCTGGTTTCCGTTCCGTCATCCCGATGCTCGCTGCGCTCTCGCGGAAAGAGGGAAGGCACAAGACGCGCACGCTATTTTTTGAAGGACTCGCGGGCATGCGTAAGGCGTACTGGTATCGATTCGACGAACTGCGCAATAAGGAATGCGTTTCCTTTTTCGCCTCCGCAGAAGATATATCGGGCAAGCTCTCAGACATGCTTTACGAGTGGAGCAGAGAGTCATCGAAAATGAACGTGCGGACGCGCGCGATCGTCCCTGATAGCCCGACGCTTGGCGAATGGCGCAAGCACGATGAAGAATTCAATCGCGAAGTGAAAATCGTCCCTTCCGATAAATACTCTGCCAAGAGCGCAATAGAGATATTTCCCGAGTTTGTTCGTATCTCCATGTTCGGAGACCTCCAGTGCACCATTATCGAAGATAAAGAATTCGCACACGCGTGCCGGCAGATCTTCGAAATGGCGTGGAGGTAGAATAGAGCGATGCGGCATAAGTATCCGACGCAGGCCTTGGTACTCGCGAGGACACCGATAGCGGAAGCGAGTGCGCTCCTCACCCTGCTCACGCGCGACGTGGGGCTCGTGCGCGCACGCGCGCAGGGCGTGCGCATGCCGGGCGCGAAGCTCGCGGCGTCGCTCCCGACATTCGCGGAGTCCGGCGTAGTACTCGTGGCGGGGAAGGACGGGTGGCGGGTATCGGGCGCGGTACTCGAGAATAATTGGTTCACGCAGCTTTCGCGTGCGGCGCGAGTACGTGCGGCACGGGTCTCCACGCTTTTGCTGCGGCTCGTGCACGGCGAGTCTCCTGATCCCGAGATATTCGAGATATTCCTCGCGTACCTCGCCGCGCTCGCGAGCCGGGCAGAGAACGAGCACGACGCGCTCGAGACGCTCGCCGCGCTCAACATCCTTTCTGCGCTCGGCCTCGATGCCGGAGAGCTCCCCGGGAAGGTGGGCGATGCCTTTTCCACAGAAGCGATCGCGGCCGCGCTCAGCGAGCGCACTGCATACATCACGCGCATCAACCGCGGCATCGAGGCGTCCGGGCTCTAGCGCTCCTGCGGTATAATCAGCAGCATGCCTCCCGAGGATAACGACGCACTCGATCGCGCCAATTCGCGGCTCTATGAGGCCAATGCGCAAGCGGGCAATGGTATCCAGCGCTCGGGCCTGCGCCCTGCGAATATCCCGGTGCCGCGCGGCTGGGATGCGCGGCCAGTCCAGGGACCCATCATCGTGGAGCGCCGCCAGAAGCTCCCGCTCGCGGTGCGCTTCCTTATTTCCGCAGGCATCTTTTTCGTACTCGCCGGCGCAGTCGCCGCATATTTCCTCTACTTCGGCGGCAACAGCGTGTCGACTAACAACATCCGCATCTCCGTCACGCAGGATGGGTCATCCGCTGTCGCGAGCGGCGACACGCTCTCCCTACTAGTGACCGTTGAGAATCACAACCCCGTCGCTATCACCGGCACGCAGCTGACCGCAGACTTCCCGCCGGGCACGCGTTCGGCTGATGACGTCACCAAGGATTACACGGAAGACGTAGAGAACCTCGGCGACCTTCCCGCAGGGCAGGCAGTCACAAAGACCGTGCGCGCCGTACTCTTCGGTTCCGAGAACCAGCAGATCACCATCCCGGTGAAGGTCGAGTACAAGACCGCTAACAGTAACGCCGTGTTCGTGAAGGAACAGGATTACACGATCACGCTCACGACGTCTCCGGTCTCCATCACCGCGACCTCGGTCTCCGAGATCACGTCGGGCCAGCAGTTCTCGATATCGCTCCTCGTGCGCAGCAACGCGCCGAAGCCGCTCTCCGACATCGCGCTTTCCGCGACGTACCCGTTCGGCTTCACCGTGTCTTCGACCTCTATGCCGTTGACCAACGGGCTCTTCGCCATCGGCACGCTCGCCCCGGGGGAGCAGCAGAAGATTACGATAAGCGGCACGCTCTCGGGTACGGACACCGACACACGCGTCTTCCATTGGAATGTCGGTTCGACGGCAAGCAGCACCAACGGCGCGCTCGGCATCACGTACGGCAGCGCCGAGTCCGACATCGCTATCGCGCAGCCGTTCCTCAACATCTCGCTCGCGCTTAACGGCAGCACCGTCGCCTCGCCGACCGTGACGGCGGGGGAGCAGGTGCAGGGAACGCTCAACTGGACCAACAAGCTCGCGACGCCGGTACTGAACGGCAAGATCGTCGTCGCATTCTCGGGCGGCGGGTACGACCCGAGGAGCATCACCGTGCAGAACGGTTTCTACCAGTCGAGTAACGGCACCATCACGTTCGACCCGACGACCAACGGCGGACTCCAGAACCTCGCGCCGGGTGCGACGGGTTCGGGCACCTTCTCGTTCACGGTGAAGTCCGCCGACCAGCTCGCGCAGATCCACAGCCCCTCCGTCACTCTCTCCGTCTCCGCGCAGGGCACGCGGGTGGATGAGACCGGGGTCTCGGGCAGCCTCACCTCGACCGTGACCGACGTGCTCAAGATTGCGAGCGGCCTCAATCTCTCTTCGAACATCGTGCGTACGGTCGGTCCGTTCACCAATTCCGGTCCGTGGCCGCCCGTCGCGGGAAGCGCGACCACCTACACGGTCGAGCTCGCCGTGCATAACGGGGTCAACGCGACCGCAGGTAACGTCGTGCGCATGACGCTCCCGTCGTATGTGACCTTCACCGGGCTTACGAATCCGACCGGCGGCATCACCTATACCGACTCCACACGCACGGTGCAGTGGACGGTGGGCGACCTCGCTTCGGGCGCCACGAGCCAGGCGGCGTTCCAGATCTCGTTCCTCCCGAGCAGCTCGCAGGAGAATTCGAGCCCGGTCCTCGTCGGCAGTCAGACTCTCACCGGCACCGACCGCTTCACGCAGACCACGGTGAATGCGACCGGCGGCAGCCTCTCCACGCAGACGCCGAGCGACCCTGCGTACACGCAGAACGATGGAACCGTGCACTAGGGTGTGGTAAAGAGAATGTATGGCTGACACCTCCTCGATGGAAAAGATAGTCTCGCTCGCGAAGCGTCGCGGCTTCGTATTCCCAGGCTCCGAGATCTACGGCGGTCTTGCGGGCATCTACGACTTCGGTCCGCGCGGCGTCGAGCTCCTCAACAACCTCAAGCGCGCGTGGTGGGACGCGAACGTGTACCAGAAGGAGAACTATTTCGGTCTCGATTCGGGTATGTTCAAGAATCCCCGCGTGTGGGAAGCATCGGGGCACACTGCAGGATTCTCCGACCCGCTCGCCGAGTGCCGCAACTGCCATGCGCGCATCCGCGTCGACAAGGAGCTCGGCGCTATCGGCGTCGCTGCAGACGAGAAGATGTCCGAAGAAGAGCTGAATGCGCTCTTCGATGCGCACCGTACGGAGATCGCGTGCCCCGTCTGCGGCAAGAAAGACTTCACCGCGGCGCGCTCGTTCAACCTCCTCGTGAAGTCGAACCTCGGCGACTTCACTTCTGAAGGCGCCGACCCCGTGTACCTGCCGGGAGAAGCGTGCCAGGGAATCTACCTCGACTACAAGAACATTGTGGACTCGATGAGCCCGAAGATACCGTTCGGCGTCGCCCAGATAGGGAAGGCGTTCAGGAACGAGATCTCTCCGCGCAACTATCTGTTCCGCACGCGCGAGTTCGAGCAGGCGGACACGCAGCTTTTCATAAAGCCGAACGAGAATAAAGACGCGTTCGAACAGATTAAGCAGGACCGCTGGAACTGGTACCTCTCACTCGGCATCCGAGAAGAGAATCTCCACTGGAAGCAGCACGACCGCCTCGTGTTCTACGCGAAGGACGCGTGGGATATCGAATACAAATTCCCGTGGGGCTTCGACGAAGTCGAGGGAATCCACGACCGCACCGATTACGACCTCACGCAGCACATGAAGTTCTCGGGCGCTGACCTTAATTACACCGACCCGGAGACCGGAGAGAAATATATCCCGTGGATACTCGAGACCTCGATGGGCATGGGCCGCCTCTTCCTCGCGGTCATGCTCGACGCGTACCGCGAAGACGAGATGGGCGGGGAAGCACGCGTGTACCTCGCGCTTTCGCCCAAGATCGCGCCGGTGAAGGCGTGCGTGTCGCCGCTCCTCAAGAACAAGCCCGAGCTCGTCGCCAAGGCGCGCGAGGTTTTCGCCGACCTCAAGAAAGTCGTGCCGCAGATAGCGTGGGACGATAACGGCAACATCGGTAAGCGCTACCGCCGCCAGGACGAGATCGGTACGCCGTTCTGCATCACCATCGACTTCGACACGCTCGGCGAGACGCCGGAACTCAAGGACACCGTCACGCTGCGCCACCGCGACACGGGTGAGCAGGAGCGACTTTCCATAGCTGATGTGAAAAAGCGCATCACCGACGCGCTCGCATGAGCACCTACCTCATTCTATTTACGGGCGGGCTCTTCCTCACCGCAGGCGACATTGTGTTCAAGCAGTGGGCGAACAACACGCCGTGGCACATGTACATCTTCGGCCTCGCGCTCTACCTCGTGGGGCTCATCTTCCTCGTGCGCACGTACCGCTTCGAGAATATCGCGGTCGCTTCCGCGCTCCTCGTGATATTCAACATCCTCACGCTCGTCTTTGTGAGCTGGCTCTACTTCAAAGAACCCATCACCCTCACCGAGACCCTCGGCATTCTTCTCTCCTTCGGCGCCATCTTCCTCCTTCACCCCTGATTTCGATCTGTAACTAGGCCGTTCTTGGGTAACAGGGCAGGGATTGACAATACCCATAAAAGGGTGTATTATTAATTTGAAGTGAACTGAACCGTCCCCACTCGATTATGTGTGCGGACTTATTGGCTGGAGGGCCGCTATGACGACGAATGAAAAAAGACTGCACCTGCTGTATGGCATCCTCGCGTCGGTGTTGTTCGGGGTGATGCTGGTTTCGCTGGCATTCATCCCGATCACGCTGTGCCGTGAGGCGTTCGGTGAATGCCTCACCTTCAGTCTGGCGGAGAACATGGACTGGTATCCATCGTTCGCCCTTGCTCCCATCGCTGGGGCGCTGGCTGTGGTGGTGATCGCGCATCGGCTCGATCTTCCGTCGGTCGTGGTCTGGGGGATCATGGTGGTCATCTTGGCCGCCTCCATCTTCCTGGGAGGACGTGGCCTGTTCACGCTCCTCAGCACGGTGGACGACACTTTGCCGGCCATGTTCCAATCCGCGGTCGTGTTCACCGGTGTCGCCGCTATGGCGCAGATCGGACTGTGGGTCGGACGCCGTCTCGGAACCGCGCCAGCCTAGCAGGCACTCCGCCTGTAAGACGCCAAGGGGTCGATCGAAAGATCGGCCCCTTTTGTATTTTCGTACGAGACGCTGAATGGGAAACGCAATATGCTAATATTGCCCCATGGACAAGCAGGTAAACGTCTCCATCACCCCGGGCACCATAGTGAAGGCCATCATCATCGGCGCCGCCGCGTACGTGTGCTGGCTCCTGCGCGACCTCCTGCTTCTCATCCTCACCGCTATCGTCATCGCCTCCGCCATCGAGCCGGGCGTGCTCTGGATCAACCGCCGCGGTCACCTCCCGCGCTTCTTCGCCGTGCTGCTCATGTACGTAGTCGTGTTCGGGAGTCTTTTCGCGATAATCTATTTCTTCTTCCCGCCCATCATCGCGGACGCGCAGCAGTTCTTCGCATCTGTGCCGCAGTACCTCAACACGCTGAACCTTCCGACTTCCATCTCGGGCGCCGCAGATGCTGCGAGCCAGCTCGCTAGCCAGTCTCAGTCCCAGTCGCTCCTCTCTTCTCTCGCGACGTTCCAGAGCGCGTTCACCTCGGGGTCTGAGGGAGCCATCCGCCTCATCGCCACGTTCTTCGGCGGCATATTCTCGCTCTTCCTCGTGATCGTGCTCTCGTTCTACTTCGCTCTCCAGGAGACGGGCGTCGACGACTTCTTGCGCCTCATCACTCCGGCGAAGCAGGAAGAGTACGTCGTGGACCTCTGGCAGCGCGCCAAGGTGAAGATCGGTCGCTGGATGCAGGGGCAGATACTCCTCTCCGTCATCGTGGGCGTCTTGGTGTCGCTCGGCCTCTTCATCATGGGCGTACCATACGCGCTTCTCCTCGGTATCTTCACCGCGATGGCTGAGATCGTGCCGATCTTCGGCTCGCTCGTGGCTGGTACTGCTGCGGTCGTCGTCGCATACTCCGTGGGCGGCATCGCGCTCGCGTTCATCGTCGCGGGCCTCTACGTGATCGTGAACCAGTTCGAGACCAATCTCATCTATCCGCTTATCGTGAAGAAGGTGATCGGCATCCCGCCGCTCCTCGTCCTCATCGCTATCATCGCGGGCGGCGAGATCGCCGGATTCCTCGGCGTGCTGCTTTCCGTGCCTATCGCGGCCGCTGCGCAGGAATTCTTCTCCGACGTTTACCTGAATAAGCAGTCGGCGCTCCACGAGAAGTAAGGCAGACGCGTAATGAATCGCTACCTCACCACCACGCTCCCATACGTAAACGCCGACCCGCACATCGGTAATGCGCTCGAGTTCGTACAAGCAGACGCGCTCGCGCGTGCGTGGCGCGCGCAGGGAGAGTCCGTCTTTTTCAATATGGGCACCGACGAGCACGGCCAGAAGATACTCCAGGCTGCAGAGAAGGCGGGGCAGGGCGTGCAGGAGTACGTGGACCACTACGCAGCGGAATTTAAGAACCTCGTAGAGGCGCTCAACCTCTCGCCGGATGCATTCATCCGTACGACGGACCCAGCGCACATGCAGGCGGCGCAGGAGATGTGGAAGCGCTGCGACGCTGCAGGCGATATCTATAAGAAGTCGTACAGCGGCTTGTACTGCGTGGGCTGCGAGGCGTTCAAGACCGAGAAAGAAATCATAGACGGCAAGTGCGAGCTCCATCCTTCGCTTACGCTCGAGACTATCACCGAAGAGAATTATTTCTTCAAGCTTTCGAACTATCAGGCATACCTCGAGGAATACCTTTCGCGCGAGGGTGTCATCGTCCCTGAGTGGCGCAGGCAAGAAGCGCTCAACTTCGTCCGCTCCGGGCTCGAGGACTTCAGCATCTCCCGAGAGAAAGCGCGCTTGTCGTGGGGTGTGCCTGTGCCGGACGATGATTCCCAGGTGATGTACGTATGGTTCGACGCGCTCACCAATTACATCTCCACGCTCGGGTGGCCCGAGGATAGCGGGGGGAAGTTCCGTGCGTTCTGGCAAGAAGGGCAACCGCTTCAATTGGCGGGGAAGGACCAGGTCAGGTTCCAGTCCGTCATGTGGCAGGCGATGCTCAAGTCCGCAGATGTCGGGCCCACGCACCAGGTCTTCTACCACGGCTTCATAAACTCCGGTGGAGCGCGCATGATCAAGTCGCTCGGAAACGTGATCAATCCGTACGAAGACCTGGTGCGTGCGCCCGACATCTGCGGAC
>Ga0105238_10001066_pt1 | contig 27685 bp, 20 predicted proteins | sample KBSC34metaG_FD_81526 | JGI IMG/M metagenome (GOLD analysis project Ga0105238, IMG submission 81526) | Corn rhizosphere microbial communities from Kellogg Biological Station, Michigan, USA - KBS C3-4 metaG | ecosystem: Host-associated > Plants > Roots > Rhizosphere > Soil | place: Michigan, USA...
GCCGGCGGCGCGCATGGCGTCGCCCAGACCGGCCGCCAGCGGCCCCTCGGGGCCACACACCACCAGATCGACCGCTTCGGCGCGCGCCAGCGACACCAGGCCGGCGCTGTCCTCTCCCTTGACGGGCGCCAGCCTGACCTTGGGCAGCTGCGCGATGCCGGGGTTCCCCGGCGCCACGATCAGCGCTTCGCAGCGCGGGCTGGCCACGAGCTTCCACGCCAGCGCGTGCTCGCGTCCACCGCCGCCGACCAGCAGAATCTTCGCCATCGGCCGCCTGGTCCTAGTGCTTGAAGTGCCGCTCGCCGATGAAGATCATGGCGATGCCGTGCTCGTCGGCGGCCGCGATCACCTCCTCGTCGCGCACCGAGCCGCCCGGCTCGATGATCGCCGAGACACCGGCCTTGGCCGCCTCGTCCACTCCGTCGCGGAAGGGGAAGAACGCGTCGGAGGCCACCACGGCGCCCGTCAGCGGCGACCGCGCCTTCGACACGGCGATGCGCACGGAGTCGACGCGCGACATCTGACCGGCGCCGACGCCCAGGGTGCGACCCGCGCCCGCGAACACGATGGCGTTCGACTTCACGTGCTTGGCCACCCGCCAGGCGAAGTCCAGGTCGGCCAGCTCAGCGGGGGTGGGGGCGCGCTTCGTGACCACCTTGCCCGACGCCGCCGAGGCGGTCTCCATGTCGCGCGTCTGCACCAGGAAGCCGCCCGACACGCTGCGCACCTCGTGCACGGGCGTGCCGGCCTTCTCGCGCGCGGCGGCCGCCACGAAGTCGTAGGTCAGCAGGCGCAGGTTCTTCTTGGCCGACAGGGCCGCCAGCGCCTCCGGGGCGTAGCTGGGGGCGATGACGCACTCCAGGAACGTCTCGGACAGCTCGCGGCCGAGGTCAGCGTCGACGGGCCGGTTCACGGCCACGATGCCGCCGAACGCCGACACCGGATCGGTCTCGCGGGCGCGCCGATAAGCGTCCAGCACCCCCGCGTCCGAGACGGCGCAGCCGCACGGATTCGTGTGCTTGATGATGGTGACCGCCGGCGCCGCGAACTCGGCGCACAGACGCATCGCCGCGTCCAGGTCCAGCAGGTTGTTGTAGGACAGCTCTTTGCCCTGCAGCACCTCGGCCGCGGGCAGCGACAGCCCGCTGGTGGGCGGCAACGCGTAAAAGGCCGCCTTCTGGTGGGGGTTCTCGCCGTAGCGCAGGCTGCGTGCCAGCGTCGTCGACCAGGTCTGGGTGCGGGGAAACTCGACCGGCGCCGCCTCGGGCGAGGCCAGCCGCGACAGGTAGGACGAGATCGCGCCGTCGTAGGCGGCCGTGTGCGCGAAGGCCTTGCACGCCAGCTCGAAGCGCAGCGCCGCCGACACCTCACCGTTCGCCGTGATCTCCGCCGCCACGCGCTGGTAGTCGGCGGGATCGACGACCACCGCCACGCGCTCGTGGTTCTTGGCGGCCGAGCGGATCATGGCCGGCCCGCCGATGTCGATGTTCTCGATGATGTCCTCGAACGGCGCGCCCTTCGCCACCGTCTCGCGGAACGGGTACAGGTTCACCACCGCCAGATCGATGGGGGACAGCCCCGCCTTCTGCATCTCCTCGCGATGGGCCGCCGTGGGCCGCCCCAGCAGCCCGCCGTGGATGCGCGGGTGCAGCGTCTTCACGCGCCCGTCCAGGATCTCCGGCGCGCCCGTGAAGTCGCTGACCTCGCGCACCGGCACCCCGGCGGAGGCCAGCGCCTTGGCGGTGCCGCCGCTCGCCAGCAGCTCGACCCCGGCCCGCGCCAGCGCGCGCCCGAAGTCCGCGAGACCCGTCTTGTCAGAAACCGAAAAAAGCGCGCGCGTTAACTTCGACACGCGACCCTTCTAGTCCCGGGTGTGGTCGGGATCAACGGCCATATTCAGGAGATGCGCGGGGAGAAATGCCCCGGCGCGGCAGCGAACGGCGCGGGTGACTCGATGCACGTGAGATGCAGACCAAGGAGGTCGAGCTCGTCGAGCGACCCGTCCGGTGCGAACCGGTCATCCCGGATACCATCGCACTAACCATTTCGAGGGGGGGCCTTACATTGCGTGGCGGAGCACCACCATGCAGTTCGCGAAGCGGGCCTGGAGCCTGATCAAGGAGACGTTCTCGGAGTGGTCGAATGACAAGGCGCCCCGTCTGGGCGCCGCGCTTTCGTACTACACGATCTTCTCGCTGGCGCCCCTGCTGGTGCTCGTGATCTCCATCGCCGGCCTGGTCTTCGGGCGCAAGGCGGCCGAAGGGCGGTTGCTGGCGCAGCTGTCGCAAGTCGTTGGGATGGACGCCGGCATGGCGCTGCAGAGCATGGTCGCCAAGGCGGGCCAGCGCAGCGGAGGCGTCATCGCCAGCGTGATCGGCCTAGTCGTCCTGATCGTGGGCGCGACCGGGGTGGTCATCGAGCTGCAGGACGCGCTCAACACGGTGTGGAAGGTGGTGCCGAAGCCGGGGCGGGGTATTCGCGGGTTGATCCGGGACCGACTGCTGTCGATCGGGATTGTGCTGGCGTTCGGCTTCCTGTTCATCGTGTCGCTGGTCGCCAGCTCGGCGCTGGCGGCGGTGGGGCACCTGATGCGCGGGTGGATGCCGGGCTGGGTGATCCTCGGCTACGTGCTGAACTACGGGGTGTCGGTGGGGGTCATCGGGGTGATGCTGGCCATGATCTTCAAGATCCTGCCCGACGTGAAGATGGCCTGGAAGGACGTCTGGCTGGGGGCCGCCGTCACATCGGTGATGTTCCACGTGGGGAAGTTCCTGATCGGCCTCTACGTCGGAAAAGCCAGCGTCGGCTCGACGTTCGGCGCGGCCGGCTCGCTGGCGGTGCTGCTGGTCTGGATCTACTACTCGACGCAGCTGGTGCTGATGGGCGCCGAGTTCACCCGCGCCTACGCCAACCAGTTCGGTTCGCACGTCGAGCCGAGCGACAACGCCATCGCGGTCCCGAAGACGCCGCTGGCGCGACTGGCGGCTGAGACCGAGATCAAGCAGGGCAAGATCCCCCAACCGGCCCCTCCCGGTTGACCGGCCCGCCTCCCGGCGTCACCGGGGCCTCGCCCGTATACTGAAGCCATGTCACTTCAGCCGGGCTGGATCTTCGCGTCGCTGGCGGTGTCCTCGGTCGGCTTCGTCCTGCTGAACTACGGCCGGAAGATCCGCCGCCCGCCACACGCGGTGGCGGGGCTGCTGATGCTCGTCTACCCCTACTTCGTCCCCACGGTCGTCCCCATGCTGATCATCGCCGCGGCCGTCTGCGGCCTGCTCGGGCTCGCGGTCAAGCTGGGCTGGTGATCAGCGCGCCTTGCCGCCCGAACGGGCGGCCCGCGACGCCGGCGTGCTGTTCTTCCGGACCGTAGCCAGCCGCAGAGCGCTGTCGGTCTTCTGATGAGTGGGGCTCCGCCGCGTCGACTTCCGCGACGCCGGCCCCACGCTCACCTCGAACTCGTAGGCGCTGTTCTTCCGCGCCCGCGCCGCCGTGTTGTGCGGCACCCCCTCCCTCCCCTCCACCTTCTTCCCTGTCGCCTTGCTCTTCGCCGCCCCAGTCCGCTGCGCCTCGCTCTTGAAGATCTCAGCCTTGGTCGCCATCCCCCCAACCTTGATCATCCCGCCCCTGCCCGCAACCCCTCGTCCGCGCCGGGGGACGATGTCCCCCCGCGCTCGGGGTCGGGCTCTCTAGAACTCGAACTTGCCGAAGGCGCCCAGCTCTTTGAACGCCTGGACCAGGCGGGCGGTCATGCCCTTTTCACCCAGGTGCACCCAGCCGCGGGGGTCGATGTACTTCTTGTTGGGCTTGTCCGGGCCCTCGGGGTTGCCGAGCTGGCTCTTCAAGTAGGCGCCCTTGTCGTCCATGAACTGCTTGATGGGGTGGGTGAAGGCCCACTGCGTATCGGTGTCGATGTTCATCTTCACCACGCCGTACGAGACCGCCTCGCTGATCTCCTCGGGCGTCGAGCCCGAGCCGCCATGGAACACGAAGTTCAACGGCTCGTCGCCGGTCTTGCGCTCCTTCTTCACGTGCTCTTGCGAGTCGCGCAGGATGGGCGGCTTCAGCTTGACGTTACCGGGGGCGTATACGCCGTGCGTGTTCCCGAACGACGCCGCCACCGTGAAGCTGCCGACGGGACCGAGCACGTCGTACGCGCGCAGCACGTCCTCGGGGCTGGTGTACAGCTTGTCGTGCTCCACGCCGGAGTTGTCGACGCCGTCCTCCTCGCCGCCCGTCACGCCGAGCTCGATCTCCAGCGTCATCTTCATCTTGGCCATCCGCTGCAGGTACTTGCGGCTGATCTCCAGGTTCTCTTCCAGGGGCTGCTCGGACAGATCCAGCATGTGCGAGCTGAACAGCGGCTCACCGTTCTTCGCGAAGTACTCCTCGCCGGCCGCCAGGACGCCGTCGACCCAGGGCAGCAGCTTCTTCGCGCAGTGGTCGGTGTGAAGGATCACCGGGACCCCGTAGACCTTCGCCAGCGTCCGCACGTGCAGCGCGCCCGAGACCGCGCCCGCGATGGACGCCGCGTGCGCCGCGTTGTCCAGGGTCTTGCCCCCGTAGAACTGCGAACCTGTGTGCGAGAACTGAATGATCACCGGCGCCTTCGCCTCTTTGGCGGCGGCCATGGCGGCGTTCGCGCCGTGCGATCCGATGACGTTCACGGCTGGTAGGGCCGCGTCCACCTTCTTGCAGTAGGTGAACAACTCGACCAGCGCATCTCCAGTGATGACTCCGGGCTTCAGCTTCAACATTTCCGTGTCCCTTTCGACGCGATTTCTACCACGGCCGGCGAGGGCGGATGTCGAACTTTCGGCGGGACGCGGCACAGCGGGCGTCGTCGACGCATTTTCGATCCGGAATTTTTCCCTGGCCGAGCGTTGACACGGACGAAACAGCAGGCGGGCCTCTCGCGCCGCGTGTCCCGGGCAGCGTGCGTCAGCTCGCTGCCGAGCGCAGTCCTCCCCAAACGCCCGACCGAGGAGAGCCCATGAGAAGAGACCTTCCGCGTGCGATGGCCACCACGACCGCGAGCGCTCTCCTTGCACTCTCCCTGACAGCCGCCGGGTGCGGCGAGGTTCCAGACTCCGACATCGAGGCCCGGGCATCCGCCCTCTCCAGCGACGCGTTCACGAATGCCAGCGGCACGGCCCGCGTCGCGACCGTCGACGGCGCGCCCATCGACGAGAGCAATCCCTTCTTCCAGAGCCTGGGAACGAACGGCCGGGCCTGCGTCACCTGCCACCAGCCGGCGGCGGGGATGACGATCACGCCACCGCAGGTGCAGGCCCTGTTCACGGCCACGCAGGGCACGGATCCGCTGTTCCGCCTGAACGACGGCGCCATCGGTCCGACCGCGCCGGTCGCGACGCTGACCCAGCGACGGGCCGCTTACAGCCTGGTCCTGAGCAAGGGCCTGATCCGCATTCCCCTGACCTTGCCCGCGAACCGGGACTTCGACGTCAAGGTCGTGCTGAATCCCTACGCGAGCGCGGGGGCGAATCCGCCGCAGAACACCACCATCGCCCCGACCGCCACGCCAGAGCTGTCGTTCTACCGGCGGCCGCTGCTGTCGGCGAACACGCGCTTCATCGCGGCCGTCATGTGGGACGGTCGCGAGGCCACGGTCAGCCCCGTGCCGGCGAACCCCCTCGACGTCGACGGCAGCGGGATCCAGGCCTCACAGGCCGACGCGCCCGTGCACATCAACATGCTCACCCAGGCCAACGACGCCACCCGCGGCCATGCCCAGGGCGCGCGGGACCTGACCAGCGCCGAGCGGGCCGCGATCGTCGACTTCCAGATGAACCTGGTCGTCGCCCAGGAGAGCGACAACCTGGCGGGCGCCCTGAACCTGGCCGGCGCCAGCGGCGGCCCGGACGCGCTGCGGACCCAGGCGACGTTCTTCGGCATCAACGACTCGCACGGCGGCAATCCGTTCGGGACCGCGTTCAACCCGAGCGCCATGACGATGTTCGCCGCCTGGACGGGGCTGACCGGGAACGCGGTGAACGGCCGCCGCGCCTCCATCGCCCGCGGCGAGGCGCTGTTCAACGGCAAGACGATCCGCATCACCGGCGTGCGCGGCGTGAACGACGTGCTGCAGGGGAACGTGAACGCGACCCTGAACGGGACCTGCACCACCTGCCACTCGCACCCCAACGTGGGCAACCACACCGACGTCCTTCCCCTGGACGTCGGCATCAGCAACCCGGCCGAGGGCGACAACGTGCTCCCGGTCTTCCGGGTCACCTGCCGCGCCACCGGCGCCAGCGAGGAGGTCACCGACGTGGGCCGGGCGATGCTGACCGGCAAGTGCGCCGACCTGGCCAAGATGAAGGGACCGACCCTGCGCGCCCTCTCGGCCCGCGCGCCCTACTTCCACAACGGCGCGGCCGACTCGCTGGACGAGGTGATCTCGTTCTACGACCGCCGCTTCCACATCGGCTTCACGTCCCAGGAGGTCGCCGACCTGAAGGCCTTCCTGCAGACGTTGTGAGCGCCGTCGGAAGGCCGTCGTCATTCCGGTGACGGCGGCCAGGTCTTGCCCCCGCGGAAGCGGGATCCAGTATGCGACAGTCGATGCGTCGCGGACCTCACCGGGGAACTTTCGGGGTGGGCGGCGCCATGACAGACTGGCGCGGCGATGGACACTGACGTTATTGCGATCATCCTGGGCGGCGGCCGAGGGACCCGACTTTTCCCCCTGACTTACCGGCGTTCGAAGCCCGCGGTGCCCATCGCGGGGAAGTACCGGCTGATCGACATTCCCATCTCGAACTGTCTGAACTCGAACATCCGGCGGATGTTCGTGCTGACCCAGTTCAACTCCGAGAGCCTGAACCAGCACATCAGCCGCACCTACAAGTTCGACATCTTCTCCGACAGCTTCGTCTCGATCCTGGCCGCCGAGCAGACCGAGGAGGGCGACAAGTGGTTCCAGGGGACGGCGGACGCGGTTCGCCAGAGCCTGCGTCACATGCGCCGCCACCCCGCGCGTGACGTGCTGATCCTGTCGGGCGACCAGCTGTACCAGATGGACTACCGGCAGATGCTGGACACCCACCACCGCAGCAAGGCCGCTTGCACCGTGGCGGTGATCCCGGTCAGCGAGGATCAGGCCAGCGCGTTCGGCATCCTGAAGATGGACAGCAGCGGGCGCATCACCCACTTCGAGGAGAAGCCCTCGCGCGACCGGCTGCCCCACCTGGTCTCGGACATCCCCGGGGTGGGCCCCGGCTACCTGGCCTCGATGGGCATCTACGTCTTCGAGCGGCAGATCATGGAGGACGAGCTGAACCAGTCCGATCGCGTCGACTTCGGCCGCCACATCATCCCCGATGCCGTGCCCAAGATGCTGGTGCAGGCGCACGTGCATCACGGGTACTGGGAGGACGTCGGCACCATCCGCTCGTACTTCCAGGCCAACCTGGCGCTGACCGACGCGTTCCCCCCCTTCGACTTCTATCAGGCGAACGCGCCCATCTACACGAACCCGCGCTTTCTGCCGGCCTCGAAGGTGTCGAACTGCACCGTCCACAACGCCCTGATCTCCGAGGGCTGCATCCTGCTGGGCGCCGAGATCGAGCGCTCGGTGATCGGCATCCGCTCGCGCATCGGCGCGGGCACCAAGCTGCGCAACACCCTGATCCTGGGCGCCGACTGGTACGAGACGCTGCAGGAGATCGAGGGGTCCTTCGCCCAGGGTGTGCCTCCCATCGGCATCGGCGCCGAATCGGTGATCGAGAACGCCATCATCGACAAGAACGCGCGGGTGGGCCGGGGCGTGCGCATCACGAACGCCAGCAACGTCCAGGAGAAAGACGGCGACGGCTACTTCATCCGCGAGGGCATCGTGTGCGTGTCCAAGTCCGGCGTCATCCCCGACGGAACGGTCATCTGACCGTGGCGGCCACCGACGGACAGTCCCCGCCGGCACGGCGGGTGCGCTGGGGCATCCTGGGCGCCGCGCGCATCGCCACGGAGCGCGTCATCCCCGCCACGCAGGCCTGCCCGCGCGCCGAGGTGGTCGCCCTCGCCTCGCGCGACCTCGGCAAGGCGCGCGCGGCGGCCGAGCGGCGAGGCATTCCCCGCGCCTACGGCAGCTACGAGGAGCTGCTGGCGGACCCGGACGTCGACGTGATCTACAACCCGCTGCCCAACCACCTGCACGTGCCGTGGTCGCTCCGGGCGCTGGAGGCGGGCAAGCACGTCCTTTGCGAGAAGCCGATCGCGCTCGACGCCGCCGAGGCCCGCCAGCTGATCGCGGCGAGGGAGCGTAGCGGCAAGCTGGTGCAGGAGGCGGCCATGGTGCGCACCCACCCGCGCTGGCTGGGCGCCCGCGAGCTGGTGCGCGGTGGCCGGATCGGCGCCCTGCGCGCCATGACCGGCTTCTTCTCTTACTTCAACGAGTCACCCGACAACGTCCGCAACAAGCCGGGCATCGGCGGGGGCGGACTGCTGGACGTCGGCTTCTATCCCATCACCATGTCGCGGTTCATCTTCGAGGCCGAGCCGGTGCGAGTGATCGGGATGCTCGAGCGCGATCCCCGGTTCGGCGTCGACCGCCTCGCCTCGGCGATGCTCGAGTACCCGAACGGCGGCCAGGCCACGTTCACCTGCGCCACGCAGCTGTCCCACCACCAGTGGGTCGACATCTACGGCACCAAGGGGCGCATCGGCATCGAGATGCCGTGGAGCATGCCCGACGATCGACCGAGCCGGCTGCTGCTGGACGATGGCCTGAGCCTGACCAAGGACACCATCGTCTCCGTGCCTTTCCCAGCCTGCAACCAGTGGGTGGTGCAGTGCGACCTGTTCTCGCAGGCCGTGCAGCAGGGAGGCCCGGCGCCCATCCCCATCGAGGACGCCGTGGCGAACATGGAGGTCATCGACGCGATCTTCCGCTCCGCGGAGAGCGGGCACTGGGAGATCGTCTAGTTCCTGGCTGGGACCGGGCGGGAGGGGACTAAGTACGCGGGTTGGGGCGGAGCACGATCCGCAGCGGCTCCTTCACCGTGCCGGGCTTCAGGTTGCGAACGCGCTCCACCAGCTGCGGGGTCACCTCGAAGCCTCGCGCCACCAGCAGAGTTCCCGTCGTCGTCCGGACGTCGTCCACCAGCACCATCCCCGCGCACAGGACGGCCAGGGTTACCTCGCGAATGACCACCCGGGGCCCCTGCGACGAGCCCCGCACCTCGGCCAGCGCTTCCAGCACCCGCGGCTCGTAGCGCTCGCCCCGCCCGCGCATGGTGTCGAGCGTCAGACTCGCCGTGCTGCCCTGGGATTCCAGCGTGTCGAAGTCCCCGGCCGCGCGCAGGATCTGGGCCAGGAAGTCGAGGTGAATCTTGGCGGCATCCCCGTTCAGCGCGGCCGCGCCCCGCCGCGGCTTGTGCTGGGCGGCCAGGATGTCCGCCACCACCTCCAGGCGGGGAATGTTGCGGACCAGCTGCTCCGTCACCACCGGCGCTCGGGAGACCATCCGCTGTTCCTCGACGGTCAACGCGTGCCCGGCGTACTGCTTGTCCAGGGTCTCGGCGGGGACGGTCAGCGCTCCCAGCTGCGACAGCATCGCGGCCACCTCCACCTGCCACCGATCGGCGACCTCCAGCTTCGCCGCCAGGTCGGTCACGATCTGCTTGATGCGGGTGGCACGCCCGAAGGAGGCCGGATCGGTCAGCGCCAGCACGTCGGTCAACGCCTTGATGCTCCCGTGAAGCGTCTGCTCCAGAAGGACCCGTTCGGCGGTGACCAGCCGGTTCTGTTCCACCGCCGCCGCGAACGTCGCCATCATCGTGGCGGGGGGACAGGGCTTGGTCAGGAAGCGGAAGATCTGCCCCTCGTTGATGGCGGCGATCGCCGAGTCGAGATCGGCCTGCCCGGTCAGCAGCATCCGCACGGTGTCGGGACGGAGCTGGCGGGCCCGGGTCAGGAAGGCGGCGCCGTCCATTCCCGGCATGCGCATGTCCGACATCACCACCGCCACCGTCGGCTCGCGCTCCAGCACCTGCAACCCCTCCGCGCCGCTCTCGGCCGTCAGGACGTCGTAGCGGCGACGCAGGTGCAGGGACAGACCATCCAGCACGGCGCGCTCGTCGTCGACACAAAGGACCTTCGTGCGCGCCTGGGAATCCATGGTCAATGCGTTCCTTTCGCCCGCTCGACGGCGGCCGCGGCTCGTTCTCGCCACGCGGCGAGCTTGGGGCCGAGGCCCATCGATTCGACGAAGGGGAGGTCCAGATCGCCCGTCACCAGGGGATCGTGGTCCCCGAGCAGGCCCCCGATCAGCGCGTCGCTGATATGGACGGCGGCCAGCACATCGCGCGAGCCTTCCTTCACCTCTGACGGCGTGTCGTGAAACGCCACGCACTCCGCCAGCACGAAGGGAAGCCCCCACACGCCGAGCAGGTAGGCCCCCACCGCGCCATGAGAGACCCCCAGCAAGCGCTGCTCGACGTCACGCAGCCGCTCGCCGGTCTTCCGCACCTCTTCCAGGACGCCCCGGTAAAGGTCGGGCTTGGCGCGCGCCAGCACCAACCGGCCCACGTCGTGGACCAGGCCGGAGGTGAACGCCGCCTCCGCCGTGGCGCGGTCCTTGGTCATCTCTCGGGCTAGGTTCGCCACCAGGATCGCCTCGTCCCGAAGACGGTCGATCGAAAACCCCGGTATCGAAGGACTGTCCGCGCGAAACACGTTGGCGGCCAGCAGCAATCCTTTCAGGTTCTCTACCCCCAGGTACGTGACGGCGGCCGAGATCGACTCGGTCTTCTGCGCCAGTCCGAAGTAGGCCGAGTTCACGAGCTGAAGGACCTTGACGCTCATCGCCGGATCGCGCTCCACGATGCGGGCGATGTCGGCGATTCCGGTCCGGGGATCCTCGGTGGCGCGGCTCAGGGCCCAGTAGGTCTCGGGGACCGAGGGGAGCTGTTCCAGCGTGCCCACGACCCGGCGCATCCCTTCGTCCGCCATCAAGGCCTGGAAGGAGCAGGTGCGCTCTATCACCAGGCGGACCGTGTCCGCATCCGACGGTTTGCTCAAGAACTGATGAGCGACGGAGATCACGCGCGAGATCGCCTCCCGCTCGGCGTGGCCTGACAGCACGATGCGCGCGGTCTGCGGGTAGAGCTGCTTGACCTTGGTGAGGAGGGCCGCGCCGTCCATCTCCGGCATCCGCATGTCCGACACGATCACGTCGGCGGGCGCCTTGGCCAGCTCTTCCAGGGCGGCCCGGCCGCTGGAGGCGAACACCATGTCCCACTGATGACGTTGCTTGCGCAGGAGGTTGCGCAGACCCTCCAGGACGTTGAGCTCGTCATCCACGAACAGAATTCGCCGCTTCGCCATGTGGTCCCCCTCTGTCTGCCGCGCCAGGACAGCCGCCCCCGTCACGTCCCGCGGGCACCATCCGGAAGGCCATCGTCCCCGTCCGGCCGAACTTTAGAGCCAGCGGCGACCAAAAGCTCAAGGTTCCCTCCGGTCACACGATGATCCGGGAACGGGTACGGGGAGGTCGAGCCATGCAAATCGAAACGCTCAGTCATACGTCGGGTAGTGGTTGGTCGGTCGGGGAGTTCCCCGCGCTCGACTCGGAAAGTACGCTGCTGACGGTCTTCGGGGGCTCGGAGCGCCTCGACGACTCCACCGCGCTGACGGACCTGCTGGCGGCCTACCCGCGCGCGCACGCCATCGGGTGCTCGACGTCGGGAGAGATCTATGGAACGACCATCAACGACCACAGCTTGTCGGTGGCGATCTGCAAGTTTCAGGGCACACGCCTGCGCTCGGCGGTCGCGCCGGTGCGCACGGCCAGCGATTCGCGCGAGGCAGGGCGGCGGCTGGGACAGGAGCTGCTGGCTCCCGACCTGCGGGGCGTCTTCGTCGTGTCGGACGGCCTGCGGGTCAACGGCAGCGAGCTGCTGCGGGGGCTGAACGAGGTGCTGCCCCCCTCGGTCGTGGTGACGGGCGGACTGGCCGGCGACGGCGACCGCTTCCAGCGCACCTGGGTCATCGCCGGGCATCAGGCCAAAGAAGGCTTCGTGTCCGCGGTGGCCTTCTACGGGGAGCGGGTCAGGCTGGGTCACGGCTCGAAGGGCGGCTGGGACATCTTCGGTCCCGAGCGCATCGTCACCCGCTCGAGGGGGAACGTCCTGCACGAGATCGACGGGAAGCCGGCCCTGGCCCTGTACAAGGACTACCTGGGGAACCGCGCCGCCGGCCTGCCCGGGACGGCCCTGCTGTTTCCCCTCTCGCTGCGGGCGAGCCGCCAGGATCCGAAGACCCTGGTGCGGACCATCCTCTCGATCGACGAGACGGAGCAGACCATGACCTTCGCCGGCGACGTCCCCGAGGGGAGCATCGTGCAGCTGATGCGGGCCAACTTCGATCGCCTGATCGAGGGGGCCTCGCATGCCGCGCGGCTGACCACCGCCACGACCGGGGCGGAGCTGCCGGGCGAGAGCCTGGCCATCGCCATCAGCTGCGTCGGCCGCCGGCTGGTCCTGGGCCAGCGCACCGAGGAGGAGGTCGAAGCGGCGAAGGACGCCCTGCCCTCCGGCGCCCACCTGACCGGCTTCTATTCCTATGGCGAGATCTCGCCGTACACCACGGGCCGCTGCGATCTGCACAACCAGACGATGACGCTCACGAACATACAGGAGACATGACGTGACGGTGGGCCGGCTTCACCGGCACCTCGCCCGCCAGCTTCGCAAGCTGGGCCTCAGCGAATCCGGCGCTCCGGACGCGCAGGCGTGGGCGGAGTTTCTTCAGGGGGTCGATCGGACCTACCAGGAGACGGATCTGGAGCGCTACACCCTCGAGCGTTCGGTGGGACTGTTCGAGCGAGAGATGAGGGACCTGAACGCCAGCCTGGAGGGCGAGCGGGATCGCATGCGCATCATCTTCGAGCGCGCGCCCGTGGGGATCTTCCGCTCCGAGGCCGACGGGGGCATCACGCTGGTCAACCCCGCCCTGGAGCGCATGCTCGGGTATCCGGCCGACCAGCTCACGAACAGGTCGGCGTTCGAGCTGATTCACCCCGAGGAGCGTGCCAGCGCCGAGGAGGATCTGGTCCGGCTGTGGTCGGGGACCGGTGACACCCACCTCACCGCCCGCAGGTTCATTCACCGGGACGGGACGACCGTCTACACCAACATCTCGCTGTCGTGCGCGCGGGACAGCGAGAACCGCCCCCTGTTCAGCATCGCGGTGGTGGAGGACGTCACCGAGCGGACCTGCCTCGAGATCGAGCTGCGGCACGCCCAGAAGCTGGAGTCGGTGGGACGCCTGGCGGCGGGGATCGCCCACGAGCTCAACACGCCCATCCAGTTCGTCGGTGACAACCTGGCTTTTCTCCAGTCGGCCTTCCTCGATCTGGTCGCGCTCTGCGGTGTCTACGAGGAGGTGCTGGCGCCCCTGCGCAGCGGACTGTCCGCGGACCACGCCCAGCGCCTCGAGGACGCGGAGGCGCAGGCCGACATGGAATACGTGCGAACGCACTCCGGCTCGGCCTTCGGCGCCACCCAGCACGGCGTCGGTCGCGTCTCGGCCATCGTCAAGGCGATGAGGTCGTTCGCGCACCCGGACGGCGGTCAGAAGACGCTGGCCGACCTCAACGAGGCCGTGCGCAACACCCTGGTGGTGGGCGCGAACGAGCTGAAGTACGTGGCCGAGGTCGAGACCAGCTTCGGCGACCTGCCGCTCATCGCCTGCCACCTGGGCGACCTCAACCAGGTCATCCTGAACCTGCTGGTGAACGCCGCTCACGCCATCGCCGACGTCGTGGGCGAGACCGGCGACAAGGGGCGGATCCGGGTCAGCACCTACCGGGAAGATCAGGGAATCGTCATCGCCATCGCCGACAGCGGCACCGGCATCCCCGAGGCGATCAGGCAGCGGATCTTCGACCCGTTCTTCACCACCAAGGAGGTGGGCCGGGGCACGGGACAGGGACTCTCCATCTCGCGCTCCGTGGTCGAGCGCCACGGCGGCACGCTGACCTTCGAGACGGCGATGGGCCGGGGGACCACGTTCTTCCTCCGACTGCCCGACAGGTCGGCCATCACCGCGCCCATCGTGCTGGCGGCGAGCTGACAGGAAGCGGTCGGGCGGCGCCCGCCCGCGACGGACGCTCAGGCCGCGTGCGCCGCCACCTGGCCTTGACCCGAGATGGGGAGCCGGATGACGAACGTCGTCCCCACGCCCGACTTCGTCTCGAACGTCAGCGAGCCACCGTGGCCCTCGATGACGGAGCGACGGGCGATGGCCAGTCCTTGACCGGTGCCGCGGCCCACCCCCTTGGTGGTGAAGAAGGGATCGAAGATCCGCTCCCGAATCTCGTCGGGAATGCCGCCCCCGGTGTCGGAGATCTCGATCACCACATCCTCCGCCTCCCTGCGGGTGGTCACGTGGATCTTGCCGCGACCGCGCGCGGGCGCGACGTCGCCGATGGCATGGGCGGCGTTGACGACGATGTTCAGAAAGGCCTGATTCAGCTCACCCACCTGACACATCACCCGCGGGATCTCGCCGAGGGTGGTGGCGACGTCGGCCACGTCCTTGTACTCGTTGCGCGCGATGATCAGCGTGCTGCTGAGGGCGCTGTTCAGATCCGCCTCGGCCTTCTGGTGGTGGTCGGGGTGGGCGAACTCCTTCATGGACCGGACGATGGTGGCGACCCGGCCCAGCCCTTCGATGGCCCGCTCCAGCGCCTTGGGGACGTTCTCGATGAGATAGGGAAGATCGGCGTCGTCCTCCGCTTGCGCCAGCTCGGCGATGCTCTGCGCCCACTCGGCCTGGGGCGTTTCGTCCTTCAGCGCCCGGTAGCGGGCGAGCAAGGTCGCCAGCTCGCCGAACGAGTCACTCACGAAGTGCACGCTGTCCGAGACGAACTGGATCGGTGTGTTGATCTCGTGCGCCACGCCGGAGGCGAGGCGGCCGATGGACTCGAGCTTCTGCGCCTGCCGCAACTCCAGCTCCAGCTCGGCGCGCTCGGTGACGTCGAACATGAAGCCCCGCAGCGTCCCGGCGTCGCTTCCCGCCTGGCGACTGATGAGGCAGCGGATCCACAGCGGGCGGCCCGAGGCGCGCCGGAAGCGAAATTCGACCACCTGCTCCGACGGCTGGGCGGCGGCCCTGGCGAAGCCGTCCTCCAGCGCCCGCAGCTCCTCCGGTTCGATGTACCTGGTCCACTTCTCGGCGTCACCCCACTCGTCGACGGGGATGCCGAACAGCGCGGGCGCCTGCGGGCCAATGTAGGTGAAGCGCCGTGTGGCTAGCTCCATCTCCCAGGGCACCGCCTCGGTCGTCTCGACCAGCGCGCGAAACTGCTCGCGGCTGGCGCGGAGCGCTTCCGTACGATCGAGGACCTGCTGCTCGACGCTGGCGTAGGCCTCCCTCAGTCGCGTCGCCATGACGCCGAAGGCCCTTGCCAGCTGTCCGATCTCGTCGGGTGAGGGATCGGACAGCGTCATCTCGTAGCTGCCGCCGGCGGCCAGCCGTTCCGCTTCTTCCTTCACCCTGCTCACCCGGCGTCCAAAGGACCGGCCCACGAACCAGGCGATGACGACGCCCGAGAGGAGCGCGCCGATGCCCACGTACCAGCCTTGGGCACGGACCACCGCCCCGTCCACCGCGGCGCGCGCCGTGGACAGCTCCAGCAGCAACAGACCCCGGGGCCCCTCCTGCGAGACGACCGGGGCGACCACCCTCACCCGCCCGCCCTCGGTGACGAGCTGGGCCTTGTCGGTCCAGGCGGGGGCGGCGGCAGGGCGCGGCCCCAGCGACTGCAGCACCGTCCCGTCCGCCCGGAAGAGCGTCACCGAGACCACGTCGCTGTCGGCCGCCACGCCGTCGAAGACCTCCCGGGCCGTCTCCTCGTCATCGAACGCGATGGCCGATTGAGTCTGGCCGGCGACCATGCGGGCGAACGACAGCGCCTTCAGCGACAGGGCGTTCTCCAGCGTCGAGATCTGCGCGGCGGGGAAGTAGACCGTCATGAACGCGGTGGGGACCACCACACAGCACATGATCATCGCGAACACCTTCCAGCGTATCGAGCGCAGATTGGTCATGTGCCTCCTTCTCCTCCGCCCCGCAGCGGGGCCTCCCCTGGCAACTCGGGCCGCGCGATGTAGTCCCGAGCTGCGTCGCCGGACAGGACGCCCAGGAACGTGACGATCGACGCCACTTCACGATCGGTCAGGTCGATCCCCAGCTGATGGCGGCCCATCACGCGGACGGCGGTGGCCAGGTCGTCGCACGACCCGTCGTGAAAGTACGGCGCCGTCCGCGCCACGTTCTTCATGGTCGGAACCTTGAAGACCATGTGGTCGTGGGGTGCCCCCGTGACCTCGAAGCGCCCCTGATCGCGCTGGTTCGGCCAGGCCTCGACGAACCCGGCGACCTGGAACATCGACGCGCCGACCTGCGGCCCGGTGTGGCACCCGACGCAACCTACTTCCAGGAAGACCCGCAGCCCCCGAACCTCGTCCGGAGTCAGGGCGGCCCGGTTCCCCGCCAGGAAGGAGTCCCAGCGTGACCGGGTGACCAGACCGCGCTCGAACGCGGCCAGCGCCACGGTGACGTGGTCGAAGGTCAGGGGGGCGGGGTCTGCCGGGAAGGCCCGGCGAAAGGCGCTCTCGTACTCGGGGATCGAACTCAGCGTCCTCACCACCCCCTCGCGCGTCGAGGCCATCTCGAGCGGGTTCAGGATCGGTCCAGCGGCCTGGGCCTCGAGCGAGGTGGCCCGTCCGTCCCAGAACTGGGCGACGTGGCCGACGCTGTTGTAGACGGTCGGTGCGTTGCGCCTGCCGTGCTGTCCGCGATCTCCCAGCGAGGTCGGGCGATGATCGACGCCCGCCTGGTCCAGATCGTGGCACCCGTTGCAGGAGACCTTTCCGCTGCGCGAGAGGCGAGGCTCGTACCAGAGCATCCGCCCCAGCGAGACCAGGTCAGCGCGCGCCGCGCCCGCCTCGCCTCCCAGGTGGGCGATGGGCCTGAAACGACGGAGCAGGCGGGGATTGATGGCGTCGCGGATGGTCGCGCGCGGCGGCGCGGTCGCGGCCGGCGCCCTGGAAGTCAGCGCGACCGTGCGCCCGAACGGCGCCGGTCTGCGGCACGCGCTCGCGGAGCTGATGAAGACCAGCGCCAGGGCCAGCCAGGGCGACGTCCTCGAAGACCAGTCATGCGCCCCCACTGCCATCACACCGTCCGATTCCTTTCCCCCATCGAGCGCACAACCTGAACCTCGATGCTCAGGCCCACCGGGCCGGAAGGCCCGGCCGGCTCAGGCGGCGGCCAGCTCTTCGGCGAACGACTCGCCGAGCGCGCTGCGCAGGCGCTTGGTGGCCTCGCCGTGGATCTGGCAGACGCGCGACTCGGTGACGCCCAGGACGTGGCCGATCTCCTTCAGGTTCAGATCCTCGCAGTAGTAGAGGGCCAGCACCTGCTGCATCTTCTCGGGCAGCTTCTCGATGTGGGAGATCATGTGGTCGAACAGCTCGCGGCGGGCGGCGGCGTCGCTGGGGTCGATGACCTGATCGTCGGCCGTGCGATCCAGGAACGAAGGGCCGGCGTCATCCAGGCCCACCACCGACCAACCGGAGAGCTTGGCGTGACGATCGCGCACCTCCTCGACCGGCAGGCCCATGTGCGAGGCCAGCTCGCCCTCGGTGGGGGTGCGGCCGATCTGGTTCGCCAGCTGGGAGGCGGCGTCGCGCAGCTCGGAGCAGAGGCGGCGCATGTCCCGCGACAGCGAATCGCGCGAGCGCAGATCGTCGAGCATGGCGCCCCGGATGCGGAACTCCGCGAACGCCTCGAACTTCTCGTTGCGGTCCGGATCGAAGCGCTCGGCGGCCTCGATGAGGCCGATCATCCCCGCCGACTTCAGATCGTCGATGTCGACGTGACGGGGCAGCTTGCGGGCCAGCCGGCGCGCGACCTTCTCCACGCAGCCCAGGTAGCGCGTGACGTACTCGTTCCGCCGAGCGACCTCACCCTTGGTGGAGGAGCGCCCGCTGGCGACCGTCCCCTTGCCCGTCCCCTTGCCGTTCCCCTTGACCGTGCTCGTCGTGTTCGTTTGCATGACCGAGCTGCTCAGCAGGGAGCGTGCCAGCTTTCTGGCGTCAAGAACCGCGCACGATTCGCGGGGTTCGCGGACCGCCGCGCCGGCCCCGCTGTCAATCGCATGACGGTTTCGCGAGCGGCGCGCCGTCATTCGGATGACGGCGTCAGATCTGCCAGCGGTGGGGTCGCGCTGGCAGATCGGCGCTCAGCGGCGCGACCTTGAGGGGCGGCACCGCGGCAACTACCATCACCGCCATGTGGTCGCGCCCGCGCATCTTCTTTCCCCCGACCCTCGCCGCGACGCTGGCCCTGCTGGCTCCCCTGCTCCTTACCGCCTGTGGCGGAGGTACGGGCCGCCCGGCGGTGCAGGGACACGTCATCGAGATAGACATCGACGACCATGGCCTCTCCGCCCTGTGGATGGCGAACGCCCCGAACATCAAGGGGCTGATCGCCCGCGGCACGCTGGCCTTCTCGCGCGTGGTCGTTCCCACCCACAGCAACCAGAACAACATCGCGCTTTTGACCGGGCAGTACCCCGAGGGGCACGACGTGCCGGCGAACGGCTGGCTGTCGCGGCAGGACGGCTTCCAGACGCCCCTGAACCTGCCCGGTCTCGAGGTGGGCGACTACGCCCTCTACGCGAAGAACCCCCTGCTGACCCGGGGCGACAGCGTCTACGCGGCCAGCAGGCGCATCGGTGGGCGCAACGCCTACTTCGGCGAGTTGCCCCCCTTCGAGGCCGGCGCCGACGACGTGCACCTGTCGATCCTGGGCCTGCAGTCCGGATCGCTGACCGTGAATCTGAGCCTGGGCAAGATCCTGTTGCAGGACGGCCTGTTCTATCCCCAGCGCGTCGTCGACAGCTACCACTTCGACGGTCCCCCGGCGGCGGGCGAATCGTTCACGCACTTCACGCTGCGCAACGCCGCCGACTTCGTGCGCGCCACGTCCGCCTCGAAGCCGATGCCTTCGTACATGTTCATCTGGGACTTCGTGGCCCTGGACGACGACCCCACCAGCGTCTCCGGCGCGGACGGACCGGGCCTGATCGCCATCATCGAGGACTACGACCTGGCCCTGGGCGAGCTGCTGACGGCCCTGTCGGACAAGGGCCTGCTCGACGACACGAACATCCTGTTCACCCTGGACCACGGCAAGGTCGATACCCACAACCAGGTCGTGCTGGGCACGAGGGGCGGCTTCGACCCCACCAAGCCGGCCGACGGGCAGCTAGCCGCGGCCGTGGCGGCGCAGGGCCCCGCGCTGGGCATCGGAACCGCGGACTACGAGGTGCTGAACGAGGATGGCGACGCGCAGATCTACGCCCGCGTGACCGACGCCGGCACCCCGCTGGGGGCGGCGCGCCAGGCGGCCGTCACCGGCGCGCTGCTCTCCATCATCCAGTCGGGCGCCATCGTGGGCCTGGACACCACCCGCACCATGACGGCGGATGGAGCGATGGGCACGCGGCGTTTTCAGGACTTCCGGGCCTCCGGGCCGAACCAGGCCGACATCGTCGTCTTCCCGAAGGATGACTGGACCCTGAACCAGGTGGACGCCGGCAACGCCACGCCGGGCCCTTTCCAGCAGCACACCGCCTATCCCTACGGCCGGCACGGCGGCTTCTCGGCCGACGAGCTGTACGTGCCCCTGATCCTGGCCGGGCCTGCCTTCAAGGCCGGGGTCTACATCCCCCACCCCGTCGAGCACCCCCAGGTCGCGCCCACGGCGCTGCGGCCGCTGGGGGCTACCTTGACGACCGCGGCCTGGGGTCCCGTCTCTCCCGCGCTGGCCGGTGATCCGGGCGAGGTGGTGCCGATCGCCGATCCCTCCGCGGTCACGCGAGACCTGGTGCTGGGGGGAAGTGGCTTCGCCGGCAGTCCGCTCCTGGGCGGGCCACCGGCGCCGGCGGCCGTCCTGATCGACGTGGCGGGGCTGTACGAGGACGAGGTCTTCGACGACCCGGCCACCGCCGACGTCGCGGCGCCGCTGCTGGCGCTGGCGGCCCAGGGGACGCGCTTCGAGGACTGCTGGACCCAGTACCGCGACTGGCCGGTCACCGAGTACCAGATGCTGGTCGGCGGATTGCCCACCTTCACCACCGCGAACGCACCCGCGGAGGCCGATCCGGCGCAGCTGACCCCGCCGGGCATCGGCCTGCTGAAGATGCCGGTCGTCCCGACCTTCGTCGCCAACCCGGCCGGCCAGGCCGCCTGGCGGCAGCCCACGCCGTTCCCTGGCGAGTCGCTGTTCGACGCCGCCCACCGCGCGGGGCTGCAGACCGCGCTGGTCGGAACCTCCGACTTCCACACCCTGCACCTCGCGCCCGCGACCATCGACCTGCTGCCACCACCGGGGGGCCCCCCCTGGAGCGATGTGCAGTCCGTGCTGGCGGCCCAGCCGCGGTCGCTGATCGTGGTGGCGCTGGGGGGCAGCCGGACCGCGGACCGCCACTCCAGCGCCGCCCGCGCCGAGCTGGCGGAGCTTGCCGTCGCCGTCGCCGACATCGTCGCGGCGGCGCCGGGCGCGCTGATCGCCATCACCAGCCGCGGGGCCACCGTCATCGACGATCCTCGGGCGGACTTCTACGGCGCCGGTTCATCCCGGCACGTGCCGCTGGTTCTGCTGGGCCCGAACGTCCGGCCCGGCGTCGTCACCGGTCAACCGGCCGCGCCCGCCGATCTGCCCGCCACGATCCTGTTCGGGCTAGGCACGCCGTCGACGACCGACGTGGCGAACGGGACCTGGGCCACCGGCACCCCCGTCGCGGGCGTCCCGCAGCCCAGCCCCAGCGGCGCCACCGCGGGCCGGGCCTTGCTACGCGCGTTCGCTCTGGCGCCCTAGCTGGCGCGCGGGCGCACCGGGGTGCTGCGGTCGGCGACCGTGGCGTGGGCGCCGCTCTCCGAGCGCAGCTCGGCGCCGAACAGGTTGTGCAGCACGGCGGCCAGGCTGTGGCGCGCTCCGGTGCGGATCTGCGGCGCGATGGCCGCCGCGAACTCCTCCGCGGTCTGATAGCGATCCTGCGGATCGATGGCCAGCGCGCGCGCCAGCACGCGCGCCGCCGGTTCGGGCAACGCCTGCACCTTGTCCAGCTCCTCCCGGGTGGGGCCGGTGGCGGCGTTGAACAGCGTCTCCCCGGCCGTGCTGCCCCGGTAGATCAGCTCGCCCGTCAGCGCGTGGAACATCACCAGCCCCAGCGAGAACAGGTCGGCGCGGCCGTCGACGCGGCCGCCGCGCGCCTGCTCGGGCGCCATGAACGCCGGGTTGCCCTTCACGTTCGCGATGTCCGAGCGAGAGAGCCGGTCCTCGGCCTTCACGATCCCGAAGTCCAGCAGCTTCACGTCGCCCCGCGTGCTGATCATGATGTTCGAGGGCGAGACGTCGCGATGGACGATGCCCAGCGGGTCGCCGTTGGCGTTCGTGCGCTCGTGCGCGTAGGCCAGCGCCTGCAGCACGTCGTGCAGCAGGTAAAACACCGTCGGCACGTCCAGCGCGCGCCCGTAGCGCTGCAGGTGGCGCTCGACGATCTGGCTCATGTTGCGGCCGGCCACGTACTCCATGGCCATGAAGTAGCCGTCGTCGGCCTCGCCGAAGTCGTAGATCTGCACGATGTTCGGGTGTGACAGCACCGAGCCCAGGCGCGCTTCGTCGATGAACTGCTCGATGGCGGCCGCGTTGGCCGACAGCTCGCGCTTCAGCCGCTTCACCACCAGCAGCCGCTCGAAGCCCTTCGCGCCCCGCATGGTGGCCGCGTAGATGTCGGACATGCCGCCTTCACCGATGCGTTCGACCAGCTCGTAGCGGCCGAAGCGCCGCATCGTCCCGCTGGCCGTCAGCCCCGGTCCCGGAACGGTCCCCGCGGGCGGCCGCGAGCCGGTGCGGACGACGCGCTGAAAGTCGCCGAATCCGGTACCCCAGCGATCGACGAACGAGGCCACCAGCGGCTCGGCCACGGTGTCGGGAACCATCCGGCCGAGCTCGCTCGCGGAAACGGCCTCGCCGGCGAGGGGGGCCGTCTTGCGGCGGCCCAGCATCGCCAGCGCCGCCGCCGCCAGCGCGGTCAACCCCACCAGGCCCCACATCCAGGCGCGCCCGTCGGGCGCGGGCGGCAAGGGCCGCTCGCCCCACAGCCACAGCCCCGCGCCCAGCGCGCTGGGCGCCACCACGAAGCGCCCGTCGTTCGGGAAGGTGGCGTCCCGCTCGTGCCCCACCAGCGGGATCTTCCCGATCTCGCTGTCGCTGGCGGCGATCATCCGCTGGCCGTCCGACACCGCCAGCGAGGTCCCCGCGGTGCGGGCCCACTCCGCCACCAGCGCCGTATCGATGGGGCGGGACATCGTCAGCACCGTGGCGGCGCCGTTCGCCGCGTCGTCCAGCGCCGCCGCCCCCACCAGCGCCGGCACCCCACCGCTCTGGCGGATCTCGGCGACCGGCCCCTCGGTACGAACGCGCGGCCCCAGCTCGGCGTCGGGCACCAGGCCATGAACCGTGCGCGATACCAGCGTCCGCGAACCGGCGGTGATGGCCACCGAGCGATCACGGAACGGCGCCCACCAGTCCTCGGTGGCGAACAGATCCTCGAGCGTGGCCGCGTCGACCCGGTTGCGCACGGCCGCCCGCAACTGCGGGACCGCGGCAGCCGCCGCCACCTCGGTCTTCATGCCCCGCGTGGCGGCCGCCGTGACGGACGAGGCCAGCTTCATCGCCTCGTCGCCGGTCTGCATGGCGAACACGGCGGTGGCGGAATGACGGTCCACCACGACCAACCCCGCGGTCAACCCCGCCGCCCCGATCGCCCCTGCCCCCAGCACCGCCGCCGTGACGTTCCACCGGTTTGCCATGACTACCTTCCCGCTCCTTCTCTTGCCGTCTTTGCGTTCTTATTCTTTGTACGAGCCGTACGGCATGCCGTACTTGTTGTTGTGCGGGTGCTCTGCCTCGGCGCCCAGCGAGAAGCTGGCGGTGCCGCCGCTGGGGCCCACCTCGATGGTCTGTTCGGCGGCCTTGGACTTGGGGCTCCACGCCACCAGCTTGCGAGTCCCCACCGGCACGTTGTCGATGCGGAAGCTGCCGTCGGCGCCCACCCGTGTCCACAGGCTGTTGGGAACCACCAGCACGCTGGCATGCATCTTCGAGTGCATGTTGCAGTAGAGCTCGACCACGCCGGGCGACGTCATCTCCACCGCTCGCGGCGCCTCTCCCGCGCGGTAGCTGCCCAGATCGAAGGCGTGCGGCGGCCCAGGCGAGAAGACGTTGTGATAGACGGCGTCGAAGTTCGGGAACGTCACCTTCGTGCCCCGCTGAACGACCGCCACCGACGGGACGAACTGCTTGTCGCGCTGGGCGATCTCGACGCTGCGGCCCCGGACGGACGCGCCGTGGACGTTCTGCACGTAGACGTAGACGTCGTCGTGCGCGGGCGCCTGGACCTTTCCCGTGACGGTGGCGGTCTTCTCGGGGACCTTGCGCGCGGGGGGCTCGGGCGCGGGCGTCGCGGCGCCACCACCCATGGGCGGGATCAGCAACGCGCCGGCGCCGGGATCACCGGCGGCGGGCGCCTTCCCCACGCCCCCCTGACTGACGTTCTGGATCAGCTTCAGCAACAGATCGTAGTGCTGCTGCTCGACCTGCATCGATTGCAGCAAGATGTCCCGTTGCTCCTTCAGCTCGGCCTCGAGGCGCGCGACCTCTGACGAGGACGCGGCCGCTGTCGCGGCGGCGCGTGGAGCCGCCACCAGGGGAGCGATCGGGAGGGCCAGCGGCAATGCAGCGAGCGCAGAGACAACCCAGATCTTGGTTGGCATGCTTCTATCCCCCTTCTATCTCTGTTGTCGTCAATAAGACAGCACCAACGACGTAACAAATACGTCGTTTCGAATGCTGGGCACGCGGCCGTATTCTCCATTGTGGAGATATTCCGCCTTCACGGCCACGTGCTCGTTCGGCACCAGGCGAACGCCCCCCGTCGCTCGCCAGGACTTCGTGATGTAGATGCGATCACCCCCACCGGGCGCGTCCGGATTTCCCAGCCAGACCACGGCGTCCCGCAGATCACCGCGCGCCAGAAACCCGAGATACGGCAGCACCATCCAGTTGGCCTCCAGGTAGGCGCCCGCGCGCAGGCGCAGGCCGTAAGGGCGATGCTCGCTGCTGTAGGTGCGCCCCAGCTCCTCTCCCGGGGCGCGCCCGTAAAGGTACTGGCCTTTCAGATCGAAGCCGCGGTGGTGAACTTGCAGGTCGCCACCGACGAACCACATGGCGTCGCGGCTGTCCTGGGCGTGGTCCTGGGGTCCGTAAGAGCCGGAGGCGCCCACCTCGAGCAGACCACTGGGGGCGCGCAACGCCAGCCGTCCGCTGGCGGTCTTGCCGGCGTTGCTGTCGACCTCGTCATAGAAATGAAACGTCTCCGTGGTGGACGAGCCGTTCGTCAAGGCGAGCGCAACGATGAACCAATCGTTGGTCCCCAGTTTGCCGCGCACTTTCAGGCCCAATGGATTTCCGGTCGTGTAACGCGCAATCAACGAGGGCGTGATTCCGAAACGATCGCGCGCCTTGCGCTCGCGATATTCGATGCCCACCACCGACTCCATCTTTCCCACGAAGAACGACCAGCGACGCGACTCGGTGGGCATCCACTCGAGCTGCGCCAGGTCGACGTCGAAGGTGTCGCCCAGCGAGAAGTCGGTGCCCGAGCGGGGCAGGTAATTGACGCTGGCGGTGGCCAGCGCCGTCTCGCCCAGGGTGCCCTGCATCGTCAAGTTCACCTCGTTGACGATGAAGCTGGGAGCCCCGCCCGAGCGGATGCTGTCGGCGCGGTTCACGCCCGGGAGGTTGCCCAGATCGGCGGGCTCGCCCCGGCTGTTCACCGCCGGCGACAGCAGGTCACCCAGAAAGACCCAGGCGAACTTGTTGGCGTATTCGGGGAAGGCGCGGCTCTGCGCCGGCCCCACATCCTGGATCACGCCGCTGCCGTCGCCCTGGGTGGCGAAGAATCCGAAGTCGATGTAGCCGCTGACGGTGACGACGGGCCGGCGCCGCGCCGCCGCCACCTCCGTGTCGTTCAGCCGGCGCTCCAGGTCGGCGATGCGCTCGGACAGGTCGCGCACCGTGGGCTCGGGCTCTTCCTCGTCGGGAACGGCACCGCCCGTGTCGTCTCCGTCGGCGTCGAACTCGGGTTCGGCGGGCGCGGGCGGCGCGGCCCGTGCGATGGCGCAGGTGCCGAGCAGCAGCGCGAGCGCCGTCGCGGCGCCGGCGCGCTGCCAGAAAAGGTCGTCGGGGCGCATGTCAGGGTCCTCTCGCCGTCAACGACGACGCCGTCGCGGACGCTGATGTCTCGGAGGTGAGCGTCTCGAGGAACGCCACCAGATCGGCCTGTTCGTCCGCGCTGAGCAGCAGCGGCTTCAACTGCACCGCGGGCACCCCTACCCCGCCGGTGACGACCGCGTCGCTGTAGTGCTGCACCACCTCGCCCAGTGTTCCGAACACTCCGTCGTGCATGTAGGGCCCGGTCAGCGCGACGTTGCGCAGGCTGGGCGTCCGCCAGGCGCCCTTCAACGGATCGCCGGGCGCGTCGGTCCGCGCGCGCGTCAGCGCCGTGGCCCTCACAGGATCGCTATCCTCCGCGCTGTCGCTCCACACCGAGCTGCGCAAGAACTTGTTCGCGGCCAGCTTGCCCAGACCATCCCAGGCGCCCCAGGGCAGACACTTCACGCCGTTCACGCAGTCGCAGGCGGCGTTGCCGGCCGCGCACTCGCCGATCGTGGGAACGAGCGGCCCGTCCTGAGGCACGCCGATGTCGTGGAAGTCGCCGTCCGTCAACAGCGGGCCGGCATGACAGTCGACGCACACCCCTTTTCCGACGAAGAGACGGGCGCCCCGCTTCGCCGCCGGCGAGATGGCGCCCGAGCCGGGGCCCTCGGCCACGAAGCGATCGAACGGCGCCGGGCCAGGAACCAGCTGCGCCTGATAGGTATCCAGCGCCTTGGCCCAGTTCACCAGCACGCGCGTGACGTTGCTCTGATCACCCGCCTCCATGCAATCGAAGGCGTCGTCGAACGGCTCGCCCGCGTCGCATCCCGCCTGGCAGCCAGCCTGCGTCCCGGGCTTGCCCTGCAGCGGAAACCGCGGCACGCACGCGCTGGCGCCACAGGTCGACGTGACCGTCCGACATCCGGACGGGCACGCGCCACCGGCCGTCACCTGACAGTTCCCCGTCACGGGATCGAGCAGAGCCGCCAGGTCCGCCGAGGTCCCGGAGAGCGGCAGCGGGTAGCCGGCGGGAGCGAAGATCGCGTCGTAGGCGGCGCGGTACCCATCGGCGATCGCCCACGCCGTCTTCAGCCGGTTGCCGTTCATCGTCGTGGGGCTCTCGGCGACCGCGACGGCGAGCGCCCAGGCCGAGTCGGCGCGGCCGTTCAGGAACATCAAGTGCTGGAAGGCACTGCCCACGATGGCGGGCGCGTTGACGTCCGTCCAGCCCGCGCCGGCGGAGACATTGTTCGGCACCGACGAGACGTCGGCGCCGGCGCGCGAAAGATCGTGGCAGGTGGCGCACCGGACGCCGGTCGCCTGGCCCCGGGCCGCGCGCGCCTGGACGGCGGGACGGCCAAGAGCGTCCACGTCGGTGGCCGGCCCCGAGAAGGCGGCGTCGGTGAAGAACGCGCTTCCCAGCGCCTCGACATCGGGTCGACTCCTGAACTGATTGGAAGGATCCGCGGGAATGGACGGAATCGGCGACAGCGCCTGCAACCGGCGCCACTCGTCGGCCGAGAAGGTACAGGTCGCCTCGTCGCAGAACGCTTCGTCGAGCCGCGCTCCACATCCGGCCACCACCGACAAGCCGGAAACCGCCGACAAAATCGGCATCAGCAGCGCTACGAGTTTGCGGGCGGTGGTCACGGGCGAATGGCGGTGCAGAGCGCACCTTTGAACAAAGTCTGCGACAAGTCACGACTTCGAATCAAGACCCTCAGCGACGGAAACCGGCCCTTTCCGACCAGCAACACCACCGAAACGTCCCCGATATCAAGTCGCGACGTTCTCGTTACGGATTCGTTTGCGAACGCGCGAAATTCGCCTTCATTTCTCGTCGAGAAGGCATTGCCAGGTCGATCAAAAAATGAAAGGATGCCCGTGCGCGAAAATCTCAGCAGAGGTCATGATGAGCTTCACGGGCGACGTTGCCGGGAACTACGGTCTAGACGGCCTGCCACTCCACATCTTTTTGTGGATCGCAGGCCGCTCCGGAGCGATCTCGGCCCGTGAGGTTCAGGTGTTTCTGCGCATGCTCGATCACAGCGGCTGGTGTCAGAGCCGCTGGGCCCGCGAGAACCTGTACCGGACGCACGAGCGCTACGCCGCGAGCTGGAACGTCGACGCCCTGTCGCGAATGAGCCGCGATCTCGAGGCGCTGCAGATCGGGCTGCGCTGCCTGCGCGAGCTGTTGCCTCTGTCCGAGGCGGCGCTGGTGCGGGTGGATCTGATCCGTCTGGCGGAGGCGACGGCCCGCGCCTCGGGCGGTCTGCTGGCCCACGCGCTCCGACGGGAACAGAAGGATGCGTTGCTGGTGTTCGCCGCCCTGGCCGAGGCGTTTCTGCTGGTCTCGGACGACCGGGTGCGC
>Ga0105238_10001072_pt1 | contig 27612 bp, 23 predicted proteins | sample KBSC34metaG_FD_81526 | JGI IMG/M metagenome (GOLD analysis project Ga0105238, IMG submission 81526) | Corn rhizosphere microbial communities from Kellogg Biological Station, Michigan, USA - KBS C3-4 metaG | ecosystem: Host-associated > Plants > Roots > Rhizosphere > Soil | place: Michigan, USA...
CAACGCGCGAGCCGTATCGCTATTCTGAACCCAACTCAATCGGACCCGGCCGCGGGTCGGCGGGATTCGCGTCGCGTGTAGGGTTACGAATAGGTGAATTGTTCGCGCGAAGGGCGTCGAGAACCAGGCGAGAAAGAGGGGTAGGTCTTGTGGCCGGGTCACCCGCAACGCGCGAGCCGTACCGCTATTCTGAACCCAACTCCATCGCGAATACCGCCGACCCGCGGCCGGGTCTGTTATCTCAGGGACGCGGGAATAAAACAGTTGCCGGTGATGAATAATGTTGCCGAGAGTGTGATGGCGGCCGGCAAAGTCAGGAGCCAGGCGAGTCCGATCTTCTTGAGCGTCGCGCCCTGCAATCCTGATTGATTCGCATACATCGTACCCGCGATTCCCGATGACAAGACATGCGTCGTGCTGACCGGAAGATGATAGAAATCCGCGATCAGAATCGTCAGTGCCGCCACCGTTTCGGCGACAGCTCCCTGAGCAAACGTTAAATGTGTTTTGCCGATCATTTCGGCGATCGTGACAACAATTCGCTGATAGCCAATCATCGTCCCAATACCCAGTGCCAGGGCGACACCGACGACGACCCATAACGGTACGAATTCAATCGACTTTTTGAAGTGCTTGCGGTGTGGTTCGATGGCTCTTAGCGTCGACGCGGGAACGCCTGCTTCGTCAACACGTTTGTAAAAACGATAGATCGCCTGGCGGACCTTCCATCGTTCTGCTGGCAACACTTCCGAGAACGATCGTTTGTCTTCCAGCAGCGACGCAATCAACTCCAATTCGCTGTTGATGATCCCGGCCTCTTCGGGATGCTCCTTCTCAATAATCTCCTGGATGCCCAGCGCCGCGTTACGCATATTGAAGGCCAGGTCCGCATGGTGGACGTCCAATGCGTAGTACGCGGGCAGGAAACCGATCAGCACGAGCAGGATTAACCCCATTCCTTTTTGGCCATCGTTCGAACCGTGGGCAAAACTGACACCGCAGCAGGTTGCCAACAGAACTCCACGAATCCAGTGCGGAGGTTCGTCGCCCTCCCCGGGAGGGTGATAGAGATTGGGATTCTTGACAACTCGTTTCATTGTCAGCAGCAAGATCCCGGCGGAGGTAAAACCGATCAGTGGTGAAATCAGTAAAGCCAGCGCGACATTTTTCACTTGATGCCAGTTGACGCCCGCGAGCGCCGATCCGCTGGTCATCAGGCTGTTCGCCATTCCGACTCCGATAATGGAACCGATCAGAGTGTGAGAACTCGAAACCGGCAGTCCCATCCACCAGGTACCCAGATTCCAAATGACACCGGCCAACAACAGTGACAATACCATGACCAGGGAACGTAGCGAAGAACTGTCAATCAACAGGTCGACCGGCAACAGGTTTACGATTGCGAAGGCGACCGCTGTTCCTCCCAGCAGCACGCCGAGAAAGTTGCAAAAACCGGACAGAATCACGGCGGGCGTCGGTTTCAGCGTGCGAGTGTAAATCACCGTGGTGACGGCATTCGCAGTGTCATGAAAGCCGTTAATGAACTCAAACCCGAACGCAATCAGCAGAGCGAATGCGAAACCGATCTGATGTCCTAGGGAGAGCTGCCCCAGCGCTTCCCAGAATGTCACTTCCACAACGCGGACTCCGATTGTTCTTTTGCAGGGAAATCGCCTTGATCCACCAGAACGGCGGACATGTTTCGGGATTCAAAGCACTGTACCGTGCTCGAAACAGCATTTCGAGTTGAGGCCGGCGAACCTTCTGGTCACGGGCGTCAGAGATTGCAAGATTTCAAAAACGGACTTCCCGCTCAAGGGCGTTGGACCCGGCCGCGGGTCGGCGCGGTTCGCGATGGAGTTGGGTTCAGAATAGCCGAGCGACCTCCGCGACTTCTGCTGCAGGGGTGAGATCACTGATTGCTCATTCCGCCTTGAGACAATTTCGGCACCGGAGCGGGGTGGCTTTGGCCAAGACGCCTTGTTTCACTTCGTAACCAATTGTACGGTAGTTTGTGTCCTACGAACGTGCCGCCAAACAATCGGGCCCCAACATGGTTGGTGATTCAGGCGAACAAGGCGTCGATGAACTTGATGACCGATTCCGACAACGTCGAGGTCGTCGCGATTTCCTGATGCTCAGTGCGGTGCTGGCTGCGGGTACATCCTTGTCGTGGGGACAGGCCCAGGAGAAACGTGGCGGGAAAAAATTCGTTCCGCCGACTGTCGAACGTCGACACAATGCAGTCGGTTCGTTGAATAATCTGACCGGACCGACGAAACGTGCGTTCGAATCAGACGAACTTTTTGAACCGATGACCGCGCCGCAGCGCGGAGACTGGCTGGCCGAGCATCCCGAAAAAGGGCAGACGTTCGACCAGTTTGTCGGCAGCCGTCCGCAGAAGCCAGACGCGAAACACTCGACGGTCTACCTGGTTCCCTTTGGCGAATTCGATGCCGAATGGTCGCCGAAGTTGACGGACTTGGAGCAATGTACGAGCGCGTTTTTTCAACTTCCCGTGAAGTCGTTGCAGCCCCAGGAACTGGACGAGAAAAAGTTCACAATGCGCGAAAATGACGGTCGGAAACAATTTCTGACCAAGGACTTTTTGCGGCTGTTACCCAAGCTGCGTCCGGCGGACGGATTTGCCATCGTGGGAATCACGATGGAAGACCTGTATCCCGATCCGGCCTGGAATTATGTCTTTGGGCAAGCCTCACCGCGCGATCAAACGGGGATCTACAGCTTCGCTCGATACGACCCGCTGTTCTGGCGCCAACGAAGGACACCGGAAGCCAGGGAACTGCTGTTGATCCGCAGTCTGGGCGTACTGCTTCACGAAACGTGTCACATGTTCGAGATGGCCCATTGCATCTACTACATGTGTCTGATGAACGGTGCCAACAATCTGGAAGAATCCGACAGATCACCGATGCACCTGTGTCCGGTCTGCCTGAGAAAATTGCAGTCGAGTATCGGGTTCGATGTCGTGACGCAGTACGAAGCGTTGCTGAAGGAATACGACCGGCTTGAGATTACCGACGAAACTCAATGGTTGAAGAAGCGACTGGCGTCTTTGCGGAAATGAAGACGCATCCGAATCAGAAATGGAAACAATTGAGCAGATCAAGAATAGCGTCGTCGGAAATGGGCAAGGTGGCAAATACCTCGCACGGAGATCCGCCAATGACTCGCTCCACGTCAGTTTTGATCCTGGCAATCTGGCTATTCTGTTCTGCACAGGCGTGGGGCCAGAATGCTTCCAAGGACGACGTTAAAACTGCGATGTGCAACGCACGTCAGAGCAGTTGGCAACTCGCGATGATCGCCGTCGATTCGCTCAAGAAAGGCAACCTGACTGACTTCCCAGGGATTCGAGCCTGGTTGGATGATTTCGATGACGCGACTCAAGGGATCGATCCAGATGTCTCACCTGACAAGTGGCCGCCTGTCAACGTTGATGCCCTGCTGACGAACAATCCCAATTTTTGGCAGGCGTATTACGAGATTGCACCCGGCGATCCGGGCTTAAACCTGCTTCATGGCGGACTTTTGCTGAGCGTTGGCGAATCGACTCGTGGATCTTACATCGTTGCGATTGCGCATCAGCGACCGGGTATACCCGCAGCACTGCAGCAGGCATTCGAAGGTTTGTTGATTAACTCCCAGGTGTTTTCCAAGGCATCAAATGACTGCGTCAATCGTGGAATCGCGCTGCATGACAAAGGAGACTATCCGGGCGCACTGAAAGAATATCAGTCGGCTCTAGACCTGTGGCCGCAAAATGGACTGGCTCATTATGAAATCGGCTACAGTCTGCGGCAGCAACAAACGGTTGCGGCAGGGAAAAAGAAGCTTCCCCTGAACAAGATCATCGTCAATGCGCCACAGAACCCTCCTGAGATTGACGCAGCCTTTGCCAAGGCCCGCAAGTATGACCCGTTTCAATTCATGGCCTATCAGGGAACTGACCCAGAGGTCATTCGAGGGCTGCTGGCATTGTCAAAAAAGGGGTTGCCCGCCTGGCAGAATGTGAAAACGCATTTGCATCAGCAAGTTGACGATCAAGTGCTGGAAGACTTGGCTGAAGCCTGTCAGATCGCAAACAGCCACGATCTGGCCCTGGTCACGCGGCAAATTCTGGTGGCTCGCAACAAGAGGTATTCGCCTTTGGATCATCCATTTTTCACAACCAGCTTGCGTAAGCTGGCCCCCGGCCAACAGGTCGAAGACATTTTGCAGCGACTGGACACTGGGACCATCAAAGCAAAACAAATTGTCATCCCGGAGGTTGATGACAAACCCTGATGATCAAAACCAGCACGAGTTTCGGTTGAGCCCGGAGCTCAGATTGTGGAGAGTAGTTCGATCAAGGCGGCAGAACCAATCGCCGTCCTTACAGAATGGGCACATGTCTGAAGTCACTCAAATCTTGCACGACCTCCAGAACGGAGAGGCCGGACCGGTTTCGAAGCTAACGTGATGTCGAAGGTGGCCCACTGATCGATCGGGTCATGCTGAAATGAAAGTAAGACAGACATTGATGTGCCTGTCTTACTGGTGAAATCGAAATCACGCCCCCGATCACGTGGTCGGCTGAGGTGCCGCTGGTGTGGGTTGTGGAGCAGTTGGTGCTGCGGGCGTTGGAGTTGGTGCCGCAGGCGCAGCAGGCGTTGGCATTGGAGCTGTTCCGGTCGAAGGAACCGCAATGCTGGTGGCTCCACAACAGGATGGAGCCGGGCTGCAACAAGCAGCACCCATGCCACACGTCAGCGGAGCACTGCACGTGTTGCAGGCACGACGTCGGTAACCGCACGAGTTGCAACCACCCCAGCTCCCGGCATAGCCCGCGCTGTACATTGAACCGCAGCCGCCGTATCCACAGCCACCAGAGCCGCAACCGCTGTAGCCACCGCCCCAGCCGCAACCGCCGCCCCAGCCACCGCCAAACAGGCGATGACGGGAACCGCAACCACCGTATCCGCAGCCGCCATAACCGATCGAGGCATAACCTGTATTGTACGAGGTGTAGCCACCACAGCTTGAGCACCCAGCACCAGAATACATGCCGACCGATTGAGGATACCCGGCATAACCGTAGGACGATTGAGCGTCCGCTCGTTCGGTCATCGCCGTTTGCAACACCAGCGCAACAGTCAGCAGAGAGCACAACTTCAGGGACATTGGACACAAACCTTCAAAGTGAATTGGGACACCAACTATTCGCAATGACGACATCTCAAAGACGCCATCATTCCAACGGTGCAGGACCGGCGCTCCCTCGCCCTACACGCTTCCCATTTAGCATAGCCTACGTTCTCGCGCCATTTTAACCCGTTCCCGACCAGTCACAATCCAGTTTGGTCAGGATAATCCTGATTTTCCGATTGGTCCGCCTGGCGCGGGCGGCGGATGCGCGTCTTGGCATGGGTTTCGAATCGTGGTGTCGCTTGCGCGTTGTGGCCGGGCTGACAGACGATGAAGCCTCTGGTTGACTGTCTTTGGATTGCCTGTGCGACCTGGCGTGCCGGAGGCAACCCTGAGGTCAGAGTTACTGCCGCACCTCGATTCGGCTTTGAGGGATGGTTGAGCGGGCTTCATGGCACCATCTTCAGAACCGACCGAGTGCGGACTGGGGCAACCGGATCGTGGCAGGACACACTCATTGACTCCTGAATCGTTTGCAGTGTTACGACCACTGATTCATTTGTTTGTTGGGCGACTGAGACGCTGATGACTGAGACCGACGCTCGAACCGTTCCACCATCCAACCTGACAGGTCGACGGCGTGACGGTTTCACGTTGGTCGAAGTTCTAGTTGTCGTCGCCATCATTTCGGTGCTGATCGCATTCGTCCTGCCTGCGGTGCAGCAGGTGCGTGAAGCTGCACGAAAGATGGATTGCCAGTCGCATCTGCGGCAGATCGGGCTGGCTGTCCACCAGTACTACGAAATCTACAATGGCAAGTTCTTCCTGCACCATCCGTTTGATGCCGATGTCATTGCCTTCAGTGGTGCTGCGGATTCGTTCGCCGAGATCTACTGGGAAGATAAACTGCTGCCGTTCATCGGCAGTGCCGCCGAATCCAACGAAGCGGTCGCCCGCAATGGCACTAACGTAGCCTCGAATACAATCTATCGCTGCCAGTCCGATCAGTCGCGCGTGACGCCGTACATCGATCCGGAAACCAATCAGTCCGACGGATTAGAACAGCGGACCAGTTACACCATGAACTCGCTGCTCAGCCACAAATCTCGACGTTACGGCCTCTGGACGTTGCCTCGTTTTCAAATCGAAATCGGACTGTCGAATTTCGTCTGCTTTTCGGAACGGAACGCCAAATCGTTCCTGCCACCTGCCGAAAATGACCCTCGCCAAGATGACTACGATATCTGGTTGGGCACCGACATCATCAAGCCCTGGTTCGCCTACGACAGACACAACGGCGCCGCCAACTATCTGTACCTCGACGGCCATGTCTCAACGATGCTCTTCGACAACGCCATCATCGACATGTACCCCGACAAAAAGGTCCTCACCCAAGACGGCAGCTATCCCAACTGACCGCCAGGCGCGGTCGGCGGATACGCGTCTCTGATGGGTTTCGAATCGGGATGCTGCTTGCGCGTTGTTGCCGTGAAGACAGGCGCTGATGGTGGGAGTTGTTGAGCGATCGCTACGCCTTTGGCGTGGGGTAAACAGTGTGCACCCTGTGGATGTGGCACTTCTGGTTGGCCGACTTCGGGCAATCGCTTCCCATTCGATGGCGCGGCTCAGCCACAACGCGCAAGCCGCATCGCTATTCTGAACCCATCGCAATCGCGAACCCCGGCGACCCGCGGCCGGGTCACCCTCTGTTTTGGGTGCTGGCATCCCGTTTCCAACCCGCAAGCCGCATCGCTATTCTGAACCCAACGCAATCGCGAATCCCGCCGACCCGCGGCCGGGTCAGCTGCCTGTTGGGGTGTTACGGTAGGACGTGTGGCATTGTTTACACGAGGTTTCCAGCTTGGACATCGCTGTTGTTGCTGCGGCTGAATCGGGCAGTTTCAGGTTGTTCTCGAGTTCCAACGCGATTGATTCGGCGGTAGTGAACGTCGTATGGAATTGTGGATCGTAGGCGTCGGCCGCCACCATGCGGTGTCCTTCCTGCAGAAACTCCCGGACGAGAACGGCTTCGTTCAGTGGGACGAGGTCTGGGTGGCTGGCAGGACTTGTCCAGCTCGCTTCGCGGCACAACTTCAACTGGTCCCAGTGACGATCGAGATTGGCCATTAAGGAAGCGAGTGAATCGACTTTGGCGACTTCGACCAGTTCCGGTGGCTGTCCATCGAAACTCAGCGCAGGATACCGGCCGACGTCGCGCCAGAGTCCAGCATACTCTTTGCCTGTGCCAGCCAGGTTGAGGATTCGCTCTGCATCTGTCGTAGTGACGTGTTGAGCGGCCATGCAAACGACGGCTGTCGCGGCGGGACCGCGATGTTTGCCGTGATGACAGTGCACATAGATCGGACCGACGCATTCCGCAGCCGCGCGGCGCAGTGCCGCGGCCGCGGTGTCGGGAATGCCGTCGTAGCCGATGGGGATGTGGACGTAGCGAAGGCTATGCTTTGTGGCTGATTCCAGGTTTGGCCGCAGACCATCGACGCTGATGATGGTTTTGATGCCCAGCTTCGCCAGACTGCTGAATCCCTCGTCGCCCTCGGGCTCGCTGCCTGAATAGAGTTGATCAGAGACCTGGATCAAATTGTGCAGTCCCGCTTGTTCCGGGTGAACGAGTTGAGGTTCAAACGAATATGTCTGCGCAGGATCCGTCGCGGCCACTGTTGCTGCACGTGTCAATGTCGCAGTGTGTGCGGTCGACGGAGTCGTCTTTGGATCCGATTCACGTTGTGAAGATTTCCCACAACCCGTCGACAGCACCAGTAGCAACAGCCCCGTGGTGATTCGGGACGAGATTGGACGGTGAAAAGACGGTTTGTCGATCCATGCAGATTGGCTGAGGTCCATAGTCGCCTTGTGTGTATCAGTCATTCCAGGTGTCGTGGTGCCACGCGCGATGGTTTGGGCTGTCGTCATGTGGTTCGATCAGACAAGCCATATTGTTGCATCTTATCGAACAGTTGCCTGCGGCTGATCCCCAGAACCTGAGCAGTTCGAGTTCGATTCCAGGATTCCTGCTCCAGCGCCCGGGCAATCACTTTACGCTCGGTTTCCATCAGGATGTCGCGCAAGACCTGTGATCCTGCGGGCAAAGGCGGTGCCGTCGGTTCAACGACGGTCGCATCGATCTGCAGGTCGTCGGCTTGGATGAGACGTCCTCCGGACAGGATCGCGGCTCGAACGAGTGTATTTTGCAACTGACGCACGTTACCGGGCCAGGTGAGGGACTTCAGTTGTGCCGCCGCATCGTTGGACAATCGTAGTTGTGGCCAGTCGTACTTCCGGGCAACTCGACGAATGATATGTTCCGAGATCCGGACGATGTCGTCGGCTCGATCACGCAAGGAGGGCAATTCAATTGTGAAAACATTCAACCGGTACAGCAGGTCTTCGCGAAACGATCCGTCTGTGATACGTGCCTGCAAGTTGCGATTCGTCGCCGAGATGATACGGACGTCCGTCTTTAGAGTCGTGTTCCCGCCGGCACGTTCGAACTGGCCGAACTGCAGGACGCGCAGCAGTTTTGCCTGCAATTCGACCGCCATATCGCCGATCTCGTCGAGAAATAGTGTGCCTCCATTGGCCTGTTCGAATCGGCCGATTCGCTGACTGACCGCACCGGTAAAGGCGCCGCGTTCGTGACCGAACAATTCGCTTTCCAGCAAATTATCGCTCAGCGCTGCGATGTTGACTTTAACGAACGGCTTGTCGCTCCGGTCGGAACTACGATGAACGGCACTGGCAACCAATTCCTTGCCGGTACCACTTTCACCCATCACGAGAACCGGCTCACTGGTGGCCGCCACGCGGCCGATCATCTTGAACACACCCAACATGGCCGGTGTTTCGCCGATCAGTTCGTCGTCGATCTGGCTGGCAATGACGGGAGACGTTTGTTCGGACATCAGCCGCACCTGCGTCATCAGCATCCGTTGAGTGAGGGCTCGACGCACCGTAAACAGGACTTCGTCCAGATCAAACGGTTTTGGAATGTAGTCATACGCCCCCAGTTTCATCGCTTCGATGGCAGAACTGCTATCACGATAGGCGGTGATCACGATCACGGGAACGTCGTCACGCCGTTCGGCGTGTTCACGCAACAAATCCATCCCATTGCGACCCGGCATGTTCAGGTCGAGTAGTGCAAGCGAGATCGTTTGATGCTGCAACAGTTTCGCCGCTTCGTTGCCATCGGCGGCTTCGCGCACATCGTATCCTTCCGACGTCAACAACAGCGTCAGATTGGAACGGATCGTTGGATCGTCGTCTGCGACCAGAACCACGGTGCGAGATTTCGGCGAAGGCATCATCGTACTTTCGAATCGTTCTTGTTGTTTGTCGATCGTTCAGAGTGTGGTCTGAACGGGCAATTGAACCCGACAGCGGGTACCGTGCGGTTCCACCGGTAACAATTCGATTTGGCCATGATGCTGCATCACAATCTCGCGGCAGAGTGCCAGCCCCAGCCCCGTTCCGGCCGCGCGCGTCGTAAAAAACGGCTCGAACAACCGTGCTCGGGTCGTCGGATCGATGCCCTGTCCGGTGTCGGTGATTTCGAGCTCCACTTCGGTTCCTGCGGGATTCGATCGAGTCTGACACGACAAGTTGCCACCGCCAGGCATGGCCTGCAAGGCATTTGTCGCCAGGTTCAACACAACCTGGCGCAATCCGGACGCCGATCCGCGGAACGGTGGCAGTTGCGGATCTAGCACGAGCGTCAATTGAACATGCTGCTCGCGCAATTGCACCGCCAGCAGTTGTCCCGTTTCGCGGACGACCGCGTTCAAATCGACATCGGCTCGATCGGCCATTTCGGATCGTGAGAACTGCAGCAGATTGGTCAACAGTGCGTCCAGTCGATCGACGGCACTGATGACCGCCTGCAACGATTCCGGTGTTCGTGAATCGGCCGGCAATCGCTGCCATAGTTGCACGGTCGACCGGATACCCGCGAGCGGATTCCTCAGTTCATGAGCCACCTGAGCCACCATCAAGCCCAAGGACGCGAGATGTTCGGACCGCCGCAATTCATCGCGCAAACGTTCTCGCGAGGATCTTTCAGTTTGCAGCGTCCTTCGCAGGCTGAGCGTCAGTAGCAGCGACACCACGATGCCCCCCAGGGCGAGAGAGGTTGAAACTTGGTAACGATTCAGTTGATCTCGATGTTGCTCCGGCCCGGTCACTCGGTACATCAGCCAACTGACCAGTCGAGCGGGTCTGTCGGTTCCCACAGGCGTGGTTGCAACAACTACCCGACTGGGCCCCACATCGCGCGATTGTATCAGGGGATCACTGTTCTCTTGACCGGCCGTCTGCTTGGCTTGCAGGCGAATGTACGGTTCTTCCTTTGGAGGTGGATCTCGCCGAACATCTCGACGCGGTCCGGGATGATGTTCGCTGGGAAAGGCATATCCGAGGAATTCGTCTCGCGCATCGCTCAAATAAAATCCGCCTTCGGCCCCTTCGTAACGTGACAGGATGTCGCGTGTGATCAGCTCGAGTTCGGCATTCAAATCACCGGCAGTATTGTTTGAGGACGATCGAGCGGCAACAGGAACCGCGGCAGCGGCGAGTTGAACGCCGGCTGTCCGCGCCGTCTCACGAATCGCCAGTTCCTGACCTCGCAGTCGCGAATAGCTCACGCTGTTAAAGAAGAGCGTCGAGATCGAACTGAGAAACAGCAACCAGACGACGATCGTCTGCCAGAAGGTGCTGGTGTGAAATACCAATGGCATTTTGCCCACTCGACCGGCCCGCCCAGTTAGTATTGAGAATCAGCATTGTTACTTAATCGCCAGCGTCAACGTACCCGCCACAACCAGCGAACCTCCCACCAAGACTCGCCAGGTGAGTGGTTCGCCAAGAAAGACTGCGGCCAGCACGATCACGAATGCCAGGCTGAGTTTATCGACGGGCGCGACTTGTGAAGCAGGCCCCAATTGCAAGGCCCGATAGTAACACAGCCATGACAGCCCCGTTGCCACGGCCGAAAAAATCAAAAACAGGCTGGCCCGAACGGGCAATTGATGAACGGGTTCCCATTCGCGTCGCCAGGTGACAACACCTGCTGTGATCAACAGAATGACGACTGTGCGAAGAAACGTGGCGAGATTCGAATTGAGTTGGCTGACACCAATCTTGCCAAAGATCGCCGTGAGTCCAGCAAAAAACGCAGACCCAAGTGCAAACAGGAACCAATTGTTCATCATCGCTTTTCTCGTAACCGACGGAAATCACGATAGACGCACCAGCGCGTGTCGTGATTCCCGTTTTAACACATCCGACCGGTTACGCCGCGAATGCAATGAAGATGAGGGTGATCCCAGAGTTTCTTTGACTCGACTCAGAGCACACGTCCCTCGCAGTTGTCGACAACAGCACTCTGTCACGACGCCTTCATTGTTCGCGTACCAGACGGTTCAACTCGCGCTTCATGTCTTCGATCTGTCGTTCCAATTCTTGCAGTCGGCGAAGACGATCGTTTTCGGCAGGTCGAGGCGGATTGACTGGCTCTGAACGACGTACATCAGGGCGCCGCGGACTGCGAGGTCCAGGTCCCTCGGCAAAATCAGGATTTTCAAATTGAGTGTTGGTGCGCTGGTTTCTGGCGACCTGTACCTCAAAGTGTGAATCACCTGCCGGTCCGGTTTCCGTCCTGCCGGTAGTGATGATCTTTTCACCCGGTTTCACGATGGTCACGAACGAATCTTCCAAATGAGGCGGCCAATGCAACACGGTCCCATCCTCCAGCAGCGCGCCGTCAATCTCACCACGCGGAGCCGTCACCATCCTTTTGACGCGACCTTCGACAGTTGTGGTCTCAGCTTGATCATTGGCTTCAATGCGATCGGGCAACGGACGTCGCGGTGGAGGCGGTTCGCGACGGTGACGACGAGGACCGCGTTCAGGGCGTGGCAGTGGGGCCTGATCGAAGTCGGGGTTCGTCGAACTCGTGTTCGAGCGGACGTTGGTCACTGTTTCGACTTCAAAATGGACGTCGCCAGCTGGACCTGATTCGCTGCGACCCGTGGCTCGAACCCGATCACCTTCGACACTGACCTTTGAGAAGCGGTCTTGCAAATGAGGTGGCCAATGCAACACGGAGCCATCGTCCAGGATCGCTCCGTCGATTTCGCCTCGGGGTGCGGTCGTCAGTCGATTCACCTTGCCTTCGACGGTACGAACATCGTTTGCGGGCGCTGCCTGACAGTGACTGGCAACGGCCAGCAGCAATGCCGTACAGGCCGCCTTCGGCCACAGGTACCGCGTTCCGGCAAACCACATTCGGATCTGGCGTAGTGATTTCATCATGTTCTCCTTCAATCAACGTGCGGAATTGTCTTCCGCAAATCATCTCAGTCAGGTCTTCTCACCATGAGAAGACAGTTCTTCTGAGTGCGTGGAGGTCGATGTAACGCAACCACGGTGCCGGTTGGCCAATCGCCGATCGCGAAATGCTGGTCGGTACTGCAAACGCACTCATGGAATTCGCGCAAAGTCCATCGCACGCGGGACATCACATTGATGGGATTTGAGTCAGATCAAATGAATCGCCATTAACAAATCGCGACCGGATATGAAGGGGCCGCGTGTCATTGGGCAGAATCTCCCCAGTGTATCGGGGGGTTTGTGCTCGCTGGCCACCGAGTTTCGAAAGCGATGCACAAGACAGAACGCTCCTCTGCCGAAGTCAGATTCTCACGAAAACGCCTGATTCGCAGTGACTCGGCGGTCCTGAGCAAGTTCTTCCATCTCATGGCGCGCGGATTGCCATCTCGGTTGACGGGCTTCAACTGGCTGCAGTCGGCCACCGTCGTTCGACCGCCATTCAAGTTTGGATATCGAGACTCGTTGGGACCGCATCATGAAGCTTGCAGACGAATCGATCACCGTCGTGATTCCTGGCGACCTGCATCTGACTGAGCGAGGTCAACCAAATCAGATTGCTGCGGCGACGTTGATCGAATCCGTCAATCGTTTGATTCGTCCGGACTTCGTTCAATTCATCGGCGACAACGTTCAAAATGCCCGATCCTCGGAATGGGCTCTCTTTCGAGAACTGTCCGGCCGATTGCAAGTCCCTCACTATGTGCTTGTGGGTGATCACGATGTCATTGACGATCCTGCCGCGACACAGTTTCAGAAGTGCGTGGGCGAGCCCATGGGGACACTCTCTCTGCGCGGCGTTCGATTCGTCCGTCTGAATACGCTCGATCCTGCACCACTGGGTTTCTCAAACTCCCAGTTGAGCTGGCTGCTGGACCAGTTCGTTAGAGCGAGTCAACAACACCAACGTGTCGTCGTCTTCCAACATCACTATCCCTACAAGGTCTGTGAATCTTTCACGGGGCCGGGAATCGACGAGTGGTGGGCATTGATCAATGCCCATCGACCGCTCGCTGTCGTTTGCGGCCACACTCATTACGGACAGATCTCAAACAATGGCCGGACGGTCGCGATTGCGACTCGGTCCATCGCTGATCCCGAAGGCGGGCCCGCTGGTTGTCTAGTCGTCCATATCGATGGTGACGATCTCGCCATCGTCGACCGCTCCGCCGTAGAGACTGAGCCGTTGCTGATGATCACTCATCCCCGTGACGCGATCCTCGCCACCGACGCGAGCCACATCGTGTCGACCGACGATCAGATCCGTGTCCGTGTCTGGTCACTCGATCCAATTCGAGCGATTGTCGCGCACGTCGATGATCGTCCCCCAATTCCACTCAGCTCTCTGAACGACAACATCTGGTTTGGGTCGTTGATCAACGATGGATTTTCCAAGGGCTTACATTCAATTCGCGTGATTGCACGATGTGTGTCAGGACAAATCACCGAGCGGCGATTGAGTTTCATATTCGACGCGACGGGCCGCTATACGGGCATTCCTGCCGTCCGTCCGGTCGTCGAGACGACCGCGTTCTGCTGAAGGCCCCATGTATGTTGCGGTCGGCGACGAACAGTCATTTGGAACCGCGATTTCGAGAAGATCGACACGATCAGAATCACGCCGTCGATCCGCGATGAAAATAGGGAAACACGACTATGAACAGACAGAATCGCTGGGGTATCTACGGCTGCTATTTGTTCGGTGCCGCGGGGATCGGGTTTACATTGCCGTTCTTAGCATTGTACCTCGGGCAGGAAGGGCTGTCCGATCAAGCGATCGGCTGGATCTCGACCTGTGCCGCGCTATCGGGTTTGGCGCAGTTTCCTTTGGGGTTGTGGTCTGATCGCCTGGGAACTCGTAAGCCCTTCCTGGTTGTCGCGGCGGCATTGCTGGCCATCTCAGCGGTATTGCTGGAACGAGTTCACAACGTGATCGGGATCGCAATCCTGGTCGTGCTGTTTGCCGAGAACGGAATTTGCCGGGCTGTTATCGAGAGTCTGACAGGTGCTGAAGTGACCGCTCGGTCATCGCGCGATGAGATCGGAACGGCTCTCGGTCGGCTGAGGATGTGGAAGCCAGTGGGCATCATCGCTGTTGCGTTGATTGGCGGTGGAATCGCGGTTCACTGGGGCGTGGGTCGCATGCTAACGCCTGTGGCGGTGTTGCAAGGACTTGGTTTTGCGGCGGCCTGTTTGATACGTGAATCGCGATCGGGAATGGCCGACACACCGTCACCGACAACGGAAGCCCATTCGACGATCAGGACGTTGTCCACAGATGGTCCACTGTGCTGGTTCATTCTGGCGATGGTATTGTTTCATGCTGCGAACGCACCCGGTGGTCTTTATCTTGGTCTGCATTTGAAACGAGGCTTGCAAGCGACCGACGCATGGATCGCCTGGGCGTTTGTGGTCAGTATGATTGGTTGGATGCTGATTGTGTGGCCCGGTGGACGATTGGCCGATCGCGTCGGTCGCCGCCCGATGCTGATCGCGGCCTGGGGACTGATGTCGGTACGTCTCTTGTTCGTGGCCGTGGCGACGACACCGACGCAAATCATCGTCAATCAGATTCTGGATGGTGCCGCGAATGGCCTGTTTGCGGTTCTGGCGGCGACGTGGGTGACGGATCGTCTGGCTGACCCGGGCCGCACTGGCGAGGCACAGGTCATCGTCGGTACGTCACTTGTGCTAGGGTCAGCGATCGGCCCTGCCGTTTCGGCGTTGCTGATTGAGCAATTGGGTTATCGCGGCATGTTTGCCGCACTGGCCGGGTTGGGCGCCGTCGCGACAGCCGTGGTGGTGCTGTTCGTTCCGGAAACGTTGCCTCAACCTCGTGAAATCCCTCTTGCAGTGCAGCAAGAGATGTGTGAACAAAACGCGTAATCCACTAAAACTCTGCCCGTTCAGAGACCGGTGTTGGCAGGAATTGAATCGTGACGACATTAACGACCATGCGATTGACGTCGCTCGTATTTGGCCTGACTTATGTCGCACTGGCGATTGGCAAAGTACCGCGGCTGAGAACGGACCGTGCGGGAATTGCCCTGGTCGGCGCTGTGGTCATGCTGGTGTTGCACCTGGTCAGTCTGGACGAAGCGGCGCGGGCAATCGACTTCGAGACGATTGTGTTGCTGCTGGGCATGATGATCCTGGTTGCGTTCCTGCAGATTGGCGGCTTTTTTCAAGTTGTCACAGATCAGATCGTGAGGTGGAAACCAGGTGCTTATCAGATGCTCGCCATGACGATGACGTTGTCGGGTGTCTTGTCGGCCTTCCTCGTGAACGATGTGGTTTGTGTCGCATTGACGCCTTTGATTCTGGATCTGTGCCGGCGCACGAAGCAACCCGTGATGCCGCATCTGATCGGCTTGGCGACCGCGTCTAACGTTGGATCATCGGCGACGATCACTGGCAACCCGCAAAACATCATCATCGGGTCGCTGTCGGAAATCAGTTACGGCCGTTTCGCCGCGCGGTTGGCACCGATTGCAATCCTGGGGCTGGTGATCAACTTTTTGATTGTGGCTTGGGTCTATCGCAAGTCGTTGAACCTGGCAGCACAGGCGCCGACGAACGAGTTGCAGTCGATCGATCAGCCGCCTGTCGATTGGTTTCTGGTGGGCAAGGGGTCGATCGTCACGCTGTGCGTCATTGGCTTGTTTTTCATGGGACAACCGATCGCACTCGTCGCGTTAGCAGCCGCTGCCGTGATGATGTTCAGTTCGATTCGTCCCGAAGAAGTGTATCGACGAGTGGACTGGCCATTGCTGATGATGTTCGCCGGCCTGTTCATTATCGTGCATGTCTTCAACTCGCACGTGGTGAAAGGCTGGTCGATCGAGCAGTGGACCGCGTTGACTCAGTCGCCCGTGGTGGCCGTCAGCGGTTTGTCGATCGTACTGTCAAACCTGGTCTCTAACGTTCCGGCCGTACTGCTGTTCAAGCCCGTCATCGCGGCCACGAGCGATCCTGAACGAGCCTGGTTGGCGCTGGCGATGTCGAGCACTTTCGCCGGTAACCTGACGCTGTTGGGTTCCGTCGCGAATCTGATTGTCGTTGAGAACGCTCGACGAGCCGGTTTCGAGGTCAGCTTTCGCGAGTACTTGAAAGTCGGCATCCCCGTGACGATTCTGACGTCGGTGGCGGGCATCGTGTGGTTGCAGTGGACGTCGTATTGAATGACACCCGTACCCGATCACCTCGGCATCGGGCTGGTTTCCAGCGGGAATCGTCCCGCGCGAACCGCTGTCTGAAACACTTTGAAATCTCGTTCAACGCGCTCGGCGTAAGCCACAGAGTACTCGCACAGGGCTTCGTCAAAGGTGTCGTTGGAACCGAGATACCCCGAGATCGTCGCGGCATCGCCGGTTCTTGCATGAGCACGCGCCAACGTGGCCCCGCATAGTCGACCGTATGCGGCCAGAATTGCGGGCGTGTGTTGGCTGAGATCAGGCGTATACTTCATGTCGCGCAGTTGTCTCACGTAGTAGGTGCGTCCCTTTGGACCACGAGCCCAGCCCAGAAAGATATCGCTGCTGGCTTGCATCATGCGTTGGCCCGAGACCACTCGTTCGCCGTCGTGCGCATGCGAAGGGCGGCCGACATGCTTTTCGAGCACGGATCGTCGCGCTTCTTTGACCTGCAGGAATAACGGATCATCCTGCATTCCCATCAGCAACGCGATAAAGCAACGCGTGCCCACGGAACCGACGCCAACCACTTTGTAGGCCGCATCGACGATGCGATAACGATCGAACAACTTCTGCCGATCGCGCGTCAACGTGTCGCGATAACCCTGGAAGAAAGGCCGAACAGTTTCCTTCATGTTCGTTTCGTAGTTTTCGGAGCGAAACAGCAGGGGAGGTTGCGTAACAATGCGCGGCGTGCCGTTGACCACTTTGGTGATCTTTTCAAAGACGTGCTCGGACGTATTCTGCCGGGCCTTTTTCAGTGCCTTTTTCAGTCGTTTCTGCAGGGCCGGATCGTCGGCCGTCATTTTCAGAACGTCATCCAGCGTGATCCGTGCATACCACGTTTCCAGCAGGCTGGCTGTCGACAGTTCGTCCATCGTCGTGCGATATGCTGCGACTGCCGATCTGGCTGCGGCCTTTGCCTCGTCATCGCTGAAGCTGCGCCAGCGCGCGGCGAGGACCAGGCTGGCCGTCAGTCGTTTCAGATCCCACTCGAATGGACCTTCGTGTGTTTCGTCGAAATCGTTGATGTCGAACACCATTGTGCGTTCGGGCGTGGCAAACCCACCGAAATTCATTAAGTGGCAATCGCCGCAGCACTGCACCTGGATGCCAGATGTAGGGGTGTCTCGCAGGTCATGTGCCTGGACGGTGGCGGTACCGCGAAAGAAGGCGAACTCCGATTCCATCATGCGCGTGTAACGAACGGGCAACAGCATTTTCAGTCGATCGTGATTTGATTCATCGATCAAAGCGAGCGGATCACGCGCCGGATCATCGGGGCCGAGCGTTGAGTGACTGGCACGCGGGCAAGCCTGTCGCAAGGCCTTTCCCTGATCCTTTCGTTGTTCGACCGGTCGTTGTTCGGCCGGGGATTGTTCGGCCGGGGATTGTTTCGGTTCTTCAGCAGACGGTAGCTCAGCAGGTGCGAGGATGGTTTCGGTCATGACTTATCTTCGTGAAGAGATTGAACAACGACAACACAGCCGTCATTCGCGGACGACTAGCGAATCGAGCCGCGATGTTTTTGTGAGACGTGAAATGGGTGAATAGCAGATTGTAGCGCGCGCAGAGGCGGTTCTGAATACGCCATTTTGCGGCACAAACCGAAGATGGTCAGTCATGTGTCGGATTTAACGCGGGCAACACTGCTGACGCAGAATTCCGTGTGCGACGGATAGATAAAATGCGATGGCGCGATGTACGGATCAGGACCAACATGTCGTGAATCAGTCTGCGATCCGGTGGCGGGCCGTGGCGTCCGTACAGTCGCGATTCCCATTCAGCGATGGCTGCCGTCAATGTCCGGGCATGCGCGTCGTGGAGAAATGCCTGCATGACGCTGTCGCATTGATTCGGATAGAACCGATCGAGCCAATCGAGCAGCCTCTGCTCAACGGCGGCGGCGTTGTGCTCCGCACAGGCCTCGACGAAGTGTGCAAAAAACGTCGGTTCAGTTGTCGCGACCCGAGCTTGATGTCGCTTAATCGCCTGTGCGAATTTGTCCTTGAAAATCCAGCCGCAGATCGCCAGTAGCAGGAAGCAGGCCACCGGCAGCAGTGAAATCCGCGTTCTGCGTGCAGGCATTGGCGCTGTCACTGTTTCGGCATCCGTCGCGGCCGCGACTTCGATCGCGTGGGAAGGCAACGTGGCCCGCTCTATTTGCAGGCTTTCGGGGTTCCACCAGGCGAATGAGAGCCCAGGAAGCGTGCCTGTTCCTGGCTGTTCGCAAACGAAGGTTGTTTGATCGATGCGACGTCCGGTCAACTGGCCGCGGTCTCGGGTATCTTCCAGGCGAGGTGACTTCGGATAGGCAAACAGAGTCGACGTCTTGTCGGCCGCGGTTGTCTGTAACAGCATTCCGGGCACGTCGGCCGCTTCAAGTCTGATCGTGCGAGTGAATGCGCTGCCGAGTTTTACGGGGCCATCCGCCAATGGCGGCGACCAAGATTCTTTGGCCGTCATTTTTGTCGACGTGACGACGGTGCCGAACTGCTCCGTGCCGGGCGGTCGCCTGACGGTTAGCGAGAGGGCAGGCGTCGTCACACGCTGAGCGATTGTTGGTTGTCCAAAGCGTGACGAACTGTCGAATCGAACAGTGATGGCCGGGATATCGACCGTCCCCTCGTGCTCCGAAAAGACCGTCAGTTCGTGTCGCTGAGTCGTGAACGTTTCGTCGCCGACGGCTTCCGAACCAACCACAGGTCGATCTTCGGGCGCCATCAGAAACACGCCTGACACCTTCGGCAAATCAAACGTCGGCGCACTGCTGAAGATACCGGGTGTTGCCAGTTCGATAGCAATTGTGATCCGCTGTCCCATCCAGAGCTCGCCCTGTGTGACGATGGACGACGTGGCCCTCGCCTTCGCCGCTGACGGTGCGGCAGATTCATCACCACACGCAATGGTGCCGATGTACAACAGCCAACAACACGAGAGTCGACGGCCGATCGAAGTCATGGCTCACCTGCCGTCTGTTGACTATTCTGGAACGCGAATTTGGCACGCAAGAAATCGGCCGGCTTGGTTTGGACTCGTCGTAACCACATTGTCTGCAACTGTTCGTCTGAAAGAGGCGGACCGGCATCGACCTGGACAATTTGTTTTTGTTGCGACTTATTGTGATCGAAGACGATCTTGTCTGGATCGATCTTGCCACCCGACTCATCTCCGCCCGTCGCTTTGACTCGGTCACGTCGCACAATTGCGATCGCTCGGTTCTGCCGAGCGAGGTTCCAGTTGGGATGTAAGCCAAGTGCCCGATCGTAACGTTTGATCGCCAGATCGTATTGTCCCAGCATGACCAGGCAGTTCGCCTGGTTATATGCCGCGTCGGCCGATGAACCGGTCGCGAACGCCGCTGCCGCCGCTTTGAAGTCGCTCGCGCGGTACAGGGCGACTCCTCGTTTGACCGGATCAACATACGCTTTCGCCGCTTCCTCGTATTTTTGTTGACGCATCAATCGATCGCCCTGTTGGTCGGGCGTCCGCCAGAAAGCTGCGTGGCGTCCCGGCCCCAGCACGATCACCGCAATCACCGCGAACGCCAGAACGGCGATACGCAGCGGCACGTTCGAAGTGTGCTTCATGCCGTGCCTCCCGGTTGGATCACCCAGCCGCGCCGGAACCAGCCCTGATGCATCAGGCTCAAGAACGGTACCAGCCAGTATCCGGCATCCTGCCACCGCTCGGCCGTCCCATCATCGGCGTTGGAAAATCGAGTGTTTGCGGCCAAATGTTCGATGTCGTGTGTATCGGGCGTGAGGGAAACCACGTCGGCATTCACGATACCAGCCGCTTTCCGAACGCTCATCAATTCTCGACCTTCGCCAGCGACAGCCAGAACGCTGATCGGCGCCAAGCCATTGTCGAACACCTTCTTGATTGGGGCGTACTGATCGGACGAGGTCGCGTCACACACCCACAAGATCCAGCCGCGATTCCCTGACTTGGCGAGAAATGCATTCGCCATTCTCAGCGCGTCGGCGGCACAATCTCCTTCGTCGGGCATCACGTTCGGATCGAGTTCAGTGGCAAACGACGTCAGAATCTCGGTATCGGTTGTCAAGGGGACGACACGATGCGCCGTTCCGCTATAAGCGATCAGCGCGGTTGCAGCTCCCGGCCGTTTGTCGAGTAGATCACGAATCTTCTGAATCGCTCGGCCCAACCGTGATGGTTGGATGTCGACGTTCGTCATGGAACGAGTCACCTTCAGTACGACAATCAGGTTGGCCGTGTCTTCTGCGAAAGGAGCAGGTTCGCGGTGCCAAGTGGGGCCAGCCAAGGCGATCACGGCCAGTCCACCCAAGATCGGAGCCCACAGGAGGGGCAAATGCCCCGCACGGCGATTTTGGCTGATCAGCAAGTGTGACAGCAGATGGGGCGCGATCACGCGGCTCCAAAGTTGGCTGGGATCGGTGGCTTTCCAATGCTGCCAAACCAACATCGCGACGGGTAACAAAGCCACCAGCCACCACGGACGCAAAAAGTGGAAGTCGCTCACGCCGCGGCCCTCGCCGGTTCCGTTTGCGAGTGGTTGATCACAGACGGCAACTTGAGCAATGGGACAAGGCCCATCAGCCAAGCCAGTGCCAACGGCACGTAGTACAACTCACGACGGGGACGATGAGTGATCTTCGGCGCGGGCTGAGTTGGCAGTTGGTCCAGTCGGCGATAGATCTCGGCCAGTTGATCGCGGTTGTCGGCGTGCGAATAGGTTCCACCGGTTGTCTCTGCCACGTGTCGCAGAGTCTCTTCATCCAACTTTTCTTCACCGACCGCCTTGGGATCACCGACCGCGACAGGATAGATCGTGATCTTGCGATCCTTGGCCAGTTCAGCCGCCTTCTGAGGTGGCACCAGGCTTGCCGTGTCGTTGCCATCCGTCAGCGCGATGAGAACTCGTTCAGGTGTTTTCGTCCGATCAAAGATCGTGACCGCCAGCCCGATCGCGTCGCCGAATGCTGTTTTCGGACCAGCCATTCCCACTTGAATCTCAGCCAATAACTCGCGGCATAGATCGAGGTCCTGAGTGAACGGGGCCTGCGCGAACGGAGCGTTTCCGAACACGATCAGGCCGACACGATCTCCCTGACGGCGCGTCAAGAAATCATCCAGCACCTGTTTCACAGCGGTCAGTCGATCGACCGGCTTTCCGGCCGGATCTGTGAAGTCTTTCGTTTCCATCGAACTCGACAGATCCACTGCGATCAGCAGGTCTCGCACCGGGATCGTCCGCGTGATCGGCGGTTCCAACCATTGAGGTCGTGCCAGGGCGACGACAAGACAAATCCAACTGACCGTCAGTGCTCCTGCAGCGAACAGACCACGACGCAGAATGACGGCTCCGGCCGTCGGTGTTTGACCAGTCACGCGCGCGAGTCGATCGAGGAACGGAACGCGCAGGCCTCGAGTTGGCTGCCGATAGGCAGGCACGAACCACCAGACTGCCAGAGGGGCTGGCAGGATCAGCAAGATCCAGGGGATTGCCAGAGTCAGCATGTCGATGGTGCCTGATGGTGAATGATCCAGTGACGCATCAGGTCGATCAGTGGTGCCGCGACAGGCTGCGGAGTCGGTGTGTAGACATCCAGCAGTTGCCGGCCCGGCCCTTGCGTGAAATCACTCGTACCGATCGTCGTATCGAGAAACGTCAACCACTCGGCGCCCGACAGCGATGCGATCTGAGCTCTCGAGCACGACATCATGGCGACTCGTTTGATCAATTCCGCAATCAATCTGATTGTGTCACCCGAGACCCCAGCCTGCGCTTCGAGTCGTTCAAGCTCATCCAGCGCGGCGCGGCGGTAGGCATTATGTTGCCAGCGAGCGACCGCCCAGATCGATGATGCTCCCACGATCACAGCACTCAGTCCGATCATCCAGTACCAGCCCGTCGTGGCGGGCCATATCGAAACGGAAGGAGGAACCACAATGTCATGCAGCGCTTCGAGGCTGCCGGTATCGACGGCGAACATCGGCATCATGCGTGCCTCCTCGCGTGTACACTCAAGTGATGGAGGAACTGATCGATCGTCGGTTCGGCCGTGGAGAGTGGAAGCACAGGGACATCGCGCGTCATCAGAAAATGATGGGCTTTCTGGCGGATCGCTACGAAGTCGGATTGATAGTCACGCCGCAACGATGCGGAATGTGAATCGAAATCCAGTTCGCGCTGGCCATCCGAAACCACCATGCGTCCGACGCTGGGAAGTTCGGCCTCCAGAGGATCGAAGACGAATACCACCAGGACATCGTTGTGCTGCGCGGTCTGCGTCGCAATCTGTTGCGTTTCCGCATCGCCGCCGTCTCCATCGGTAATGATCACAATCAGACAATCATGTGGTGCCAGCCGCGCCGCGCGACGCAAGGCATTGTTCAGCATTTGCGGATTGGGACGATCAGTCGAATCGACTCGTAACCGATGGTTCAGTTCGACGACGCGCTGCAAGATCGACATGACGGTCGCGCGCGAGCGGTGTGGTCGAATCTCGTAAGTCTGCGAATCGTTGAAGGCGACTGCTCCCACACGATCTTTGACAGCGATTGTCCGCCACGCAGCTAATGCGGCGGCTTCCGCCGCCGTGACCGACTTCAGGTTCCGCTGGCTGCCGAAAAACATACTTAGCCGCTGATCAACGACCAGGAATACCGGTCGCTCGCGTTCTTCGGTGTAGACGCGCACATGCGGCTTGCGCGTGCGGGCCGTCACTTTCCAATCGATCTGGCGGATGTCGTCGCCCGGCAGATATCGTCGCAACTCTTCAAAGTTCAACCCGCGACCTCGCAGTTTCGAGGCATGAGCGCCGGCGAGAAGACTATGAACTGGTTGGCGAGGCAAAAAGCTGAAGCCCGTTGCCAGACCATTCATTCGGATCAGGTCAGGCAGTGTGGCATAAACACCGGATGTCGAGTTTGTTGTCATGTCAACCTCACGCGACAGCAACCTGTTTGATGATTTCAGCGATCGCCTGTTCGGGCGTGATTCCTTCGGCCGTCGCTTCATACGTCAGGATCAGTCGGTGACGCAGGCAGTCGACGGCAATCGAACGGACATCATCAGGAGTCACATGATCGCGACCACTCAGCCACGCATTCGCGCGCGCGGCTCGGTCGAGGGCCAGGGTCCCTCGCGGACTGGCCCCCATTTGAATCCAGTCCTTCAGATTCGGTCCGAATTGACTCGGCCGCCGGGTAGCCGCGATTAAAGTAACGAAGTATTTCTCGATCGCTTCTGACACGAATACCTTGAACACCTCACCGCGCGCGTCGAGGATCACTTGCAGCGGCAATTTGTCCGTCGAGGCGGTCGCAGTCCCGGCGTCTTCGCCGCGCACCAGACGCAGGATCTTGGTTTCGTTGTCATCGGTCGGATAGTCGACGAGAACCTTCATCAGGAACCGGTCCATCTGCGCTTCGGGCAAAGGATAGGTCCCTTCCTGTTCGATCGGATTCTGAGTCGCCATCACCAGGTAAACGTCGGGCAACGGATGCGTTTTACCCACAATCGTGACCTGACGTTCTTCCATCGCTTCCAACAGCGATGCCTGAGCTTTGGCGGGAGCGCGGTTGATTTCGTCGGCCAGAATAATGTTGCCGAAGACCGGACCCGGCTGAAATTTAAAACTGCCCTGACCGCCCTGGTCGTAATAGATCTCGGTCCCCGTCACGTCGGAAGGAAGCAGATCGGGGGTGAACTGAATGCGGCTGAAATCGGCCGCCAGGTGTTTGGCCAGCGTCTTGATGGTGCGTGTCTTGGCGAGACCGGGCAGACCCTCCATGAGCAGATGCCCATTGGCCAGCAGTGCGATCAATAGTCGATCGATTACCTGTTCCTGTCCGATGATGGAGGCGGCGATCAACGAACGAAGTTGCAGGATCTGCTCGCGTACCGACATCGACGATTCCTATAATTCTTTACTCTGACTCAGAGCGTCCCGAAGTCCTGTGTCGCGAAAAGCACTGGTTGTCCGCAGACGGTCAACCAGTGGCACACCGTCCACAATGGACTCCAATGGCATCGATGCACCTAATTTGTGTGATTAGTACGCTGCATCTTTTCCAGTGCCTGATCAATCGTGAAGCTGGCCGATTTTTGTCGCGGCGGGAACTCTTTAAAGGTTTCCAGGAAGACTTCCACTTTGGCGACTGCGGGCAGCAACAGGAAGGCGCGATCGATCATCCACTTGTTGTAGTAGACCGTGGCATTGTCGATCGCTTCTTCAAACGGATCGCCGCGCAGGTCCATGATTTGAGGAACTCGTAATTCCACCATCGGTTCGATCCAGACATCCACTCCCTTGGCGCGTTGAATGGCGAACGTGAACTTGAACCGATCGTGCCGCATCGCGACAAGACCTCCGTCGTCGTTGAAGTAGAAGAACTCCTTCCGTGGCGACTCTTTCACTTCACCTTTCAGGTACGGCACCTGGTTGTAACCATCAAGGTGGACTTTGAATTTCTTGTCACCGGCCTGGTATCCCTTGAGCAGTTGTTCTTTCACATCAGGAACGCCGGCGGCTGCGGCAAATGTTGGCAGCCAGTCTTCGGCGGAGAACACTTCGTTAATGGTCGTCCCCGGTTTGATGACGCCAGGCCAGCGAATCGCGCATGGTACGCGGAAGGCACCTTCCCAGTTCGTGTCCTTTTCTCCGCGGAACGGCGAAATACCACCATCGGGCCATTCACACTTCATCGCGCCGTTGTCGGTCGAATAAACGACGATTGTGTCATCGGTGATTTTCAGATCGTCAAGCAACTTCAGCAATTCGCCCACCTGGCCATCGTGCTCGACCATGCCGTCGCCCTGAATCCCCAGCCCTGTTTTGCCTTTCGAAGCCGGCTTCAGATGCGTGTTGATGTGCATGCGGGTCGAGTTGAACCACACGAAGAATGGCTTGCTGGCCTTGTTCTGGCGCTGAATGAAATCTTTCGTGGCGGCGAGGAATTCTTCATCGACCGTTTCCATCCGCTTGATGTTCAATGGGCCGGTGTCTTCGATCTTGCCGTCAGCACTCGACTTGATCACACCGCGCGGTCCGAACCGCTTTTTGAATTCGGGGTTCTTGGGATAGTCTTCGTGTTCCGGTTCTTCTTCGGCGTTCAGGTGGTACAGGTTGCCGTAGAATTCATCGAAACCGTGATTGGTCGGCAGGAATTCGTCGCGATCACCCAGGTGATTCTTGCCGAACTGTCCGGTCGCATAACCGAGCGGCCTCAGAATCTCGGCAATGGTCGGGTCTTCTTTCTGCAGGCCGATCTTGGCGCCGGGCATGCCGACTTTAGTTAGTCCTGTGCGGAACGGACTTTGACCGGTAATGAACGCGGCGCGTCCTGCCGTACAACTTTGTTGACCGTAGTAATCAGTGAACAGAGCGCCTTCGTTGGCAATGCGGTCGATGTTCGGCGTCTTGAACCCCATCATGCCACGATTCCAGACGCTCAGGTTCCACAGACCAATGTCATCACCGAAGATCACCAGGATGTTTGGCTTCTTGCCGCTGGCGGTTGGAGTCTTGGCGGGTTGAGCCTGTGCGAGTTGGATTGCTTCTTTGAAGTCGATATCAGCGAGTGCCAGCAGTTGATCTTTGCCGGACGGTTCCATGCAGCATGCTAGGCCATTGACGGCCGCTTTGGTTTCGACTTTCACGTCGGTTGCTACTGCCGGCTTCGCAACAAGCGATTGAGGATTGACCGCGTTGGCAGCGGGGACCGTCGCACCGGCAGGCCGCACAGTGACGTCAGCTCGCGCGATCACGTATCCGAATAATCCTCCTGCCACCAGGACGGACAGAATCTGCAAACGGCCAACAGACTGCATGTGATGTTCCTTAGTTATTGTGCCGCTGGTTGTCCGTCTTCGGACAACCAGTGCTCTTGATTCCAGTCACACAGAAGACACTGTTTGATCGCAGACGACCGAACCAGTGGCACGGATGTATGAACATTCCGAAAACGCTCAGACTACTTCGTGAACGTCAACTTATTGGCGTCACCGATGGGCGTAAACGTCAGCGTGTGATCGTCCCTCAGCACGATGTCGGCCAACATTGTTCCGCCGGTATCCGGCTGCATCACCAGACTGTTACCTCGCACGGCATAGACGCCTTTCACACTCTGCGGCTTACCATTCTGAGTGAACTCCCAAGTGAATTGATCATCCAATGCCAGGTTCAAATTGAACTGGCCATTGGCATCTTTGGCCGTCCATGTGCCTTGCAGTTTTTCCATCGGATACGCCGGTTTGTCGAGATTCGGAGGCAGGGTTGTCGGCGTCGCGTCTGTACCATCGGCAGGTGCGTCATACATCTGGACGAGATGCGCCGACAGTTTGTCGTTAGGTTGCAACTGGACGACGCTCTTCCACATTTGCACTGCGTAATTCTGCTGATCGCAGGTCAGATAGTGGTAGCCGAGTAGAAAACGCACGTCGGCCGCTTTGGAATCGGCCTTGGCTGCGGTTTCCAGTTTTCGTAGCTGGGCCGTGTAGGTTGCAGGGCTGGAGTAAAGACTGATCATCGTCGTCCAGTCCCAGCCCGGTCCTGCCGCCAGCACGGCATGAATCGTGGCCGCTGCATCACGGTACTGACCCAACGCGAACAGACACAGGCTGCGGAATTCATTCATCGCCGCGTCTTGAGGCGCGAGCTTCAGCGCCTGGTTCGTCAGCTTGAGTGCCTCGTCAAACTTCTCGTCGTAGAACGCCTGGCGAGCCGCGTCGAATGCCTGTGTAATTGGATCGGGAGCAGCTGGCGTGGCGGAATCGGCTGACTGATTCGCCATCGCTTCCGCCTGATCTTCGTATTGCGGATCACCGACGATGGGCTGTGTGTAGGAGACCGGAGCCATATCGCTGACACCCGAATTG
>Ga0105238_10001076_pt1 | contig 27590 bp, 17 predicted proteins | sample KBSC34metaG_FD_81526 | JGI IMG/M metagenome (GOLD analysis project Ga0105238, IMG submission 81526) | Corn rhizosphere microbial communities from Kellogg Biological Station, Michigan, USA - KBS C3-4 metaG | ecosystem: Host-associated > Plants > Roots > Rhizosphere > Soil | place: Michigan, USA...
GCATAGTCCCCCGCCTCGCCCGGCTTGCAGAACCCGAGTCCCTCGAGCGCCATCACGATGCTGTACGTGAAGCAGTCGTAGATCTGCGCGACGTCGACGTCGCGTGGTCCCACGCCGGCGCTGCGCCAGAGATCTTCGGCAATGTACCTGCAGAAGTTCTCGGCGAGATCGGGCCAGCGTATCGCGTCGAACAGGTCCTCGCCCTGGTTCGGCCCGCCGCCGTAAGCGCCGCCCATGATGTAGACCGGTGGCTTGCGCAGGTCCTTCGCACGCTCGGCGGAAGTGATGAGGGCCGCGCACGCGCCGTCGCTCTCGAGGCAGATGTCGTAGAGCCCGAAGGGATCCACGATGGGGCGCGCCGCGAGGTAATCGTCGAGCGTCAGCGGCTTGCGCACCATCGCGCGCTCGTTGGCGAGCGCGTGCTCGCGCACCGTGATGGCGATGGCGCCGAGCTGCTCCTTCGTCGTGCCGTACTTGATCATGTGCCGCCGGCACCACATCGCCATCGCCTGCGGATACGTGATCCAGCCATAGGGCGCGGTGTATTGCGTCACGCCGTGCGCCGCGAGCTCGCGGCTCCCGCCGAGGCGAAAGCCCGAGCGGCCATTCATTGCGCGGAAGCAGAGGACATTCCGGGCGAGACCCGCCTCGATCACCGCTGTCGCGGTCAGCGTGATGAGATTGGCGGCGTTGCCGCCCGACGAGAACTCGACCACGTATCGCGGGTTGCGCAGCCCGAGCGCGGTGGCAACCGACATCGACGGCACCGAGTCGCCGAAGTGGTAGCTGATGATCCCGTCGACCTCGTGCGGGTCGACGCCGGCGTCGTCGCATGCCTTGCGGCAGGCCTCGGTCGCAAGCTCGAGAACGGTCACGCCCGAGCGCTTGGAAAACCGGGTGTACCCGATGCCCGCGATGGCGTACTTGTCGCGCAGGTTCCACATGGTCCGCGTCACTCTCCGGTGAAGCGCGGCGGGCGCTTCTCGCCGAAAGCCGCGAGACCCTCCGTGGCATCGTGCGACGTGGTGGCGTAGCGCCAGACGTAGTCGAGCTCGGTGCGCAGGCCGTCGTCGAGCGCGCTTCGCGACGCCACCCGCAGCAGGTGTTTCATGCCCTTGCGGCCGAGCGGACTTGCGCGGCTCACGCGCCCCACGACGTCGTCGAGCACGCCCGCGAGCGCGGCGTTGGTCGCGACCTTCGACGCAAGCCCGATCCGTTCGGCTTCCGCCGCGTCGACGATGTCCCCGGTGAGCATGAGGTAACGCGCGCGCAAGGGACCGACGGCGCGTGGCAGGCGCTGCGACCCGCCCGCGCCCGGCAGTTGGCCGAACGCGACGTGCGCGTCGCCGATGCGGGCCGATTCGGCGGCGAGAACGATGTCGCAGGCGAGCAGCAGCTCGAGGCCGCCCGCAACGCAATAGCCGTCGACGACGGCGACATAGACCTTCGACGACGCTTCGATCGCATCCAGCATCGCATGGAAGTCGACCAGGAATTGCCGAAACCCCGGCGGATCGCGGTACAGGTCGACGTAGCCCTTGAGGTCGCCGCCAGCCGAGAAGTTGCCGCCCGCGCCGCGCACGACGACGACGTCGATGCGCGGGTCGCGCTCGAAATCGCCCACGGCCTCGCCCAGCCGCCGAACGGTGCGCCAGTCGAGCGGATTGCGCTGTCGGGGTCGATTCAGCGTGACGGTCGCGACGCCGCCTGCGACGCTCGTCACGATGACGTCGTCGGCCGTTGCACCGATCGCGCCAGGCAAATCGCTCACGTCCCGCTGTCCACCGCGCTGTCGATGTCGAGGCCGGTGCGCGACCAGCCACGCCTGAAGTCCGCCATGTGCCGTGCCATCCACGTGCGCACCGCTTCGACGTCCCGCCGGCGGATCAGCGCGAGGATGCGCCGGTGCGCGTCGAGGATGCGCTTCTGCGTATTGAGGCGCGAGAGGATCTTCCTGCCGGCCGGATAGAAGAGCAGGCTGATCGGCTCGCGTGCGAGCGACAGCGCGCGGTTGTCCGCGCCCTCGGCGAGCAGGTCGTGGAACTCGATGTCGAGCGACACGACGCTGTCGATGTCGGCGAGGCGCTTGTGCATCTCCTTGACGTTGGCATCGAGCGCGGCGATGCCTTCGTCGCTGATGCGCTCCACTGCCAGCACGGCGGTTATCGTCTCGAGGCCCTCGGAGGCTTCCCACAGCTCGCGGAACGTCACCTGGTGCATGACGAGCGCGCGCGACGCACGCGACGCGAGCTCCATGTAATGCGGGATCGCGACCTTCAGACGCTTGCCGTCGCGCCGGACGAGGCCGCCGTGCTCGAGCGCCCGCAGGCCCTCACGCACCGTCGAGCGATTGACGCCGAGCTGCGCTGCGAGATCGGCTTCGGTCGGCAGCCAGTCGCCCGGCGACAAGCGGCCCGAGGTGATCATCTGCTCGACCGCGTCGGCGACCTGGCGATAGGCAGGCGCGATGTCGAGCTTCTGGAAGACGGCGGGCGCGGGCACGGGGGAGGCTTCCCTCTTCGGGCGGCGATGGCTCGTTGTACCACGATCCGGGTCGGCGGTACAATCAGATTGTCGGACAATGCCATTTGTCGAACCGCCCGGACTTCGCCGACCACTCGCATGGCGCAAGGCTTGTTCTCGCTCGAGGGACGCACGGCGCTCGTGACCGGCGCATCGAGCGGCTTGGGCGTGCAGATCGCCGCGGCGCTGGCCGCCGCCGGCGCGGCGGTTGCGCTCGCCGCACGCCGCAAGGACCTCATCGACGACCGCGCCGCGCGGCTTTGCGCCACGGGCGCCACTGCGGTGGCCGTGCCCCTCGACGTGCGCGATGTCGATGCGATCGACCCCGCGCTCGACGCAGTCGAGCGCGCGCTCGGCCGGCCGGTCGACATTGTCGTGAATTGCGCCGGGGTCATCGTGCTGCGGCCGTTCCTCGAGCAGACGGTTGAGGACTACGAGGCGGTGCTCGATACCAACCTGCGCGGTGCGTTCTTCGTGTCGCAGCGCGCGGCGCGACGCATGGCGCGGCACCGCCGGGGCGCGATCATCAACGTCGCCTCGACGGCCGGCTTGAGGCCCGGTGCGCACCTGTCGAGCTACTCCGCATCCAAGGCGGCGCTCATCCATTTGACCAAGGTCATGGCGATCGAGCTCGCGCGGCACGGCGTCCGCGTGAACGCGCTCGCGCCCGGCAATTTCGAGACGGACATGCATCAGGCCTTCGTCGAGCTGGGGCTCAGCGACGCGCTCGTGAAGCGCATCCCTCAGCGCCGCTTCGGCGCGCCGGGCGACCTCGACGGTGCGCTGCTGCTGCTCGCGTCCGACGCCGGCCGTTACATCACTGGCGAGACGATCGCAGTCGACGGCGGCCATCTCGCGAGCTCGCTCTAGCGTACGGGTCATGGCGAGCCTGCGCGACGAGCTCGATTTCCTGCTGTATCGCTGGCTCGACGTCGAGGCGCTCACGTCGCGCCGCCGCTACGCCGAGCACTCGCGCGGCACGTTCGACGCGCTGCTCGACAGCAGCGAGCGCATCGCACGCGAGCGCTTCGCACCGGCCAATCGCGCGGCGGATGTCGAGGAGCCAAGGTTCGACGGCGGCGGCGTGCGGCTGCCGCAGACCACGGCCGATGCATTGCGCGCGTACGCGGAGTCGGGGCTTCTCGCGGCGGGGCACGACTACGACGCGGGCGGCATGCAGCTTCCGTACGTCATCGACATGGCGGCGAACGCGTTTTTCGCCATGGCAAGCGTGTCGCTGCACGCGTTCGGCATGCTGACGTACGCCAATGCCAACCTCATTCTCGCGCACGGCACGAAGCGGCAGCGCGAGGCATTCGCGCGCCCCGCCATCGAAGGCCGCCTTTTCGGCACGATGGCGCTGAGCGAGCCGCAGGCAGGCTCCAGTCTCGGCGACATCACGACGATCGCCCTCCCCGACGGCAAGGACTACGAGCTCGATCCGCTCGGGCCGCGCTATCGCCTGCGGGGCCACAAGATGTGGATCTCGGGCGCCGAGCACGACCTTGGTGAGAACATCGTGCACCTGGTCCTCGCGAAAACCCCGGGCAGCGATGGGCGGCCGCAAGCCGGCGTGAAGGGGATCTCGCTCTTCATCGTTCCCCGCCTCCTGCTGGATGGCGCGGGCCACGCCACACGCGAGCGAAACGACGTTGCGCTCGCCGGCCTCAATCACAAGCTCGGCTACCGCGGTATCCCGAACACGCTGCTGAACCTCGGCGAGCGCGACGGGGCGGCCGGCTATCGGGTCGGCGCGCCGGGCGAAGGCCTGGCGCTCATGTTCCACATGATGAACGAGGCGCGCATCGACATCGGACTCGGTGCGGCGATGACGGGCTACGCGGGCTATGTCGCGTCGCTCGAGTACGCGCGCACGCGTCTCCAGGGGCGGATGCGCGGCAGCGACCCGTCTTCGCCGCAGGTGCGCATCATCGAGCACGCGGATGTCAAGCGCATGCTCCTCGCGCAGAAAGCGTACTGCGAAGGTGCGCTCGCGCTGTGCCTTTATTGCGCGCGCCTCGTGGACGACCGACGTGCCGGCGACGAGCGTTGCGCCGCGGACGCCGCCCTCTTGCTCGACCTGCTGACGCCGATCGCCAAGAGCTGGCCGAGCGAGTGGTGCCTCGAGGCGAACAGCCTGGCGATCCAGGTTCTGGGCGGGTACGGCTATACGCGCGATTTTCCGGTGGAGCAGTACTGGCGCGACAACCGGCTCAACATGATCCATGAAGGCACGCACGGCATCCAGGCGCTGGACCTGCTCGGGCGCAAGGTGCGGGCTGCGGACGGACGTGCGATGGCCGCATGGCGCGCGCGCGTCGAGGCAACGTGCGAACGCGCACGTCGCGACGTGTCGCTCGCGCCGTGGGCGCACGCGCTCTTCGCGGCCGCGCAGGACGTCGACGCCGCGGCGCGCAGCGCATGGTCCGACGAGGATAGCCGCCTCGCCCTCGCCAACGCGACGCCGTTCATGCAGGCGTTCGGTCACACCGTGATCGCCTGGATGTGGCTGGACGTTGCGGCCGCGGCATCGTCGCAGGCTCGGAGCGACCTGTTCCGCGGGAAGCGCATGGCCACGCGCTATTTCTTCGACTACGAGCTACCGAAAACCGCTGCGTGGCTGCGCGTCGTGGCCGAGCGCAATGCGACCTGCGCCGACATGCAGGACGCCTGGTTCTGAAGCTGCAACCCAGTGGAGTCGTGCAGCGAGCGCTGCTAGAGTTCAACACGAGGAGGAACCGACATGACGCGTTTGCTTCGCAGTTTCGCGGCGCTCGCTCTGGCAATGGCCGCACCGTTCGCGCTGGCGCAATCGCTGCCCGACGGGTGGCCGTCACGGCCGATCAAGTTCATCGTGCCCTTCGCGCCGGGGGGCGGCGCGGACATCGTTGCGCGGCTGATCGGCGCACGACTCGCCGACGCGCTCGGCAAGCCGGTGGTCATCGACAACCGCGCAGGCGCATCGGGCAACATCGGCGCCGCTGCCGCGGCGCACGCCCCGCCGGACGGCTACACCATCGCCTTCGCCTACTCGGGAACGCACGCGATCAATCCCACCCTCTATCCCGACGCCGGGTTCAAGAACAGCGATTTCGCGCCGATCGTGCTCATGATGACCGTGCCGCAGGTGTTGACGGAGGGCGCGTCGGTGCCGGCGAACAGCGTGAAGGAGCTGATTGCGCTCGCGAAGGCGCAGCCGGGCAAGCTGAACTTCGCGTCGAGCGCCGTCTTCAATCAACTCGCAGCCGTGCTGTTCAACGAGATGGCGGGCATCGACGTCGTGCACATTCCGTACACGGGCGCGGCGGCTTCGACCACGGCAATGCTCGCGGGCGACGTCGCTTATCAGTTCTGCGATCCGCCGGCGGTGCTGTCGTTCATCAAGGCGGGCAAGCTGAAGGCGATTGCAGTGACATCGCCGAAGCGCTCGAGCTTGTTCCCCGACCTCCCGACGGTCGCCGAGGCCGGGCTGCCCGGCTACGAAGCGACGTCGTGGAACGGCGTCGTCGCGCCCGCTGCAACGCCCGCGCCGATCGTGGCGCGACTCAATGCCGAGATCAACCGCATCCTCGCCGCGCCCGACGTCCGCGCAAAGCTCGCCGACCTCGGTTACGAGCCGGTCGGCGGCACGCCCGAGGCGTTCGGCGCCTACATGGCGCGCGAGGAAGCGAAGTGGGGGAAGATCGTGAAGGCGGCGAACCTGAAGCCGTAGCGCACCCGGGCTGACCGAGAGCGAGGCATTCGAACCCGCACAGCATAGACGCAGACGGACCCAATGGTGGGCTTCGGCAGCTTCGCGTCCCGAAGCGTTCTTCGCGTTTGTTCGGTACCCCACGCTCGGGCACCCGCGCGCTGGGTTGAAGCGCGCTTCCGAATGTTGGATCAAAGCGCATTCCGCGCCGGCGAAGTGGCACGGTGGGTGCCGAGGGTGTACGCTGAGCCCCGGGGCCCGATAGTCCGCCCCGTCGCGTCGACCGCAACCGAGAGCCCGCAATGCCAGCCAGCACTACGACCGCAACCGAAGTGTTCCATCTCTTCCTGATCAAGCCGTCGCACTACGACGACGATGGCTACGTCATCCAGTGGGCGCGCTCGTCCATCCCGGCCAACACGCTGGCGGCGTTGTACGGCCTTGCCCTCGACTGTGCAGAGCGGCACGTGCTCGGAGACCGCGTCGACATCCGCATCACCGCATGGGACGAGACCAACACGCGCATCCGTCCGGACCGCATCGTCCGCCAGATACGCGAGTGCGGAGGCCGCGGACTGGTCGGCCTGGTCGGCGTGCAGACCAACCAATTCCCTCGCGCCATCGATATCGCGCGCCCGCTGCGCGCAGCGGGTATCCCGGTCTGCATCGGCGGCTTTCATGTCAGCGGTTGCCTTGCGATGCTGCCGGACGTGCCCCCCGATCTGCAGGAAGCGATGGACCTCGGCATTGCGCTGTTCGCCGGCGAAGCGGAGGGGCGGCTCGAGGACGTCCTGCGAGCCGCGTATCGTGGCGACCTGCCGTTGCTCAGCAATTACATGAAGGATCTTCCCGGCCTGGAGAACGCTGCCGTGCCTTACTTGCCGCTCGATGTCGTGCGGCGCACGAGCGGCACACGAACGAGCTTCGATGCCGGCCGCGGGTGTCCGTTCCTGTGCAGCTTCTGCACGATCATCAACGTACAGGGCCGCAAGTCGCGCTCGCGCAGCGCGGACGACGTCGAGCGGCTGGTGCGCGCGAACCTCGCGCAAGGGGTGCACAACTTCTTCATCACCGACGACAATCTCGCGCGCAATCAGAACTGGCAGCCGATTTTCGACCGCCTGATAAAGATGCGCGAGCAGGAAGGCTTGGCCATCTACGTCGTCGCGCAGGTCGACACGATGTCGCACAAGATCCGCGGCTTTGTGGAAAAGGCCGGGCGCGCGGGAGTCAACCGCGTATTCATAGGCCTGGAGAGCATCAACCCCGACGCCCTGAAAGAGGCGCGCAAGGGCCAGAATCAGATCACCGAGTATCGCGCCATGCTGCAAGCCTGGCACCGCGCCGGTGCGCTCACCTACGCCGGCTACATCCTCGGATTCCCGGGCGACACGCCCGCATCGATCGAGCGGGACATCGCCATAATCCAGCGCGAGCTGCCCATCGATCTTCTCGAGTTCTTCATCCTGACGCCCCTGCCGGGCTCGGCCGATCACAAGAAGCTCCACCTCGGGGGCGTCGAGATGGAGCGCGACATGAACCGATACGACCTCGCGCATGTCAACACGCGTCATCCCAGGATGTCCGATGACGAGCTGCTCGGCATCTATCGCAAGGCGTGGGATCTTTACTATTCAGCCGAGCACGTCGAGCAAGTGATCCGCAGGGCCAAGACGTGGGGTTACGATCCGCGCAACATGATGATCAAGCTGCTGACCTTCCACGCCGTGCCGCGCATCGAGAAAGTGCATCCGCTGGAAGGCGGCGTTTTCCGGCGCAAGTACCGCCGCGACCGCCGTCCCGGGTTTGCGGTAGAGAGCCGGGCAGCCTTCTATCCTCGCTATGCTCGCGACGTGCTGATCAAGCATGCGCGGTTCGCCCGCATGTATTGGCAGCACTGGCGAATTCTGCGTCGGGTCCAGCGCGATCAGCGTCCGTACTCGGATCTCGCGACCACGCCCGTGCAGGACCATGAATTCGCGGAAATGGAGATCTACACGGCGACGCCGGCGGCCCGGTTCGCGGTCGAGAAGCTGCGCCGCCGCAAGGCGGTGCATGGTGCGACGACAGGCTGACGCGCTCGCGACGCGGCCATTGCCACGGCGGGCCGCTTTCGCCATGACGCTTTACCCGTCGCCTACGCGTCTCGCGAGCGGAGCAAGCCCGAGGCTGCTTGTGCAGAGCGGGGTGCGCCCCAAACTTCCAACACCAGCCGGTGCGTCGCGTCCACGCGGCTCAAAGGTCCACAATGCGAAAACCACGTCGAGCGTCGTACGATCAGGATTACCGAAGAATCGATCTGCGACATAGCGGTGACATCCGCTATTGGGCAGTGATGTTGAATTGCAGCGTCGGCGAGCTGAAGAAGGCCGTGTTGCTCGTTGGACCGGTTGTCTGCGACGTGGATAACTATCTGAGGCGAATGACGATGCTGGGCTTCCGCGCCTAGCGTGCCGCTGCATCGGCTCGTCACGAGGCGCGCACGATGGCCGTGCGCGCCTTGTTCAGCGCGTGACCCGTACGGGTCGATTCCGTGAACGACTTCGGGGCTACGCAGGCGCGAGCAAGGATGCGCAAGCCTTGGCGACCGCCGCTACTTGGCCCGTTTCCTTGGATCCGGGGGTCGTTGCCCAGCCGCCCTTCTCGACGAAATCGGCCTGCGACCACGAGTCGACCTTCTTGAGCGCCGCAAGATGGCCCGGGACATCGGGACCGCGTTCGAATCTCTCGACGCAGACGGGCGCGAGCGCCAGGACGACTGCAGCGTCGGCGCGTTGCGTTGCGTCGGCTTCGGCCCTGCCGCCGGTAACCCATCCGCCCCAGGTGAATCCGACGATTGTCGCGAGAATCGCTCCGCCGACGACACCCCAAAGGGCCGGCTTCGTTTCGACTGGAATCTTCATTGTAAGGCCCTCAAAGGAATCGCAAAGAATGGCGATCGCCGCACCCAGCCCGTATGTTCGGGGCAAGACCTGCAAACCTAGTGCTGACTCGTATACGCCGACGTAACCTGGAGTCGCCTGCATTCTGAAGGCAGGTGGCGGACGTTGTATGTGCGCTGTCGTACATAGCAGCGTCTCCATTGGGAATCGGTGCGGGGCGTGCGTGCAACGTCCACCTGCTCCCGCTTCGATCGTGCGGTGCCATTGACATCCTTGCGCATGCCGATCGGTGGGTTGTGTGCGCCACCGCACCGACCACCGCAACGTGCGCGGATAGCCTGCGACGACGCCTGTCCGCTCCGCGCGGGACGTCGTCTTCCCGACGGCGATCTTCCGATCTGCGGCGCCTGTATCCGCTGCGCGGCAGCATCGACGCGTCGTCTTGGCGCAGCATCCGGGTCGTGTGTCGCGCATCGCCTTGCCTGTCGGGTCACGCGCCATCACGCTGAATCGTGGATTTGCCAGCGGAGGCCGGGAATGACCATGCCAGCGATCGCCAACCGAAACGCAAAGGGCTGTGCAATCGATGGTGAGTAGCGCGTCTGCCTTCCAGTATTTGACCCGCTTCAGATCTCGACTGCGTGCTCGTGTCCTGTCGGGCAGGCCTGTCGCCGAGGAACCGCCGCTCCGATCCGAGCTGTTCACTGCCGACCAGATGGAGCGGTACGGCAAGATTCTCGCGTCGCGGCATCGCATCACCCACCGCCGATCGCGCGACGCTCTGCTTCCGCGGCTGGCCGCCAACGAGAGCACGTTGGTGAATGTCTGCGAGGAGCTCGCTGCCGCGGTAAGAGCGAACGAGCGTGTCAGCCCCGCCGGCGACTGGCTGCTCGACAACTTCCACCTGATCGAGGAACAGATCGCGACGGCGAAGAGGCATCTGCCGCGTGGTTACACCCGCGAGCTGCCCCGTTTGGCGCTCGGCCCGTCGGCAGGTCGGCCGCGGGTGTATGACCTCGCGCTCGAGGCGATTTCCCACGGCGACGGACGGTTCGACGCGGACAGCCTGGTCAGGTTCCTGACCGCCTATCAATCCGTGACGTTTCTGCAGCTGGGAGAGCTCTGGGCCGTCCCGATCATGTTGCGACTCGCGCTGATCGAGAACCTGCGGCGCGCCGGTGTACGAATCGCCGCGGGGAGAGCCGAACGCGGTCTTGCCAACCGTTGGGCGGACCGGATGATGGAAACCGCGGAGCGAGATCCGAAGAGCGTCATCCTCGTCATCGCCGACATGGCGCGATCCGATCCCCCGACCGGAAGCGCGTTCGTGGCGGAGCTTGCGCGACGGCTGCAAGGGCAGACCGCGGCGCTTGCGCTCGCGCTGACATGGATCGAGCAGCGCCTCGCCGAACTGCATCTCACTATCGAGCAGCTGGTTCGACTCGAGAACCAGCAACAGGCCGCCGAGCAGATTTCGATCAGCAACAGCATCGGCAGCCTGCGGCTGCTGAGCGCCATCGATTGGCACGAGTTCGTAGAAGACGTGAGCGTCGTCGAGCGCGTGCTGCGCCAGGATCCCGGCGCGGTCTATGGAAGGATGGAATTCGCGACGCGCGACAACTATCGGCATGCCATCGAGCGCATTGCCAGGGCGGGTCGCCTCGAAGAGGTAGACGTAGCCCGCGAGGCGATCGAGCTGGCACGGATGAGCGCCGAAGGCGAGAGGCGCGACGGTCGATCGGCACACGTCGGTTATTACCTGGTCGACCATGGTTTGCTCGAGCTGGAGCGCATTGCCGCGGTCGACGTCTCGATGGTCGAAGCATGCCGCCGGATTGCACGACGCTTCCCGCTGCCTGTCTATCTCGGCACGATTGCGATGATTGCAGGCCTGATCACCGCGGGCCTCGCAGCGAACGCCTACGCCGCCGGACTGAGCCGGCCGATCCTGGCCCTGGTCGTCGTGCTCGCAGTGCTCGCCGCAAGCCAGCCCGCCGTCACGATCGTGAATTGGCTCGTCGCGTTGCTGGTGCCGCCCCGCGCCTTACCGCGAATGGATTTCTCGTCTGCCATTCCCGCGGGGGCGCGCACGCTCGTGGTCGTTCCGAGCATGCTCAGCAGCGTCGAGAACATCGACGACCTGATCGAAGCGCTCGAAGTGCGCTTCCTGGCGAATCGCGATGAGCATCTGCACTTCGCGTTGCTGACCGATTTTCCGGATGCAGCCGAGCAATCGCTGGCCCCCGACGATGGCCTCCTCGCCCTCGTCCAGGCACGGATCCAAGCGCTGAATCGAAAGTACCGTCGCACCGAGCCCGGGTTGGCCGCCGACCAGGGCACCGTCGCCGAACAAGGCGCCTCGGGTACCGTGTTCTACCTGTTCCATCGTCCGCGACGCTGGAATGCGCAAGCGCGCACCTGGATGGGTCACGAGCGCAAACGTGGGAAGCTCGACGACCTGAACGCGTTCCTGCGCGGCGGTGGTCCCGACGACTTCTCGCTGATCGTCGGCGAAACCGCAATTCTGTCAGAGATCAAGTACGTCATCACGCTGGATACCGATACGCAATTGCCACGCGACGCCGCGCGGCAATTCATTGGCGCCATGGCGCATCCGTTGAACACCCCCCGCTTCGATGAACCGGACAACAGCGCGAGTCGCGGGATCGTCACTTCGGGTCACGGCATCCTCCAGCCGCGTGTGTCGGTCAGCCTGCCAGGCACGAACAGGTCACGCTACGCGCGCCTGTACGGAGGTCAACCCGGGCTCGATCAGTACACCCGCACGGTTTCGGATGTCTACCAGGACTTGTTCGACGAGGGCTCGTTCATTGGCAAGGGCATCTACGACGTCGATGCGGTCGAGCGTGCGCTGAAAGGACGCTTGCCTGCGGATCGCATCCTCAGCCACGACCTGCTCGAAGGTTGCTACGTCCGGGCCGGGCTTCTGAGCGACGTCGAATTGTTCGAAGAATATCCGCCGCGCTACAGCGCCGACGTGGCCCGCCGGCGCCGGTGGATTCGCGGCGACTGGCAGCTCGTGGGATGGCTGCGTCGGCGCGTGAAGGCGCACGACGGGTCCAGCGAGCGCAATCCGCTGTCGATGCTGTCGCAGTGGAAGTTGCTCGACAACCTGCGGCGCAGCCTCGTCCCCGCCGCGCTCACAGCGTTGCTGCTCCTGGGATGGACCGTGCTGACGCCGGCGGGGTTCTGGACGGCGATCGTCAGCGCATTTGTCGTTCTGCCATTCGTCATCGCGACGCTCAGCGACGTGCTTCGCAAGGCGGCAGACGTGTCATTCGCGCAGCATATGGCCGCCGCGCAGGGCGATGGGCTGCGGCATGGCGCTCACGCACTCCTGACGCTCGCGTTCCTCCCCTATGAAGCCTATTTCTGTGTGGATGCCATCGTCCGCACGCTCGCGCGCTTGGTGATTACGCGGCGGCGGCTGCTGGAATGGAATCCATCGAGCGACGTGGACCGGGCGTTGGAGCATCGCGACCGCACCGACCTCCTTGCATCCTATCGGTCCATGGCGATTGCGCCGGCCATCGCCGCCGCTGCGTGGCTGGGCATTTCGCTGACGAATCCCGCGGCGTTGATGTTCGCCGCGCCGATCCTGCTGCTCTGGGGTGCCTCGCCCGCCATCGCCTGGTGGATCAGTCGTCCGCTCCCGCGATGGAGCAACGAACTCACGCTCGAGCAGATCCATTTCCTTCGGAAGCTGGCACGAAAGACATGGGCGTATTTCGAGAGGTATGTCGGCCCGGAGGACCATTGGCTACCGCCAGACAACGTGCAGGAGCATCCGGACACGAAGATTGCGCACCGGACATCGCCGACCAATATGGGGCTGGCTCTCCTGGCCGATCTCGCGGCTTATGACTTCGGTTATCTGTCGGCCGGACGGCTCGTCACGCGAACCACGCAGGCGCTGGAGACGATGGGATCGCTGGAGCGTTATCGCGGGCATTTCTACAACTGGTACGACACCCAAACGCGCCTGCCGCTGGCGCCTTTGTATGTCTCGACCGTGGATAGCGGCAACCTGGCCGGCCACCTGCTGACGTTGCGGCCGGGACTTGTCGCGCTTTGCGACGCCCCGGTGATCAACGCTCGATGGCTCGATGGCGTGGCCGACACGTTCGCGATCCTTGTTGATGCCGCCTCCGCGGAGGGAGCCTCCTCGCTCGATCAATTCCACGCTGCGCTGCGGGTCGCGCGCAGCGCACCGACCGCGACGCTGGCCGATGCGTGGAAACAGGTCAAGGTGCTGGCCGAGCGCGCGGCCGACACCGTTACGTACTTCACCGGCGACGCAACGACGGTTCCCGCCAGTGAAACGGCCCGCTGGGCGCACGCGCTCGCAACGCAATGCGCGGATGTGCGTGACGAGCTGGCGCATCTTGCGCCATGGCTCGAGCTTCCGTCGATACCGAGCGATCCGTGCGTCCCCGGCGGAAACGGCATTCCGACGCTGCGCGACCTCGCAACGGTTAACGCAACCTTATCGGTGGTCGAACGCAACCGTGACGAAGCGGCTGCAGCGAACGAAGCCTTGGACGGGAGCGTGCAGGCCCTGATCGCATTGGGCGTCGGGCGCGCAGCGGAACGTATGTGCGTCATCGACCAACTCGCGCAGCAGACCACGGCGCTGGCCGCGATGGATTACGACTTCCTGTTCGACACATTCCGCCGGCAACTCGTGATCGGGTACAACGTCTCCGAACGCCGGTGCGATGCAAGCCACTACGATTTGCTGGCGTCAGAGGCGCGCTTGTGCAATTTCGTCGCGATCGCGCAGGGCGCGCTGCCGCAGGAGAGCTGGTTCGCTCTCGGGCGTCTGCTCACCTCGGCGGGCGGCGAGCCGGTCCTGGCTTCCTGGAGCGGCTCGATGTTCGAATACCTCATGCCGCTGCTGGTGATGCCCACGTACCGGAATTCCCTGCTCGACCAGACCTATCTCGCCGCCGTGCAGCGCCAGATTGATTACGGAAGGCAGCGGGGCGTGCCCTGGGGGATTTCGGAGAGCGCCTACAACACCGTCGATGTGCATCTCAACTATCAGTATCGTGCCTTCGGCGTCCCCGGCCTGGGACTGAAGCGCGGACTCGCTGACGACCTGGTCGTCGCGCCTTACGCATCGGCCCTCGCGCTCATGGTTGCTCCCGCGGCGGCATGCCTGAACCTGCAGCGACTGGCGACCAGCGGGTTGGCCGGGCACCTGGGATTGTTCGAGGCGATCGACTACACGCCGACGCGACAGAGGCGCGGCGAGTCGAACGCTGTGATCCGTTCGTACATGGCGCATCACCAGGCGATGAGCCTGCTCTCGTGCGCCTACGTGCTCCTCGGACAACCAATGCAAAAACGGTTCGAGTCCGACCCGCTGCTTGCGGCGACGCTGCTGCTGCTGCAGGAGCGTGTCCCCAGAGCATCGCCGCTTCACACGCATGGCGCCGCCATCTCAGAGCGCAGCGCCTCCCAGACCGGGCCGGAGCTTGCGATACGCGTGATCAACACCCCGGCCACGCCGATACCGGAAGTGCAGCTATTGTCGAACGGACGCTATCACGTCATGGTCACCAACGCCGGCGGTGGCAGCAGCCGTTGGAAGGACATAGCGGTGACCCGATGGCGCGAGGACACCACGTCGGACAGCTGGGGTACTTTCTGCTATCTGCGTGATGAGACAAGCGGGGTATTCTGGTCGACCGCCTATCAACCCACGCTGAAGCGCGCAGAGAACTACGAGGCGATCTTCTCCGAGGGACGCGCGGAGTTTCGACGCCGCGACTTCGATTTCGACCTGCACACCGACATCGTGGTGTCGCCCGAAGACGATATCGAGGTCCGGCGTGTGCACATCACCAATCGCTCGCGATCACCGCGCACGCTCGAGGTCACGAGCTACGCGGAGGTGGTCCTCGCGTCGGCCGCGGGCGACGAGATCCATCCCGCCTTCAGCAATCTCTTCGTCCAGACGGAGATCCTTCGCGCGCAGCAGGCGATCGTGTGCACCCGCAGGCCGCGCTCCCGCGAGGAGTGGGTGCCGTGGATGTTTCACCTGATGACCGTGCACGGCGCCGAGGATCATGCGATCTCCTTCGAGACGGATCGCATGCGTTTCATCGGCCGTGGCGGCTCGCTGGTTGAACCCGCGGCGATGACGGGTCCCGCCGACTTGTCGGACAGTGCCGGGTCGGTGCTGGATCCGATCGCGTCGATCCGCCGCCGCATCACCATTGCCGGCGGGTCGACGGCCACGCTCGATATGGTGACGGGCGCCGCTGACAGCCGGGATGCGGTCGTGCACTTGATCGACAAGTATCAGGACCGCCTGCTTGCCGATCGCGCGTTCGAGCTGACGTCGACGCACGGCCAGGTGGTATTGCGACAGTTGAACGCGACGGAGGCGGATTCGCAGCTCTACGCCCGGCTCGCCAGCTCCGTGATTTTCGCCAATGCGTCTTTGCGGGCCGAGGCAAGCGTTCTCGTCCGCAATCGGCGCCAGCAATCGGGCCTCTGGGGCTATGCGATCTCGGGTGACGTTCCGATCGTGCTGCTGCAAATTTCCAGCCAGTCCAACATCGAGCTGGTGCGCCAGCTGGTCCAGGCTCATGCGTATTGGCGCCTGAAGGGCATGGCGGTCGATCTCGTGATCTGGAACGAAGATCACGAAGGCTACCGGCAAGTGCTTCAGGAACAGATCGTCGGACTGGTGGCAGCGGGCATCGAGGCGCATTTCGTCGATCGGCCGGGGGGGATTTTCGTCCGGCATGCGGAACAGATATCGTCTGAAGACCGCGTGCTGTTCCAATCGGTCGCGCGCGCGACCCTCAGCGACAGCCGCGGAACCCTGGCCGAGCAGATCAACCGGCGCTCAATGGCCGAAGTGCGCGTCCCGCGGCTCGTACCGACGCGCGTTCATCGGCCAGACACGACCGCGGTAGAAGACTCGAGTGCCGGCGAGCTGCTGCTCTTCAACGGCACGGGCGGATTCTCGGCGGACGGGCGTCAATACGTCATCGCGCCGGTCGCCGGAGAGAGAACACCGACTCCCTGGGTCAACGTCATCGCAAACGCCGCCTTCGGCACGGTCGTCTCCGAAAGCGGGCTTGGCTACACGTGGAGCGAAAATGCGCATCTGTTTCGCCTTACGCCTTGGCACAATGATCCTGTAAGCGACTCAGGCGGAGAGGCGCTGTACCTTCGCGATGAAGAGACCGGGCACTTCTGGTCGGCTACCCCATGGCCTTGCGGCGGTGGCGCAGCATTCGTTACACGACATGGATTCGGCTATAGCGTTTTCGAGCAGCTCGAGGACGGCATCCGCAGCGAGCTCACCGTGTTCGTGGGGCTCGATACCGGCGTCAAGTTCTATTCATTGCTCGTAAGCAACGAGTCGCGCCGCGCACGCCGCCTGACCGCGACGGGCTACATCGAATGGGTGCTGGGAAATTCGCGGTCGAAGTCTGCCATGCATGTCACGACCGAGGTCGACGCCGACACTGGCGGACTCTATGCTCGAAACCCGTACAACAGCGAGTTTTCGAGCTGGGTCGGCTTCTTCGACGTCGATGTGCCCACCCGGAGCGTCAGTGGGGATCGCACGGAATTCCTGGGCCGCAATGGCACGATGCGCGATCCGGCCGCCCTCTATCGCGTGCGTTTGTCCGGCAAGGTGGGGGCGGCGCTGGATCCCTGCGCAGCGCTACAGGCGGGATTCGACCTGTCGGAGGGTGAGCAACGCGAGATCGTCTTCACGCTGGGCGCCGCGAGCAACGACGATGCGGCGAGCCGACTGGTACGGCGAGTTCGCGGATCGGCTGCCGCGCATGAAGCGCTCGACGAAGTCGTACGTCATTGGCGGCGCGTGCTGGGTACCGTGCAGATCGACACGCCCGATGCGGCGCTCAACGTGCTTGCCAACGGCTGGCTCGTTTACCAGACCATGGCATGCCGGCTGTGGGCGCGAAGCGGCTATTACCAGTCGGGAGGAGCCTACGGTTTCCGTGATCAGCTGCAGGACGTCATGGCACTCATCCATGCCGAGCCGGGTCTCGCGCGCGAGCAGATCGCCCTCTGCGCGAGCCGGCAATTCCTCGAAGGCGACGTCCAGCATTGGTGGCATCCACCCTCCGGGCGGGGCGTGAGGACGCATTGCTCCGACGATTACCTCTGGCTGCCATTGGCCACATGCCGGTACGTCCGGGCCACCGGCGACGCATCCGTGCTCGACGAGCCGGCGCACTTCCTCGAGGGCCGCCCGGTCACGCCGGAGGAGGATTCCTACTACGACCTGCCAACTCGATCGAACGAAACGGCAACCATCTATGTGCATTGCGTGAAGGCGATCCTGCACGGTCTGCGGTTCGGCGCGCATGGATTGCCGTTGATCGGTTCCGGCGACTGGAATGACGGCATGAATCATGTCGGGCGGCGCGGGAAGGGCGAAAGCGTCTGGCTCGCGTTCTTTCTTTGCCATGTCCTGCGGCAATTTGCTGAAGTGGCGCGCCTGCGTGGAGATGATGCGTTCGCGGTCCGTTGCGAGACCGAGGCCACGCAGCTCGGCCAGCGTATCGAGGACAACGCCTGGGACGGGCAGTGGTATCGCCGAGCCTACTTCGACGACGGCTCACCCCTCGGTTCTCGTGCGAACCCTGAATGCCAGATCGATTCGATCGCGCAGAGCTGGGCCGTACTTTCCGGTATCGGCGATGGCACACGCGCTCGTATGGCGATGAGTGCCGTGGACGCGCGCCTCGTTCACCGCGATCAGGGACTGATCCAGCTTCTCGATCCGCCGTTCGATACGTCCAGCCTCGACCCCGGCTACATCCGGGGATACGTTCCGGGCGTTCGAGAGAATGGGGGACAGTACACTCACGCCGCCATCTGGACCGCCATGGCGTTCGCGGCGCTGGGCGATGCTGCACGTGCCTGGGAACTGACGGCGATGATCAACCCCGTCAATCATGCGCGGACGGCCCAAGGCGTGGCGACGTACAAGGTCGAGCCCTACGTCGTTGCTGCGGACGTCTACTCGCTGGCGCCGCACACGGGCCGTGGTGGCTGGAGCTGGTACACGGGCTCGGCGGGCTGGATGTACCGGCTGGTACTGGAATCGCTCCTCGGCCTCACGCTGGAGCCGGAGCGGCTCCGCTTCGAACCGTGCCTGCCGCCGGCGTGGCACGGCTTCGCGTTGCGATACCGGTATCGCGAAACAGTCTATGACATCGCCGTACGACGCATCCTTGCGGAAGGCGACGAGCGCGGCGTGAGCGTGGCCGTCGATGGCGTGACACAGGAAGGTAACCTGGCGCCGCTCGTCGACGATGGACGCGAACACCGGATCGACGTGGGCGTTACGTCTCGATCCGAGGGCACGGTCGAGGTTACGCCGCTGCGTTCCCTACCGCACCGACCCGCCGCGCCCTAGGCACGATCCAACCGCCACCACCGCCTTCTCGTAGCGCGGTGCGCACGATACGACGCGGCTAGCTCAGTTCCTGGATCGCGTTCTGGATGGCGGTGGCAACGAGTTGCCGGTCGGCGGGAGAATCCGACATGATCGTCTCCCACTGAAGACGCACATAGGCGGACCGGCGCGAGCTCTTCAAGACGAGCGTCTGCAAGCCTCGTTTGTCGCCGAACGCATAATCGGTCGCATAGCCGAGAAGATCGTGGACGCCTGCCGTCCATATTCCCGCCTGGACGGCATCGATGATCCCCGCCATGCGCCGGTGAAATTCGCGGGGAACGTTCACCGTCCCGGGATCGCCATCGATTGGTGGAGATGACGCGAACATGGATACGGTTGATGCCGAGGGGATCACGAACGCGTCAAGTCGACGTCGAAGTCGAGGGCCGGCTGCGTCATGCGCGCAGGCAACGTCGACGACGTGCCGCTTTTGGCAGTTCTGCACGAACCGGGCAACGGCGTGCGCGGTTCCGTCTGGATGCTGTCGGGACGGAGCATCAGGGAGCGGCTCATCTCCATCCATTTCGATCCCAGTATCGCGGCCGGTGATCGAAGCCGCAGCAGATGCGAGCGCACAACGGCGTGATTTCTATAGCCCAGGCTCCAGTGAGGGAACCATCGCATCCCGCACAACTCGCTCCCGATCCGGATCAGCTCGCGATGCCGGTCGTCCCTTTCCAGGCAGCGCCACACGTTTTCGAGGTCCCATTCGTGACCTTCGAGGATCCCGAGGAAATGGACTCCCGTGAAGAGCAGCTTGCCGGACACGTGGTGGCGCTCATTATTGCGGCGCGAGTGCGCCGCGAGATCAACGAGGTGGGCCACGGAAAACCATGGGGATGGAACACTCGACCAAGCCAATCGACGCAGCATGATTATGTCGAACAGTATCTCCGGGATCGCAGATGATCTGTGCGATAACGCACAGAGTCGCCGATGGCGACAGCGTGCCGGCGCAGCCGCGCGCTACGCCCGGCGCCAAGTTACGGCGTCATCGCGGCGGCGACGAATGCCGTGGTCTTCCAGCCGGTGCTTCTTGCCTCATTGGGGTTTCGCGAGCTGCCGGCTCAAGACACGCTCGTAGGTCCGCAGATCCGCCCGATAACACCGACAGGAGGCTGCTTCGAGGCCCCGGCGGTCGAGAACCGACATGTCGCCCCTGCTGTATCGAATCAGTCCGCGCCGCTGCAGCGAAGCCGCCGCCCGCGTGACGCCGACACGTCGCACGCCCAGCATCAGTGCGAGCAATTCGTGCGTGATATGAAACGCGTTGGACCCCGCTCGATCACGGGTCATGAGGAGCCACCGCGCAAGGCGTCCCTCGAGCAGGTGGAAGCGAGTGCATGCTGCCATTTGGGCAAGCTGAATCATCAGCACCAGCAAGTAGCGATCCAGAACGCGGCTTAGCGTGTCACTGCGGCTCAGCATCGCGCGAAAGACGGCGGCGTCCATCCTCAAGGCGGGTCCGGCGCCTTGGACCAGCGCCTGCGCCGTCGACGTGACAATCCCTAATACGAGCGGCGTCCCGAGCATGCCTTCATTGCCGACGAGGCCGATTTCAAGACGGGACGATTCGTCGACAGTCACCAACGACACGAAACCAGCCGTTGGAAAGTACACGTGCCTGATGCGGCCACCCACCTCCCAGAGGATGTCGGAAGCGACGAGATCAATCGTGTCGCACGCCTCCATGACCCGCCGGCGATCTCCTGTGGGCAAGACGGCAAGCAGGCGATTGCCGTGATCCGCCTCCCTCGCAATGAGCACGGTAAGTTCTCCGAAGTGCGCAGGACATGAAGACAGCAGGGACGGCGGATGATGCGACCGCCAGGCGGCGCCGTCTGTGCCTTACCGCACGAACTGGAAGCTGCAGCCCGTGGACCGCTACCGGGCTACATAAGGCAGGAGCCGGTCGAATTCCTTCTTCACGACCTGGTAGCACTCGCAGGATCGAGACTCGAGACCAGGGCGATCCAGCACGGTAATTCTGCCGCGGCGGTAATGGATCAATCCGGATTCCTGCAGCTTACCTGCTGCGTCCGTGACGCCCTCGCGACGTACGCCGAGCATGTTGGCGATCAGTTCCTGCGTCATGGAAAGCTCATTGGTCGCCAACCGGTCCAGGCTGAGCAACAGCCACCGGCATAGCTGCTGGTCGACCGAATGGTGCCGATTGCACACGGCGGTCTGCGTCATCTGGGTGATCAACGCCTGGGTATAGCGCAGCAACAGATGCATCATAGGGCCGAAACGCGCGAATTCGTCTTTCAGCAGCTGCGCCTTCAGCCGCACGCCGTAGCCCGCGCTTTGCACGACGGCATGGCTTGGCGTCGTCTCACCGCCCATGAACAGGGAGATGCCGAGCATGCCTTCGTTGCCCACGACGGCGATTTCCGCGGAAGCCCCATCCTCGAGGACATAGAGCAGCGAAACGATCGACGTCGTCGGAAAATAGACGTGCCGCAAGCGGGCGCCGGGTTCGTACAGGACCTCGCCCAGTGCCATGGGTATCAGCTCGAGGTGCGGCTGCAGCCGCGCGTAGTCGCCCGCAGGCAACGCATGGAGCAGACGATTCTCATGGAGACCGCTGCGTGCCAGCGCAGTCGGGCCCTTCGCCTTCACCATGACGGCGACACCTTGGACGCGGTGCGTGGTCTGCGAGCTGCCATTGCAACAGTTTAGACCTTTCGCCGTGGCGTTGTGCGGTAGCGCACACAGCAACGGACGGCCCGCCGGCGGTCAGAGCGCCGGCAAGCGGCGGCCGAGTCGAGCCGGTAACCGCCAAAAACCGTCACGAAGCGGAACGGAATCCCGCCCGACAACCGGAGCAGATCATGTCGCAAGTCGATCAACAATCGAACCGCCAGGCCGAACGGCTGATTCGCGACGCGACTACCGCGTCGGGACTGGCGAAGGAGTTCTCAACGCTGCACGCCACGTGCTCGCGCGGCGCATCCGCCGCGGTAGCGCAATGACGTCACCTGACGTGGTTCGCGAGTTGCTGTTCACGAAGCTCGCCGACCTCGGGCACCAAGTCTTCGTCGCGCTGCTGATCGATTCGCAGCATCGGCTTATTGAGTACGTGCGAACTCTTTCGCGGCACGCTGGCGCGAACCAGCGTCTATCCCCGCGAGGTCGTCAAGACCGCACTTGCGCCCAACGCCGCGGCGATGATCTTCGCGCACAACCACCCGTCCGGAATCGCGGAACCCAGCCGGGCCGACGACATCCTGGTACAGGCGCTCAAGCAGGCACTCGCCGTGGTCGACGTTCGGGCGCTCCTCGACGCAGCAGGAGCCACTTCGACGCTCGGTCGAGCACCGACCGTAAGACCGTGTTTGGTACCGCCTCCTCGCTGCCACACACAAGCGCTATCTCAGGCGGGCACCTGCACGCCAATCACCATGAAATGTGTGACGTGGTGCGGGGAGGCTTCCCGAATCAAGACACTACGCCAGCGTTGCGTCACGCCCCATTAATGCAGTCGCGAGAGCGAACGGGACGTACGTTGTCGTCCGGCTGCAGAACCCTAGGTAAACAGAGGTGCGGCGAAATTATTTCGCGGCGTCGCGTAGCTGACGCAAGTGTCCTTCTTGCACCTGCATCTTGCCGTTAGCAAGTTGTAAGGTGCACGCTGTATGTTGCAATTTGACTTCATGCAAGACTATGCTGACGACACGTTGGCTTGCACGTCGCCGGCAAATCTCCGTCATCGATCGACGTCGCGCTCATGGGCGACGTCGGCGCTTTCGAGCGGACGACTCGATTGCGGTAGTGCGCTCGAGATCAGTAGTGCAGTGACGGGCTCGCCAACGAGGGCAATGCGCGGTTTTCGCGATGAGCGCTGGACGGCTCCGATTGCGCCGTTCGATCTTGCAAGTCTGAGCCTCCAGCTGTGTGCCTCGCACGGCTTGATCGCCGGCGAGGCAGGAAAGGACACAGCCATGAAATCTGGTTCTTTGCGGTTATCCCTGGTTACCCTAAGCCTCATTGGAGCCGGTGTGACGGCACCGGAATTCGCATCGGCAGCGACAGTGGCCAACCCGCTCTGCCCGAGCGAGACCGCCTTTTTTGGCCCGGGCAATGGAGAGGACATCACCGTACCTGCTGGATTCAAGGTGTCGGTTTTCGCGTCCGGCTTGAACATGCCGACCGGCATCGCATTTCTTGGGAGCGCAAACCATTTCTCGGTTTTCGTCCTCGAGTCGGGGCACGGCCTACCGAGCAAATGCAATGAGCAGGACTCGTGGCCGGGAAGCGCCGCTACGAACCCGTTCACACCTGATATCCTCGTGTTCGACCAAAACGGCAAAAAGATTGCCGGGCCGCTCGCCAAACCAGGTGTTGCCGCCAGCGGTCTGCAGCCGGCCGGCCCGGCGGTCGATATCGCGTTCGAACGTGGCTTCCAAGGCGGCCGTCTTTTTGCGACTGACTCGAACCAAGCCACCCATGGAGGCGGTCAGAACAGCAGCTCACGCATCGTCATCGTGGACGTCAGCAGCGGTAATGTGACCCCTTTCATCGTCAATCTGCCTACGGGCGATCACCCGACCGAACAACTCGCATTCAAGGAAAACTGGATCTATTGGTCACAGGGATCGACGACCAACAGCGGCGTCGTCGGTCTCGACAACAACGATGGCAAGAATCAGCCGGATATCCCCTGCCAGGACATCACGCTGAGCAACAATGTCTTCCCATCCAGTATCACTCCTTTCGTAGCGACGAGCGGGTATTCACCGTTCGGCGTGCAGCAACCGGGCGCGACGATCGCTGCGTTCACGAATACGCAGAATCCCGCGCTCTCCAGGCAGGGCGTTTGCGACGGCGCCACACTGCGGGCGAGTCTCAACAATCCGAACGTGATCCAGCCTGTCGGATGGGGCCACCGAAACGGCTACGCCATCCGTTTCGCGCCGAACGACCATCCGCTGCGTGGTCAATTGCTTGTCGGCGAGGATGGCCCCGATGAGCGCGGTGCGCGGCCGTCGAACGGCGCGCCAGAGGTGCTTTCCGTCGATCAGCAGAACCCCGACGGCACCCCGGTCTATCACGGATGGCCTGATCGCTACGGCTTCCTCGCCTCGAGCCAAGCCGTGTTCAACCCTGTCGGCGGAGCATCCGACGATCTCTGCGTCTTCGATGCCGGCAATCCTCCGAGCTTTTGCACGCCCGCGAGCCTCGCGAACATCCTCAAATTCGATGTTCCGGCCCGCAATGTTTTGGCCTTTCCACCGGCACCGATCGTCGCGCCGTTGGCGCTGGAAGCAGCCGATTCATCGTTCACCGGCATCGATTTCGTCCCAAGATCGTTTGCCAAAGGGCCGGTCCTGGCCGGCGCGGCGCTCTATAGCCTCGAGGGCGACTTCGGATTCTCGGCGCCGAATGCGACGGATCCGGCACCGGAAGTCGGCCACGAAATCAAGCTGATCAACTTCAACCAGGACTCGGGTGCGCTGTCCCTGTCGTTCCAGAATTTCGCACGCAACAATACTGGCGATCAGGCATTCATCAGCGCTACGCACCATGCCGGGTTCAACCGGCCGACCAATATCAGGTTCGGCCCTGATGGCTGTGCTTATGTCGTCGATTACGGCGCAGTGCGGGATCCCGGCGGCGGCCCCGGTGGCGATACTCGTTTTGCAAATGCCGCGGATGCACCGCTCGTGCAGATCCCGGGCACAGGCGTGATCTTCAAGATCTGCCCGCAATAGTGCTCGAGCGTCGGGAGCGGGTGGTTTCCGCTCCCGACAATCCCGGGATTCTGTCGCGTGGAACCCCGTCCCTGGGTCTGGGCGCCCTACTCGGTGTCACGGCGGCGCTGCAACTTCTCGCGCCTGGTGCATCAGCCATTCAGTGCGAATCCGCCGCCGTCTGCGGTGGCAGACCGTCGGACGCACGTCCGGGACCGACGTCCAATCCACATGGCGCGTGACTCGGCCTTCCCACCGCTTCGAACCATGTCATCGCCCGCGATGATCTTTTCCGATGGCTGACAACGCACGGGGCGACCGCGTACCGGAATAAGGGCCGACGATCGCCTGTTACGGAATCCAAAGCATGCATGCAGCAAGCGTTAGACAGGACGTCCGAGTGTCCGACAGCGGCTGCGCCGGACAGGTTGTGCGGCTTCTACAGGAAGGAGTTACCGTGAGAAATCAACGTTCTTCTGTTGGGCGGTGGTGCACGCTGCAGCTCCTTGCGTGCACCTTGGGATTGATTCTCAGCGCGGCGGCCGACGCCGATGGCAACTACATCGTTCACAATCTCGTCTCAAACCAGCCGGGTGTCGCCGACCACCAGGATCCCAATCTTAGGAACGCTTGGGGCATCGTCTTCGGCCCAACCAATCCTGTGTGGGTGTCCGATAACACCAGCGGCGTATCGACGGTTTATGACGGCAGCGGTAACCTGCTGCTGACCGTGACGATTCCCGGAGGTGCGAACACTGGGATAACGTTCAACCCATCCGCGAACGACTTCCCAATCACCTGTGGCTCGCCTCCTACCACAGCATCAGCGCTTTTCCTCTGGGCGACCGAGAACGGCACAATTGCCGCGTGGAGAGCAGCCTGCGGCTCGACCGCAGTCGTCCCACCCACCGCTACAAGTCCAAACGCGGTCTACAAGGGCATCGCCATCGCCGGAAACGGCAACCAGGATTTCCGGCTGTTCGCCGCCGACCTCTTCAACGGCAAGATCGACGTATTCGACTCCACCTTCAAGCCGACGACCGTTCCTGGCGGCTTCGTCGATCCGAACCTGCCGCCAGGCTTTGCACCTTTCAACATCATGAACCTTCAGGGGAACCTGTACGTCGCGTACGCGTTTCACATGGCAGGCGATCATGATGAAACCGCCGGCCCCGGGCTGGGGATCGTTGATGTCTTCGATGCCAACGGTTTTCTGATCAAGCGTGTAGCCACGCGCGGCAAGCTAAATGCCCCATGGGGTATGGCGATCGCTCCCGCGGGTTTCGGCGAGTTCAGCGGCATGCTTTTGGTCGGCAACTTCGGCGATGGTCGAATCAACGCGTTCGACACAAATGACGATGAGTTCGCTGGGCAGATGCGAACCGGCAACGGCCATGTGCTGGTGATCGACGGGCTTTGGGGGCTCGCTTTCGGGAACAACTTCCGCGGTCAACCGGCTACCACGCTGTTCTTCGCCGCCGGTCCAAACGACGAAAACGACGGGCTCTACGGGACGATCGTGCCTGCCCCCAACAAGGGTGAAGGAGACGACGAACAAGGAAACAACGATGGAGGTCACTAGCGCCGTGGCAAAGAAGGAATCACGGCACTTGCAGGAACACTGACAACTCCGACTGGAGCGTGAGAGACGCCGCGACGAGTCGCGGCGTCTTCATCTTTGCGGCTCGCTGCGGAGTATTCGGTATGTCTGCGTGGACTCGCGAAACACGCCTTCCTTGCGCACGTCGATCACGCAAGGCGATTGCGGCGTGTCCAGCGCGGAGCACGAAGCGGCGGTGGCGATCGGAGACGTCATAGCAGTCGCGCCGTTCGTTGTCGGTAGCAGTTGCGATGCCGGACTCTGTCTACGATCTCGAATGCTTCTCGACGTTGATCTTGTCGAGCGCGGCCTTGACGCCGGCTGCGATCCTGCTCACGTCGTCATTGCCCCAGAAGTGCAGGAAGAACAAACGCGGCTGATCGTTCAGCATGTGATTGTGGATCGCGGTAATTTCGATACCGTGCTCCCGCAGCGCCTTCACCACCGGATTAACTTCTTTGGCGATGAGCACGAAATCGCCGGTCGTCGCTACCTTGCCGGCGCCGGTTGGCTGGAAGTTGATGGCGTTCGCCGATCCCATCGCTTCGGGTACGTCCATGCCGCCGTCACGGACGCGTTCCGCACGCGGGATGCTGAATTGATACACGCCGGCATTGACTTTCCCCTTATGACCGAGCGCCTTGTCGATGGCCGCCGTATCGAGGTCAATGGACGCGCTCGCGGGAGCTGCATAGGCACCGCCCGCGCTCTCCATCGGTGTCTTGGTCTCCGCAAGGGCCGCATGCAGCGTGGTCGCGAGCTTGACTGGATCGCCATGGCCGAGCACATGCATGTACACGGTGAAGGGCTCGTTGCGTAGCAGGTGGTTGTGCAGCGCCGCGATCTCGATTCCGCCCTCCTCGAGCTTCGTCATGACGGGTGTCACTTCGCTCGTCAGAAGCACGAGGTCGCCCATCACAACGCCTTGGCTGCCCGTCTTTCGAAACGCGAGCCATGAACCGAGCGCGAATGCCGGCTTGATCTCCACGCTGTCCAGCATGACTTTGAGATCGCTGCGCGCAAGACCGACGCGATAGACCCCGCCCGGCATCGCGGTCCCGCTCTTGCCCAGCGCGTCACCCACGGCCTTCATCCACTCGGGATCGGTCCCCAGGGCGGACGATGAAATAAGCGTGGCGAGCGCCAACGCCGCCAGGCTGAAAAATGAGCGCATGCGACACCTCGTACTGGTAAGTTGGTTCAGCGGCCCATTGCAGGGGTGTAGCTGAAGTCGTCGAATGCCGTCACGCTGTCGGCCTTGGTCCAGATGCCGACTGCGCCGGCTCCGCTGATGTGATCGTCCTGCTGCTCGATGTAGACCCTGCCGTCGAACGAGACGCGAATCGATTTTCCGGCGAAGTCCACCTTCAACGTGTGCCATTGGTTCTTCGCGACCGGCGCATCGACGTACTTGATCGTGATGCGCCGTCCGTTGGTGGTGTGGTAGAGCGAGACATTGTTCTCGAGCGCGTTGGCGCGTGCGACGTAATAGTTGTCGCCATCCTTCCAGCGCCAGACGAGGCCGCCGGCCGCATCCTCGCGCCCGGAGATGGGCTTGAACTTGACCTCGACCGAACCGTCCTCAATCAATACGTCGGTCTTCACGCACCACGGGAACGTTCCGCTGCCGGATTGCTTGAGCACGTTCGGTCGGCTCGGCGCGGTATCGTCCTTCTCGATTGCCCATTTCGGCGCGCCGCGCCCCGTCACGCCTGCC
>Ga0105238_10001078_pt1 | contig 27577 bp, 23 predicted proteins | sample KBSC34metaG_FD_81526 | JGI IMG/M metagenome (GOLD analysis project Ga0105238, IMG submission 81526) | Corn rhizosphere microbial communities from Kellogg Biological Station, Michigan, USA - KBS C3-4 metaG | ecosystem: Host-associated > Plants > Roots > Rhizosphere > Soil | place: Michigan, USA...
CCCGTGCTCGCGGGCGGACCACCGCACCGTCTTCACGGCATCGCGCGCGTCAGCATTCATACGAGCCACATCGGCAGCAACAGTGTCTTTCCGCAGCGCCACGGCTTTCACGTGATCGCGGACGCGCGGGTCGATCGCTGCCAGCACCGCCAGCAGGATGACGAGCGCGGCCATCGAGATCAACGCTTCACCAATCACTCTTCGCATCTGCGTCGCCCGCCCATAACTGGCGGAGGCGCCAATGCGATCGCAAGTCGCGTTCCTCTCGCCGGGGCGCACAACCCGCACGCGGCTGCGCGGCCTCGCCTGCAGTGAGCCGCCGCGGCGCGATTCCCGACGACAAAAACCGGCGGCGCCCTTACGAATGTGGCATTCGCACGCCACGCCTGCGCGTCGCGGCTTGGCGTGACGCGATCCCCGGGCGGCATCCGTGCTCCGCGTCGATACACCCCTTCGGTCACGAAAAACCGATCCGCCGGTTACGAATGTGCGGGTCGGGATCGTCGCGGCGACTGCGACGACGCCGCGGCGGCGCTCCCCAAACACTAGAGCTCAATCGTTGTCGTCACAGCGACTTGCGCTCGTTCCGCGGCGTCGAGACGAGCCCGTGGCATGCCGGTTGCGCTTTAGGGTGCCGACATCGCGGACATGCTGGGGAGCGTGGCCGCAATTGGGACACACATGCCGCGTTCCGAACGGAGCGCGCGGGAGGAACGGACCATGAACCTGATTACTCGCCTTCGCAAGCTGCTCCGCAACGATTCCGGCCAGGACCTGCTCGAGTACGCGCTGCTCGTCGCGCTCATCGCGCTCGTCGCCGTCGCGGCGATCACGTCGACCGGTGAAAAGGCGCGCGACATTTTCCAGGCGGTCAGCGACCAGCTGATCACGCCGTAAGCCCTCGCATCACCACCGCGTGAGGCCGGGCGCTTCGCCCGGCCGTCACGCGATCAAACAGGCCCGGTACGACCGGCGGCGTCAAGAGCGCTGCTGGACGTGTGGGGACACGTGTGCCGCGCGAGGGGGGAGATATGAGCATGCTCGCATTACGTCAGGCGCTCCGGCGATGGTCGCGGGGCGACTCGGGGCAGGACCTGCTCGAGTACGCGCTGCTCGTGTCGCTCATCCTGATTGCCGCCATCGGTGCCGTGGGCACGCTGGGCGGCACCATCAAGTCCGTGTTCTGGGATGCCATCGCCAATGCAAACTTCTGACGCGCTCGTGACGGCTATCGTCGCGGTCGGCATGGGTGCCGCCGCAGTGATCGATCTACGTACGCGGCGCATTCCCAACATTCTCACGGCCACGCTGGCCGCCGTCGGCGTCGGTCTCGCCGCGGCGGGCTTCGGCCGCGTCGGCCTGGGCGCTTCGGTGCTCGGCTGCCTGCTCGGCCTGGCGTTCATGATGCCGGGCCACATCTTCGGTGCGACGGGCGCCGGCGACGTCAAACTGCTCGCCGCGGCCGGCGCGCTGCTCGGCCCCAAAGACACCATCTACGCCTTTCTCTACACCGCGATCGCCGGCGGTGTGCTCGCGCTTGTCGTCGCCGTGGCGCGCCGCCGTCTGGGACAGACGCTGGCCTCGACCAGGGGCCTGGTGGCCGGCAGCGAGCAGGCGCGCACCGACGTCGAGAGCGCGTCGTCGGACAACCGCTTTGCCTACGCCCCTGCGATCGCGATCGGCGTCGTGCTGGTCGCGCTCAGCTGGTGATCCACTAATCCGGGACCGGAGCACGCACACATATGGCTCGCATCCGCATCTTCATCGTGCTCTCGCTCGCGCTAGTCGCGGGCGGCACGTTCGCGTTCGGCACCTATCAATACATCTCCGCCGTGCCGAAGGGCGGAACCGCGCCGGGCGTGAAGACGGTCTCCGTGATCGTTGCCGCCACCGACATGGACCTGGGCGCCGAGGTGCGCAAAGAAGACATGCGGTCCATCCAGTGGCCCGCGGACGCGGTGCCGATGGGCGCCTTCACCAACCCCGACGAGCTCGTCGGCCGCGGTCTGATTCAGCCGGTGGCGCAGAACGAGGTCTTTCTGCCGGTCAAGCTGGCGTCGAAGGACGCTGGCGCCGGCCTGCCGCCGCTGCTGCCCGAGGGCTTCCGCGCGCTGTCCGTACGCGTCAACGACGTCGTCGGCGTGGCGGGCTATGTGCTGCCCGGCACGCGCGTCGACGTGCTCGCGACGGTGAACCCGACGTCGCGCCCCGAGGACGTGCAGTCGAAAGTGATTCTGACCAACGTGCAGGTGCTGGCCGCGGGCACGAAGATCGAGCGCGACGGAGCCGAAGGCAAGCCGATCGCGGTCAGCGTCGTCACCTTGATGGTCGACCCCGCGCAGGCCGAGCGCCTCACGCTGGCGAGCACCGAGGGCAAGATTCAGCTCGCGCTGCGCAACCCGGTCGACAAGACGGCCCCGGCGACTGGCGGCATCCGCCCCGCGTCGCTGATGGCCGGTGGCACCGCGCCGATCGTCCGCCAGGCGGCGCGCACCACATCCGCACCCGCCGCTGCCGCGCCGGCGCCGCACGTGCAGTCGGTGCCGGCGACCGCAACGGTCGAGATCATTCGCGGCGACAAGCGTGCGCAGGAAGTCGTGAGCCAGGAGTAGTGATGACCAAGCAGCTGACGCCGCCGTCTCCCCGACCCACCACCGCGTGGGTCGTCGGCAGCAACATTTTCATCATCGCCGTCTTCGGTGCCGCCGCCGTGCACGCGCAGGTGCCCGCGGCCGTGACCACGCCCGTGGCATTCACGGCGTCGAGCCCGGCGGTCGCTGGCGCCGCACCGGCGAGCGTCGCCGTCGACGCCGCGCAGCCGGATGCCGTGCGTCTGCTGGTGGGACGCTCGACGCTCATCGACGTCGGTGGGCCCATCTCGCGCGTGTCGCTGACGAGCGCCGACATCGCCGACGCGCTCGTGACCTCGCCGAACCAGCTGCTGGTGCACGGCAAGGGGCCTGGCGCCATCTCGATGTTCGTGTGGAACCGGTCGGGCGGCGTCCGCCGCTTCGAGATCTCCGTGCAGCGCGACCTCACCAGACTGAGCGAGCAGGTGACGCAGCTCTTTCCGAACGAGACCATCGAGGTGCGGAGCAACGGCCGCAACGTCGTGCTCGCTGGCTCCGTCTCGAGCAAAGAGGTCGTCGACCGCGCGATCAACGTCGCGCTCGGCTACGTCGAGAAGCGCGAGGAGGTCGTCACGCTGTTGCAGGTGCGCCCTGGGCCGGCCAGCAACCAGGTGCTGCTGAAAGTGCGGTTCGCCGAAGTGAGCCGTTCCGCGCTGATGAACTTCGGGATGTCGTTCTTCACGAGCCCGGCCGGCATCAACAACACGATCGGGCGCATCACGCCCGGCACGGCGGCGCCGGAGTTCCAGGACCTGGCGTGGAAGAAGACGAGCACGAACTTCGGCAGCTCGGTGACGTCGGCTGAAGGGAAGTTCAGCGTCAGCGACTTCCTCAACCTGTTCATCCTGAGCGAGAAGTACGACCTGGGCGTCGTGATTCAGGCGATGCAGGCCAAGGGTCTTTTCCAGAGCCTGGCCGAACCGAACCTCGTGGCCGAAAGCGGTAAGGATGCCAGTTTCCTCGCCGGCGGCGAGTTCCCGATTCCGGTGGTGCAGGGCTCGCAGAACGGATCGGCCGTCACCATCCAGTTCAAGGAGTTCGGCGTTCGCTTGAACTTCACGCCCACGGTCACGGGCGATCGCGTTCACCTGAAGGTCAAACCGGAGGTGAGCACGCTCGACTACGCGAACGGCGTCAGCCTGCAGGGCTTCCGCATTCCGGCGCTGTCGACCCGCCGTACCGAGACGGAGCTCGAGCTGCGCAGCGGTCAGACCTTTGCGATTGCCGGTCTGATGAACAACCAGCTGTCGACGGCGCTGCAGAAGATTCCCGGCATCGGCGACATTCCGATCCTCGGCGAGCTGTTCAAGAGCCGGCAGGCGAACAAGTCGAACACCGAGCTCGTGGTGATGATCACGCCGGTGATCCTGCCGGGCGATTCCGACGGCGTGACGTCGAACCTGCCGCGCCTGGTGGACCCGTATCTCGCGCCGCTCCCGGAGAACAAGACCAAGCCCGCGCCGCCCGAGGCCTTCACGCCGGATCGCCGTTCGGGCGTCAGCGTGCCGGTGCCGACCAGGGCGGACCTCGAAGAGCAGAAACTGCGTGAGCGCGCCGCGCAGGACGAGCGCGACCGGCTGAACGCCGAGGCCAAAGCGAAGGCCGACGCCGCCAAGACGCAGGAGCAGGACGCGGCGAAGGCGGTTGACGCGACGAAGCGCCAGCAGGAGCTCGATCAGAAAGCAGCGGCCAAGGCCGCCGAGGCGTCCGCGAAGGAACAGCAGCGCGCCGAGAAGGCGGCGCGTGAGCAGGCCAAGAAGGACGCCGAGCAGGCCAAGAAAGATCAGAAGAAGGCCAACAAGGCCAAGCCGGCCGACGAGGCCGCGGCGCTGCCGCAGCCCGATCCGATCGCGCTGGCCGAGGCGCGGGCGCGCGCCGAGGCGTTGGCGGCCGACGCCCATCCGGTCGCGACACCGGCTCCCTGATCCACCGTCTTTTTCGAGGACATCCCCCATGGCGCGCCTCTCTGGCACCATCCTCAGCGACGACGAGTCGTTCAAAGCGCAGCTGACTACCCAGCTGCGCCTTTCGTCCGTACCGGTTCTCGTAGCCGACGGCAGCACGCCCGACGTCGTCGTCGTCGACGGCCGTCACGACGTGCCGGGTGCGGTCGCACTCGTCGAGCGGCTGCGGGCCGCCGATGCCACGACCGGCATCTTCTTCGTGGCGTCGGACTCGAATCCCGACGCGATCCTGCGGTCGATGCGCGCGGGCGCCAACGAATTCTTCACCTGGCCGCCCGCCAAGGACGCGCTCGACGAAGGGATCAGCCGCACGGCGAGCCGCCGCGCGACTACGGCGCCGCCGCAGGCGACCACGATGGTGTTCTTCGGCGCCAAGGGCGGAGCCGGCACTACGACGATGGCGGTCAACTGCGCCGTGGAAGTGGCGCGCCTCAGCAAGCGGCCGACCGTGATCGTGGACCTGAAACCGGGGCTCGGCGAGGTCTCGCTCTTCCTGGGCGTGCGTAGCCGCTACACGCTGCTCGACGCGCTCGACAACCTGCACCGGCTCGATGGCGACTTCCTGCGCGAGCTCGTGGTGAAGCACAAGTCGGGGCTGGAGATGCTGGCCGGCTCGGACCTGTTCGACCGGCCCGGACCTGGCGACAGCTCGGCGCTCGAAGAGGTGTTCCGCCTGCTTGGCCGGCAGTACGAATACATCGTCATCGACGCCGGTTCGCAGATGAACCCGTGCTCGGTGTCGGCGCTCTACACAGCGGACATGATCGGGCTCGTCGCCAATCCCGACGTGCCGTGCGTGCGCAACGCGCAGCGCCTGCTCGATCGCATCGGACAGCTCGGCCCCTGCGCCGACCGCGTGAAGATTCTGCTGAACCGCGCCGCGGAGCCGTATCCGATTCCGCCCGCGCAGCTGCAGAACGCGCTGGGGCAGCCGATCTTCCACACGTTCCCGAGCGACTACAAGGCGGTGTCGTCGGCGCTCAATTCCGGAGTGCCGCTGGCGCTCAGCGGCAACACGGAGATGGCGGCGCAGTTCGACAAGTTCATTCGCCGCATCATCACCACCGGCGGCGAGCCGGTCGAGGCCCCGCCCGCCGCCCGTCGCAACACGCTCGGTATGCAGCGCCTCGCGTCCATCTGGTAAACCAACATGGCGACAGCAGCAGCTCCTCCGATGCAACCGTCCGTGGCGCCCCGGCCCTCTCCCAAGCCGGCGGTGGGCGCCGGTCCGGCGCCGCGCCAGCAGTATCTCGAGCTGCGCGCCAACGTCCACCGCAAGCTGTTGAACCGGCTGAATCTCGAAGCGCTGGCGCGTGCCGATCGCGCGCGCGCCGAAGGTGAGATTCGCACGCTGCTCGGGCAGCTGCTCGCCGAGGAGCAGACGCCGCTCAACGTGTCGGAGCGCGAGACGCTGTTCGCGGAGGTCGTCGATGACGTGTTCGGCCTTGGGCCGCTCGAGCCGTTGCTGCGCGACCCGAACGTCAGCGACATCCTCGTCAACACCTACGAGCACGTGTTCGTCGAGCGCAAAGGCAAGATGCAGCGCGTGACGGCATCGTTCCAGGATGACGCGCATCTGATGCGCGTCATCGATCGGATCGTCAGCCGCGTTGGCCGCCGCGTGGACGACAGTTCGCCGATGGTGGATGCGCGCCTGCCCGACGGGTCGCGCGTCAACGCCATCATTCCGCCGCTGGCCGTGGACGGCCCGCTGCTGTCGATTCGCCGTTTTCCGGCCGAACGCCTCAAGGCCAACGACCTGGTCTCGCTCGGCGCCCTCACCGCGCCGATGCTGGAATTCCTGTCGCACTGCGTGCGGGCCAAGCTCAATTGCCTGATCAGCGGCGGTACCGGCGCCGGCAAGACGACGCTCCTCAACGTACTCTCGAGCTACATCTCGGAAGACGAGCGCATCGTCACCATCGAGGACGCCGCCGAGTTGCAGCTTCATCAGGAGCACGTGGCGCGGCTCGAGACGCGGCCGCCGAACGTCGAAGGCAAGGGCGCGATCCGCCAGCGGCAGCTGGTGGTCAACGCCCTGCGTATGCGACCCGATCGCATCGTCGTGGGCGAGGTGCGTGGCGAGGAAGCGCTCGACATGCTCCAGGCGATGAACACCGGCCACGACGGCTCGCTGACGACGGTCCACGCGAACACGCCGCGCGATGCCCTCACCCGTGTGGAAACCATGATTGCGATGGGCTCCACGAACCTGCCGGACAAGGCGATGCGCCAGCAGATCGCGTCGGCGATCCAGATTGTGATGCAGCAGACGCGCCTCAGCGACGGCACCCGCAAGGTGACGAGCATCTCGGAGATCACCGGGATGGAGGGCGACATCATCACCATGCAGGAGATCTTCGTCTTCGAGAAGCAGGGCGTGAATCAGGACGGCAAGGTGGTCGGACGGTTCCGCGCCACCGGCGTGCGCCCGAAGATGTCAGAGCGGCTGCTCGCGGCCGGCATCCGGCTGCCGGGCTCGATGTTCGAAGGCGTGGTGGAGGTGAAGTAATGCTGCTCGCCATCCTCGTCTTCTTCGCGGTGTCGGGCGGCGTGGTCGCCGCGTACTACGCGTTCGTCCACCGGCCGGAGCACAAGACGGAACGCGAGTTCGAGCAGCGCATCAAGGATCTCTCGACGTTCGCGAGCGAGGATGGCGAGGCGCCGAGCGTCGTGTTGAGTCAGGCCGCGTCGAGCGCGCTGCCGGTCGTGGACCGTCTGGTTGGCGGCACGGGCGCCGGCTCCTGGCTGGCGAATCTGATCGAGCAGTCGGGCGTGGCCATCACGCCCGGCCGGGTGATCACCATGAGCCTCGTGGTCAGCGTCGTGCTCGGCTTGCTGACCCTCATCTTCTTCCACAAGTTCCTGGCGGCGATCGCGGCCGCGCTCGTTGGCCTGGTGCTGCCGGTGGCGTGGCTGAAGATCAAGCGGAGCAAGCGCATGCGCCGCTTCGAAGAGCAGTTTCCCGAAGGGCTCGACCTGCTGTCGCGCGCCATTCGGGCCGGCCACGCATTCCAGTCGGCGATGGGCATGGTGGCCGACGAACTGCCGGCCCCGGTTGGCGTCGAGTTCAAGAAGAGCTTCGAGCAGCAGAACTTCGGCCTGCCGCTCAATGAAGCGCTCAACGCCATGGCCGTGCGTATGCCGCTCATGGACGTGAAGTTCTTCGTGACGGCGGTGCAGATCCAGCGCGAGACTGGCGGCAACCTCGCCGAGATTCTCGACAACCTGGCACACGTCGTGCGCGAGCGCTTCAAGATCCTGCGGCAGGTACGCGTGCACACGGCGCATGGCCGCTTCACCGGCTACGTGCTGCTCGGCCTGCCGGCCGCCCTCGCGGTGGCACTGATGTTCATCAGCCCGGAGCACATGAAGACGCTCTTCACCAACAAGATGGGGCAGACGATGATCATGGGCGCCGTCGTCAGTCAGACCATCGGGTTCCTCTGGATCAAGCAGATCGTGAAGATCGAGGTGTAGCGTGACCCTGCTGCTGCCCCTGATGGGGTTTCTCTTCATCTCTCTGCTGATCACCGCGATCGGCCTGACGCTGCTGCGCGGCGAAACGGCCATCGAGCGCCGGCTCGGCGAGCTGGGTGTGGGCGGCTCGCTGCCGTCCGTGCCGACGGCACACAACGAGCGGCTGCTCAGGACGCTCAAACGGCTCGGGCAGGCGGCGCCGAAGCCGGCGAAGGAGGTGGGCAAGCTCCGCGAACGGCTCATTCATGCCGGCTACCGCACGCCCGAAGCGCTCACCGTGTTCTTCGGCATCCGGGTGGCGATGGCGATTGCCCTCTTCGTGCTGGGCACCAGCCCGTTCATCCCGAAGTCCAGCCTGATGATGGGTCTCGCGGGCGCGGCGTTCGGCTGGCTGCTGCCCGGCATGGCGCTCGCCCGTAAAGCGAAGGGGCGTCAGCACCGCATCCGCCTCTCGCTGCCCGACGCGCTCGACCTGCTCGTGGTGAGCGTCGAAGCGGGCCTCGGTCTCGACCAGGCCATTCAGCGCGTTGGCGAGGAGCTCTCGTTCGCGCATCCGGAGCTCTCGAGCGAACTGCGGCTCATCAACCTCGAACTGCGGGCCGGTAAGGGGCGCGCCGAAGCGCTCCGCAACCTGGCCGAACGCACTGGCGTGGACGACCTGTCGTCGCTCGCCGCGATGCTGATCCAGACCGACAAGTTCGGCACCAGCGTCGCCCGCTCGCTGCGCGTGCATTCCGAGACGCTGCGCACCAAGCGCCGTCAGCGGGCGGAAGAAGCCGCCGCCAAGACCGGCGTGAAGATGGTCTTCCCGCTGGTGTTCTGCATCTTCCCGGCGATCTGGGTGGTGACCATCGGTCCGGCCGCCATCAAGTTCGTCGAGGTGCTCTTCCCGCTCGCGGAGCACCACAAGTGAGCGCTCAGGGGCAGCCGCTTCCGGAGCGCCTGACGCCGCCGCCGGCCGTTCCTCATACGCTCGCGGACCTGGGGCTGCCCTCCGAGCGCGTCGAGCAGCTGATCGTCAAGACGCTCTTTGCCGGCGAGCTCACCGGGCTCGAGATGGCCGAGCGCATGAAGGTGGCCTACGGCATCTTCGAGCCGCTGATCATGCGGCTGCGCACCGAGCAGATCATCGAAGTGCGCGGCGCCAGCGCCGCCTCGAGCTCCAGCTACCGCTACGCGCTCACCGATCTGGGTCGCACGCGCGCGCTGCAGTATCTCGAGATCAATCTCTATACGGGCGCGATGCCGGTGCCGCTGACGGCCTACGTCGCGCAGATGAAGGCGCTGCAGGCGTCACGCGGGTTCATCGATCGCGAGCGGTTGCGCAAAGGGTTCTCGCACCTCGTCATCGGCGACGACATGCTCGAGAAGATCGGGCCGGCCGCCAACGCCAACAAGGCGCTGTTTCTCTATGGGCCACCCGGCAACGGCAAGACGGTGATTGCCGAAGGGCTTGGACGATCGATCGGGGGCGACATGTACATGCCGCACGCGATCGACGTGGACGGCCACGTCATCACGATGTTCGATCCGATCAACCACGACCGCCTGGATCCGGACGAGCCCGACACCACGAGCATCATCGCTGCCGCGCCGGCCGACCGCCGCTGGGTGCGCATCCGCCGTCCGGTCGTGATGGTGGGTGGTGAGCTCACGCTCGATCAGCTCGATCTCACCTTCAACCCGCTGGCGCGCTTCTACGAAGCGCCGCTGCAGCTGCGCGCCAACGGCGGCGTGTTCCTGGTGGACGACTTCGGCCGCCAGCGCATCCGTCCCGACGAGCTCCTGAACCGCTGGATCGTACCGCTCGAAAGCCGCGTGGATTTCCTGACGCTGCACACCGGCAAGAAGTTCGAGGTGCCGTTCGACGTGCTGACGGTGTTTGCGACCAACCTCGATCCGGCGTCGCTGGCCGACGAAGCGTTTCTGCGGCGCATTCCCTACAAGATTCCGGTGGAGGATCCGTCGCTCGAAGACTTCATCCGCATCTTCGAGCTGAATTGCCGGAACCGCGGGCTCGGGTTCCACAAGGTGATGATCTCGTATCTGCAGCGGCGGCATTACAAGCCGCTCGGGCGGCCGCTGCGTGCCTGTCATCCCCGCGACCTGCTCGACCAGGTGTTGGCACTCTGTCGCTATCGTGGCGTGGAGCCGACAATCAATCGGGAGCTTCTCGACGCGGCGTGCTCGTCGTATTTCGTGCACAACGAGCTTGCGCCGACCACATTGCCTGCTCGCCGCGCGCCGGGCGCGCGCCGGTCGGCGGGCGTGCATTAGCGAGAAGCGCAGCCCTTAGTGGGCCCAGGGTCTGTCGACCCGGGCAAGCGTGTGAACCTTGTCCAACATCGCCAAGCGCGAATCGCAGACCGAGCCCACCAAGACCCCCGCGGTCGAGGGGGACAAGTACACGGTTCTGCTGCTGGACGAGGAACAGCTCGATCGATTTCTCGGCCGCCCCCGCTTCAAGTCGCTCACCTCGCACCTGCAGCGCACCGTAGACGTGTGGCCGCGCGGGCACCGCGCGCGCATCTGGTCGGCCGCCGCGGCGGTGGTGCTGCTCGCTGTCGCCGTGGTGTGGCTTCGCGCCGCCGGCGACCCGAAGGTCACGCCGGCGCCGCACGCGCCGTCACGCCGCATCGTCGGTGGACCGCCGCTGGCCACCGGCGCCAGCTTCAGCGTGGACGTCACCTCGTTCTCGAAGGACGCCGACGCCCGGGTGATGGCGGGGCGGCTGATCAAGGCCGGGCTGCCGTCGTTCGCGTGGCGTCTGAATGGTTCGTCGCGCGACGTGCTCGTGGGGCCCTTCGTCTCCGTGGACGAGGCCGAAACCGCGCAGCGCAACATCGCTCGGCTGGGATTTCCTCGCGGTCGCCTGCACGTGGACGAGCGCCTTCGCGTGACGGATACCGTGACGGCCGGCGACGCAAAGGCCAGCCCCGCGGTGGTGCTCGTCGCGGCGCCCGGACGGCTGGCGGTGGCCTTCGAACTTGCTGAGGAGCCACAAGAGGTGAGTGGCCGGCGGATCGATCCGACGACCTTTGCCGTGACGACCAGCGCCGGCCCCGCGATCGACGCCCAGGAGTGGAATGCGCCGTCGGATGTCCAGCTCGTAAAGCACGTCAGCGTGGCCGCCGATCCGCGCGGTCTGCAAGGGCTGCAGGCGTTGGTGACGGTCGCGGAGAATTCGGTCGCCAACGTGCGGCTGCAGGGCGCGCGCGTCTACGTGGACGTGTGGCGGACGCAGCTCGACTTCGACGAGCATCCCGCCGCTCCGCCGGCCGTTCAAGCCAGCGAGCCCGCGCCCGTTGCCGCGCCGCCTGTTCGTGCTGCCCGTCAGGCGCCGCAAGCGCCGGCGCCCCCGGCGCCTGTTGCGGCCGCGCGCCCGCGGACGGGGGGCGCTGATCCGACGGTTTATCGTCAGACGATCGGCCCCATCTTCGCGAGGTTCGAGGAGATTCAGCCGTTCCTGCGTTCAGCCGTCGCCACGCCGACACCGGAAGTGCTCGCCGCGATCGACGGCACGTTTGCCGAACTCGAGCTCACGCTCCGCGCCAGCGATGTGCCTCGCGCGGATCAGAGCGCGCATGGCCTGCTGCTGTCGGCGGTCCAGCTCGCTCGCGGCGCCGTTGCTCCCACCTTTGGCGGCGACCGTGTGACGCAGGTGCGCGAGGCGATGGCGCAGTTCCAGGCGGCGAAGGCCCAACTTCGTTGAGCCGGCCTTTGGCCTTGGACCCGAGGCCATAGGGCTTGTATTCTGCCGCGATGTCCTCGCGGAAACTCCTGCTTCTCCTCGGCATCGCGGTCTGCGTCCCGGTTCTCCTGTCGTCGCAGGCGCGACGGCCTGCGATCTGGTTCGAAGGCGCACGACTCATCGTGGGCGACAAGACGCCTCCGATTCAGAACTCCGCGTTCCTCGTCGAGGGCGACTCCTTCACCTGGGTGGGGCGCAAGGGAGATCGGCAGCCGCCGGCCGGTGCGATGCGCGTCGATCTCACCGGCAAGACGGTCATCCCCGGGCTGATCGATGGCCACAATCACATCGGCCTGGTCAACGAGAAGGACGGCAGCAACACGAAGGCGAACTACACGCGCGACAACCTGATCGATCAGCTGCAACGCTACGCCTATTACGGCACGGCCGCGGCGATGAGCATGGGGCTCGAGGCGAATCAGGACGTCGCCTTCGCCGTGCGGGACAGCGTGACGCCGAACGCCGCGACGTTCCTCACCGTCGGCAAAGGGATCGCCGCCACGCCAATGGCAGGGCCGACCGGGGAGGCACGTCTCGGGATCCCGTACGGCGCCGCCACGCCGGAGGAAGGGCGGCAGCACGTGCGTGAGCTGCTCGCGCGCAAGGTCCACTTCGTGAAGATCTGGGTGGACGACCGCGACGCGACGGTCCCGAAGCTGAAACCAGAGGTGTACCGCGCGATCATCGACGAAGCGCACAAGAACGGCATGGAGGTGCTGGCGCACTTGAGCCGTACGTCAGCGCTGGCCGATGCGAAGGATCTGCTGCGAGCGGGCGTCGACGGGTTCGTGCATACCGTCCGCGATCGCGACGTGGACGACGAGTACATCGCGCTGGTCAAAGCGCATCCGAAGGTGTGGACCGGTCCGAACGTGCCGAGCCCAGGTGAAACCGAGGACGAGATCAATTCGCTGGCCGAAACCCAGCCGGCATCGGTGATTGCTGGTCTGCGGAAGCAGCTGGCGCAGCGCACGGCGCCAGGCAGCCCCGCGCAGGCGCTTTTCGATCTGCACTGCCGCAATCTGAAGCGGATTCACGACGCCGGGATGATCATCGGCGTCGGCACCGACGGTACAGGCGACGGCTTCGGCGTCCACCAGCAGATCGAGTACTACGTGCGGTGCGCGGGCTTCACGCCGGCACAGGCCCTCGAATCGGCAACGTCGATCAACGCGCGTCTCCTGCACCTGACGCGCTTGGGGACGATCGCGGCGGGCAAGGAGGCGAGCTTCGACGTGCTGAGCGCCGACCCGCTGGAGCGGATCACCAACACGCGGCGCATCGATGCCGTGTATCTCCGCGGAACCGAGGTCGATCGCGCGGCGCTACGCGCAACGTTTCGGGGGAAATGACTACGTAGAGGCGGACCTTCAGGTCCGCCTGCAGGTGCACCTGAAGGTGCACCTCTACGAAATCGCCCCGGCGATCCAGACGCAGCCGACCGCAATGGCGGCCACGCCGGTCGCTGTCATCAGGCGGTGGTGCGAGAGCGCAAAGCCGCGTGCGCCGAGGCCGCCGATCGCACCGGCGAACACCGTCATCGCCGCCACCGTGCCGAGGCCGAACGCCGCGATGTAGCTGAACGACGCGGCGGCCGTCGGCAGCGCCAGCGCGGGGAGTACGCCAAAGAAGTGCGAGCTGCCGGCCACGCCGTGCAGGACACCTACCGCGAACGACGCGTGTCCGTGGCCCAGGCGTCGCATCCAGCGCGGCCCGCGCTGCACGTGGACGTGCTCGTGCTGCGTGCCGCCGTGCATGTGCGGTTCCCGGCGCAGTCGCGCTGCCCGCGAGAGACTCCAGAGACCCAGTGCGATGAGCGCGCCGCCGACCAGCCGCTCGCCCCAGGCCGAAATGTTGGCCACCGGTGGCAGTGCATCTCGCAACAGCACGGCGAGCACGGCCACCACCATCACGCCCGACGCGTGGCCCAGGCCCCACGTCCAACCGGCGCGCAGGCTGCGCGCGCGGTCCGCCGCGGCGAGCGGCGCAACGGCCGCGAGATGATCGGGGCCGGACAGTACGTGAAACACGCCCGCCACGAGTCCTGACAGGACGGTGAGTATCACTTGGGCGCCATCCGGATAGCGCCGTCCAGCCGAATGACTTCGCCGTTGAGCATCTGGTTTTCGAAGATGTGGCGCACGAGCGCGGCGAACTCGGTAGGCTTCCCGAGCCGCGACGGAAACGGCACCTGCTGCGCAAGCGATTGGCGCGCGGCCTCGGGCAGTGCTGCCAGCAGCGGCGTGTCGAAGGTGCCCGGGGCGATGGTCATTACACGGATACCGACCCGCGCGAACTCACGGGCGATCGGCAGCGTCATTCCCACGATGCCGCCCTTCGACGCGGAGTAGGCCGCCTGTCCGATTTGTCCGTCGAACGCGGCCACCGACGCAGTGTTGACGATGACGCCGCGCTCGCCATCCTCGCCGGGCGTATTCTCGGCCATGCTCTCGGCGGCCAGCCGGATCATGTTGAACGTGCCGATCAGATTCACCGTGATCACGCGCGTGAAGTGGCCGAGCGGCTGCACGCCCTCTTTGCCGAGCACCCGCTCGGCGGCGGGAATGCCCGCGGCGTTGACCAGGCCGTCGAGACGCCCGAACGCGGCGGTGGCTTCGTGTATCGCGCGTTTGACGTCAGCATCCGACGTGATGTCAGCCTGGACGAAGCGAACGCCGGACCGGTGCTGACTCGCTTTGGCGCGCCCTGCATCGGCGTTGACGTCGACGATGACGGCCCGGCCGCCCGCAGCCGCAATCATGTCCACCGTCGCGCCGCCAAGGCCCGACGCGCCGCCGGTCACGAGCACGGTGCGATCGCGAAGGAGCATCGGTAAAAATTCTACATGTAGTACGCTCCTCCTTCTGGACAGGAGGGAAATATGAGTCTTCGTATCGGCGACGTTGCACCGGATTTCGAGGCGGACTCGACTGAGGGCCGCATCAAGTTCCACGAGTGGATTGGGAATTCCTGGACGGTCTTCTTCTCCCACCCCAAGGATTTCACCCCGGTGTGTACGACCGAGCTCGGGTTCCTCGCGAAGGCCAAGCCGGAGTTCGACAAGCGCGGCGTAAAGCTCATTGGCTTGAGCGTCGATCCGGTGACGAGCCACGGAAAGTGGGCTGAGGACATTCGCGAAACGCAGGGTGCCGCGCCCAACTATCCGATGATCGGCGATACGGAGCTGGCGATCTCGAAGCTGTACGGGATGCTGCCGGCGGAATCCGGCTCGACGTCGGATGGGCGCACGGCGAACGACAACATGACCGTCCGCACGGTCTACGTGATCGGGCCCGACAAGAAGATCAAGCTGATGATCAGCTACCCGATGACCACCGGGCGAAACTTCGACGAGGTACTGCGCGTGATCGACTCGCTGCAGCTCACGGCGAAGCATCGCGTGTCGACGCCGGTGAACTGGAAGCAGGGCGACGACGTGATCATCGCCGGCTCGGTCTCGAACGACGAGGCGAAGACCATCTATCCAAACGGCTGGAAAGAGCCGAAGCCGTACATCCGGATCGTCCCGCAGCCGAAGTAGGGCGGGTGAGGCGGGTAGGTGATTAGGTAAGCAGGGCGGGGGGCGACGCCCCGCCCTTCATCAGATGTCCTGTCGCGTGTCTGACTATCGGATCGAGGTCCGCAAGACGGCGCGTCAGCTGCCACGGGTCACGGCCGACGAGTCGGCCCACGATTTACATCCCGACTGATCCGAAACGTCGTTGAGCCCAGACCGCTTGAAACGCGAGATCTCCAGCAGGCTCAGCGCCCGACGCGAAGTGCTGGTCTAGAGAGAGGGCGGTCTTCAGACCGCTTTGGGTCCCGCTATTTGGCGCTCGTTGCAAAGGCGGCCTCGTCGACCGTGAACGACCAGTCGAGGCCGGCTGATTCGACGGAGACTTGAAAGGCTCGAGGGTCGTCAGCCGCGTAGGCTGTCCCCTCTCCCGGGCCCTCGTGGTCGACCGGCTCCTGAAGATCGCGGCCACTGATGGCGCTCTGGAGCCGCAGCGTGAACCGCCCGCGGCCCTTGGGCTCCTCGTTGCTGGTGCGCCAGCGGAACCGCAGCGAACCCGTGAGCCCCACGAACGATTCCGTCTGGGCATTGCCGTGGCCGGACCACGCGCCAAGCTGCTTCCAGAGCACGATTTCCTTCTCCTTGGACGGCTCAGGCGGTGCTTTGTGGCACGCGCCCGCCAGGGCGGCGGACATGACCAGGAGCACGAAGGCCCTCAGGCTCGGCACGCCGCGCATTGTACGGGCGAGTACCCCCAAGTAGTCGTTGCGTTCGCGGCCCGTCGGCGTTACGTTTTGCCTGCCTCACGAGTCTCCCGGTTCGCCTTTCGAGTAGGTGGCCTTCATGGAAGACAAGACGATTACTGACGACACGCCCCGGAACGTCTCTCGCCGCAACTTCATCAAAGGCGTCATCGCTTCAGGTGCCGCGGTGTCCTCGGCCGCATACCTCTGGCGCTCCTCGGTGGTACAGGGCCAGCAGGCCTCGGCCCCCGGCAGCGTCGAGCGTCTGATCACGCTCACGGTCAACGGCCAGGAACGTCGCGTCGACGTGTTGAAGCAGGAGACGCTGGCCACGACGCTCCGCTACAAGCTGGGGCTGACTGGCACCAAGATCGGATGCGACCGCGCCGAGTGCGGTGCGTGCACGGTGCTCGTGGACGACGTGCCCCATTACTCGTGCTCCGTCCTCACCCATGCGGTGCGTGGAAAGAAGATCCAGACCATCGAAGGACTCGCCGCCGCCGACGGCACGCTGCATCCCGTCCAGCAAGGCGTCGTCGACGAGCAGGGCTTCCAGTGTGCGTTCTGCATGTCGGGCTTCATCATGTCGGCGGTCGGATACCTCAAGACGAACCCCAATCCGACACGCGCGCAGCTCGCGCACGGAATCTCCGGCAACCTCTGTCGCTGTCAGGACTACGACAAGATTCTCACCTCGCTGATGCGCGGTGCTGAGAACATGCGGAAGGCGTGACATGGCTGAGAAGCTCGTCGGACAGAACTACCAGACGCCGGACCTCGTCGCGAAAGTCACGGGCAAAAGCAAGTACGCCGAAGACTTTCGCGTGGAAGGCATGCTTTTCGCGAAGCTCCTTCTGAGCCCGCATCCGCACGCGCGCGTCACGCGGCTCGACACCAGCGCGGCGATGGCCGTGCCCGGCGTCAAGGCAGTGCTGACGGCCGACGATCTGCCGGCGCCCGCAGACGCCATCAACGACAACGGCCAGCAGATTCTCGCGAACCTCGATGGCGAGGTCGCGCTTACGAAGGAGCCGGTCTATCAGGGCCAGCCGATTCTCGCGGTGGCCGCGGTGGACGAGTCGGCGGCGGCCGAGGCGATCGAGAAAATCGTGATCGAGTACGAAGCGTTGCCCTTCGTCGTCGATCCGCTGGTGAGTTTGCGTCCGGGCGGCCCCAACGCCCGCACGAAAGGCAACTACTGGTTCATCCCGCCGCCCCCGGCGCCCGGAGCACCGCCACCGCAGAGCCCGCCGCGTCCCGAGATCAAGGAAATGAAGTGGACGGCCGCGGAGCTGAAAGAGGCCGAGGCCGGCCACCTGCCGATGATGGAGGGCGCACCGGAGGCCTGGGCGTACGGCGACCTCGAGGCTGGCTTCAAGGAAGCCACGCTCGTGCTCGACGAGACCTTCGTCACGCCCGACACCAGCCACCAGACGCTCGAGACACGCACCGCCTTGGCGTACTGGCAGAACGGTAAGGTCCACGTCTACACCGGCACGCAGAGTACCGCGCAGACGGTGACCGGCGTGTCACGTTGGGTCAACGTCAAGCCCGAAGACGTCGTCGTCGTGAGCGAGTACACCGGTGGCGGTTTCGGCAGCAAGATCACCGGCGCCATCTCGCTGATGATCCCGGTGCTGCTGGCCAAGAAGGCCAATGCCCCGGTGATGATGCGCATCACCCGCGAGGAGGAGCACTACATAGGTCGGGCGCGTCCGGGCGTCCGCGGGCGGATGAAAGTCGGATTCGACAAGGAAGGACGCATCACCGCGCTCGACATGTGCTCGGTGAGCGACAACGGTCCGTACGAGCGGCAGGGCGACTGCAACAACACCGGCGTCGTCGCATCGCTGGCGTACCAGCCGAAGGCCATGCGTTTCCGCGGCATCTCGGTGCTGACCAACACGCCGCCGCGAGGGCCGCAGAGTCAGCCGGGCGGCACGCAGTCGCACATGCTGATGGAGCCGGTCATCTCGAAAGCCGCGCGTCAGCTCAAGATCGATCAGGTGGCCATCCGCCGCATCAACGCGCCGTCCGGCAAGGCGCTCTTCGGTCCGCCGGCGGGGCCCAAGCAGGCGCGGCAGTACGTGACGAGCGCGTTCGTCAAGGAAGCGCTCGACAAGGGTTCGGCGCTCTTCAAGTGGGACGAGCGCAAGACGGCTACTGGCAAGCGCGACGGCACCAAGGTGCGTGGCGTCGGCGTCGCCATCAGCACCTATAGCGCCGGCTCCGTTGGGTTCGACGGACTCTTCATCATCAAACCGGACGGGCGGCTGTACGTCCAGTCGGGCATTGGCAACCACGGCACCGAATCGGTGAGCGACTGCCACCGGGTGTCGGCCGAACTCCTCGGCATTCCGTGGGACAAGGTGACGGTGACCTGGGGCGACACCGCGAAGAACCTGCCGTGGACGTGCCCCAGCGGCGGCAGTCAGACCATTCACGCGATGACCCGAGCCGCCCACGCGGCCGGGATGGATGCTAAGAAGAAGCTGCAGGAGATAGCAGCCAAGGATCTCGGCGGCCGTCCCGAGGACTACGACGTGGCGAACGAGCGCGTCTTTCGCAAAGGCGGCGGCGCCGGGATGACGCTGGCGAAGGCCGCGCAGCGCGCGATCGAACTTGGCGGGCCGTATGACGGCCACGAGCTGCCCAAGGACATCAACAGGTTCACGACCGCTTCGGCGACCGCGCTCACGGGGCAGGGCCTGATGGGCGTGGCGAAGGACAATTACAAGCACGACGGCCAGTCACGGTCGTTCGTCGCCGGGTTCGCCGAAGTGGAGATCGACGTCGAGACCGGCAAGTACCACATCCTCGACTACCTCGCCGTGGCCGACGTCGGCACGGTCGTCCACCCGCGTGCCCTGGGCGGACAGATTCTCGGGCGATCGATGCTGGGCATCGGCCACACGATCGGGCAGAAGTGGGTCTACGACCAGCAGTACGGTGTGGCACTCGCGCGGCGGTTCCATCACAACCGCCCGCCGACGATCCTGGACGCGCCGCAGCAGATGGCGTGGGCCGCGCTCGACATCCCGGATCCCGAAACGCCGGTCGGCGCACGCGGGATTGGCGAGCCGCCGGTCGGCGCCGGCGCCTGCGCGGTCCTCAATGCCATCAGCGACGCCCTTGGCGACGACATCTTCCGGCGCGCCCCGGTGACGCTCGACATGATCCTGACCTCGCTCGAAGCGGGTCACCCGACCATCGAGCCGCTGACCGCTCACATCTGAAGGAGAGACGTCATGGCCGTGATTCACGACGTGATGCCCGCGTTCGAGCTCTTCCAGCCGGAGAGTACAGCCGACGCGGTGGCCCTCCTCGGCCGCTACAGCCCCAACGCATGGGTGATGGCCGGCGGGATGGATTCTTTCGACTGGCTGAAGGACCGCATCAAGCGTCCAGGCGTGGTGATCGAGTTGAGCCGCGTCGCGGAGCTGCGCGGTATCAAAGAGCACGACGGCGGGCTCGAGATCGGGGCCGCTACGACGCTCACCGAGATCGCGCGAAGTCCGCTGGTACGGGGGAAGTTCAGCCTGCTCGCAGAGGCGGCGGAGCTCGTCGCGTCGCCGCAGATTCGCAACCAGGGCACCGTCGGCGGCAACGTGTCGCAGGACGCGCGATGCTGGTATTACCGCGCGGGATGGACCTGCTACCGCGCCGGCGGCAACATCTGCTACGCCGACACCCCGACCGCGGTCAATCGCGAGCACGCCATCCTCGGAGCCGATCGGTGCGTGGCGGTGAATCCGTCGGACACAGCACCGGCGCTCGTCGCGCTTGACGCGCAGATGGTCATCAAGAGCACGCGCGGTGAGCGCGTGGTCGACGCGGAGAACTTTTTCGTCGGCCCGGGCACGGACATCACGCGGATGACGGTGCTGGCTCCCGACGAGCTCCTGACGGCGATCCGGATTCCGGCCACGTGGGCGGGCGCTGTCTTCTATTTCGAGAAGGTGCGCGATCGGAACGTGTGGGACTTTCCACTGCTGAACGTGGCGTCGGCGATGACATACGCCGGCAACACAATCGAGCGCACCCGCATCGTGGTGAACGCCGCGGCCGCGCGTCCACTCCGCTTGCACGCCGTTGAAGCGGCCGTCGTCGGCCAGCCGAAGAGCAAGGAAACCGAAGAGCGAGCCGGGCAGATCGCTGTGGAGGGCGCGCAGGCGCTTCGATACAACGCCTACAAGATTCCCTTGATGCGGAATCTGGTGAAGCGCGCGATCCGCGGCCAGCAGGATACCTAATAGGGGAGCGGCATATGGATTTCGTCAAGTGGGGCTTGAACCCCTGGGGCGAGAGCATCCTGACGCACGTCTCGTGGACGCTCTTCTGGGCCGCGCTCGTCGCCGGCCTCATGTTCCTGGTGGCGCACGGCAGCTATATGCTGCTCTCGGCGCACCGCAAGCGGCCGGACACCGAGACCGATCGGCTCGAGGCCTCATTCGCGAACCTGCCCCAGCGCATCGAGCGCCACTCTCTCATGGCCCGGCTGTTTCACTGGGTGATGGCGGCGGCCATGTTCACGCTGCTCTTCACGGCGTTCCTGCCGGTCGCCGGTGTGAAGTTCCCCTGGGTGACGTGGCACTGGATGGCGGGGCTCGTGCTCACCGGCTCAATCGTCTTCCACATCATCCACGCCACGGTCTGGCTCGACTTCTGGTCCATCTGGGTCGGCCCGAAGGACATGCCAGAACTGAAGGCGGAGCTGATGCGCGAGCTGGGGCGCGACGTGCCCGGACCGAAGTCGGGCAAGTACCCGCTCGGCAATCGCCTGTATCACACCGCGATCGTCATCACCGCACTCGGCGCGGTCCTGACCGGGGTGCTGATGCTCTCGCGCGTCCGGACGCCGCTCTTCACCCGGAACCCGTATCTGCTGAGCGACGGAACCTGGGGCGTCACTTACGTGAGCCATGGGCTGGCCGGCGTGGCATTAGTAGGCCTGGTGATCGCCCACGTGTACTTCGCGGTCCGTCCGGAGAAGTGGTGGATCACGAAGGGCATGATCCTGGGCTGGATCACGCGGCGACAGTATCTCGAGCATCACGAGCCGGAGCGCTGGCGCGTGTCCGCGAACTCGCGGGCGAGCCGTTAGTGTCGGGCGAACCGGTCACGGCGTCAGCGGCATCTGCGTTCGCGGCGCGCTGCGACGCGGTCGAAGAGGCGTACGAGTTCATGCTCGCCTACGCCGCGCAAGGGCTGCCGAACGAGCAGGGGAGCACGTCGGGCAGCCAGATTCGCGACTTCCTTCGCAAGTGCGACCAGGCGCTCGACGGACTGGGCGATGCGGCCGGCCGCGCCACGCGTGAAACGAGTGCTGGAGACCCGTCAGCCTACGAAGCATTCGTCGAGGTGCTCGATCGCGACGCGCGGAACGCGCGAGCCGCGGTGCGGCTCGTGCTCGCGCAGCCGTCGATTGCATCGCAGGTCGTCGACAACCTGAACGCGTCGAGTCACCTGCGCGCGGTGCTCACCGATCTGTTCCTGCTCGACGAGATCCTGAAGCGGTAGGCATAGACGAACTGCAGCAGGGCAACGACCACGATGACGGCGGTCAGCTGCTGCCAGCCGCGGTCTCCGAGCGCCAGCGACGTTCCCGCGGCCAGGTCGTAGGCGTTGGTGCACCCGATCAGCGCCAGCGACAGCCCGAACATCGGTACAGCGAAGCGACTGCGCATCAGCAGCGCGACCCCGGCTGCGACCGGAAGCAGCGTGGCGAGGGCCGTCGTGAGGACGAACCATCGAGGCTGCTGCGCGTAGTAGGCGACCTCGTGCGCGTCCATGTCGAGACGGTTGCCCATCTGCGCCAGCACGATGACCGCGGCGCCCGATCCATTCCAGAGCAGCGTGAGAATCGCGACCACCCAGACGTGCCAGGGCCTCGCGCGCGAAGCGACGTTCATCGCCGCGGATCTTGCCTCGCCGGCGCGGCGTCTGTCTTGACGTTTCTTGCGGCGAGGCCGGTCTGAAGACCCGTGGCCACACAAAAGGCTGCCTGGCGGCCCCAACAATGGCGTTGGCATCAGCGTGTGCCGGAGTCCGGCGTGTGCGTGGCAGCCGAGGACGGTTCAGCGAGGGAGACCCGCCGGCGGAGGCACATGCTGGTGCCAACGCCACTCCATGGGGTCGGCCTGAAGACCGCGCAGCTACTGGCAAATGCCTTCGCAGGGGCGGGTCTAAAGATCCGCGGCTACAAGAAAAAAGGCCGGCGATGTGAATCGCCGGCCCTGGATGCCTGAAGCCCGAAGCCGGGAGCCTTCAGCGTGGTCACGCGCGCCGAAGGCGCGCTTACACCACGTCTTTATGCGTGACTTCCTGGACGCCCTGCTTCTTCGAACGGCCAAGACCCTGAATCTGGATCGTCGGCTGCTCTTTCAGCACCTGCTGGCGATAGAGGCGCTCCATCTCCATGTGCTGGCGGATCTCGTCGGGCGTCATATTCGACTTCTTGCGCGCCGCCAGCTTCTCCTCACGGGCGTTCTTGGCGATGCCGAGATCGTCGAGGTCGTGCTGCGCGCCGGCGGCCACGGCCTCGGCGTTGAGCACCAGCGAGTGATCCTTGCTCGCCATCGGCACGTTCTTGTTGCCGGCGAAGATCTCGTGGCGGCCGTGGTCCTCGTACCACTTGGTCAGCGTGGCCGTCATGTGCATCTTCTCGAGGATGTTCCGCCAGCCGATGCCGGTGTTGTAGGCGCAGAAGGAAATCTCACCCTGCTGCGTGCCGTAGGGGATGATGCACATCTCCGTGCGGCGGAAGTCGTAGTTGAACAGGTCCTGGAACCACATGCCGGCGATGAACAGGAAGTTCCAGCGGTCGGCGCGGCGGGCGTCGATGTCGGCCTTCGTGCGGTCCTTGCCGACGCTGCCGTAGTTCTTGCCGGTGGCGCCGAAGGTCTTGTCGAACTTCTTCAGCAGGTCCGCGATGCGGAAGTGCGTCGGCGCCTTGAACGGGTCGTAGTTGCGCAGCAGCGCCAGGCCCATGCCGACGATCGACAGGGTCTTGCCGCGCGCCGCGTCGTTCACCTGCGCCACGTCCTTGGCCAGCTGGTCGGCGTTGAGGAACGCCGTGACCGGCACCGCTTCCTTGGTTTCCTTGTCCACCATCAGCGCCATGCCGATGCCGCAATTCGGGTGGCAGCCGCAGGTGAGCTGACCGAATTCGCGCTCGGGTCCGTGCACCACGTCGGCCCAGTCGGTGAACGTGGACATGAACGAGATCGGGAACCAGTCGCGCGTCGGCTCGCCGATGCCCACCTGGTTCTTCACGTCGTGCGCGAGGTGCGACAGCGTGTAGCGCTGCGCGGCGCGCCGTTCCGGCGTGATCTCCTCGTCGCGGCCGGTGAACGACACCGGCTGGAACGACAGGAAGTTGATGCGCTTCGGGTTGTCGAGCGCGAACTCGATGACGCGCCCCACCTGCTCGTTGTTCACGCCGTTGACGATCGTGATGACCGGCACGATGTCGACGCCGGCGCTGTGCAGGTTCTCGATCGCGCGCAGCTTCACGTCGAACAGGTTCCCGACGCGGCGGTGCGAATTGGCCGCGTTGCCGATGCCGTCGAACTGCAGGTAGGCGTAGCGCAGGCCCGCTTCGGCCGCCGCCTTCGCGAACTCGGGGCTCTTCGCGAACTCGATGCCGTTGGTGGCCGCCTGCACGCTGTTGTAGCCGACCTTGCGCGAGTAGCGGATCGCGTCGAGGAAGTACGGCGACATCGTCGGCTCGCCGCCCGAGAACTGCACCGACATCTGGCGGCGCGGCTTGATGGTGATGGCGTTGTCGAGGACCTGCTTGATGTCTTCCCACCCGAGCTCATGGACGAAACCCACCTGGTTTGCATCCATGAAACACGGATCGCACATCATGTTGCAGCGGTTCGTGAGGTCGACCGTCAGCACCGACCCGCGGCCGTGCAGCACGGTGGAGGAGCCATGGTTGTGCAGCTTCTCGTCGTTGTGGGCGCGGATGTCGCGCCCGGGGAACACCTCTTCGAGGTGCTTGAAGAACGCCGGGTCGATGGCCATCGTGTCTTCGAAGTGGCCATGGATCGGGCAGTCCTTCACCATGACGATCTTGCCGTCCTTCTCGAGGATGGTCGCCTTGATTTCTCCGACCTTCTCGTTGAGGAGGACGCTCACGTCCTTCTTGCCGTCGAGAATCGCCTGCCGCGCCTCGCGCGTGCAGTCCGGGCACAGCGAGTCGGTTTCGCGCGGCCAGCCGAGCGGCGGCTTGGTCTTCTGGTAGGACTTGAGGAGCGGCTTGTCGGACCAGCGGGGGATGAAGGACGGGTTCTGGGCGATCTTGTTGGCCGTCGAGAACACCTGCCAGATGCCGTTGGCGGCAATCGCAAGGCCCTTCTCCACATACTTCGCGGGTGCGTGCATTCTTCTCTCCTCAAAGCTCGGCCCGCTCAAATCGCGGACCGCGCGCAGTGTCTGGCAAACCGGCTTGACGCCGGTTCGCGCCCAGGCCGCGCCCGAGGTGGGCGCCCGCCTGGCAATCCCGTGAAGGATAGCGAGGAAATCCGCGATTTCCGCCGGAATTCCAGTGGATTGGCAATATCGTCGGTTGGATTGGCGGCTGGTTCCAGCCAGTGGCCGCACCGGTGGCCCCGTCGTAGCGGTGGACCTTCAAGTCCAACTGACCAGGCGCGACGCCCGGAGCCAGAAGCCGGAAGCCTGACTCGCGCGGATCCATCACTCAATCGCATGGATTCGCGCAGATCATTGTATTTCCGGATCGCATGCGCGATCGGCAGAATGTGACGACCATGCCAAGCGATGGTCAGCAGCGTTTTCCGGCGGAGCCTCCCTCACAACAAGGTCTCTACGACCCGCGGTTCGAAAGCGACGCCTGCGGCGTCGGCTTCGTCGTGCACCAGAAGGGAAAACGCTCGCACGGCATCGTCGCCAAGGCACTGCAGGTCCTGATCAATCTCGAGCACCGCGGCGCCTGCGGTTGCGAAGCAAACACCGGTGACGGCGCGGGCATCCTGATCCAGACGCCCGACGCGTTCTTGCGTGCGGTCGTGCCGTTCTCGCTGCCGGCGCCCGGCGCGTACGCCGCGGGCCTCGTGTTCCTGCCGCACGACGAACGCGATCGCGACGCGATCAAGTCGCTCATGGCGCGCATCGTGGAAGAGGAAGGGCAGCGCCTGCTCGGATGGCGCGAGGTGCCGATCGACGATGGTCTCGTGGGGCCGAGCGCGCGCGCGGCGGCGCCGGCGTTCGAGCAGGTCTTCATCGGGGCTGGCAACGCCACGGGCAGACCTGAAGGTCTGCAGCCACGAGACGCCGCCGCGTTCGAACGCAAGCTGTTCGTCATCCGCAAGCGCGTCGAGCGCGCGGTCGACACCCTGAAGATCAACGTGCTGGCGCGGCGCGCGTTCTACGTGGTGAGCCTGTCGGCGAACACGCTGATCTACAAGGGGATGCTCACCGCGCAGCAGCTCGGGCCGATGTTCCCCGATCTGCGCGACGAGCGGCTCGAGTCGGCGCTCGCGCTCGTCCACCAGCGCTTCAGCACCAACACGTTCCCGTCGTGGCCGCTGGCGCACCCCTACCGGATGATCGCGCACAACGGCGAGATCAACACGCTGCGCGGCAACATCAACTGGATGCGCGCCCGCGAAGGGCTGCTCCAGAGCGAGGTGCTCGGCGACGACCTGAAGAAGGTGCTGCCGGTCATCCGCGAAGGCGGCAGCGACACGGCCACGTTCGACAACGTGCTCGAACTGCTGGTGATGGCCGGCCGCTCGCTGCCGCACGCGATCCTGATGATGATCCCCGAGCCGTGGAGCGGCAACGAGGAGATGCCGGCGGATCGCAAGGCGTTCTACGAGTACCACTCGTCGCTGATGGAGCCGTGGGACGGCCCCGCCGCGATCGCGTTCACCGACGGCAAAGTGATCGGCGCCGTGCTCGACCGCAACGGCCTGCGGCCGTCGCGCTACTACGTCACCAAGGACGACCTCGTCATCATGGCGTCCGAGGTGGGCGTGCTCGACATTCCGCCGGCCGACGTGCTGGTGAAGGAGCGCCTGCACCCCGGGAAGATCTTCCTGGTCGATACCGCGCAGGGGCGCATCATCGACGACGAGGAGATCAAGTCCACGCTCGCGGCGGAGCATCCGTACCGCGAATGGATCGACTCGCAGCTCTATGACATCAACGACCTGCCCGCCGCGGGGCTCGAGCGGCCGGAGCGCGAGACCGTCTTCGCGCGGCAGCAGACGTTCGGCTACACGCAGGAGGATCTGCGGCTGCTGATCGCGCCGATGGCCGAGAAGGGCGAAGAGCCGATCGGCTCGATGGGCACCGACGCGGCGCTGGCCGTGCTGTCGGAGAAGCCGCGCCTGCTCTACGAGTACTTCAAGCAGCTGTTCGCGCAGGTGACCAACCCGCCGCTCGACGCCATCCGCGAGGAGCTGGTCACGTCGATGGGATCGACGATCGGGCCGGAGCGCAATCTGCTCAAGCCGGAGCGCGAGTCGTGCCGGCAGATCCACCTCAAGTACCCGATCATCCACAACGAGCACGTCGCGAAGCTGCGCAATCTACCGCCCGGCGTGCCGTTCCGGTCGACCACGCTGTCGATGCTGTTCGATCCGTCGACCGACGGCGAGGGGCTCGCCAAGGCGATGGACGAGTTGTGCAAGCGCGCCAGCGCCGCGGTGGCCAACGGCTACGACATCCTGATCCTCTCGGACCGCGGCGTCAGCCGTGATCTTGCGCCGATTCCGAGCCTGCTCGCGACGGCCGGCGTGCATCACCACCTGGTGCGCGAGGGCACACGCACGCGCTGCGCGCTGGTCGTGGAGTCGGGCGACGCGCGCGAAGTGCACCACGTGTCGCTGCTGCTCGGTTACGGCGCGGGCGTCGTGAACCCCTACGTGGCGTTCGAGACGATCGACGACATGATCGCGCACGGCGCCATCACCGGCATCGATCGCGACAAGGCGATCCAGAACTACATCAAGGCGCTCAACAAGGGCGTGCTGAAGGTGATGTCGAAGATGGGGATCTCGGCGCTGCAAAGCTATTGCGGCGCGCAGATCTTCGAGGCCATCGGGCTGAACACCGCGTTCATCGACAGGTACTTCACGCACACCACGTCGCGCGTGGGCGGCGTGGGGATCGAAGTGATCTCCGAGGAAGTGCGGCAGCGTCACGATCGCGCCTTCGGGCCGCGGCCGGCGCAGGCCGAGGAGCTCGAGCCCGGCGGCGAGTATCAGTGGCGCCGCGACGGTGAGTACCACCTCTTCAATCCGGAGACGGTGTACAAGCTGCAGCACGCCACCCGCACGGGGCAGTACAAGATCTTCAAGGAGTACACGAAGGCGGTCGACGTGCAGAACGAGCACCGCGCCACGCTGCGCGGGCTGTTCCGCTTCAAGCCGCATTCGGCGCCGGTCCCGATCGACGAGGTCGAGCCGGTGGAGACGATCGTCAAGCGCTTTGCGACGGGCGCGATGTCGTACGGCTCGATC
>Ga0105238_10001083_pt1 | contig 27459 bp, 22 predicted proteins | sample KBSC34metaG_FD_81526 | JGI IMG/M metagenome (GOLD analysis project Ga0105238, IMG submission 81526) | Corn rhizosphere microbial communities from Kellogg Biological Station, Michigan, USA - KBS C3-4 metaG | ecosystem: Host-associated > Plants > Roots > Rhizosphere > Soil | place: Michigan, USA...
CCCAAGAACGCGGACACCGCCTTCACCGCGGGCCTGGTTCACGACGTGGGACAGATGGTGCTGAGCCGCTACCAGCCGGACGTCTACGGCGCGGTGATTCGAACCGCACGCGAGAGCGGACGCCTCCTGAGCGACGTCGAGAAGGAGGAGCTCGGCGTCAACCACGGGCTGGTGGGCGCCTACCTGCTGGGGGTGTGGGGCCTGCCGTTCGTGCTGGCCGAGGCGGTCATGCATCACCACGAGCCCAGCGCCGTCGCGGAGGGGGGCGGCGGCGAGATCCTGGCGGCGGTTCACCTCGCGAACGGGCTGATCTCGGCGGTGGTGGCCGGCGTCGAACCCGCGTCCTCGCCCGACCTCGATCGCCCCTACCTGGAGCGCGTCGGGCTGTGGGCCACGCTGCCGAAGTGGCACGAGAAGGCTATGGCGATGGTGAGTGACGCGGGCGCCGCCAACCAGTCGACGACGGCCCCAGGAGCGCGCTGAGAAGGACGAATGGCCGCTCCCGCCCGCATAAAGGTCCTCTGCGTCGACGACGAGAAGGCGGTGCTGGACGGCCTCGCGCTGAACCTGCGCCGCCGATACGACGTCCTCACCGCGCAGAGCGGGGCCGAGGGGCTGAAGCTGCTGGCCGAGGCTGGACCCATCGCCGTCGTCATGTCCGACATGCGCATGCCCAACATGGACGGCGCTACGTTCCTGTCGCGGGCTCGCCAGCAGGAGCCCGACGCCGTCCGCTTGCTGCTGACGGGCCAGGCCGACATTCAATCGGCGATCGCGGCCATCAACGAAGGGCAGATCTTCCGCTTCCTGACCAAGCCCTGCCCTCCCCCGACGGTCCTGGCCGCCATCGACGCCGCTGCCGAGCTCAACCGCCTCATCACCTCGGAGCGCGTCCTGTTGGAGCAGACGCTCCACGGCAGCATCAAGGCCCTGACCGACATCCTGGCGGTGACGAACCCCGTCTCGTTCGGCCGCGCGACCCGCATCAAGCAGATCGTCAGCGACCTGGGCACGAAGCTGGAGCTACGCGATCGCTGGCAGGTCGAGGTGGCCGCCATGCTGTCGCAGCTCGGCACCATCGTCTTACCTCCCGAGACGGTCGAGAAGGTGTACGGCGGCCAGGCCCTCGATGCCGAGGAGCAAAAGATGGTGGCGCGCGCCCCGGCCGTCACGGAGCAACTGGTCCGCAACATCCCGCGTCTCGAGACGGTGGCGGAGATCCTGGCGGCTCACCTCAAGCCGCGTCGCGGGGCCGACGCGCTCGGCAACGATCCCCACAAGGTGCAGGTCGAGCTGATGGCGCAATGCCTGCGGGCGGCCTTCGATCTCGACGCGCACGAATCGCAGGGGCGCACGCCCGCGCAAGCGCTCGAGACGATGCGCGGGCGCCTGGACCGTTACGAGCCGAGGGTGCTGGACGCGCTGGCCGAGCTGCGGCCGACCCAGGGGGCCCGCGAAGGGGTGCGCGAGGTGACCCTCGCGGTCCTCTGCGTGGGCATGGTGTTCCTCGACGACGTGAAGACCACGAACGGCATGTTGCTGGTGGCGCGCGGCTTCGAGGTCACCCCGGGCTTCCTCGAGCGCGTGCGGAACCTGAAGCCGGGGACGGTGCGCGAGCCTCTCCGCGTGACCATCCGTCCCAGCACCACCAAGCCGGGGAGCGCGGCGGCTTGAGCACGTCCATCGATTCGCAACCGCCCGAGCCCCCGATCGCTGCCTCCGAAAGCTCGACAGCGGGCGTTCCCGGAGACGTCGCGCGCGCGGATGACCTTCCGGTCGAGATCGCCTCGCTGCACCGCGCGATCGCGGCGCGGGAGGAGGTGATCCGCAAGCAGGCGGCGCAGATCAAGCGGCAGCAGTGGTTGATGGACGAGCGGGCCCGCGAGAGCGCGGCGGCCCTGGAGAAGCTCCGGGAGACGACCGGCCTTCTGCGTGAAATTCATCGGACCATGCCGGGAGCCTTGCTGGCGTTCGACCGGCAAGGGCTCATCCAGGTGGCCAACGAGACCGCCTTGATGCTTCTGGAATACACCGAGGCCGAGCTGCTGGGGCAGCCGGTGTCGGCCATCTTCCAGGAGCGCGACGTCCCGAGCGTGGCCGAGATGGAAGCGCAGGTCCCGCGCCGGGGGGTGCTGCGCAGCGAGCGCGTCTGCCGATCGAAGAGCGGACAGCTCATCCCGGTCCTGTTCTCCGGCTCCCCTTACGGCAAGACGGTCGAGAATGGTTTGGCCCGCGGGGTTGTCTGCGTGGCGCTCGATCTGCGCGATCGCAAGCGCCTCGAGAGCGAGCTGAACCTGGCGCTGAAGCTGGAGTCGGTGGGGCGTCTGGCGGCCGGGGTGGCGCACGAGATCAACACGCCGGTCCAGTTCGTGAGCGACAGCGTGCAGTTCGTCCGCGACGCGGTGGACGACCTGACGCGGCTGATCGAGAAGTATCAGGCGCTGCACGCGCAGGCGCTGGAAGGTCATCCGGCGCCGGAGCTGGTCGCGGAGATCAGCCAGGCCGTCGAGGACGCTGATCTCTCCTACCTGGTCGAGAATCTGCCGGCGGCCATCGAGCGGTCGCTGGAGGGACTGGGGCGGGTGACCAGCATCGTGCGCTCGATGAAGGACTTTGCACATCCCGATCAGAAGGAGATGACGGCGGTCGACCTGAACCGCTGCGTGTCGAGCACGCTGACGATCGCGCGCAACGAGTTCAAGTATGTGGCGGATCTGGAGACCCACCTGGGCGATCTGCCGCTGGTTGTGTGCCACGCCGGCGACATCAATCAGGTGATCCTCAACCTGGTGGTGAACGCCGCCCACGCCATCGGGGACGTGGTGAAGGGCACGGAGGGCAAAGGGCGCATCACGGTCTCGACGAGGGTCGAGGGAGCGGAGGTGGTGGTGGCGATCGCGGATACGGGCGGCGGCATCCCGGCGCACATCCGTGACCACATCTTCGACCCCTTCTTCACGACCAAGGAGGTGGGCCGCGGCACGGGGCAAGGTCTGTCGATCGGAAGAAAGATCGTCGACCGCCACAAGGGCCGCCTGACCTTCGACACAGAAGTCGGCGTCGGCACCACCTTCTTCATCCACCTCCCGATCGGAGCCGGGTAGGTCGGGTTAGCTACGGGCTGCGCTCCGTTCGCTTTGACCTTGGGGGGCGGGAGCGAAAGGGGCATACCCCCCAGCGCTCGGGTCCTCGCGGCGGTGACCCGGATCTGCTTCGCGAGCGCTGCAGGCCGCTGCGGACTCGCTCGGGAGGTATGCCCCTTCCGCTCCCGCCGCTCGCGTTCCACGCTCACTCCGCTCCGCAGGAAAGCTCCGCGCAGCCAAGGTCACCCTTCTCATGTCGAAACGTCAGAGCGAGCGTCGCGAGCGAGTTTGATGGCGGGAGGCGCGGCTTCGCCGCGCCGGCGGTGCGCTGAGATCTTGGGGGTCTCGTAGGGGGGACGAAGTCCCCCCTGCGCTCAGGCTCGGGGGTGGGTCTTGTCGTAGACGGAGCGGAGGTGGGAGCGGGAGAGGTGGGTGTAGATTTCGGTCGTGCCGATGTCGGCGTGGCCGAGCATGGCTTGGACGGCGCGCAGGTCGGCGCCGTGCTCGAGGAGGTGCGTGGCGAACGAGTGGCGCAGCTTGTGGGGCGAGATCTTCTTGCGAATGCCGGCCGCCACGGCGTAGCGCCCGATCAGCTTCCAGAAGCCCTGCCGGGTCATGGCCCGCCCCCGGGGCGAGAGGAACAACGTATCGGTGGCGCGCCCGCGGATGAAGGCGGCCCGTGCGGTCTCGAGATAGGTCCGGATGCTGGCGACAGCGACCTCGCCGATGGGGACGAGGCGCTCCTTGCGCCCCTTGCCGAAGGCGACGACGTAGCCGGCGTCGAAGTTCACGTCTCCGAGGCGCAGCCGCACCAGCTCCGAGACACGCAAGCCGGTCGCGTACAGGGTCTCCAGCATCGCGGTGTCGCGGACCCCGCGCTCCGTGCGGCGGTCCGGCGCGGCGAGGAGGCGCTCGACCTCGTCCAGGGACAGGAACTGGGGCAGCTTCCTCCCGAAGCGCGGCAGATCGATGTCCTCGGTCGGATCGATCGCGCAGATGCGCTCGGCCTTCAAGAACCGGAAGAACTGCCGCAAGGCCACCAGCGCGCGCGCCTGCGATCGGGCGCTCAGCTTGGCGTTGGTGAGCGCGACCAGATGGTCGACGATCTCGCGAGGCTGCACGTCCGCCACGTCTCGAATCTGGGCCCCGCGCTTGGCGAGGAAGCGCAGGAACGCGGCCAGGTCCTGGCCATAGGCGGCGACGGTGGCCGGCGACAGCTCGCGCTCGACCTTCAGATGGTCGAGGAACTGCTGGACCGCCAGATCGACCGTCGGCACGACCCGATGATCCTGCCCCGAGGCGCGCGGCGGGCAAGTTTTTGCCCCTGCGGTCTGAGGTACTGGCTCTCCTGGAATCGAGATGCCTCGCTTGATCAAAAGGCGACCCGAACGTCAGAGCGAGCAAAGCGAGCGGGTCCAAGCACCCGGCGTCGACGGCCTACCCCCCTCCAGTGGCGAAGCCACACTAGCGACGATGGCCGAGCTCGGAAGCGGCCCGGTCGAGCAGGCCGTTGACGAAGGCAGCCCCCTCGGTGGTCCCGAATTTCTTGGTCAGCTCGATGGCCTCGTCGAGGACGACGTTGGTGGGCACGTCCTTCGCGTGCTTGAGCTCGTAGAGCGCCAGCCGGATGACGTTGCGCTCAACGAGCGCCATGCGTTCGAGCCGCCAGTTGCGCGACAAATCCTGCACCACCTGATCCAGCTCGGACCGGCGCGCCGCCACGCCCGCGACGAGGCTCTGCACCATCCCGCGGTCGAACGGGGCCGGCGGGCGGACCGGCTCCGCGCCGGTCGACGCGTCCTCATCCGCCGCCACGTCCGCCGCCAGGTGCTCGAAGTACAGGCGCATCGCGCCCTCGGGCTCGAGCTCGGGGTTGACGTCCATCTGGATCAAGATCTGCAGCGCGACCTCGCGCGCGCGACGACGGGGACCGACCATGTTGAGCCGATTCTAGTGCACGGCGGTGCACTCGTCCCCTGGAACAGTGAGGACCTCGAGAATTCAGGCTTCCGGCGCCCGGCGTTTCGACCGCGGGCGTTGCCGCGCGGTTGTCAGCGCCGCGCGGCCGCGGAAGCGCCAGGGCTCTTGCCGGCGGCGGCGTTCATCTGCGCGTACAGGTCGGCCATCTCGATGGCCACCATCGCGGCGTCGGCGCCCCGATTACCGGCCTTGGTCCCTGCCCGCTCGAGGGCCTGCTCGATCGTCTCGCAGGCCAGGATCCCGCACGCCACCGCCACCTGCCCTTCGCCCGCCACCCGCGAGATGCCGGCAATGGAGTGATTCACCACCAGATCGAAGTGCGGCGTGGCTCCCCGGATCACGACCCCCAGGCAAATGACGCCGTCGAAGCGTCCGGTATCGACGACCTTCCTCAGGAGCCCCGGGATCTCCATGGCGCCCGGACACCGGAAGATCTCGACCTCCCCTACGGCCCCTCCGGTCCGTCGGACGGCGTCGAGCGCCCCCTCGATGAGCCGATCCCCGATGAGCTCGTTGAACCGCGACGCGACGATCGCCAACCGGCGCCCTTCGCTGCGCAACATGCCTTCGTGACCCTGGGGTGCCGCCTTCGTCTCGTCTGTTCTCATGCGCCTCTCGTCTTTCGATCCGTTTCGATCGGCCTTCCGACCGGCTTCCGACCCGTCAGTCCTGATTCGCCGGCTCGCGCAAGGCCACCACCTTCGGCGGCTGGCGGATCGACAGGCACTCGACGATGTGCAGCCCGTAGCCGCTGGCCCCTACCACGCGGCGCGGGTTGTTCGTGATCAGGCGGACCTTGCCGCAGCCCAGGTCCGCCAGGACCTGCGCCCCGAGGCCGAAGTCCCGCAGCCGATCGCTCCCCGACGGCGCCGAAGACAACTGGGAGATGGGCGCCGCCGGAGCCGAAGGCGCGCCGTCCGGCGCCGCGCCCGTGCCCGTGCTGTTGGAGGACAGGGACGCCGACCATGTCGTCGTCAGCGGGGCCGCGGTCACGGGTGCGCCCAGCCCCGCCCCACCTTGGCCGCCCAAACCTTGCAGCTCGTCGAGAAGACTGGCCCGACCGCGTGGAAACACGTACAGCAGCACGCCTTGCCCTGCCTCCTCGATCATGCGCAGCGCCGCACCGACCGCCGAGCCTCCGCCGCCGATGCCGAGCGCGTCCCGCAGCACCGCGCCGGTCTGGACGCGCACCAACGTCGGCTGATCCGCCCTTGGCGTTCCCAGGACCAGCGCCAGGTACTCCGTGTCCTCCACGTCGGTCTGATAAACGATCGCACGGAACGGCCGCGAGCCTCCGCCCACCCGAGGCGTCACCTCCCTCTCGCACACGCGGCGGACCAGCAGCTCCTGCGACAACCGGTACTCGATCAGGTCGGCGATGCTGACGATGGGGAGACCGTGCTTCTCGGCGAAGGGCCGCAGGTCGGCCATGCGCGCCATCTCGCCGTCATCCCGCATGATCTCGCAGATCACCCCGGCCGGCTCGCGACCCGCCAGCCGCGCCAGGTCGACCGAGCCCTCGGTATGCCCCGACCGCACCAGCACGCCACCCCGGCGGGCCCTGAGCGGAAAGATGTGCCCCGGGGTGATCAGGTCCTCGGGCCTGGCGTTGGCGGCCACCGTCGCGCGGATGGTGTCACACCGCTCGCGCGCCGAGATCCCGGTGGTCGTACCCGCCCGCGCGTCGACGCTGACGGTGAAGGCCGTCATCCGCGGTGACCGGTTGTCGACGGCCATCATCGGCAGCCCCAGCTGCGCCACCCGCTCCTCGGTCAGCGAGACGCAGACCAGGCCGCGCCCATATCGCGCCATGAAGTTCACGGCCTCGGGCGTGACGAGGTCGGCGGCCATCGTGAGATCGCCTTCGTTCTCGCGATCCTCGTCGTCCACCATGATCACCATGCGTCCGGCGCGGATCTCTTCGATGGCGCGCTCGACGGCGGTGATGGGCGCCGACTTGGCCTGCGACTGGCTCACGACGGCGCTCCCCGCGACCGCAAGAAATGCGAGACCAACCGATCGACGTGCTTCGCGATCAGGTCGGCCTCGAGGTTGACTCGGGTGCCCACGGGGTGACGGGCCAAGAGCGTGACCAGCATGGTGTGCGGTATCAGCGTAACACCGAAGCGCGCGCCCACGACGGTATTCACGGTGAGGCTGACTCCGTCCACCGTGATCGAGCCCTTGGGGACCTGCAGGCCGGCGATCTCGGGCGGGGCCTCGATCTCCAGGTCCAGGGACTCGCCGCGCGGGCGCGACACGGCGATGACGCCGACGCCGTCGACGTGACCGCTCACCATGTGGCCTCCCAGCTCGTCCCCGACGGCCAGCGGCGGCTCGAGGTGAACCCGGTCGCCCACCCGCCGCTCGGCGAACGTCGTGCGCGCCAGCGTCTCGGGGCCGACGTCCGCGGCGAACCGCCCAGGTCCTCGGTCGACCACGGTCAAGCACACGCCGTTGACCCCCATGCTCGCGCCGAGCGCGACGTCGGCGACGGGGAGGTCGGTGGCGACCACCAGGCGGCGGGTGTCGCCATGCCCCCCCCACTCGACGATCTCCCCTAGGCCCCTGACGATTCCGGTAAACATGCTGCGCCACTATAGCGCGGCCGGCCAAAGCCTGGGCTCGTCCCCCTCCTCGCTTTCGACCCTAGTACCCTCCGCGGGGGGCGGCCCCCCGCGAGCGCCGTAGGCGCGTTAGTCAGCGGCCGAGGACGTCGGCCTCGAGCAGAAGGTCGTCGCCCAGGCGGCGGATGGTGGGGGGGCCGAGGCGCAGGGAGTCGGCCACCGATCGCCCCTGACCGTCGCGCGCGATGGGGATGCCCGCGCCCAGGAGACGTGGAGCCAGGAAGAGCGCGACGCGATCGACGAGACCGGCCTCGATGAACGCGGCGTGGGTGGCGGCCCCCCCTTCGACCAGCACGGACTGAATCTCGCGCTTGGCGAGCTCGGCGAGGACGGCCGCGACGTCCAGACGCCCGTCGGAGCCGCCGGCGAGAAGGACCACGTCGGCCCCGGCGGCCCGCAACGCGCGCGCGCGGTCTTCAGCGGCGGCGCTCGCGGCACCGAAGACCAGGGTCATGCCGCCGTTTTCTCCCGCGTGCCGCAGCACCGCGGCCGACGGCGAGATGGCGAGCCGCCCGTCGATCACCACCCGGCGCGGCTGCACCACCCGGCGAGGCTGCACCACCCGGCGGGGCTGCACCACCCCGCGGCGCTGCACCCGGCGCGGCTGCGATGGCGCGAGCGGCCGCCGATCGGTGAGCTGCGGATCGTCGGCGCGGACGGTCCCCGCCCCGACCAGGATCGCGTGGTGGGCCGACCGCAAAGCGTGGGCCGCCTCCCGCGCGGCCGGTCCGGTGAGCCAGACGGGGGCGACCCGGGCGCGCGGCCGTCCGTCCGCGATGAACCCGTCCCAGCTCGCCGCCGCCTTCAAGGTCACGAGCGGACGCCGGTCGCGGATCCACACGAAGAACGCGCGGTTCAGCGCTCGGCACTCGTCCTCCAGACACCCGACGTCGACCGTGACGCCGGCTCGGCGCAACGCCGCCAGGCCGCGCCCGTCGACGAGCGGGTTCGGATCGCGGACCCCGACGACCACGCGCGCCAACCCGGCCTGGAGCAGCGCCTTCGTGCAAGGCGGCGTGCGCCCGGTATGACTGCACGGCTCGAGCGTGACGTACGCCGTCGCGCCCGGCGCGCGGCCATCCACCCCAGCCAGGGCGTCGATCTCGGCGTGAGGGCCGCCGGCCCGCCGGTGATAGCCCTCGGCGATGATCCGTCCGTCGCGCACGAACACCGCGCCCACCCTCGGGTTGGGCCGCGTGGCCAGGCCGCCCCGACGCGCCAGCGCCAGGGCTCGACGCATGAAGCGCACGTCGGTCTCCGAGCTCACTCGAATCCCCCCGCCGTCCGCCGTCGCGCGGCGGGCTCCTCCCCGGGGCCGGCGCGCCCTCCCCTCCGAGCCGCCGTCCCGGCTCACCGGCGCGGGCCTCCGCGCGCGTCCACCAGGGCCTTCAGCTCGTCCATCAGCTCGGCCACGTCGCGAAACGACCGGTACACCGAGGCGAACCGCACGTACGCCACGTCGTCGATGTTGCGCAGGGCCGCCATGACGGCGTCGCCGATGCGCGACGACGGGATCTCTTTTTCTCCCGCTTCCTGCAGATCGCGCTCGATCCGGTCCGTCGTCCTCTCGAGGGTGTCCATGGAAACGGGGCGCTTCGAGCAGGCGCGCTTCAAACCGGTCAGCACCTTGACCCGGTCGAACGGCTCTCGCCGGCCGTCCTTCTTCACGACCAGCGGCAGGATCTCGTCGATCCGTTCGTAGGTGGTGAAGCGCCGCTCGCAGCTCGAGCATTCGCGCCGCCGCCGGATGACCTGCTCGTTGTCCGACGGGCGCGTGTCGACGACCTTGTCTTCGATGGCCGAACAGAACGGGCACCGCATTGCGTTCGCAGGTGTTTTACATGCACCGGGTCTGCTAAGTAAACCGCCGATGAGCCAGCTGAACATCACCGTCAACGGTCAGCCCAAGTCCGCCTCGGCCGGAACCACCGTGGCGGCGCTGCTGGCGTCGATGGGCGTCGATCCACAACGCGTGGCGGTCGAGCGCAACCAGGAGGTGGTTCCTCGCAAGACCTGGACGGACGCGCTGCTGGCCGAGGGCGACCGGGTCGAGATCGTCGCGTTCATCGGGGGTGGGTCGGACGCCCCCCCGGAGGCCTCGGACGGGGCCGACGACGACGCGCTCGTCATCGCCGGGCGCCGGTTCCAGTCGCGACTCCTCGTGGGCACGGGCAAGTACCGCACCATCGAGGAGAGCCGCGAGGCCATTCGTCGCTCCGGCGCCGACATCGTCACCGTGGCCCTGCGCCGGGTCGATCTGACCCCGGGGAAGCCCAACGTCCTCGATTCGATCGATCGGACCCGTCACACGATCCTGCCCAACACCGCCGGCTGCTACACGGCCGAGGACGCCGTGCGCACCTGCCGGCTGGCGCGCGAGCTGGGCCTCGCCGACATGGTGAAGCTGGAGGTCATCGGCGATCCCCAGACCCTCTTTCCGGATGGAGAGGCCACGGTCGCGGCGGCCGCCATCCTGGTCAAGGAAGGGTTCGTGGTCCTGCCCTATTGCCTCGACGACCCCATCGTGGCCCGCAAGCTCGAGGACGTCGGCTGCGCGGCCGTCATGCCTCTGGCCGCGCCCATCGGTTCGGGCCTGGGCATCCGCAACCCGTACAACATCCGGATCATTCTCGAGCGGGCCCGGGTGCCCATCATCGTGGACGCCGGCGTGGGCACGGCCTCGGACGCCGCCGTGGCGATGGAGCTCGGCTGTCACGCCATCCTCATGAACACCGCCATCGCGGAGGCCAAGCGCCCGCTGCTCATGGCTGAGGCCATGCGTGACGCCGTGATCGCCGGACGGAAAGCGTTCCGCGCCGGCCGCATCCCGCGGAAGCTCTACGCCAACGCCTCCTCACCGCTCGGGGGCCTCATCGAGTGACGCCGGCCGCGTCGAGCCAGGCCTTCGGGCCCCCGCCCCGCTTGTACCTCATCACCGATCGGCGCCAGACGGCCGGCCGGCCGCTGGCGGCGGTGGTGGCGCAGGCGCTTGGCGCTGTCCGCTCCGGCCGCATCTCACCGGCCGCGGTGGCGGTCCAGCTTCGCGAAAAGGATCTTCACGGCCAGGAGCTCTTTGCGCTGGCCACGGCCCTGCGCGCCGTCACCCGCGCGGCCGGTGTGCGCCTGTTCATCAACGATCGGATCGACGTCGCGCTGGCGGTTGGCGCGGACGGCGTCCATCTCGGCGGCGGCGCGCTGGAGGTGACCGACGTCGAGGCGATTGCCCCTCGCCTGGCCATCGCTGTTTCCACCCACCGCGCGGACGAGCTCGCGGCATTGCACGACGAACGACGGGGCAACCTCGGGGTCAGTTTTGCGCAATTCGGCCCCATCTTCGAAACGCCTTCGAAACGGCCCTTCGGACCGCCGCTCGGCCTCGAGCGCTTGCACGACGCCGTGAAGGCGGCGCATGGCTTGCCGATCATCGCGGTCGGTGGGATCGATCGCGCCAGCGCCCGCTCGTGCCTCGACGCCGGCGCCTCGGGAGTGGCCCTGATTCGCGCGGTCCTCTCCGACGGTGCTCCCGAGCGGGCTCTCTCGGGGATTTTCGAAGCGATTGAAAGCACTTGACAGCTTTTTCCAGCCCTGTACCTTCCCCCGCGTACCAAACTTCCGCGGCCCGGCCGCGGGACAAGCAACTCAATGTTCGAGGAGGGTAGTAATGGCAACTGGCAAGGTGAAATGGTTCAACGATGCGAAGGGATTCGGCTTCATTGCGCGCGAGGATGGCCCGGATGTGTTCGTCCACCATTCGGCAATCATCGCTGAGGGATTCCGCTCGTTGAGCGAAGGACAAGAGGTCGCCTTCGACATCGTCGAAGGTCCGAAAGGCCTGCAGGCGGCTAACGTCCGCAAGGGAGCCTGACCGACCTACCCTTTCCTCAGCTTCACGCTTCCTGAAGGGCCGGAGTCTCGCGACTTCCGGCCCTTTTCTATGGTGGGTCCGCTCTGCGGAAGTTGACCTGGCGCGGTGAGACGGGCAGCATGGGCGCCGGGGCAGCATGGCGTCGTCGGATGAAGCGGACCCCCACAGGCGACTCCTGACGATCGCCGCGACCGGCGCGATCGCAGGGGTCGGGTTGACCGTCGGCGTCCCCGGCGCGGCGCTGCTCCTGCACCCGTTACGTCGCAAGACGGTCACGGGCGGCGAGGAGCCGGTGCGCGTTCCCGTCGCCGTCACCGAGGTCCCCACCTCGCGGCCCGTCCGGGTCGAGCTCGTCGCGGACCGAAAAGACGGCTGGACCCGCTTCGAAAGGATCACGCTCGGCGCCGCCTTCCTGATCCGTGACGGGGCCGGACCGATCCGGGCGTTCTCGGCGGTGTGCCCGCACCTCGGTTGCACGGTCGAATGGGATCCCAGGGCCGAGCGGTTCGAGTGTCCGTGCCACCAGTCCGGCTTCGGCGTTGATGGCCGGTGTCTCTACGGCCCGGCGCCGCGTGGGCTCGACGAGCTGGACGTCATCGCGACCGGAGAGGAGCTCCGGATCCGTTATCGTCGCTTCAGGACCGGCTCGCGTCTCAAGGAACCGATCGGATGAAGAGCGGAGAGCCCCCCGCGGGCCCACGCCCAGGAGCTTCCGCCGCAGGGGGCGGCGGCAAGCCGAAGGTCCCCGTGCGAGCCCCGTCGCGTTTCCTGGTCTGGCTCGATCAGCGCACCGGCTATTCCAGCCTGATCAAGCTCGTGACCCAGGAACCCATCTCGGGCGGTCCGCGCTGGTGGCTGGTTTTCGGCGCGGTCCTCGTCTTCCTTCTGACGCTGGAGGGGGTGACCGGAGCGTTGCTGGCGGCTCACTACGATCCTTCGGCGACGGGCGCCTGGGCGTCGACTGCGTTCATCCAGGACAGCCTCTCGCTCGGGTGGTTCGTGCGGGGCCTGCACAGCTTCGGATCCACGGCGCTCATCGTGGTCGGCGCCATCCATGCCCTGCAGGTGGTGCTCTTCGGGGCCTACCGAGCGCCCCGCGAGATGACCTGGCTGAGCGGCCTCTTCCTGATGGCGTTCTTGCTGCTGTTCGCGCTCTCCGGTTACGGCTTGCCCTGGGACGAGGCGGGATACGCGGCGAGACAGGTCGAGCTGGCCATCACCGGAGCCGCCCCTCTGGTCGGTCGCTCGCTGCAGAAGGTCCTGCAGGGGGGTGACGCCATGGGGAACTACACCGTCACCCGCCTCGGCGCGGCACACACGGTGGTCCTTCCGGCGATCTCCCTCGCGCTGGTGGCGGTCCACCTCGCCCTGGTCAAGCGCCACGGCGTGACGCCGCGCTGGAACGAGAGCGAGGTGAGCCTCGCCCGTGCCACTCGACCCTACTGGCCGTTCCAGGCGGCCCGCGACGCGACGGCGTGCGGCCTGGTGATGGCGATCCTGGTGTGCGCGGTGATCGCAACCCGAGGCGCCGCGCTCGGCGGGCCGGCCGATCCGACCGGTGGCTTCGAGGCGAGGCCGGAGTGGTTCATGCTCCCGCTCTACCAGCTCCGAAGGACCCTCGAAGGGCCACTCGAGATGCTGGCGGTCATCGTCGCGCCGGCCACGGTGGCGCTGCTGGTCGGCGCCTTGCCGTGGCTCGATCGGGCGCGCGAGCGCGATCCGCGACGCCGCTTGCCGGTCCTCGTCGGGGTCGCGGTCGCCACCGTGGGGCTGGCGGCACTCGGCTACGTGCCAGTGCGGCGCGATCACCGCGACGCCCGGTTCGAGCGGGCGCGCACCGAAGCCGCCGAGCGGGCGCGGCGCGCCCGCTCCCTGGCCCTGAAGGGCGTTCCGCCCGACGGAGGTCTGGCGGTGTACCGGAACGACCCGAGCTTCCGCGTGCGCGAGCTGTGGAACGAGCGCTGCGCGAAGTGCCATGCGTTCGTGGGCCCCGCCGAGCACGGCCCGAGCGCGGGCTCGGAGGATCGCGACGCCGGCCGGCGACGACCGGAAGCGGGCCCGGACCTGAAGGGTTACGGCACGCGGGCCTGGATCGCCGGGTTCCTGCGCGATCCCCGGGCACCCGGCTACATGGGGCGGGCGAACATCGAACGGGGCATGAAGCCGGTGGAGGGGAGGCCCGACGAGATAGCCGACCTGACCGAGCTGATCTACGCCGAGACCGGGGCGCGCGACGTCGACCGGGCGCGGGTCGAACGCGCCCGCCCGCTGATCGCGGGGAAGGACTGCGACTCGTGCCACGACCTCGACGGAACGACCGGGAACACGGGACCCAACCTGAAAGGCTATGGCACCCTCGCTTACGTCGTGGACGTGATCGCCGACGGGAGCGAGGACCGGCTCTACGGCGCGAAGAACCAGATGCCGCCATTCGCGAACGTGCTGACCCCCGACCAGATCGCCGACCTCGCCCGCTTCGTGCTCGTCGAGGCCAAGCGGTGACGGCCGGGCAGAGAAGACGGAGGGGATGAGTCAGAAGATCTCGCCGGCCGCGAAGTAGCCGCCGATGGGGCGCGCGTCAGGAGACCAGGCGATATCCGCGCGCAAGACGAAGGTGGTGCCCTCCTGCAAGCGCAAGCCGCCGCCCACGCTGTATTTCAACCCCCACCCCGTCCCGTCCAGCTCGGGCAACCGCTGGAAGAGCTCGGTCCAAGACCGTCCGATGTCGACGAAGGCGGCCGCGCCGAGGACGAGCGGCTTCTTCCTGACCGTGAAATGGAAGAGGTCGCTCCGGGCCTCGAAGTTCCCGAACAGCTTGACCTTGCCGTGATAACGCTGGGCCGGCACGCCGCGCATGGCCTTGCCGCCGCCAATGGCCGCCGTGTCCTCGAAGCGCGCCAGCTCGTAGAACGGCGGATCCCCGACGATGGTGTCAGCGACGAGACGAGCAGAGAGCTTGAGCCAACGGGGGATGGGCTGACTGTAGAAACGCGCCGTCGCGTTGAGCTGAAGGTATGCGTAGGGCGCCCAGGCCCCGAGGGCGGGCGTCCCTCGCACGTAGATCGCGTGCCATTGTCCGCGCCGGGTCACCGTCTCGTTGTCCCGGGTGTCGTACTCGACGCCGAGGCCGCTGATGAGGAGCAGATGCGGATCGAACCCGCCGATGAGCTCCTTGACCTTGGAAGGACCGTTGGCCTTCTGATAGGCCAGGAAGGAATCCTCGCCAACGAGGAGGTCGCTATAGGTGAACTGAGACATCTGGGTCAGGAAGAAGCCACCTCCCAGGTTGAATCGGAGCTTGGTGGAGAGCCCGGGGTGAATGCGACGGTATTGGAGTTGGGGGTCGGAGAAGCCGGCAGGGACCTGGCTGGCGTTCCCCATCCCGTAGTAGCCGAGGGTCCGCTCGTCGGTATAGGAGGGCCTGATCTCCAGTCGAAAGCGATCCTCGGGGCCGAATCGGGTGACCGTCAACAAGAGATAGACGTCGACGTACGGGACGATCAGCTTGCCGTCCCTCAACTTGAAGGTGACGAACACAGCGTTTTCCAGCCGACGGCTGAATTGCTTGGTCTGCGGGTTCACGCGGGCCCAATCCCCGACCTCCCCCACCCCGATTCCAAAGTCCGTATCGCCTCCCACGAGCGGAAAGAAATTCAACTCCGTCGTCTCTTCCCCCCCTCCACCCGCAGCGGCGCGCGCTTCCAGGCCCGTCACGAGCAGAACAGCCAGGATCAGACCGGCAGCCGTGATTTTGTCGAAAGGGTCGAGGCGCAGACCTACGCCTTTTTCAATCGCCGTGCCGTCGTGCTGTCCACGCAACACCGCGCAACACCGCGAAAGAAGGCCCCTGCGCCCTCAAGAGTCGCCCCCCTCGTTTCCACCCCGGAACCTTGGCCCCAGGCCCCCCTCGAGGAAGGGGCCTCCAAGAAACACCTCAGCTCGTACCCTAGATCAAAAGACTTGCTCTCTTCGAAGCATCAGAGCGACCGAACGGAACAAGTTCACCGACGGGAGGCGCGGCCTCGCGGCGCCGGCGTCAACCTGAGATCTTTCCGGGGGGTTCTCGTAGGGGGCCAGCGCCCCCCTACGCTCAGCCGCGGCTTCGCCGCGCCGGCTCACTCACAAAGGTCCGACGGGGCCGGTGGGGGGCCGTCCGCGGACCCCCGCCCCTAGAAACAGAAGCCGAAATCTGCAGAGGACGGCTGGCAGGTCGTGCCGGTCGGGCAACCGTCGGGCGTATTTTTTCTAGAACAGACGGGCCGACAGATCCCGGCCGCGGCACCCGCGGTCGGACAGGTGAGACCGCCCAGGCAGTCACGCGCCTGCGTACAAGACAAGTTTCGCGCCGCCCCACCGCTGCGAATCTCACACACCGTCTGGCCGTCCGAGCTCCCGGGCCGCTCGACGAGGTAGCAGACATGGTTGGTGGGACAGCCCGCATTGCTCGAGGTCGAGGTCGAGACCGGATCGCAGGCCGCGGGAGCGAGGCCACAGACCGACACCGAGTTGGCCTCCTTCGCCAACTCGAGGGGCCGCAACTCGCAGGAGGTGCCGTTGCAGTCTCCGTCCGAGCGGCACAGCTTCAAGCAGTAGTTGCCCACGTTTCCGGCGACGCAAATGAGCCCGGGCGCACAGCTGTCGCGACGATTCGGCGAGCCGGCCTCATAGACGTCGCAGCCATCGCCCAACCCGCGCGTGCCGATGTTCTCGACGCACCCCAGCTTGGTGGTCGCGGACGGTCCGCCGTTGTTGTACAGAGCCGAGCACTTCTGGCTGGTGCAGCAAACCGTCTGGCAAACCGGGTCGCAGCTCAGGTCCGACCGCGGGCTGCATCCCGAGATGGCCGTCCGCTGAACACAGACCTCCGCCCCATCCGAAGCGTCGCTCACCATGTCGGGCAACCCATCGGCCGGCACATCGGGCTTCATGGACCCGTCGACTTCCAGCGCCGAGGCATCGACTTTGTACGTGTAGCAACGATCCGTCACGCAGTGAAACCCGTCCGGGCAGCTGCTGTTGGGACCGCATCCCAGGGTCCCATCCCCAATGGACGGCTTGTAGCACCCCGCCCCGAACACAGCGCAAACCAGCAGCGCCCGGAGCACGGAGCCGAGCGAGATCGAACGACGGCGCCCCATCATCATTGCCCCCCGCCCGCCGTACCACCCGTGTCGGTCACGACGACGCATTGCCCTGCCAGGCACGTCCCGGTCATGCTGCCCATGGTGCAGGGCGCTCCATCATCGTCGGCGGGATAGTTGCACGTATGGTCGGCTTTGCATCCGGATGCCACGTGGCAAACGGGCGGTGACGTACACGTCACCTTGGTGTTCTTCGGGCATGCGTTCATCGAACCGTCGCACATGGCGGGGATCTCGCAGTTGTCGTTCGAATCCCCGCAAACGTGGCCCCTCTCCACCTTGGTGTCAGCGGGACACGCCCCGGACATGCCCGTGCAAGACTCGGCGACATCGCAGACCCCGCCGGCCGCGCGGCACGGGGTTCCCATGGTGACGAAGGCGTCGGCCGGGCAGGCGCCCGACATGCCGCTGCAGGTCTCGGCGACGTCGCACGTGCCGTTCATCGCTCTACAGACCGTCCCCTCCACCTTGAAGGCATCATCAGGACAGGTCACTGCGGTCCCGTTGCAGGTCTCGGCGACGTCGCACATGCCCGAGGCCGCGCGGCACTCCGTCCCCTTCGCCTTCATTGCGTCCGCCGGGCAGGCCGCGGCGCTCCCGCTGCAGGTCTCGGCGGCGTCGCAGGGGCCGGCCGCCGCTCGACACGAGGTCCCGGCGGCGACGAAGGTATCGGCCGGGCAGGCCGCGGCGCTTCCGCTGCACGACTCGGCCTTGTCACACATCCCGGCCGAGGCTCGACACATGGTTCCGGCGGCGACGAACGCGTCGGCCGGGCAGGCCGCGGAGCTTCCGCTGCACGACTCGGCGTTGTCGCACATGCCGGCCGCGGCTCGACACACGGTCCCGCTGGCCTTCAAGCCATCGTTCGGGCATTGCGCCGACGAGCCGCTGCACGTCTCCTGATTGTCGCAACCGCCGGCCGCCGCACGGCACACCGTCGCGTTGTTCTTGAAGCCATCGTTCGGGCATTGCGCCGACGAGCCGCTGCACGTCTCCTGATTGTCGCAGGGGCCGGCCGACGCGCGGCACACCGTCGTGTTGTTCTTGAAGCCGTCGTTCGGGCATTGCGCCGACGAGCCGCTACACGTCTCCTGGTTGTCGCAACCGCCGGCCGATGGACGACAGACCGTCCCGCTCGCCTTGAACGCGTCATTCGGGCAGGTCAGCGCGCTGCCGTTGCAAGTCTCGGCGTTGTCGCAGCCACCGGCTGCCCCGCGACAGACATTGCCGTTCGGGAGCGGCGAGCAGGTCCCCTGCTTCCCGGCGACCGCGCACGATGCACACGTCCCGGTACATCCGCCGTCGCAGCAGACCCCTTGCGAGCAGTAGGACTTGCCGTCGGCGGCGGGCAGACACTCCGAGGCGGCGCTGCAGGTGGCCCCCCGCGGCTTCAACCCGCACGAGTTGTTGTTGCACGAGTTGGTGCCGGAACACTGGTTGTTCTGCGTGCAGACGTCGAAGCACTTGGTTCCGTTGCACGCGTACGGCCCGCACGAGTTGGCCGCGTGCGTGACGCACATCCCGTTCGCGTCGCAGGTGGGGGAAGGCGTGTGGTTGGCGTTGGTGCAACTCTCGGCTCCGCACGCGGTGTCCACCGGATACTTCTGGCAGGCCCCGGCCCCATCGCACTTTCCATTCGTACCGCACGAGTTGGCGCCCTTGTCCGTGCACTGCTTGTGCGGATCGGCCGCGCCCTTCGCGACGCTCTTGCACTGGCCGGGGGAGCTCGGCAAGTTGCAGCTCTGGCAAGCCCCCGTGCAGGCCGAATCACAGCAGACGCCATCCACGCACTGCCCGGATTCGCACTGCGCAGCGGAGGTGCACGCCGTTCCCATCGGCCTCTTGCCGCAAGAGCCGTTGAGGCAGACGACGTTGGTCCCGACGCAGTCGCTGTCCTTGGCGCAGGTGTCGAGGCAAGCGCCCGACCCGCACATATAAGGAGCGCACTCGAGCTTGCCGGGCGACTGACACAAGCCCATGCCGTCGCAGGTGCCGGCCGTATCGAGGCTCGAGGGCCCCGAGCAACTGGAGGGGACGCACACCGTCTCGGCCGGGTACACGGCGCAGGTCCCGAACCCATCACACACGCCGTTGATCCCGCAGGAAGCCATGGGCTGCGCGACGCACTTCTTGTGAGCCTGGCCCGCCGGGACCGGACGGCACTGACCCAGGAAGCTCTTCTGGTTGCACGAGACGCACTCGCCGTCGCAAGGCGCGTTGCAACAGATGCCGTCGGCGCAGTACCCCGACGAGCAGTCGTCGCCGGTTTCACAGGGACCACGGCCAGTGGGGAGCGGCCCGCACTTGTTGTTGACGCACTGGTGGCCGGCCCCGCAGTCGCTGTCCATCGTGCACTTCGTCAGGCAGGCATTGCCCGTACAGGTGAACGGCAAGCAGGACTCGTCGGGCCCCTCGGTGCAGGCGCCCTTTCCGTCGCAGATCTTGACGCCCGCCATGCCGTCGCCGGCGCATTGTCCGGCGGCACAGACGGTGCCCTGCTCGAACTTGCGGCAAGCGCCGGCGCCGTCGCATTTCCCGTCATTGCCGCAGGTCGACTCCGCCGACGCCGGGCATTCACTGGGGTCGTCAGGCGAGGCGCCGAAGGGGATATCCATGCAGAGCCCGACCGACCCGGGGACCTTGCACGACCTGCACGTGCCCGAGCAGGTGGTCCGACAGCACACGCCGTCCGCGCAGACGCCGGTGCCACAATCCGCGTCACATCCGCATTTGGCGCCCTGCTCGACGGTCCCCTTCATCGGGGCGATGCAGACGCCGGGGGAGCCGAGGTCCCCTGCCTCTTTCGCGTCCGCGTCCATGGAGGCATCGGTCCCTCCCCGGCCGCCGCTCCCGTGAGATCCTCCGCCTCCGCCGCAAGCGCCCCCGAGGAGCACGCCGGTCGAGGAAACGACGAAGAACAACAGCAGTAACCCGACGCGATTCAATTGCATGGATGTCCCCCCCGAGACAAGAAGCAAAATAATAAAGACGCAAAACAAACTCGACCAAGAAACAGATTCAGGAACGCCTCCGCATCCCGATCAGCGGCGAAGAATCATCGACCGCATCGATCGCGGCGATCGATGCGATCGCACGACCGCGAGAGCCGCTGTCGCTCCCCCTCCATGAACCTCCTCCTCGAACGCGCCGCACCCCGCCGCCCATCGTCTGGCGACGTTCGCACCCGGGGCTCGGCTGTCTGACACGCCCTTACCCTGCCGTTTTGCAGCGGATCGGTCAACAGGAATACGTAGGCTCCCCGCTCGCGATCTGCAGAACCAGGGCCGAAACCGGCCAGGTGCGCCTCCTGGACCGGCCCGCCGCGCCCCCGGTCCCTGACCCTGGCCACCGATGCGTGATCGCGACCACGCCCGAGGCGCGCCGCGTTCAGCCGATGGCAGCTCGAGCAGGCTCGCCGAGGGCCGGCCGAGCTCAGTCGAACGCGTCACACGTGGCGGTGGCGCGATGCGCCCTGCCCGTTCGCGGCGCGGCGTCGCCCCTCGCGGGGCGGGACACTCCGGCCGGTGCCCGCCTGACGCACAGTCGCCTTCTTGCCTGGAGCCACGATCGCGTTCGGCGCGCGCGCCTTCTCGGCGGATTGCTCGGCGAGCGCGGCGCCGATGGCGGTTTTGACCTGCCGGCGCTCCTCCGGCGGCGGCAGCACCGCGTTCATTCCGAGGGACTGGATCCAGAGCTCCCGGCACCAGCCCTTCGTGTGATACAGGTGCTCGTCCTCCTGGTCCTCGATCTCGTCGTAGGCGCGGGCCAGCGCGTCCGCCAGCACCGACTGGTCCCGGCCGTCCCCCTCGGCGGCGTGCTCGGCGCACTTGCCGAGCAGCTCCCAGTTCAAATGATCCTTGGTCTCGGCCAGCACCACGCACTCGGCGGCCACGATCTGCGCCGCCTGGCGATCCCCAGCGCCGCGCGCCTGCTCGATCGCCCGCACGAGAGCCTCGCCGAGGCCGCGCACGACCAGCCGCCCGGGCGTCTCCTGATCGGCGTCGAGGTCGAGAGCCTCGCACACCCGCTGCAACGCCGACACGTGGGTCTGCGTCTGTTCGAGGTAGCCCCGCCACTCCTCCTCGAGCTCGGGGAGCGAAGCACATTGCAGCGCCGCCGTGTACACCTTCACGCCGCCCATCTCGTGCTCGAGCGACTCGAGGATCAAGTTCTTCACTCGTTCAGGCGTTCGTTCCTGTTTCCGTTCTTGCGTTCGTTCTTGCTTCATGGGGGCTCTGGCTCCTGTTCTTCGCGGTCGTCACAGCTCGGGCGGATCCATCTGGCGTTCGTAGTGGCGATGTCGGCCGACGGCGGCGATGAACGCCGGCAACATGTCGCCGGCCGCCGCGTGTCGACCGACCAGCATCCCGGGGTCGCTCTCCCCCGACGGCAGCACGGCGGGCGCACCCGCGTTCTCGACCAGATCGGCCCCCGCCCCCAGCGCCAGGATGGGCTTGGCGTGGCGGTATTGATCCTTGATGAACTCCAGCGCGTGTCCGACGGTGCCCAGTTTCTCCACGGCCACCTTGCCGCCCGGAACCGCCATCGCATCGAACAGCACGGAGGGCATGGTCTCGAACGTGACCTCGACCTCGAGTCGCCCGCCCGTCTGGGTGGTGACGCCGCCGAGGCGGGCGCCCACGTAGCGTGGAACGGCACCCTCCGCAGCGAGCGCCGCGTTCAGCGCCTCGGCGGCGACGCCATCGACCCCATCGGCCACGAAGATCGCCACCCGCCGCGTCCGGATGCTGCCGTCACCCGGGCGGGCGGTGAGGGACAGGGCCGGCGACACCTCGACCTCCGGTTTGGCGGTGCGCTTCAAGGCGCGCGGCAGCGGCTCCGGCGCGGGCATGCCCAGCTCCCGCGCCAGCGTCTCCGCGAGCTCGCCGCTCACGTTCGCCAGCATGGCCACCACGCGCTGCCGGATGGCGGGGACCTGCACCTTCGTCAGCTCGAAGCGGAAGCCGCGTAGAATGTGCGCCTTCTCGATGGGGGTCTGGCTGTTCCAGAACAGCGTGGCCTGCAAGTAGTGCTCGGCGAAGCGCTCGCCCTTGCCGCGCACCTTGTCGTCGGCGATCGGCTCGCGAAACGACGTGAACCCGCTGGCGGCGCCCGCCTGGAACGGGCAGCCGCCGCCGAGCGAGTTGGGCTCGTAGGCGACGCGGCCGCGAGGGATGGCCTGGCGGTGCATGCCGTCCCGCTGGTTGTTGTGGACCTGGGCGACGGGCGCATTGATCGGGATCTCGTGGAAGTTCGGGCCGCCCAGGCGTGAGATCTGCGTGTCGACGTAGGAGTGGATGCGCCCGGCCAGCAGCGGGTCGTTGGTGAAATCGATCCCGGGCACCACGTGAGCCGCGCAGAACGCGACCTGCTCTGTCTCCGCGAAGAAGTTGTCGGGGTTGCGGTCGAGCACCATCTTGCCGACCGGTAGCAACGGGCAGAGCTCCTCGGGGACCAGCTTGGTCGCGTCCAGGATGTCGAACGAGAACGACTCGGCCTGGCGCTCGGAGATCAGCTGGAAGGCCAGCTCGTACTCCGGGAAGTTCCCGGATTCGATGGCCTCCCACAGATCGCGCCGGTGAAAGTCGGGATCGGCACCGGAGATCTTCACCGACTCGTCCCAGTCGAGCGAGTGAGTCCCGAGCAGAGGGCGCCAGTGGAACTTGACGAACGTCGACCGGCCGCGCTCGTTGATCAGGCGGAAGGTGTGGACGCCGAACCCCTGCATCATTCGATAGCTGCGGGGCAGCGTCCGGTCCGACATGGCCCACATCAGCATGTGGGTGGACTCCGGCATCAGCGACACGAAGTCCCAGAACGTGTCGTGCGCGGTCGCCGCCTGCGGCATGGCGAAGTGCTGCTCGGGCTTGGCGGCGTGGATGAGATCCGGAAACTTCATCGCGTCCTGGATGAAGAACACGGGGATGTTGTTGCCGACCAGATCCCAGTTCCCCTCGTCCGTGTAGAACTTGACCGCGAAGCCGCGCACGTCGCGAGGGGTGTCGGTCGACCCGCGTTCGCCGATGACGGTCGAGAAGCGCACGAAGACGGGCGTGCGCTTGCCCGCCTCGGCGAACAGGGAGGCGCGCGTCAGGTCGGTGCGCGGCTCGTAGCACTCGAAGTATCCGTGGGCGGCCGAGCCGCGGGCGTGGACCACGCGCTCGGGGATACGCTCGTGGTCGAAGTGCGTGATCTTCTCGCGCAGGATGAAGTCTTCGAGCAGCGCGGGCCCGCGCAGCCCGACCTTCAGCGTGCTCTGATTGTCGGCGACCGGGACTCCCTGGTTCGTGGTGAGCCGTTGCCCGGACGAGTCGACCCTCACGCGGTCGAGCGGCCCGTTTCCTGGATTGAGCCCAGGGCGCGCCGGCGCGCCCGCCTTGGCGGACGGCTGGCCCTCGGTCGACGTGCTGGCGGTCGCGCGCGGATCGACCGCCCCGACGGTCGCTCCCGGCTGCGGGTCGAGCGCGAGGCGGCCGAACTCGCCCGCCTTGTTCGGGTTGAAGGGCACCGCCGCCGCGAGCGCCTGAGTGGCTTCGAGCTTGGCGGTGAGCTCGTCCTCCCCCGTCCTGTCATCACCGCTGTCGTGGCTCCCTGAGCGCGAGGGCCCGGAGATCGTCGAACGGGCGCTGGTAGCGGCGCCGGAGGCGGGTTGACGCCCGCGCGTGGTGGAACGTTTGCCATTGGTCGTCGGCAGCTTGCTGGCCATCGGGCCTCCCTGATGATGTGTCTGTCGCGTGAGGAAAGGGATCGGTCCGCGTCGCGGTCGGACCTCGGTCGAACGCAATGTAGAGCGCAATCGTCGCGACGTAAGCGCGATCGATCGCCAGCCGCGCCGAGAGCACCCGAAGCGAGACGGCGTCCGGAGCGGGCGCGACCGCGAGCCGGCGTTCAGGCCGGGCGGTCGGTCACCAACGTCAGGGACCGACGATCAGCGGCCGAGGACCACGCCGATGGAGCCGAGAACCGTCATGCCGGGCGTGGCGCTCCACGCGCAGGCGCGGCAGGCGGACTCGAGCCACACGTTCGCCATCTCGTCGGCCGACACGACGAAGATCCGATAGCGCTGGCCTTCGACGCCCAACAGATCCAGAGGCGCGGCGAACTCGCCGAACATGTCGGCCACGATGGGGCGCGGAAGCAGGTCGGCGGCGCCACCGCCGTCCGCCGGCCCCTCGGAGCGTGCCACGACCCACAGCGGCCGGGTGATGGTCTCGACCGCGACGCGCCCTCGCACCACGAAGTGCGCCGGGACCTGGTCCCCGGCCACCGGCGCGTCGATGAGCACGCGCGGGCAGATCATGCGCAGCTCCGTGAGGGCGATCCCTCGGACGTGCAGGGTCGAAGCCGCCAGGATCCCGAACAGCAGTGACCAGCGAAGGACGCTGAGCCGCCGCTCTCGCGCCGTGCGTGGAGACGTCGGCCGGGCGGGAGCGGGCCTGCGTCCGGCATGGCCGGCGTCGACCCAGCACCGACCGCAGACGCGATCACCGGCCGCCGTGTAGAAGACATCGGCGGGCAGCAGAGCTACCCCGCAGGTCAGACAAGACGTCGCCGGTTCGCGCACGGTTGGAGCAACCTCCGTGTCAGCCGCAGAACATCGAGAAGCATCTAAGTTATCACGCAAACGCGCGTCCGCCGCCGCGAACGCCGTCAATCGAGGAATCGGGCGCGGTGCGCGGGCGACGGCAGGGGGCAGGCGTCGAGCTTGCCGAAGATCCGATAGCGCGCGCGCGCCACGCGCTCGTAGATCCAGTCGCGCAGCGGACGCGGGACCACCCGGAGGACCACCAGCCAGGACCACGGCGCCCGCAGCCAGCGGGCTACCCCCAGGGCGCCATCCGAGCGGAACGAGAGACGCTCCGCCGGGGTGCCGAGGTGCTCGACCAGCACGATCGATTCGGGATCCCCCTCCGGAACGGCGAGCCGATGGCGGAGCAGGACCTGCGCGGCCGTCGGCCCCTGCAGGGTCGCGAAGCGCACCCGGCCGCGTGGGTCGCGGGGCAGGACGAACTGGACGAACCGGTTGCAGAGACCGCAGACCCCGTCGTAGAGCACGAGGGGTCCCGCGCCCACGGCCCCTTCGGTCGTCGAGTCGAACGCCGCCCTCTCCGCCGAGCGCGCCGCGCCGGCATCCCCGCCTGTCGGCGCCCCTCCCGGGGCGCCGGAGACTGCATCGGAGAGACGATCAACCGAGGCCGTGGCGCTTCACCTTTTCCATGAAGGTCCGCAGCGGAACTCCCAGCATTCGTGCGGCTTGGGTCTTGTTGCCGCCCGTCGCGGCCAGCGCGTTCTCGATCCGCTCGCGCTCGAATTGCCGGTTGGCGTCCGCCAGCGGCAGGACCCCCTGCGTGCGCAACCGGCCCCGCTCCGTCGTCTCCCCGACGTGCCCGGTCGAGTCTTGGCCGCGGGTGGGGACGATCGGGGGCGGACCCAGGGCGCCCGGCATCGCCTCGACCCCGGTGGAGACACCCAGCCGATCGCCCAGGTGGCCCGGCTGCACCGGCCCCTCGATCACGGTCGCGGCCAGGTAGTCGGCTACGTTCTTCAGCTCGCGGACGTTGCCGGGCCAGCTGTGGGCCTCGAGGATCTGAGTCGCCGCGTCCGTGAGCCCGAGCATCGGCCGGTCCAGCGCCCGGCGCGCCGCCTCGACGAAGGCACGCGCCAGCAAGGACACCTCGCGGCGCCGCATCCGCAGGGGCGGCACGCGGACGACGGCCGCCCCCAGCCGGTAAAACAGGTCCTCCCGGAAGCGGCCCGCCTTCACGTCGTCCATCAGGTTGCGGTGGGTGGCGGCTACCACCCGGATGTTGATGGGCCGCTCCTGGATCGACCCGAGCCGCGTCACCCGCCGCACCTCCAGCACGCGGAGCAGCTTGGCCTGTACGGCCGGCGACATGTCCCCGATCTCGTCGAGAAACACCGTGCCGCCCGAGGCCGCCTCCAGCAACCCGGGCTTGGCCTGGACCGCGCCCGAGAAGGCGCCCCGCTCGTGCCCGAAGAGCTCGCTCTCGGCCAGCGCCTCGGGCAGAGACGCGCAGTTGATGGTGATGAGCGGCTTCCCCACGCGCTTCGACCAGTGGTGCAGCGCATGGGCCGCCAGCTCCTTGCCCGTGCCCGTCTCGCCCAGCACCAGCACCGACAGGTCGCTCGGCGCCAGCAGCTCCAGCTGGCCGTAGAGCGTGACCATGGCCGGGTCGGCCACCAGCACGGTGCGCTCGCCGAGCTCGATCCGTCGTCCCGACAGGGCGGGCGTCCCGTCCGGGGGCCCCGGCCGCTCGCCGCGGTCCTCCATGAAAGCCGCCGTCACGTCGCCGAACCCGATGATGTCGCCGTAGGCCAGCAAGCGGCGTCCGACCAGCCGCTCGCCGTTCACCCGCACCCCGTTCTGGCTGGCGTTGTCCAGCAGCAGGACCTGGTTGGCGGTGATCACCAAGCGGGCGTGCTGGCGGGACACCATGGGCGACGGGATCTGGATCTCCGCCTCGGGCGAGCGGCCCACGACCACGGTCCCGCTCTGAGGCAAAGGCCAGCTCCGCGCGGAATCCCCCAGCCAGACCAGCAGGCGGTGCCGGTCACCGAGCAAGCGAGGCGCCTCGAGGAAAGGCGTGGTGGTGGCGCCCAGCAGGTTGGGCTCGCCGGTCTTCTCACTGCCCATTCAATCTCCCTCCGCCAGCCAATCGGTTCGAATTCCCGACCCCATCCGCGACTCCACCCGCTCCCGGAACTGCTTCTTCAGCTTGTCGGCGATCTGTCCCATCCGCTGCTTGGAGACGCCGAACCGAGCCCCGATCTCGCCCAACGAGACCGGCTCCTCGGCGGCGAGATGCTCGCGCCAGACCACCCGCTCGCGCTCCTCGGACAAGGAGGCCGCGAACTCCTCCATCACCTTGTGCAGGGTGTCCGCCATCTCGGCCGACGCGGCCCGATCCTCGGGCGAGGCCTGCTGCAGGGGGATGCGCTCCGAAAGTGAGTAGCCCTCGTCCGGGTCCCCGGTCGAGCGCGGGTCGAACGAGACCTCGCGGGAGTCGAGGTGGCGCCCCACCTCCTCGAGGTCCTGCTCCTTCACGTCGAGCTTGGCGGCCAGCAACTTGGGGGTCGGATCGAAGCCGCTGGCGAGCAGCTTGGCCCGCTCGCGCTCGAGCCGGAAGAAGAGCTTGCGGCCGGCGCGGGTGTTGCCCACGTGGATGAGGCGCGAATTCGTCATCAAGAACTTGAGCAAGTAGGCCCGAATCCAGTACGCCGCATACGATCCGAAGCGCGGCCCGAGCGACGGCTCCCAGCGCTTGACCGCCTCCATCAGGCCGACGCTTCCCTCCTGGAAAAGGTCCAGGATGTTGGCCCACGCGCGCCGGTATTGATTCGCGATGGCCACCACCAAGCGGAGATTGTGGACCACGAGACGACGGGCGGCGTCCATGTCCCCGCGCTCGCGGACCGCGCGCCCGAGGCGCCGCTCCTCGTCTTCCGAGAGGCGGGGGTAGCGGCGGATCTCGGCCATGAAGCGCGCCAGGGGATCGCGGATCCCGGGCGACACGAACGTGGGGGTCTCGGCGCCGACCACGGGGGATACCGGCTCGAGCCCGCCCCCGGCCGCGCTCCGACCTTCCGGGCCGTGGCCGTCTTGGCCGTCCAGCGGATCGACACCGCCGGCCGACAAACCGCCCACGGCCTCCGGGCCGGTGCCGCCTTCGGCCCCCGCCTCGGCGAGATCGAGGGGCTCGTCGCCGAGGGTCTCGTCGTGCTCGTCCTCGCCGTCCGCCAGC
>Ga0105238_10001093_pt1 | contig 27384 bp, 28 predicted proteins | sample KBSC34metaG_FD_81526 | JGI IMG/M metagenome (GOLD analysis project Ga0105238, IMG submission 81526) | Corn rhizosphere microbial communities from Kellogg Biological Station, Michigan, USA - KBS C3-4 metaG | ecosystem: Host-associated > Plants > Roots > Rhizosphere > Soil | place: Michigan, USA...
CGACCGGCAGCGGGTTGCTGGCGCGACACTCTTCCAGCTCGAGCTCTTCCCTGGTGTACATCCCCATGCACGCATCCGGGGCGTGGCGGAGGCGCCAGCGCCGCTCCGCGAAGTAGGCGAGCTGCTGCTCGGGATCGTCGTCCCAGAGCTGGCTGCCGCGGACGTACTTCACGCCGTCCTTGGTCTTGTGGCCTGGATGGAGCTTGCCCAGCGGCGGCGTGGTTGCCATGCAAATCGTATCTGGATCGTCCCTGAAGCGGCCGCTCACGGTGCAAGTCATGTCGTCGCCCTCGCCCGCGAACTTGAAGTTCAGGCGACCGATGAGAAGCTTTGATGCGTAGAGGATCGCGCCGAAGGCTTGCGCCTGAAAGCACAGCCGGCCTTTCTGTTCATAGGTCTGCGATGCGAGCATCAGCGGATCGAGGCCGAAGCGCGCGGCGATGCCGATTAAGCCGGCGACTACCGGGACATTGTTGTGTAGATGCTCCGGCAGCATCTCGTAGGCTTTGCAGAGATCCTGCGCGAGCGTGACCTGATGTTGATACGCCGTCGGCGCAACGCCGTGTTCGGTGACCGGGATCGACTCGCGCGCCTTGCGCACGAGGTCGCTGGTCGTCTCAGCATGGCCGTTGCCGTTGGCCGCCGGCTGTGGCTGTGGCTGTGGTTCTGGCGGCGGCTGCATCTCCGGCAGCACAGCGGGATCTTCTGACTGCGGATCATCGGCCATTGCCATCATCCTTCCTCTTCGCCGTAAGCGGCCATTCTGGCCTTTATTTGGTCGTGATGCCAGTCTGGCAAAAATATTTCCTCGGCATCACGGCGGACGCCGCCTGGGCCGGGCCATACACCGGACGTGTAGCAGCGGGTGAATGTGCGCAGCGCCACTCGGTTAGCCTTCTCGCCGGCATCCAAATCCTGCGGCGACAGCGAGACGACGCGCACGCAATGCGGCGGCTTGCGCTCGACAAAGATCAGCGTGGCGGAGGCGACGGGATAGCCGAGCGCGCGGAAGACTGTGCGCATGAGCGCGAACTGCATGACGTAGCCATAGTCGATGATGGTGCGCTGCAGATCGGACCACTGCACCGAAATGGTGGTCTTTAGATCGACAAAGTCGCCGGAGGCGGAGGGGATGACGTCAGGTCTGACCTTGAGCCAGATCCCGGTTTCCTTGTCGCGCCAAAAGCCCGACCGCTCGACATAGCCGTCGAAAGCGCCGCTCTTGATCACCGGGTGCGCGCCGAGCGCGAACGCCATACCTTGGAGCTGCGCCACCTCGCTCGGAAAAATAACAATGCGGCCTTCGCGGCGGCGCGCGTCGCACCACTCCTTGGCGTATTTGGTCCGCAACGACCAGGGCACCAACGTGCCGTTGCGGTCAGGCACCTCGTCGGGCGCTTTGCGGAAGAGTGCAGCGAACGCCGGCTCACCGAGCATCAGGTGATGCATCGCACGACCGAGCACCATCCCGCGCGATATTTCCTCGTCTTCCTCGACACGTTTCGGATTGTAGACGCTGGTCGCCCAGTAGTGCGCCGGGCTCTGATTGAAGATCCGGCGCAGCACTGAAGAGCTAACGCTGATGCCGTCGCAGCAACCGGCGCTGTGATAGCGCTCCAGCGGCATGCCCTCGTACAGGCCGGACTGGCCGATGCTGCCGCCGGTCCACTTCAGGAACTTTAGTTCAGTCGGCATTTGTCAATTCACCTGATGTTCACTCTTCCTCTCCCACCGGCCACTCATTTCTGGTGGCAATCTTGCAAGCGTGCAAAAAGGCTCCGCTGGGCAGTTCGGCACTGACGCGCGAGATATTTGCAGCGAGCGATAACAATGCGTCAATGATCTCGGGCACCACGACGTCTGGCCCTTTGTCGTGAAAGTCTTTCTGCGCCCGGAGCACAGCAGCGCCGATAGTTCTCCGCATGGCTATACGTTCGTCAGTAGTTAGCGTCATGACGGCACCGGATCTGTTCCGTCGCGCTCCTCGCTCCAGGTAGGCTCCTTGCCGGCAATGTGCTGGATCACCTCGGCGACGTAGTGTTTGAATACGTTGATGAAGAGCTGTTTGCGCTCTTCGCTGTCGGCCGCGAGGTAGAGCTTGATGCGTCCCATCTCCGTCCACTCTTCAGTGCCCTCCGGAGTCGGCAGCACATAAAACGCTACCCACCAGTCGCCCATGTCGCGCATCGCGATGCGGCCAACATTCTGCATGATCAGTTCCACTCACATTTGGTGTGCTTGACGCCGCCCATGGTAAACGAGCGGCACTCGAAGTTGCTGTACGGCTGGAGCTCGCGACGTTTGGCTTGCTCTTCCATGCTCTCGATGAGCTTGTCGCGTGCTTCGCTCTTGACGTAAGGGTTGACAATGATCTCGACGGCGGCGGCTGGCGTGGCCACGAGCAGCAGGCAGAGGATGATCGCTCTCATCGCCCGTTTGCCTGCTCTATACGCGACCGATCAATTCGTCGTCGGCCTTCCAGTACTGTTCGATATTGTTCGGCCTGCTGTCTGAGAAATTCTTTGCAAAAGCCTTCTGGGTCTTTGCCTGAGAGCGGGTTATCTTTGATGTCGTTGATGCACTTTTTTGTTACCGCGATTACTTCTGGGGTGTTCATAAATTCCGTCACGACATCCTCTTCGCACGCGGTTAGTGTCGCCAGCAGCAGGCAGAGTGCGATCATCCTCATGCTCGCTCCCTCAACCGCCGGTCCAGGAAGCCGTCGAGCAGCTTCAGGCGGTCGATCACTTTGCCCCAGGTCGTTCGGAGCGCTTGCACCTCTTCGCGCAGGCCTTTGATTTCTTCCTCAAGCTTCAATTGTTTGGCGTTCAGCTCAAAGACAGATCCCCTAACCCCTCTGAAATCAGGGACGAGGAGCCGGAGGTCCTTATCCATCAGGTCGATCTGCTTTTTACACTCGGCCAGCACCGCCCAAGATTTCTTTTTCGGCGGCTTGCGCTTTTTCACCATCATGCGCTCCCTTCTATTTCAACCCGATCCAAGATTTCCTTTTCGCTCTCTGGCACCAGATCGATCACCGTCTCGACCCAATCGGCAAACATCTGATCGCGGATTAGCTGCGTCGCTTGCGGATCTATTGCGCCGCCGCTGTGCGCAAAATGTCCGGCGAGCCACAGCGAAACCAGATCGGCCAGGACCGCGCCCTGGATCTTCGACCCGAGCCCATGTAGTCGCCCTTGGATCTCGCGAGACACTTGCTCGGCCCGAACAAGCATCGCCTTGGCAACGTCATCGCTCGACATCGGATATGCCATTGATCCTTTTTAGTTGCGGCGGCCGACAGCCTTGAACGGCCAATGCTGCGAGCCTACCGAGGTGCGAACCGCAGGCTGTCTTTCTGAAAGCCGATCCCGCCGCTGACCGACTTGAGCTATACGCGCACCTCGGTAAGGGATTAATCGTCCTGCGGTGCTACCGGCCGGCCTTTGAAGGCGCGGATCAGCATGACAACGCTGGTCGTGATCGCCTTGCGCTGGTGTCGCGACAGCCGGCTGATCTCGGTGAGCACGCGGCCCATCTCCTTGTCCTTGAGGACATCGAGAACATCGGGGCTATCCGTCAGCACCGCTCCGTTGCCGAGTATCTGATCAGCCTTGCAGTCCAGCACCTCGCAGAGCCTGACGAGGCGCGAGCCGCTGATGCGGTTCAAGCCTTTCTCGTATTTCTGGATCTGCTGGAACGTCACGCCCAGCTTGTCGCCGAGTTGCTCCTGGCTGAGCTTTCTGCGCAAGCGCAGCATGCGGATGCGGGTGCCGATCTGGGCGTCGATCTGGTTTCGCGCTCGGCTCATCGGACCACCGTCGCATCGCGGAGGCCGACGGTCGCGCCGGGCATCTGCACAGCGTAGTTGGTGGCCTTGGCCCAGGCGCGGAGCGCCATCAACAAGTGCTCCTCCTTGATGTACGGGCGGAGGACTTCAAGATCCAACGCGCCGGCATCATCGATCATGCAGAAGGCCGTCTTCCGCATAGTCACCTGACCAGATCGCTCAGTGCCTTCGAAGCGCTCGCCGACCATGCGGCCGGGCTTCTGCATCGTGGCCAGGGTGGTCGTCTCCACCGCAGCCTCGGCCATGTCAGCCTGGACGCGGGCTTGCCGGGCTTGCTCCTCGCGCAGCCGCTGGGTTTCTTCGCTGCGCGCGCGCCGGGCCGCAGCCTCGGCCTCCTGGCGAGCGCGCTCAGCCTCTTGCTGTGCTTTCCGTGCAGCGAGCGCCTCGGCCTCGCGACGCCGCCGCTCTTCGGCGAGCTGCTGCTGCTTGTACAGATCCAGCCGGCCGCCCAGGTCTTTGCGGACTTGGTCGAGCGGCTCCTTCACGCGCTTGAAAAAGAAAGCATCAACCGCTTCTTTCGAGCGGAGGTAGGGTTCGCCCTCGGCCTTGCGGTGAGCCTCACCGCGCGCCGCGAGATCGCGCAGTTGGACCATCAGCGCGGCGATGTCCGCCACATGGGTCGCATTCTCGCATGCCGGCGGCATACCCATCGCCTTGTCGAGCGCGGTGCTCGTGCTGACGAGCAGCTCGGCGTAGTCCGAAGACAGGCGGTCAGTGACGTCCTGGGCGTAGGGGACAACGTTGTGCCCGATCATTGCCATTGCTGTAGCTCCTTGGGTTGGGGTTAAAGAAAGGTTATCCGCGCACCCGATAAACCTTGGTGCTACGGGCGTGAGACTTTTTCAGACGCATCGGTCGCATTTCGCCGGTGGGGATCATGAGCTTGCGCTTGAGCGCCTCTTTCGAGACTTCGCCCCAGGCATTGTGATGATGCGGCCGCGCTAAACCCTTCATCAGAAGCCGCACACGAATGTCTTCCCAGGTGCCGATGAAGCCGGGGATCAGGTTCATTGCCAGCAACGCGCGGTCGCGCCAGTCACCGGCGTTGTCGCGCACCCGGCGCAGCGCCTCGTCGCGCGCGCGCTTGGCTGTGGCTTCGTCCTGCGGACCCTCTGGGAATAGGTCGTCGGTCAAACGGCTCTCCCTCAAGTATGTCGGGGGTTCGAGGTTTCAGCCCATATCCAGCACCAGGATTTAGCGCCCTGGAGATCGCCGGCCGCAGCGTTGTGTGCAGCCCCCGCGCGCATATTGGCCAAATTGGCCACGATTGCAAGTGCTATTTTTTCCACAGCCGGAGCGGCCGTTCTTGCCGAATCAATTAAGCCTGCGTTAGCCGTTGTGAGCTGGACAGGAGGGATGGCAATGTATGCGAGCGCGCCTTGGGGAGCGCATTGACGCCTGTCTGCATCAAGCATCATGCGCAAGGATCTTGGCGGTAGCGGCACCGCCGGAGCTGCGGCAGGAATACTACGCACTGGAGCAGGTTTGGCTCGACGTCGTCAGCGAGCTTGAATTCGCGCAGACGGTCTCTGGCTACTTGCAATGGGCGGCACAAAGACTCGAGCCGCCGCCGCCCTAGCTCTTGCTGCCCGTAGCTCTGCCATGCCTAATGCCGCGCTTTATTTTTCAACCAGCCAACGGCAGGACATCTCATGGCCAAAAAGGCAAAGACGACCACGAAGACGATCACGAAGAAACCGGCACGCGGCAAGACCACCGAGAAGAAGGAAGCCGCCATCGTCAGCAAGCCGACGCGGAAAGCATTTCCGCTGGTCAGCCGCAACGATTTGATGAGAGTGCTGGAGCAGTGCTCGATCTATCAAAATCGAGCATCGACAGCGACCGGAGATATGGGGGATTTGATCCGTGAGTATTCGGATCGCAAAAACTTACACACCGGCGCGTTCGCGCTGATCAAGCGGCTCTACCTGATGGGACAGAAAGATCGCGGCAAGCTTTGGCTGTTGCTCGCGCACTTTGACGATATGAGGAATAAGTGCGGCCTCGACCGGCTGGCGGAAGAGCAGGGACAGTTGCTGCCGCCGATTGCCGAGGACGAGCGCGGCCTCACCGACCAGGAGGCGCAGCCGGAAGCCGAACCCGCCGAAGCCGAGGTCGAGGCCGGCAACGAGAACGAGCTCGCCGGGCAGCAGGACTGGGTGGATGAGGGGCAGCAGCCGCAGCCGCTGCAATATCCGCGGGCCGTGGATGAGCAGGCCGGCCAGGAGCACGCGGCCTAAAGTTCCGCACCGGCATGACAATGCCGCTCTGGAACCCGGATATTTCCCGGATGCCGTCCGGGTTTAGTATCCGGGTTCTATCGGAAATTCGCAGCGAATTAAAAATCGCGGCGATTTATGGGGGTGTTCTGAAATGAAGAAGCAGGAAGCCGCCGAGGCGTTCACTAAGATCCTGGGCAAAATTCTGATCGACATTCGCGATCTGAGGGATTGGGGCCTCGACACCGGCCACACGACAGAAGAACAACTGCGGCTGACCGTGGCAGCCCGCAAGGAAGTGGCGGCCAAGCTTGTCGAGGGCGGCATGTCGCGACGGCAGGTGGCGAAGCAGCTCGGCGTCACGCCTAAGACGATCCGCAATGACCTGGGGAATAAGTCCCCACAAAGCGGGGAAAAAGTCCCCGCCACTAAAGCCGAGAAGCGAGCGCATCGCGAGGTTGAACTCGCCAGCAAGCAGCAAGCGTTACCGCAGAAAAGGTACGGCGTCATCGTCGCCGATCCAGAATGGCGATGGGAGCCGTACTCACGCGAAACGGGGATGGATCGCGCCGCCGACAATCATTATCCGACCAGCGTTACCGATGCGATTGCCGAGCGTGACGTGGCATCAATCGCCGCCAACGACTGCGTGCTGTTCCTATGGGCCACAGTACCGATGTTGCGCGACGCCCTGCGGGTGATGGAGGCGTGGGGGTTCGAATACAAGTCGCATTGCGTTTGGGACAAGGTGCACATTGGCACCGGATACTGGTTTCGCAATCGACACGAGCTGCTGCTGGTCGGCACCAAAGGCGACATTCCCGCGCCAGCAATGGGTGAACAATTCGCATCGGTGATGACGATTGCGCGCAAGGAACATTCGGCAAAGCCGGAGCAATTCCTCGAAATGATCGAGCAATATTTTCCGACGCTGCCAAAGATCGAATTGAACCGCCGTGGTGCACCGCGACCCGGTTGGGATGCCTGGGGCAACGAGGCACTGCAGGAAGCCGCCGAATAACCAATGGCTTCTGATATTCCACGGGAAACACTGCGCTGCGTTCTGTGCCCGCAGCCGCGCTTCCAGTCAGCAGGCCGGCACTGGACAATGTGCCAAGCGTGCCTGAATAAGATCTGGAACAACGCCGGGCGCAAGGCCGCTCGCAACCGGAAGATCATTCAACGTGCCCGAGCCCAACACCCAGCTCCCGCTCCTGGCCGAAGCGGCAGCGCTGATAGCAAGCAGTAAAGTCTTTTGCTGCTTCGAGCTGCCGGGCGAGCCGCGTGCCTGGGAGCGGCCGGGCGCGCGAGTCCGCATGGGTTTCCACGGGCCGTTTATCCAGTGGTACACGCGCGCCGCCGACGACAAGTATCGCGAGGCCATTGCCTGGAGCGCGAAGGCCACGATGCGCGGGCGGCCGCCGACGGCCGCTCCGGTCGCGCTCCTCGTGCACGCCTTCCTGCCGATCCCGCCGAGCTGGCACTGGAAGCGAAAGCAAGCCGCCCTGGCCGGCGTCGAGCGACCGATCAGCAAGCCGGACTATGACAACTTCCTCAAGTCGCCGGCCGATGCGATGAAGCACATTGTCTGGCTGGACGACGCCCAGGTCGTGGACGGCCGGTGCATCAAGCGCTACTCGGAGCAGCCGGCGCTGCGTGTCGAGGTGCGGGAGTTCGTGGTGCCAGAAACGAAAAGCGGCCCAGGATGCCCCTGGGCCGCTCCCCACGCCTGACCTCTCACTTAGGCTATCTGGGGGAAATCCTTCGCCTCCGTCCACTTGAGTTGCGTTGCGGTCACCGTCTGATTATTGCGATAGCAATTCCAACAGAGGATGATCATCGCCTGCAATTGCAGTTCGTTGACTCGTCCCATGTTCTGCTTACGCAAGGCCTCAACCTGCTTTACGAGCTTGCGCGCACCACGCTGACGCTTCGCCAGATCAGCGGCAAATACTTCCATCGTGCGTTTGTTCTTCCTGTCGAACTGATAGAGCAAATACGTCAGCGAACCTGTCGGTAGTTGCTTTCCAGCCTCGATAGCGCGGCGGGCCGCGATCTGCATATCGTCGGCATTGACACTCTCGCGGTAATAGTCGTGCAGTTCGGTGTTGGTGATCTGTCTACCACGGTCTTGACCAACCATCAGCCAGCGCACCGCCGAGGCAACGACCCGACTGTGTGGGACGCCGACAATCTCCATTGTGTCAGCGTTAGTGCGTACCGCATTGGTATCGATCTTGTCGAAGGCGCTGTTCTCGATCCCGAACACAGTTAGAGTCGTGAACGGTTTGCCCGAGAGCACACTCGCGGCAAAGCGATTTTGCCCATCAAGGAGCCGGTCACGACTGAACTTCACAGTATCGCCAGTACGGGTCCAATTGCCGGTAGTCATCGCGTCCGCAAAGCGCTTGATGTTATTCGGGCGTTTACGGCGATTGCGGTGTTTGGCACTTTGATTGAGGACTGTAAGAATCCAATCCGAGAGCTTTGGCGAGAATGTAAGCCATCGGCCATTCTCCGGCGGATCGTTCATGAAGGCGCGCAATTGTTCGATCTGTTTTTCGAGAGGAGCTTTTGGATCGATGAAGCGGGGTTCTTTCGGTATGGGCAACGGCCGGACGGCCGCTGAACTGTATGCGGTCATAGCAATACCTACTTTTTTTGTGCTGCCGTCCGGGCCCCGGCAGCCATGGGCGAGGCCACATTGGCCGTTTGCAACCAGTGAGACAAGTGGGGCTTCGCGGGCGCAGAAACGAAAAAGCCCGCCGAGGTGGCGGGCTTGGAGGTAGCAAGCGGGAAGTTTTATCGCGGCTGATCTGGCTCCGGTGGTTCTAAAAACGCCTCGTCGGGTTCGCCGAACGTCTCCTTGGTCCAGCCGCTCATCGACCGAAAGCAGTCCTTGATCTCCGCCTTGGTTTTCAGCCAGCCGGTGCGGAACGACACCGCGCTCTGCCATTTGGCATTGCGCTCGAAATGCATCCCTTCCACGGTCATCGGCACGCCGCAGGCGATGATGCGCTGATGGCCGGCCCGGCGCGCCACCATGGTCGCGAACAGACCGGAGCTGCCGGTCCAGTCCTTGCTGGCAGTATCGTTGGTGACGGCGCTGAAGCGGCGGTGCGCCCAGACCTGCTCGGGCTCGGGCAGACCGTTCTGCCGGCGCTTGCCCAGCCAGTTGAACTGCCCGGTGAGCTTGTCGGGGTGGAGCGTGCAGGCAATGCCCGGCTCCGGGAACGTCTTGATCTGGTCGTTGATAAAATAATACTTCACCGGCCGGTCGCCGATCAGCTCCTTGGCTCGGATTAGATCGTCCTGCCAGCATGAGGCACCGCCGATGATCAGCGCCACCGTTTCAGCAGGCGCTGGTTGCGCGATCAGCGACGGCGGATGCACGAGGTGCAGCAACACGCCGGCCTTGCGGGCTTCATGCGTGCAGCTCTCGATCTTGTTGAACTTGTCGCCAATCACCGTGGCGTGGCCTTCGACGCCGCGCAGGATCTCGTCCTCGCTCCAGCCAGGATCCTCCTTGCGAACGTCATCGAAGCCGGCGAACCACAGCGTATCGCGCATGAGCTGCGCATTCCACGCCACCTCGTGGCCGTGCGCATAGATAATCGCATGCGCAGCACCGCGCTTGGTCGGCCCGAGCGGCTGCCATTTCTGCGTGAACTTGAGGTAGTCGGCATCGTTGCTGGCGGCGATCTGCTCGAGCGACGGCACCGTCACCCGCAAGACGCCGCCGGGCATCAGCACGCGGTGCGCCTCTTTGAAAAACTCGATAGCCGCCTTGTAGGGCACATGCTCGACGCAGTGTTCGATCACGATGTAAGCCGCAGAACTGTCCGGCCACGGCAGCGGCTTGGTGATGTCCACGTCAGCGTCGTAATTCTCCCAGCCGGGGATTTTGTTGGTGCCGCAGCCGAGGTTGAGCTTTTTGCCCTGCGACGACTGCGGCAACTCTACAGGTCGTGCGTTGGAATTAATGACTTGGTCAGCGGGCATCACCTCCTTCGGTGCGCTGCCGCCCAAGGCCATGTCCACGAAGCGGCTGTAGACCTCTTGCTGCGCGCTGTTGTGCTGGTGGGTAACCCAGTCGAGGTTAAGCGTCTCGATGTTGCCCTTGTTGATCTGGTTCTTGTCGGCGCGCAGCGCTTTGATGCCCTCGAGCCGCATGCGTTTGTAGTCGAGATCGCGGCGGAGGATCTGCTGCATGATGAAGCGTTCGGGCGACGGTGACACCTGCCGATGCGCCCAGTCGTAGCGGGCGATGAAGTCGCAGCGCTTGAGATAATCAGTAGCGAAAAACATCAGGCCGGTTTCGACCCACTCCGTCTCCATGTCCTTGTTGCGCATGCCGCGCACATAGGACGAGGTACACTCGATGCCTTCTTCCTGCATTTGCCGCACGACGTCGGCGACCTTGAGCCGGCACAGGCTGTCGCCCTCAATGTGCACGACGTACTCGTAGCCGAGCGCTATTGCGATCTCGATGCCTTTGCAAAAGGCGCGGCCCCAGCCGTCGCGACCAGGGGTGACCAAGGGCCGGCTGAGATGGCCGATATTGTCCGGGAAGTTGTAGTACATCCGCCGATGCCGCTTGCCGTCGTACGGATGCCAGTCTTGGAATTTTTTGATCGGTGACTGCGAGTCCACGACAAGGAAATCGCAGTTGGCGTCGTTCAGTGCGGTGTGCAGTGTGATCCACAGCTCGGTGAGCGCCTCGCGATCCACGCTGTCAACGTAGAACGTGCCGAACAGCAGGATGTTGCGATGGGTCGTGGCGGTGAAGGCCTGGAGCCGCGCCAGGGCCACCGGCAAATCAATGCGCTTGTCGCAGCGGTGCTTGGCGGAGTGACAATCGCACGGGTTGATGACGTCGATGGGTAATGTCGGAGCAAGATGCGCGCCGACCCGCTGCGTGGTGCGATAGCTCTCGCGCCCGCCATAAACCACAGCAAGCGGCGTCCCGACCGCTTGGGCGAGCACCGGCGCGAAACCGGCGTTGCAGTAGATCAGATCGGCCGCGGCAAACAGCGAGGCCATCTCCTCGAACGTCAATTCGCCGTTGTGCAGCTTGATATCGACGTCCTGCTCCGGCCCCTCGATCCATTCGCGGCCGGGGGCGAGATCGGCAATGCTGACAACAAAGAACTGATCGCGGATTGAGCGATAGAGTTCGTCATAGGCTTTGATGTCAGGATTCCTGGAGCGGCCGTCCCACTCGTTGCGCACGGTGATCGGCCGATGGATCATCAGCCGGCGTTCATTGAACAACGGCTTTTCGGTCGCCCACTTGTTGAGGTAGCGCTCGCGCACCTCAGTGCGCCACTCCGGTTTCAGCGGCAGCGAGAAGTCCGGCCGCTCCGGCATTTTCATGCCGACGCAACCGAACATCGCCTCGAGGATCGAGCCGTGGCGGTCGATCAGTGACTTCGGATAGCCGATGCGCAGCGGCCGGGCGTCTGCCGGCGGCGACGGAAAGGCCGCGCCGACAAACTGGCTGTGCTCGCGCTTCATGGTCTTGGCCTGGGCGTGCAGCGACGTCGGCCGCATGATCAGCTTGAGCCCGCGCGCGATCAGGTCGTGGAACAGATTGAAGTGGCAGGTATGTAGCCAGACGTCGTAGTCCTTCATCAGCTCACGCACGACCGCGCGCTGATGCAGGTTGTCGCCGATGCCGAAATGGCCAGTGAGATTGACCGCCGGCCTTCTTGGGTCCGGAGCCGGCTCTGGCTTCGGCGGCGCTGGCCGCGGCACCTGCTTGTTCAAGATTGCCGGTTGGATGATGAGATCGTTGCGCGCGCGCAGCTTCGACAGCGTGCCCTCGTCAAGCTCGGCATATTTGATCATGCCGGGCGGCACCTTAACTTCGGTGCCGTTGATGTCGTAAAAAATGCGCAGCGAGCGCGCGATATTCTGGACTTTGTGGATCATTTGTGTGGGAGCCGGAGGCCGTGGTGGTTGAAGTGCACTTTGCCGCGCTGCTTGGCGTGATACTCAAACTCGCCCGCGGTCATCGGTGGCTTGCCGAACATCAGGCCGGTTGAGATCGCCAACTTATGCAGCGCTTCATCGAAGACTGAATCCGGCAAGCCGAGGCGTTGCTGGTCGGCAACAATCTTGTCCATGTCGACCATGTGCAGGCCGCCGTGCTGGAAGTAGGTGCGCAGCTCGGCGATCTTTTCCTCTTTGCTCATGCGCGCGATGTGATGATGGATGTCGACCATGATCACTTCCCCAGCTTCGGATCTGGCTTGAACGAAAGGATCAGCGACACCGGCCGGAATTGACCGTCCGGGTTCGGCTGCCCGGTGTCCGGATCGGTCGCCGTCTTGCCGGTATTGCGTCCACGTTTCCAGTTGCCGGAGCCGTGCAGCAGGATGTCGGGCTTGCCGAGCACAGCCTCGGCGACATGCGGCGACACCGGCTGCAGCGGCTTGGTGGTATCGGGATTGCCGTGACTGTCTTTGGGGTAGTCGAGAAACAGCCGGCGCATGGTGACGTCGCCGGTGTCGAGTGTTTGCCCGGCCCAGATCTGCAGCTCCGCCATCTCCACCCCCGTGTTATTTGCGATGTCGTCTGCGCCACAGGGGATGCCGATGGGATTGCCGCTAACCGGGATGGTGAAGCCCGCGCAGTCGTAGGTCGGCGGATCGAAAGCGTGCACGTCTGGTGTCGACGGGCTCTTCGGCGTCACCGTGCCGAACCACGGCCCAGGCGCAATGCCGTGGCCGTACAGCGGCCAGATCGCGCCGGTCCACGGGATCGGGTTGTAGTCGCCCGGCCCGCAGCCGCCCATCAGGTTAGCAGTGGCCAGGATGAACGGCGGATCATCGGCCGACAGCACGCCCCACACCGAAGCATTGCGGTTGAGGCCATCCTTGGGATTGCCCTGGACCGGGCGCAGCCAAGCGTTGCGCGGCAGGATGGCGTTGGGCTCCATGTTGCCGAAGCCTGAGAGGCCGCCGACGATGCGCGACCACGTCGAGCAGGGACCAAAATCCAAAATCTGGGTGGTCTTGGTGCCGGCGAGCTTCGGCAGGATGATGCCGTCGTGCACCGGCGGCCGGTTCTGCAGGTTCGCGCCGGTGCGGTTGACGTCATCGAACGCCAGCCACGCCTTGCACGAGGTGTTCATGTTGGGATGGGTGTAGGTCCAGCCGGTTTTATCTGATCCGGCGGAAGGCGTATCGACGTGCACTGGCCCGCTGATGTCAAAACTGAACAGCACATGGTGCCAGCCGCCGTTCGTCACTTTGGGCTGATTAAGCGCGAGATCAAAAGCGGACGACGTTCCCGAGTAGATGACGAAGCTTTCCGGCTGACAGCTCATGACCGTGTCGGAGACGTCTTTGTATTTAAACTCGTAGCCGCTCCAGAAGCCGTCGCGGCGCTCCCACACGCCGTCGGGAAACGGAAAGCCCAGCTCGGTGTAGGTGTAGTCGTGAACGTTGTCGGGGATAATCAGCACCGTCTGGCCGCCGACGAGCTCGGTGATATCGGTGAGCTCAAAGGCCATGCCCTTGTAGGTGGCCTTGGTCTTGGTTTGCAGATTGATGATGAGGTGGCCATCGCCGTCGATGGCGATGAAGGAGGGCGGGACTTTGATGTTATCTCTGGTCTGTGGCTCGTTGAGCCGATAGTTGCGCACGTAAAACAAGCCGTTGTCGCCAATGACGTGCGAGTAGACGGCGTAAGGTGGGAATTGCGCTTCGGAGACAATGCCGGCAAAGCCAAGGTACTGCACGGCCGGGATCACGTCCGGCGACTCCGCGCGCCACGATGCGTACTGAAACGGGATCTCGCGATCACCGAACGTGAGTAGCGTCCTGATGCCCTTCTTCGACATCGAGGTGTCGGCGGTCAGTCCACTGTTGATCACCGACTGCGATGGATCAGCCAAGCTCCAGGTGCTGGTAACAAGCGGCGGCGGATTGGGAATCCACACCGACGCACCTGTTAAAAATAAACCGCCGAAAAACAAGCCGCCGATGGGCACTCCGTAGGGGCTCATGTAGAACACGCAGTTTTTGAATTCCGGATCCACCTGAACCGAATACTCGCCGTTCGGTGGCACCATGACCTCACCGGCATTGCTGGTGGTCCAAAATCCTTGCGGCCATTGTTGGATCTCAGGCGGGTCTGGCTGCTGCTTCTGCACTTCGCGAAACCAGAAACTGATGATCCCCTTTTGCATATCCGGGACTGGGGCCTTGTCCATCTGCAGGTAGCTCATGGTCCTCCCGTCAAATCGCTGCTAATTGATCCGGTGTTGGAGCATCCGCGTCTTGCGGACCAAAGATCACCGCAAGGCCGCCCATCTGCACATTGACGATGGTCTGTAGCGGATCGGTGCGCACTACACAGCGGTTGCCGTTGATATCCACAGCGTCTTCATCGCCGGCAGCAAACAGCGCCTCGACCTGCTTGTTGGCCGGAGCCCAAACGATGACTTGTCCCTCAACACCATTGATCTCGTCGGCCTGAAACTTTTTCCGCCACAGATCGGTGACCTCGACATCGAGGTGCGAGGAATCATCCTGCGTGCCGTTCTGCAACCACTGCTGATAGGCATCCCAATCGACTGTATGACCTTGCTGGATATCGTTGCCGTCGAGATCGTTATTGACCACCTTGATCGGCGTTACGAGGCGCGTGGTGCTTTCGGTATCCTGCTGAGCATCGCCGAAAATGCCGTTGGCAAACCGCAGATAGATCTTCTGGCCGGCTGTGCCGCGCCGTATGCCTTCGCGGAAGACATTGAGCGTTCTGATCAGATACAGCTTGACGTCGGTGTCGGAGTCCGGATCGTCCGGGTTGCGAATGCGGAGCTGCTCAGTGTCGCGCGCGAGGTTGCTGTTCTCGTTCTGGACATCGCCGGCCTGACCATCGAGAACGTCATCAAGCCACTTGACCTGCAGATAGACGATCTGCCCTATCGCGCCGTCGTGGGCATCGGCCTCGAATGCGACCGGCAGTAGGTCGACGCGCAGTACGTCGATCCAGGTATCCTCATCGATGGTGCCGTCGCCATTGTCGTGAAAGACGCGCTTCACATGCGCCTTGCGCGGCGTCACCATGTTTTAGATGCCTGCCGCCAGCGCAATCGCACCGGGCTCAATGGCCTCGAGCCGCCCGAGAACGCTGGCCACGCCATCAGCATTGCCCGTCCGAGCGGCAATGAAGAAACTGATGCCGGAGACGTTGGCGGTGCCGTCGGCCGTGCCAAAGCCTGCGCCGTCGACTAGCCAGATGCCCTGGGCGCTCGCCGTGCCATCGGCAGCTCCATCGGCAGGGACTGTCGAAGCGCCGCCACCGACGACGCTGGCCACGCCATCAGCGCGCCCATAATCGTCCAGCGCCTCGACATCAGCCACGCCATCGGCATTGCCGCGGCCGACGACCGTCTCTGCGCTGATGCCGGACACATCAGCAGTGCCATCGGCCGCGCCGGTGCCGGGCTCAAGCGAGGCACCGTGACCATCGACATCGGCAACGCCATCCGCATTGCCGACCGCGCGCACCAGGGTGAGGCCGTCGCCTTCGACATCAGCGGTGCCATCGGCTGCGCCGTCGCCAGGGACGAAAGCATTACCGACGCCCTCGACATCGGCGGTGCCGTCGGCCGCGCCATCTCCGGTGATCGCCTCAATGCCGACGCCTTCGACGTCCGCAGTGCCGTCAGCCGCGCCATCGCCGGTGCGCAGTTCAAGACCAGCACCCTCGACATCGGCGGTGCCATCAGCCGCGCCTGCGCCAGGATGGATCCCAGTACCGACACCGGCGACGCTGGCCACACCATCGGCGGCACCAGCGCCGACGCGCGATTCAAGCCCAACGCCAGAGACGTCCGCAGTGCCATCGGCGTTGCCGACGCCGGTCGCGATACCGTATTTCTCAACAAGAAAACTACCGTCGGGGAGCTGGACAACATTGTTAGTGTTGTCGATGACGAAGCCACCATCGGGGGCGATGTAGATCTTCGCCATCGGCTATCGCCCCCGTCAGCTCAGCGCTGGTACAGCATCAAGATAGTAGGTCGTGCTCGCCTTGGCTGCGTACGCTCGCACTTCGACCGGGCCAGCAAATTGTGGCTTCGGCGATGACAGCGTCGCAACAAGCTTGAATGGACTCCAGCCACCACCAGAGCCGCCGCCGTTCCAGGTCGAGGAGTCCGAGGAAACCGCAGAGCCGCTGGCAAGCACATTGGCCTTGGTGGTGTTGACAATCGTTCCGAGCGGCGATCCCGATGATCCTAGATAGACCACCTCAATCCAAATCTCGTCGTTGTTGGGCACAGAGCCGGCGTTGATCGTGCCGTAGACGGTGACCGTGAGTGTGCTCGGATCAACAATCGTATTCCACTGCGCCAGCCGCTTGCCGAAGAATGATCGCTGCCATTGCGCGTTCGCAGTGGTGACGATCTTGCGTGAGAGCAACTGCCCGTTCGGGTCAGCGGTGCTGCCCTGGCGGGTGATCGTGGTTTCCGTTGTCTCGGTCCCCTCATACTTCCAGCGCCCCGACATATACGTGGTTGCGCCGCTATCGCAGTTGATCAGATCAATCGTGCTGCCGGAATCAGTCGGAGTGGAATTCGTTACCGAGGCGTTGACCTTGCAGTTTTTGAAGACAAAGCGACCGTTCATCCGGTTCGCGAAACTGACGAGGTTGGTAACCGCGCTGACATCAACGCCCTCGACTTCGAGCTCTCCCCAACCGCCGATCTGATTAAGGTTGAATAGGTTCGTCGGCGTGCTCGAACCAGAGGCCAATGCGCTTGCGGTATTTTTCCAAACAAGCTGGCCGCCAATGATGTTGATGCTGCCGGCGGTGCCTCCGAACTTAACGGTGGTGTTGTCAAGAACAGTGTATGAGACAACCGACGCTGAATTGCCCAATTGGATGCATCCGGCTGCTGGCCCGGTAGTGAGGACCTGCAACGAGCTATTTCTGATGACAACTCCCGCTGAGCTACCAGCCAAAACAAAGAAGCACGAGCCCGACGCGCCACTACCAACCTGAAACGTCACACCATCGACAATAAGCATGCCGGTGGCTGTCAGGGTGATATTGACTGCGGCTGAGGTGGTGACCGTCGCGCCCGTGGTGAGATCGCCGGATGCGGGTGGATAGCTGCCGGAATGGTTGTGACAAAGAATGCGGCCGAGAGCCGTGGTGTTGGCACCGGCCGGCGAGATCGAGATCGCCGTCGATTGCGTCTCGGCATGATTGTCGCCAACGTACATCGTATTGTTGGCAGCAAACCAAGTGGCGGTAGCGCAGTTCGCGATCCGCGCGTGCGGTGCGCCGCCGCCGCTGAAATTGCCAACGACACCGAGGCACGTCCACGTCACCGTGTTGTCAGTGCGGGTCGTACCAGCATTGTCGTTCGCCCAGGCCGGCTCGCTCGTACTGGTGGTGCCCGCAGTGCTGCAGATCCAGTAGCTCGCGCCGTTGTTGCGCTTGATGATCGCACCGAGCGTGATCGCCGTGGCCGAGCCGCCGGTGACGCCGGTCCATGTCGGCGTGTTGGTGGCGTCGCCGTTGACCGCCGCCGCGCCGGTACACTCCTGCCACGTTGCCGTGCCGTCGGTCGTTTTCGCGCCGCGCGTCGTCGTCCACGTGGCGTCGGTAGTGTTGGCAGTGGTGCCGGCAACGATACAGACAAAGACGCGCTCGCTACCAACCGCAGGCGCGGTGAATTGCCGACGCAGCACGCCAGCGGCCACGGCAGTGTTCTGCGGCCTGACCGTGACAGCGTAATAGCCGGTCGAGCTGCCGTTGCCAAAGTTGACGTACCAAGTCGTGTCGAAGAGCGCCAAGGATTCACCGCCCCGTCAGTTCGAATACGGACTTACGATTCGGTGATTGCGGTCGCCGTGGTGAGCTGGGGCGTGACGCCCGAGGTCACGACAATGTTCGCGGTGACCGGGCCGCGATAGAGAATTTTGCCGGTGCCGCTTGAGGCTGTACCGACCGCGAAAAACGTCTCCGTCTCCGATCCGCCGGTGGCGGCGGGGAACGTGATCGCCGCAGCCGGCGAGACGCTGTTGCCCGAGACCGTCCAGCCGCCGGAACTGCGCGCGACCGCCACGCGCGCGTAGCTGGTGTAGGCCGCCTCGTTGGTGGTTTGCGAGCCGCCGCTGCCAGGATCTGATGTGTGCAGGCTGACATAGAGGCTGGTCAGCGGGCCGCTGGCAGCATTGTCCGCGATATTCGCGATGGCCGTCGCGTTGAAGATCAGTTTCAGAAGATCGTTTTCGAAGGTAGATGCCTTGCCGCCAGCCATTTGCTGTCTCCTAGTTGATTAGGTTGTTTGGTGATCAGGCGTAGCCGGAGCCGACCAGATTGGCGTAGACAACAGCGCCGCCGTCGAAGCTCAGAAAAATGTAGATGTTGGTGCCGGCATCACTCTCGACCGCGGGTGTGCCGCCCGGCCATTTCAGACTGCCCGGCCAGCTCAGCAGATGACCGCTGTTGATCACGCGCAGCACCAAGCGACCCATGCGTCCGGTGACCGGGAAGCCGGCGAAGCTCAACGTCGCCGCGCCGTTAACGCTCAAGGTCTGCACTTCACCGTTGGCGCGATCCACCGTGACGCTGCCGCCGAACGTGGTCACCGTCGCCCACGGCAGGTCCACTTTGTTGGTGTTGATGAACTTGGTGCCGCTCCAGATGATCGGCTGGCCAGACAGCGGCGTCGTGATGGTGACGTCGGCAAGGCCGGCGAACGTGGCGTCAGCAGTAACGGTCGCTGGATCGATGTAGGAGAAGTGCGAGCCGGTCCAGTAAACCAAATCGCCGGAGACAGGCGCAGGCGACTCCAGCACATCGTGCAAGCCGGCAAGCGTCTGAAACAACCAATGCGCATCGTAATCGGTGGAGCTCGACTTGGTGTAAACCATTCCCTCGGTGCCGCCAGCAGCAATGTGCAGCGCCGGGTTCGAGAGCAGCAGGCCGTAGTAGTCCTGCCCGCTGCCGTTGTTTGCTCCAGGATCGAACGTCATGTCACTGTGATGGTTGGCCAGCACCATGTAGGTCGAGCCACCCTCGGTGATGATGTCGTTCGCGAAGTAGTCGGTGTCAGGAGCCCACTCGCCGCGAAAATTGAGCTCGGCGAGCGGCAGCGGATAAGGACCGAGCAGCGTGTGATCGGTCAGCACGACCGTCATCTGGCCGCCGCTGACGCTGAAGTTGCTGATGCCGACGCCCTGCACCGCCTTGGCGGCGACGTCCTGCACGAGCTGCCAGAAATTGCCATCGACCTGGGCCGGCGTCAGATCGGAGCCAAGCCCCGTCCCCCAGGCTCCGTCGGTACGATAGACGATAGCCATGCTGTTATGCTTTCAGGTTCGGTGGGAGATCTCTTACTGCTCTTCTTCCTGCATCGTCTGATCGACGTAGTGCGTGACGGTGATGTCGAAGTGCGCAGTCCCAGTCACGATGGGCGGAAGCGGCCCGGCACCGCTGCCACCAAATCCCGGCGTGATATAAATCGGGGTGTTCGCCGCGATCTGATATTGCGACAGGTAGAGCTGCTCGGGTGTCGGCGTCGGGAGCTGCGTTGCGCGGACCGCGTCTTCAATACCTCGGGGCATCGTGACCTCAAGTTGATGGCGCAGACAGATCGATGGTCTGCGGAATGATCAGCGGATCGGTGGCGACGACGTAGCTGCCCATGAATGGACCGTTGGTCAGTGGCTTGAGCACCAGCTCGTACCAGAGCCCCGTTCCTTGCAGCATTTTTTGAATCACGGCTGACGCCACCGCGTTGGTGATGTCCTGGGGGTTGGGCGCGTCGATAGTGATCGATACGCTGGCCGATGTCTCAGGTGTTTCGACTTTTCCACCAGTTGTGCTGAGCGCTTGCCGGATTGCGTCGTTGATGACGGTCTGCAGCTCGAGGTTATAGAGCGCGATGTTGCCGGCGTTCATGGTGCTGGCGATGCCGTGCCACGCCTGTCGCAGCACCAGATCATCCATCGACGCAGGAAAGTGGATGCCGTCGTCAGTAATCTCGCCCTTCGGCGGCCTGTAGCTCATCTCATTGCCGCTGAGCTCGACCGGCCCGGCGGTCCAGAACGAATTGAGCGGCGGACACGTCTCCGGCGGCAAGGTCGGCGGCAGGATCGGCCAGCGCGGCGGCGTCTGCGGGTTAGGAAACGAGACGCCCTGGTTAGGCAGTGTGCCCTCGCACGCCGCTGACGCTGCTGTAGCGCTGTACGTAGCCGTCCTGCACGTAGCCGTCTTGCACGTACGACGGGATGCCGGGATCGGTGAGCGGCGGCAGCGGCGTCGGGCTTGGGCTGAGCTGTCCCGGCGACGTCGGCGGGATGCTCGGTGAATCCAGCGGCAGCGCTTGTTTGCCAACGCTGCAGCCGAGCACGACCCGGCCAATCAGAAGGCCTTCGTCACCGTGAGCCTCCAGCTTGTAGGAGATCACTTTGCCGCCGGCCGCGCCGCCGGGCAGGCGGACATCGCGCATGTGACCGTTCATCCGGCAGGAGAGCTGCGCGGCCACCTCAAAGCGGGTGTCGAACGACACCTCGACCGCTCGCGCGCGCTTGCGCAGCTTGGCTCGAGCGCGACAGAGCATGTGCTCGACGGACTGCCTGCCACGGGTCTTGGGAAAATAATGCGCGGCTGGTGTCTGCCCTGGCCAGCCGCCGATTGGCAGTTGAACGCGACCGATGCATTGCCAGATCACCGTGCCGTCGGTGGTCTGGTTGCCCTTGGTCTCATCGAACGTGACGTGGAATTCAGATGTCTGCCCCGCCTGCACGGCAATAAACATCGCCTTACCAGTCGGGTTGATGAAATTGGAGAACGCTGCCGGCGGCGGCGTCGGAATACCGGGAAAGCCCGGCACGGGTGCGCCCGTAAAGCCACCGACAAAACCGGAGACCGTGCACTCGATCATGTCCGCGCCAGGACCGCCGCCGTTGTCCAGCGAGAACACGCTGTAGACCGGCACCGCAGTGCCCGTGGGCGGATAGTTCAGTTGGCCGGGAATAGTGACCGAGCTGAAATCCGGCACGCCACTGATCGGCATCGGGATGAGCAGCGTGCCGAGCGAAATGAACGCTAGCCGCTGCCAGTCCTGCGCGCCTTCTTTCGGCGGTGTGTCCCCCAGGCTGGCCCAGAGCACCGTGCCATCGACCGTTGTATCCCCGGCAATATTGGAGAATGTCGGGAAGACATTGCCGGTCGTGCCGCCGCTGACCGCGATCTGCGTCGATGTCTGACCCGGCACCAGCGGATTATCGGGGTAGATGAAATCGCCAGTCGCAACGTGGCCACCGAAGCCGACGCTGTCCCAGTTCTCCAAATCGATCAGCGGCAGCGACAGATCGCCGGACTTGAGCGTGATCTGCTCGGTGTCCTCGACTACCAGCGGATCGATCAACGTCGGCTGCACGTCGGCGGTGACGGTCATCTCCAGCCGCTCGGTACGCTGCCGCTTGGCCTCGTACGTCAAGGTCAGCATCGCGAGGCTTTGCTTGCCGAGGAAGTCGAGCGCGAAGTCTTCGTAGCAAAACCAGTCTTGCTCGACGTGCGCCGGAATGTTCGTCGGTGGCAGATCGCCGCCCTGCGGGATGGTGCCGGGATCGACCACGCCGATCTGATCGACCTGACGGATCAGGATCTGGTTGCCGAACGGGGTCGTGTAATTGAGCGTCGTTGACATGGTGTCGCCGACGGAGTGGATCTTGGCTTTGTTGGTGTAGCTGATCGACACGCTGAGCTGCGCCGGCTTTTGCTTCGCCGCCACCTCGCCGGCAACGCCGAACGGATCGCGCTCACCAGCCCAGGAGATACCAGCGAACCAGCCGCCGCCGATACTCGCGCCGCTCTTGGGCCACTCCTGCACGAACGCATCGTTACCGAGCGTCGGCCACGCCCATTGCCCGACGAAAAACTGATCGCGGTAGCGCTGCTCCCAGGTCACCTCCGCCTTGACGTTGACAGCGACCAGGGGCGACTGCAGCAGCTTGCACTTCACACTGTCATAGAAAACATCCTGCTCAGCGAAGTGCACGGTGCCGTCTTCGCCGACGAGGATATCGCTGGCGCTGACTTTGTTGTTGACGCGATCAACGTGATAGAGCGCCGACCAGCCTTCCAGGATGGCATCGGGATCGTCGCGCTTGAGGATGTCGAAGAAGATCGGATCGTAATTCGGCGACACCTTGAGCGAGCGCGCCACCTGCTGCTTCTGATAAACGTAATCGTCGGCGCGCGCGATCAGCTTGATCCTGACGGTCTGCCCCTCGAGCTGCTCGGGGATGCCGACGAGCCGGCCAAAGAAGAGCGGCTGCGGCGGGCAGGCCTCGATGGTGAAACTGATCCACGCCCAGAACTTCCGGCTGGGATTGAGAAAGCCGACGTGCGGATTCTTAACCTCGATGGTCGCGCTTGGGATCTGCCCCTCATCGTGCTCGATGACGAGATCGAAAATGTTCTCGTCAAAACGCGCCAGCGATACGTCCCAGGCAGTCCCCGGATCGACGTATGCAAAGTAGAGCGTGTATTCCTTGCCCCCGGCCGACAACTAGATTTCCTCGAGATCGATCTGCCAGTCGTATAGCGCCGGCCACTCCGCGTTGGCGACTTTGATTTGCGCCACCATCATCAGCATCGACGGGCGATAGTAGATAATGTTGCCCTGCTCGCGGATTGATCCCGACACCACATTGCGCGCTGGCATGCCGCCGTGGACGTAGTTGAACTCGAACGCGCAATCGACCTGCGCGACCTCGCCGATCCAGGCGTCATCGAGGCAAGGCGTCTCGCCGTCTCGGCAAGTGATCGTGGACTTGTACTTGCGAAACCGCGTGTCAGCGAGATTGCGAAGCACACCGTTGACATCGCGGCGCAGCCACTGGCCCTGGCTCTGATCGGAGGAGCCGGTGAGCGGAGCGTAGGTCTGCGTCAGACCGCGTGCGGAATACGGCGTGAGCTGCAGTGATGCGAAGCCGGACTCCGGCGTCAGCACCAGCCATGTGCCGTTGGGAAGACTGAGAAGACCCATCAGCTATACCACGTCGGCCGCTGGCCGGTTTGCGTGAGCTTGCCGCCGAGCGACGAATTGCGCAGCGCCGTCATGGTGTCGTCGGACACTTTGGCGGTGAACGTGCCGGAGTCGGTCCTGATGTCGAGCGAGTGCGTGTCGCTAGGATCGGCAGCCGAGGCCGCCGCCGTGACTGGGCCGCCGCTGGCGTAGCCGGGGATGCTGGCCAGTGAGCCGGCGAAACCGCCGACCAAGCCGCCCTTGGCGAAGCCCTTGGCAAAATGCTGGATAGCGTCGCCCAGGTTGCTGCCGTCCGCAGTGACCACGAACTCGCCGCGCGACACGCGGATGATGTTGCTGTCGCTGGTGCCGGTGCCCTGGCCGTGGATCAACCCGCCATCAGCGAAGCCACGAAACTGTTGGAAGAATTGCGACTGATAGCGGTTCATCTCGCCGAGCGCCGACACCGTGTTCTGACCGAACTGGCCGAAGCTTTGTTTGCCGCCGCCCATCAGGTTGGTCAGATACGATGCGAACTCCGACGCAGAGGTGGTGTGGCCGAGTGTGAAGTTGGGCAACGAGAACGTGTTGTTGCCACCGAAGCCGCCGAACGGTCCTTGCGCTGGCGCACCGAAGGTTGCGTTCGTCACCGGGCCGCCAGCGGCAAAGCCAGGGATACCGGCAAGATGCTTCTGCACGTCCTCGTCGCTGTGCGACTGCTCGTTATACTTCGCTTCCTCTAATTCTCTTCGCCGAGCTCGCTGCTCTTCCTGAACGCGCTTTTCGCTGTCGGCGTCTTCATCGACCGGCGAGTAGATACCCGGAGCCGTTTGAATAACTTGTCCGCCTTCAGCGTAGCCGGGCACGCCACTGAACGCCGCGTCAGGCACTGCTCCGCTCATACCGGCGCTAACGTTGGCGTTTGAGCCGCCGAACGGCAGTTCTTGTCTGCGCTGCCGATCAAAGTCTGGCATCTGCTGCTTGAGCTCTTCCATGCCCTTGGCACGGCTCTGCTCAAGATCGCCGGCCTTGTCTGAGCTCTGGCCGCTGAGGCCGAGCGCGCCCAGGAGGCCGCCGATGATGCCGACGCCACCGATTGCTCCACTGATCGTCGCATCGCGATCAGCACCGGCCCCCATGGTGGGTGACGTTGGCAATTCCGGCGGACGCTGCATGTCGAAGGGCACAGATCCCGGCGGCGGCACCACCGGCATCTTCGGCGCGCCGCCTTTGAACGGCACATTCATCATCGCCGGCTCGCCTTTGAAGACGCCGGCTTCGGCTTCGGTCGCGCCACCCGTTAGGCTGCCGATAACGCCGGCAGCTCCGCCGAGGCCGGCGACGGCTGCGCCGCTCAGCAACGGCGCGCGGCCGGTGATGGCCTTGCTCCAGGTCTCCTCCGGCCGCTCACCACGCACGCGCGCGGTCACCTGGATGCGCCGGTTGAGCGCTTCCATAAACGGTGCTGGGAATGACTTCAGGCCGGTATATTCACCGCCGCCGACCCAGGTCGCCGCTTGCTGCGGTGCTTGCGCAGTGCCAGCGCGCTCAGCAGCCTTGGCACCGAGATTTTCTAGCGCAGCATACTCGCCCGGCAGCAACGACGAGTTCTCGCCAATCGCTTCCTTGCCATACGGCATGCCGAGCATGTTGCGGATGTCGTGCGTGTCTACAGTGCGCGGCCCGTAGTTGCCGCCCAGGTTGGTGCGGTACGAGATTGGCTTCGGATTGCTGACCGGATCAAAGACGTTGCCCAGATACTCGCGCACACGGTCAGCATGCTGGATCTGGCTTTTCGCGCCGTAGCCTGCACCCATTGCACCGGCAAGCGCCTTGGTTGTTTGACCAGTGAGCGGATCGATAACTTCCAGCGACTGTGGCAACGGTTTGCCCTGGAGAATTCTCTGCAGGTATGCCGTAGACGAACGGATGTTGTTGTCGATGGGATTGACCATCGAGGTGCCAGCCACGCTGTCGAGAAAAGCATTCCAAGCCTGCTCGCCTTTCTGCGGGCCATGGATATCGATAAAGTTCTGTCTGGCTTGCTGGAGATTGTACCAGCCCCAGTTTTCCTGCGGCGCATTGCCGGCCGCAGTCTCAAGACGTTTAAGACCAGCTCCGCCTTCGAACGCTGGCTTCAGCCGATCCGTGATCTTCTCAGCAAGACGCGGTAGCGGAAACTGTTCGACGTCAGGCGGCTTGTTCAAGGCCTCGGGCGAGAGATCAAATAGCGACTGCCTGTTGCCGGCCGCCGTTTCTTTGTCGAACGCCTTCTCCGCCTTGGTGACCTCCTTTTTGATTGGAGCAAATTCAGCATTGGCGGCGTCGCCGGCCTCTTGCGAAGGTAAGCGGAAATCGCCGCGCAGCTTGCCGGTCTGGAACGCCTTGCGATCTTCAGGTGACAGCGTGTTGAGCGCTTCACGGTCGCGAAGCTTTAGCTCCCTGGCTGCATCGAGTGCAGCTTGCGGCTGATCAGCAAGCGACGGCGCAGCCAATTCCGATGGCGGCCGGCCAGTGAGACCAAGCTCGTCATAGAGCCCGCGCAGTTGCTTCTGCGTCATTCCAGGGCTTTCTTTCGCTGCCCTGGTGATCTCTTCAGCCGACGCGCGCGGACGCACAGCGTTCGGCGTACCGAGACCAGCGGCCTCATCCTGCAGCAGTCTGCCGCCGGCTGCGCCGACCGAACCTTTTGCGCCGCCGGTCATGACACCGCCGAGCACCATGTCCTTGATGAATTTCAGCGGACCTTCCGTGGCGGCTTGGTTGGCTGTGTTGACTGCGAAGGCATCCGCCTCGGTGTACATGCCGGAGCTGCCGACCTGCACGGGCGTTGTCGCCGCTTGCGTGCCGCGACCGGCCTCGGTGATGCTCTCGATGGCCGACTTCGCCATCTGCAACGGCGCGCGCACCATCGTGCCGCCGAGTGTGTTCGGCAGCGAGGCATTGAACTTGGCGTCGGAGGCTTGCGCGAGCGCAGCCGTCGGCTCGTCGCTCGGAAGTCCAGGCTGCGGCGCTGCTTCGCTGTGCTGCTCCGGCCTGACCTGGATCTCCGGCAGCCGCGTCGGCTTCGGACCAAATTCGCCGCCCTCGGGAAAGCGTTCGCCGAAGGGCGACGGAGCTGGTGGCGCAGGCGGCGACGCGGACTCCGCGGAAGCGGCTGGCTCAGGCGCTGGCGGAGCTGGAGCTGGCGCGGGTTCATTCACACCCTCACCGCCAAACACTTCCGGCGGCACATTGATGGGCTCGTTGCCGACGCGGAAGCGTCCATAGACACGTTGCTTCTGCCCACCAGGAGGAGCTGCGTAGGTGGGGCCGGTCGTTTCGTCGGGTGCCTTAAGCTTCGGTGCCGGCTTTGCCGTTGCCGCCTTGCCTTCTGACTCGACGGGTGCTGGCTCAATCGCGACGCCAAGGCCGCTCTGGGGGTTGAAGGCCTCGCCGGGCGGTCCAGGAAATTTCGGCAGATCAACAGCCGGCAGTTTCGGCGGCTGCTTGTCGGACGGCTTGACGTTTTGCTGATTTGGCCGCGGCGGCGCGGAAGAAGTCGTCGGCTGCTCATCCGGCTTGACCGGCGGCGGCACCAGGATGGCTTCGTGGCCGACCGGCTCTGGCGCGCCGCCGCCTCCAGCCGGTGCATCGGGCGTGCCGTATTTGGCCGGCTGGCCCGCATCGAAGTCGCCAGTGACAGGCTGCTGGCCGCCGTAGATTACGCGCGGCTTATCGCCTTGCGCCTTCCGCGCGGCCGCGGCCTCCTCCGGTGAGATATAGACTTTCTCCAGATGGCCTGGGCCGACCTTCACCCACTTGTACGGACGGTCGTCGCCCTGGCCGGCAGCCGGAGCTGTGCTCTTTGGCACAGGCGTTGCTGGCACCTTGGGCACCGGCGTCGCGTTCTGCTCCGGTTGTTTGGGCGCAGCGACCGGCGGCGGTGAAGGCTGCTTAATCGTGCCAGGAAAACCGGGTACGGTTTGCGCGGAGGGTGCGGGTGGTGGTGACGGAGCCTCAGGCACCGGCCGGATAACCTTCGGGCCACCGCCAACGCCGGTTTCACGCGGATCCACGTAGTGCTTGCCGCTGGGCATGATCTGGGCACCGCGCGGCACACCAGCAGGCTGCTGCGCATCAGCGCCGGGGATCGGCTGCCACACTCCAGGCTGGCGCGGATCTATAAAATGCTTGCCGCTGGGTGCGATAGTCGCGCCACGAGGCACGCCGGGAGGCGTTCTGGAGGAAGGAGGAGCCGCAGGCGAGGCCGCTGATGCAGAGCTGGAGGTGCCTGATGCACCGGAGGAGGCCGCTGATGCAGC
>Ga0105238_10001098_pt1 | contig 27332 bp, 20 predicted proteins | sample KBSC34metaG_FD_81526 | JGI IMG/M metagenome (GOLD analysis project Ga0105238, IMG submission 81526) | Corn rhizosphere microbial communities from Kellogg Biological Station, Michigan, USA - KBS C3-4 metaG | ecosystem: Host-associated > Plants > Roots > Rhizosphere > Soil | place: Michigan, USA...
CACCGGGGGGCTGGCCCCCACCGGTGGGACGACGGGGTGTACCCCGGTCTCGTTCGCATGCGGATATCGATCGAGTTGTCCGGCGGGACCCGACGGCGGTGTGGGCCCGCAGCTACCTTTGACGACTCGAACCGGTACCTTCGACCCGAACGATCCGCGCCTGGTCGACCTGTACCGCGCCTGCCTGATGGCGCCGAATGGTTGTTCGCCCGATTGCAAGGGATTCTGCTTCCTCTCGGTGGGCCTGTCGAAGGACACCTACGAGCACTACTTCGCGTGCGACGTGACCTGCGGCGCCCAGAACGAGGTGAAGATTGGATACGAGAGCGCCGTCTGCGGTCGCCGGCCGGCGGGTGGTTCGCGGCGGCGCGGCTGCGACGGTCGGGCAGGGCGCGGGAGCTCGCCCCTCGGGCGCTTGCTGGCCGAGGCCGCCGAGTTGGAGGCGGCGTCCGTGCCCGCCTTCGCACACGTGGCGGCCGATCTCACCGCGCACGGGGCGCCGGACGCGCTCGTGCACGCGGCGCGCGCGGCACGGGCCGACGAGGCCCGACACTGGCGCCAGACGCGCGAGCTGGCCCGCCGCAGAGGCGGCAACCCGGTGCGCCCCGTGGTTGCGCGTCGGACCGGGGTCGCGTCGCTGGAGATGCTGGCGACGGACAACGTGATCGAGGGGTGCGTGCGCGAGACGTTCGGCGCGCTGGTCGCCGCGCACCAGGCCGCCGCCGCCGCGGATCGCGATGTCGCTCGCCTGATGGCGGCGATCGCCGGCGACGAGCTGGAGCACGCCGCGCTCGCCTGGCGCATCGATGCGTGGGCGACGGAGCGCCTGGGATCGTCCTTCGCAGAGCGGCGCCAGGCAGCCGCCCGCGTGGCGCTGCGCGAGCTGGTGGCCGGCGTCGCGCGGCCGGTTACGGATGAGCTGCGCGTAGCCGCCGGCCTGCCGGGCCCCGCCCAGACGAGTGCGATGTTAGCCGCGACGTGGGACGTCCTGTGGAAGCCCGTGTTCGGGGCTTCCGCGGGAGCCTGAAAGCCCAGCCCTGTGGGCGGTCCTACTCGATGCCTGCGTCCCAGGCGGGCGGATCGGTGAAATGCTCGCTCAGGAAATCGACCGTGGCGCGCACCTTTGCGGAGAGCTGCCGGCGCGACGGATACAGCGCATAGATGGCGGTGCGTTCGAACTCCCAGCCCGGCAGCACGCGCGAAAGCCTTCCGGTGGCCAGCGCGCTCGCGACCGATTGAGTCGGCCCCATGGAAATTCCGTGACCTGCCTCGGCGGTGGCTACGAGCACGCCGATGTTGTTGCTGGCGATCCCTCCTCCGATCGCCACGCGCACGGCTCCGTTCGGGCCGAGCAGCCGCCACTCGTTCGGGTGGCCCATGTACGTACACGGCAGGCACACGTGATTCGCCAGATCCTCCGGCTTCTGGGGCGTGCCGCGCGCCTCGAGATAGGCCGGTGACGCGACCAGAACCCGTCGATTCGTGCACAGCCGGCGCGTGACGAGCCTCGAGTCCTTCAGCAGTCCGATGCGCACGACCAGATCGATGCCCTCCGCGACCAGGTCGTTGATGCCGTCTTGCAAGATGAGCTCTACGTTCAATGCAGGATGTCGCGCGAGCAGCGAGCCGATCAGCGGCGCCAGGTAAGCCTGCCCGAACGGTACCGGTGCGCCCAGGCGCAGCGTGCCAGTGGGCTCCAGCGCGGCCTGGTGGACTTCGAGCTCGGCAGTCGTGAGCTCCCGCAGCAAATGCTCGGTGCGGGAGCGAAAGGTCTCACCCGCTCGAGTCAGGGAGAGGCGTCGTGTCGTGCGCTCGAACAGCCGCAGCCCGAGCCGCCCCTCCATTCGCGTCATCAAGCGGCTCACACCGGTCGCGGTCAAGCCCAGCTCTTCCGCGGCCGCGGAGAAGGTCGCGTGCTGTACCAGAGCGTGAAACACCGTGAGCTCGCGCATGTCGGTGAGCACGCCCGAGCTCCTCTCGCCCGAGCTGATTGAGCTCTCACGCGGCATCGAGATCCAGAGGGGAGCTGCGCAGCTCCTCCAGCAAGAACTCGAGCAACCTGCAAACGGTCCCCGAGAGCGCGCCGGCCGGCGAATAGTAGGCGAAGATCTGCGCTGGCTCGAACTCGTACTCGGGAAGCACCCGACAAAGCTCCCCCGAGCGCAGGTAGCGACTGGCAGACATGGCCGCGGCCATGGCGATGCCCAAACCCTGGCTCGCCGTCAGCGCGAGAACCTCGATGTTGTTGGTCGCGATCGGGCCCGAGACGCGCACCGCGTGCGGCCCGCACGGGCCGTTCAACACCCATTCAGTCCGTTGCTCGAAGCCCGTGAACAGCACGCAGCGATGCTCGGCGAGCGCCGCCACCGTCCGCGGCGCGCCGTGCTTTTCGAGATAAGCCGGCGCGGCAACCAGAAAGCGCCGCTCGGAGCACAGCCGACGAGCGGCCAGGCGCGTGTCGCTCAGCGGGCCGGTTCGGATCAATAAATTCATCCCTTCCGCTTCCCGGGCGGGGCCGCTTTCCGACAGCTTCAACTCGATCGTCAAATCGGGAAACGGCGCCGCGAAGCGGCTGAGCGCTGGCGCCAAGAAGTGCTGCCCCAAACCAACGGGTGACCCGACTCGCAGGTGGCCGCGCGGGTCGAGCGAACGTTCGCGAACCTCCCGCTCTGCCGCTTCCAGCACTTGCAGAAGCTGCGCCGTGCGTTCGTGAAACGCCTGACCGGCATCGGTCAGCGACAACTTGCGCGTCGTGCGCTGCAGCAGCCGCACCCCGAGCCGCTCCTCCAAGCGAGAGATCACCCGGCTTACCCCGGAAGCCGTGAGCCCGAGCTCCTCCGCCGCTTTCGCGTAGTTCCCGTGCCGAACGACACTGTCCAGCACGCGTAGATCCTGAGTTTCCGCCACCATGGTTGGGCCCGTCTCTGGCCGCTCGCCCGGTTTAACCGCGCTCTCCCTCAGCCGCAACCGGGAGACTGACCCGGGGGCTCGGCTGGCGAAGGAGCCGTAGGACATCTCATTCCGACAACGCAACATTCATGGTCCTGGGTCGATGACGGACACAGGTGTGGGTGCCTTCATGAATGATTCCTTTTGTGACGCTGCGACTCCATTGTCCCGTCGAGTTCAGGGGGTGTCCTCCTTCTGGACATGCGCGGCGCTAGGGCTCATCGGCGGGCTGTTCGTCGGCGGTCCGGACTGTCTCTCACGGGCGGCGGGCGAATTCGATGCCGAACCTTTGATCGCAGTTGCGAAGGGAAAGACACCCGCCAGGCCGGCCGTCAGCACGAGCGACGCCTCGGCTGAGCCGCGGCCGGGCAGCATCCTCGAGCACGTCATCGTCGAGCTCGGGGGAAACCCCTGGGGCGGGGGCCCGTCTCGCGGCCCGAAGACACGTCGACTGCCGTCCCACATCAGGAAGCCACTTGCTCCGTCGACCCTTGCGGCTCCGGGGAGAAAATAGCTTCCCGAATCGGTGGCACGACGCCCCATCGCGTGATGGTCCGGTTCCGTGGCCTCTGATTAGATATTGGACGAATGATCTCCTCGATCCGCTCCCTCGTTGTCCGACCGCACGTGACGGTCCGCCTCCGCGTGGTGGGATATCTTTGCGTCTCGCTGTTCGCCGCGCGCGCCGCGGCGGCCGACCGCCCGTCGCCCAAGGCCGCTGTCGTCGCCAGCAACAAGTTCGGGTTCGAGCTCTACGCGCGCCTCGAGCGCAACGCGAACACGGTCTGTTCGCCGGTCAGCGCCTCGATCGCGCTGACGATGGCCTGGACGGGCGCTCGCGGGCAGACCCGTCATGAGATGGGCCGCGTGCTCGCGCTGGGCTCGTCCGAACCGGCAAAGATCTACCCGGCGTCTGCGGCGTTGCTGGACACGCTGAATGGACGCGACGGAAAGGAAGGCGTGGCCCTGCAGATCGCCGACCGGCTGTGGGCGCAGCAGGGCCTTCCCTTGCAGCCGGACTACCTCCGGCTCCTCCGCGATCGTTACCGCGCCCCGCTCCAATCACTGGACTTCATCGCAGCCACCGAAGAGGCGCGCGTCACCATCAATCGCTGGGGGGCCATCCAGACCCACGATCGGATCCCGGAGGTCCTGCAGCGGGGCGATGTGGATACCCTGACCCGATTCGTGATCACGAACGCGGTCTACTTCAAGGCGGCGTGGAGTCGCCCGTTCCACAAGGACCAGACCACCGACGGCACGTTCAAGACGCCCGCGGGTGAAGTGGTCGCCAAGATGATGCACCGGGGGGCGAGCAACTACCGGTACGCGCGGGCACGCGACGTCCAGATCCTCGAGCTGGACTACCTCGGCGGCCTGTCCATGGTGGTCGTTCTGCCCGACAAGGCCGACGGTCTCGATGCGGTCGAGCGCCGTCTGGGGGACAGCCACCAGCAATGGCTCGACGCCCTCGACGACAAGCTGATCGATCTCGAGTTGCCGCGCTGGACCGTCCGATCGCGGTTGCCGTTGAGCGATTCCCTCCGGGCGATGGGCATGCCGACGGCATTCACCCCGGCAGCCGACTTCTCGGGCATCGCCAGGACCGGTCCGCTCTTCATCCACAGGGTGCTGCAGGAGGCGTTCGTGGACGTCGACGAAGGGGGCACTGAGGCCGCCGCTGTGACGGCCGTCGTGGGGGGATCGGTCTCCGATGTGATCCCGACGCACCAACCCATTCCGTTCCACGCCGATCATCCGTTCCTCTATTTGATCCGCGACAAGGCGACCCGCGCGGTGCTGTTCATCGGACGAGTCGTCGATCCCCGATATCAGGGCACCGGAGGACGGTAGTACGAAGGGTGACCTTCGAATGAAAACATCGTGAAGCTGGCCCACTTCCATTCGCGGATGAAGGAGCCCCCTGCGTCCACCTCGTGGACGATGGCGTGGACCGAGAACGCCACCAGGGTGTGGCCGTCGGGCAGGCGTTGAACGTCGCCGAGGACGTCGCTCTGGATCGCGGGGGTTGGCTGGTACGACCAGACCTGCTTGACGGTGTTGGCCGCCCGATCGAGCACCAGCTCCACTGCGTACGATCCGGTGCCCGTGCCTGGGAATGCGCTGGTCTGCGTGCTGTTGTTGACGAACACCAGCAGGCGATCGGCGGCAAGGACGCGGAAGCCGGAGACGCCGCCTCGCCAGGTGTCGCCGGCGAAGGTGGAGCCGCTGCCGCCGAGAATCCAGACCAGAGCACCCGCGCGTGAGATCTTCACCAGGCTCTGCGTGACGGTCTCGAAGAAGACGATGGCATCGTCGGGGGCCGAGTATTCGATCGCGAAGACGCGCGTGCTGCCCGCGCCGAGCAGGGTGCAGACGTTGGCGATCGTTCTGGTGGGGCCGCCGGGCGCGTGCTCCTTGATGTCATCGCAGCCGCCCGCGCCGTAAGCGGGGAAGACCACGGTGTCGTCGGGGAGCAAAGAAAGCTGATAGTGCTGGCCCTCGAAGCTCGCCGAGAGGTCCTCGTCGAGGAGTCCGTCCAGCCCGATCCGGTGCACCACCGCCTTGCTCGGAGGGACATTGGCGCTGCTCATCCAGACGTGCGTATGGCGGGGGTTCATCCGGGCGCTCACGATCTCGCCGGGGCCGCGGATGGTCCAGACGATGTCGCCATCGCCGTTGACGAAGAAGACCGGTGCGCTGGTGCCGCCCGTGCTCTGCTGATAGGGCCCGAGCAGCAGGTAGCCCCCGAACGGGGCAACGGCCGTCCCGGCGGTCGTGACCGTGACCTTCGGCAAGCTGCTCGGAAGGGCCCCCGTCGTCATCGTTTGGTCCTCGCTGGCGCAGGTGCCCGAGCTCGCCGTGGCAACGACGCGGAAGTGATACGTCTTCGATGAACGCATGCCGAGCAGCAGGGTGCGGTAGCCCGGGGACGCGAGGTCCACCGGCGCATTCAGGCCGTAGGCGGTGGTCTCGCCGAATTCGATGTGGGCCGAGCGCACGTCTGCGAGGGTGGTCGACCAGGTGACGATGCCGACCTCGGCGATCTTCGGGCTGATCTGCGCCTCTATGCTGAAGGAGCAGGCGTTGGTGCTCCCGGTGCCGCCCGCACCCTGGCCCGGCGCACCGGCGCCGCCCAAGCGGCTGCCGCCGGTCCCTTCTCCGCCCGTGCCGTGGTTGCCGGATGCGCCACCACCCCCGGCTTGTCCGCTCGCTCCCGCAGCACTGGCGCTCGCGCCGCCCGAGCTGGTGGCACCCGGGGGCCCCACGCCGCCCATCCCCGTCGCACCGGGCGTACTGCCGCCCGAGCCCACTGGACCGGGCGTGCCGCCGTTCGAGCCCGCGACGCCACCGCGGCCGTTCGGTGCGGCGCCGTCATCCACGACAACGCCGGTCTTGTTCGACCTGCATCCCAACAAGAGGATCAGCGTGAGTTGGGTCGCGTGGCGAAGACGGACAGGCATGAGAGGCACCTCCGCTCACATGGGTGGATGGAACATTCGGTTGTCTCGAAACTACGGGAGCCCGGGGGGATTCATCGGCTTCAACGGCTACTGATATCGCTCTCGGGTTCGAAGACGGTCCCCACTAGAATGGATGTCACCCGGGAGACGCTGCAAGAGCTCGTCGAGCGTGACGAAGCGATAGCCGGCGGTGGCGAGCGCGCGGATCATCAGGTCGAGCGCGCGGCGCTTGTCTCCGCTGGTGTCGAACATTGCGTGCATGAGCAGGATCGATCCGGGCGTCGCTCGGGACGACACGTAGGCGGCCTGGCCTTCGGGGGTCTGCGGTACGCCGCTTGCGGAGTCGGGCTCGAGATTCCACATCACGGTGAGCCGTCCGGTCGCTCGCAGGAACCAGGGAAGGCCGAGCAGCTTCTTGCCGTAAGGTGGGCGAAACACGATCCGGCCCTGGTAGCCGGCGGCACGGATCGCGTCGTCGGTGGTCTCGATCTCCCGCCCGATGAAGGCCTGACTTCGGAAGATCATCCGCGTGTGGGTGTCTCCGTGGTTGCCGAGCTGGTGGCCCGCCTGGACGATGCGCTGGCCTGCCTCCGGGTAGCGGCGCATGAACTCGCCGTTGACGAAGAAGGTGGCGCGCACCTGGCGTTTGCCGAGGAAGGCCAGCAAGGCGGCGGTGCCTTCCGGCGTGGGGCCGTCGTCAATCGTCAGAGCGATGACTTTATCGGCGCGGGGCACCGACGCGACGAGTGTCCCGAACACCTGGAAGGTACGCGCGTTGATCAATCGGTAGAGCCCGAGCCCGCAGGCCACGCCGCCTAGGAGCAGCGCGGCGCCAAGTCGGAAAACGCGCCATCGTCTCATGTTTAGCTGCGATGATAGCGTCGCGGGTCTCGAGAACGCGGAGCAGGGGCGGGATCGAGCCTCACCCGTCTCGGGTGCGGGCTCCGCGCACCAGGTGGTCGGCCAACCCACCAGGTAGGCCGCACAAAGAGCGTCTCGAAATGAGGGGCTCGCTCGTTATCTCTGTGTGAGGGCTGTCAAAGGTAGTCGCATCGATTCGGACGGCGCCCCGGCTGGCCCTCCCGCGGCAGTCGGCTTCTCCGACGAGGACCTGGTCTGGTGGTCGGAAGGTGACCGAATCGAGGCGCTGGAGCCGGTCGACGTCGATGAGGCTGCTCTCTGGGATCGCAGCGGCTCGCATCGAATCGCGGCCCGTGATCCCATCCGAGGTGCGGTCTCTCGAGTCGCGAAACGTCGGCGGTTCCTGGGACTGGCGTGCGCCGGGGCGTTGCTCGCCGGAGCTCTGCTCCTGAACGCCGGCCTCTCAGGTCAGGCGCATGAGGCGCCCCTTTCGACGCCGATTGCCGCCGACCGCGGGGCGGGCATGCCCTCGCTCGCCGGCCGACCCGCCGCGGCGGCTGCCGAGCCCGTGCCGGCCGCCGACCCCGCGCCGGCTGAGCTCGCCGCGAGACCCGCCACGCCGGCTCGTCATCGAGCCAGGGCGAAGGCGAAAAAGACGGCGGCGCCGGCGGTGGCTCGCCACGGCGCCTCCAAGTCCCGCCCCCCGCGAAGCCGTCCGCAATGATGGATCGCCGCTTCGCGGGAGGCTGATCGCGATCTGACGTCACACCGCTCGATGCTGGCGGTGCGAGCCCACGGATCCCATCCCGGTCGTTCCGGCTGTATGATCCGGCGCCGGTGGGCAATCTGTTGGTGACGCGGCCTCGCTGGGCGGCTCTTCTGGTGGCGATGCAGGTCGCGATCGGTCTGGTCGCGCCGGTCGGCGCCGTCGCGGCGCCCGTCGACGAGGCGCGGGCGCTCAACGACAAGGCGACGGCGGCTTTTGCCTTGGGCCGGTTCCCAGAGGCGGCGGACCAGTTCGAGAAGGCATTCGAGGTGAAGCCCGATCCGGCGTTGCTCTACAATGCGGCGCAGGCACACCGTCTTGCCGGGAACAAGGAACGCGCGCTGGCTCTGTACCAGAGCTATCTGCGGGTCTACGGCCATGGGGACAAGCGCGTGGACGCCGAGGCGCGGGTCCGTGAGCTGAAGGAAGCGATGGCCCGGTCGGAGCCGGAGCCGGTCAGGGCACCCGCCGGGCCGCTCGTCGCGCCGCCGCCACCGGCGAGCATTCCGCCGCCGCCGGCCGTCTCGCTGGCGGTGCAGCCGGGGCCGGCGGCCGATCAGCCGGCGACGAGCCGTCCCCTGCTCTGGATCGGGATCGGCGGCGCCGTCGTCGCGGCGGTGGTCGTCACGTCATTGCTGGTGCTGGTGAAACGGGATCCGGAGGCCAGCATCGGAGTGGTCCCCTGATCGCGCGGCGAACGGCCGGGGCCGCCGTGTGTCTGACGCTCGTCGCGAGCGTGGGGTGCCGGACGAACCCCTGCAAAGAGGGGACGCTGTTCTTGCACCGTGATGGTCGACCCGCCGCCGACGGCGACCGACGAGCTGCGCGTCGACGTGACGACGGAGGGGCAGAGCCCGCGTTCGACGAAGTTGGCGCGCGCGCTCGGTTCGGGCGGTGGCACGATCGAGATCGACTATCCGGAGGGGTACCGGGCCGGCGCACCCTCTGTGGTGGTCATCACCACCTTCGCTTCGGGCGCCGCCGTCAGGGCGGGGATGGTACGCGTCGTGCTCGACCGGCGCTGTAGCACCGCCACGATCACTTTGTCCACGCCCAGCGACGGCGGAGCGCCAGAGGGGGACGGAGCGCCGTCGGAGGGAGGACCGTCGGTGGACGGAGCGCCGTCGGATAGTGCGGCGGCGGACGGTGCAGCAATGGACGAAGCGCCGCCCGACGGCAGCCCGCCCGCGTGCGACGCGGGCATCGCCTGTGTCCCCGCGTCCAGCGCCGATCCGTGCGGCGTCTACACCATCGCGTGCTCGACGGGGGCACCTGTGTGCCAGCTTTCGGGGCTGAAGGCCCCCGGCATGCAGTGCCCGACAGGCGTGTGCTCGATGTCCGGTACCTGCGTCGCTTGCGAGGAAGGCGGCGACTGCATGCCGGCCGACGACCCCTGCAAGGTGGGCACGCTCGCGTGCGCATCCGGCACGCCGGTCTGCACCGCGACTGTCACCCACCGCGCCGACGGCCGTCCGTGCGGCACCAACAAGGTGTGTCGGGCGGGCGGCTGCGTCGATTGCGTCGCCAACCAGGTGTGTACGCCTCCGGACGGGGCCTGTGTCGGCGGCATCACGAGCTGCACGACGGGGGCGGCGGTCTGCCAGCCAACCACGCCCGTGCGCGCCGGGCAGTCGTGCGGCACCAACATGGTGTGCAACGGCCAGGGCGGCTGCGTGGCCTGTTCGCAAGGATCAGCCTGCACGCCGACCAGCAACACGTGTCGGGTGGGCATGCTCGATTGCGCGACGGGCGTTCCCTCGTGCGTCGAGACGGCCCAGGCGCAGGCCGACGGGCTGACGTGCGGGATGAACCGGCTGTGCGGCGGTGGTGCCTGCGGGCCGGCGGGCAACTGGATCACGCGGGGCGAAGATTCGCGGACCTCACCGGGCGGCTATGTCTACGCCTATACCTTCGGCGGTGCGACGCTGGCGCCGGCGACGACGCCGACCACCCCGTTCACGCCGTCACCGGGAGGCGTCACCGGCAAGGCGCTGGCGATCATGGGGACCGTGCCACCCGAGAACCCTGCGACGAACCTGACCACGGGCGCCGGCTTGGCCTTCAACCTCACGGCCAACGGCGCCCCGCTCGACGTCGGCGCGCGAGGCTCCGGGCTGCAATTTCAGGCGAAATCTGCGCAAGCCATCGTCCTCAAGATCAAGGCCGTCGACACGTGGACCAACGAGACCTTCCCGAACTGCAGCACGGACCCCGCATCGACCGTCGTGCACCGCTGCTACCAGTATCCGCAGGCCACCTGCTCGGTTCCGGGGGGCAATGTGTGGATCTCGTGTCGCTTTGCCTGGTCCGACTTCAAGCGTCCGGTGTGGGGCACGCTGGGCGACAATCTGCCTCTCGACCCCACGGCCATGACCGACGCGCAGTTTCAGACGCCCACCGTGCCGATGGGGGCGGCGCCTCTGACGTACTCGTTCGCGATCGACGACGTCGCGTTCGTGCCCGCCGTCCCCTGACCGTTGGCATCGACCACGAACGTCGCGCGGCTGGTCACGGAGACGCCGCCGCCTACGTGGCTGATTTTGGGATCGCGGGCGCACGGGGCAATGATAGGGTCACCGCATGGGTCGCGCGTCGATCGGAGGTTGGGTGGGCTGGGGTCTCCTGATGGCCGTCGCCTGCACCCCGTTGCGCACGTCGCCCGCCGATGACGGCGGCGGTGGGAAGGCGCCCGGGGTGGGTGGCGGCCACGCGGGCGCGACGGGCGCGTACGGTGGCGGCGGGGCCGGCGCGCCCTCCGGCGCCGCAGGAGCCACGAGCGCGGGCGCGGGCGAAGCGGGGAGGGCGGCGGCGGGTGGCGGCGCGAGCGCTGCTGGCGGCGCGACGGCGGCCGGGGGAGCGTCAGGAACTAATGCCGCGGGCGCCATGGCCGTCGGGGGAGCGCCGGCAGCGACCGGGGGGACAGGCAACGGAGGCGCCCACGGGACGGGTGGCGCACCAGCGACGGGCGGCGCACCAGCGACGGGCGGCGTGCAGGGCTCGGGGGGCGCTCGAGCCAACGGCGGCGCTCCGGGAAGCGGCGGCGCGAGTGATGTCCTCGGCACCTGGCGTCCAGAGGCGTCGGTCATGATGTCCTCGACCTGGCATTGCAGCGACAAGCTCGTGAACGCGAGCGGCACGTTCGCGGCTCAGGCGTGTGTCATCGTGAACGGCGAGGCGTATCAGGCCGCCACCATCGCCTACAACCTGACCACGAGCCTGGCGGGCGCGACCGCCACCGCACGAATCCGGGAAGGGGGTTCTCGTTATCGCTGCACGGATTCGGGGGTGGCTGGCAAGACGTTCTCGGTGTGCTTCGGCGGCACGGAGAACGACGCTTCCGCGCACGCGAAGCTGAGCGCGGAGGGCACACTCGACGACGGCACGTCCGTCCTCCAGGTCGACAGTCCCGTCGTCAGTCCCTGAGCAGAACGAGAGGTGCCCTCTCGAGGGGAGAGTTATGTTTCACGGATGCGACGACTCGAGGCTTCGACCGCGCTCGCGCTGCTCCGGATCGCCACCGGCCTGCTGGTGTTCCCTCATGGACTGACCAAGGTCATCAAGGGACCGGTCGCCGCGATCGGAGGCGCCATGACAGCGCACGGCTTTCCGGGATGGTTCGCGTACGTCGTCGTCCTCGGGGAGCTCGCCGGGCTGCTGATGGTGGTCGGGCTGTTCTCGCGGCTGGCGTCCGTCGCGGTGGCGCTGACCATGGCCGGCATCGCGGTGGTGGTGAACTCCGGGGAAATCGCCGCGCTCGGGACGGGAGACAGCCTGGGCTTCGAGCTCAGCCTCTTGCTCACAGTCACGGCGACCCTGTGTGCGCTCGCGCCTCCCACACGGTTCTCGCTCGACGGCCTCCGCGCCGCCAGGGCCGGCACACCCGAACGCCCGGCCGGGCACGCCAGGCGGCTGGCGGGCCCGGAGCGACCGTAACTGCGCTACATCGTCCGCGTGCCGCGCAGCGGACGGAAGGGACGAGGGGGCGCGACGTTGGACCTTTCGCAGCGCCCCGACCCTGAGGGTACTGGGGACTCTGCGTCTTACGGCGCCACCGAAGCGGTACCGGAAAGACTGCCGACCAGGAATCCGGCGATGATTCCTTGGTCGGCGACGACGAAGTCGAGCGTGTTCGTGCCCGCCACGAAGTTCGGGGAGCCGGCTGGAATCGTGAAGCTGGTCAAGCTCGCATACCCGGAGCTCGTCAGGCCCAGCGAGTGTCCGTTCAAGACGATATCGACGCCGAGGTCGTCGGTCGCCCAGGTGCCGCTGATCGTGGCCGTGGAGGGGTCCAACCCGGTCAGGGAGAAGGTCGTCCTGAACGTCAAGGTGAGGTCGGTTGGCGTTCCGTCCGAGGCTTGCCAGATCCAGCGACTCGCGGTGGTGTTGGCCACCCAGGCAGCGTTGGCGGGATCGATGACGACGCCGCTCTGCGCGGGAGTCAGGATCGCGTAGTGCGGATCGGCGGTGTTCGACGGCAAACCCACGCCGCTGCCATTGACGCCCGTCGGAAAAAGGCCGGGGATCGGCACCGGTGCGGCCGCGCCGCCCATGCCAGTCCCGCCGGCGCCGCCCACGGCAGTCCCGCCGGCGCCACCCACGGCAGTCCCCCCGGCCCCTCCGGCGCCGCCGCCGGCGCTTCCAGCGCTCCCTCCGCTGCCCCCCGTCCCGGCGACGGGCGGCAGGATCTCGATGACTCCTCGCGGAGGTGGCTCCGAGGCGGCGGCGTTCGCGAACCGGGCGTCAGCGGTCAGCGCCACGTCCAGCACGCACGCGTCGAGCCAGCCCGTGCTCACACCGGCTGCCTGGCACATGGCGATCGCCGCGGTCGATTCGACTGGGGCCAAGCTCGACGTGACGGCGAGCTGTTGGGGGAAGGTCCTGTCCGTGAAGGTCTCCGTGGTCGCGGTTCCCGCATAGTCGAACAGAGATGAGGCCTGCGTGATGCGCCAGCTCTCCGCGTACGTCCCATAGAAGGTCGCGAACGCGACGGGCGTCGCCACGGCGGCGCCCTGACGCGTGAACAGCTCGTTCGTTGTCACGTCGTCGAAGGTCCCGAGGAGCCCCGTCATCTTTCCTTTTCGCTGGGCGGGCACGTAGACGCGCACTCCCAGGAACTCGCGGCTGGTATCGATGCGGACCTGGGTGTTGTCGGGCCACACCAGGACGAAGATGGACCCGCTGCGGCACAAGGTGCCGGTCGCCAGCATCGTCTTCCCTTCGGGGAACGCGCTCACCGCGTGGTTCCTGCGAATCGTGCCGTCATTGTAGAAGGCCATGATATCGCCGCCGATGCGAACGGCGGTCGCGACCGCGCTGGCCACGTCGGTCCGAGTCCCCCACGCCTTCGTCCGAATTTGGACCTCGGCGCCGTCAGTGGCGTCACGCGCCAGCGTCAACTCGCCGACCGGTTGGAGGTCGTAGCGGATACCGTCGAACGTCATCAAGTGGGGATCGCCGAACAACGTGCCCACGGTCGCCGGCGGCGGCGGCACACAGGCCGTCGTTCCGTTCGACCCTCCTTGGCCGGCGCTCCCGCCTGCTCCAGAGGTCCCTCCCGTCGGCGCAATCTGACCGCCGGCGCCTGCATGACCGCCTCCCCGGCCCCCGACCAGCGTACCCCCGGCACCGCCGCTCGCGAGGCGCCCGCCGCCGCCCGCGGCGCCACCACTGGCGGAGGTACCGCCGGCGCCAGCCCCGCCGCCACCGGACGAGGTGCCGCCGGCGCCGCCCGGCGCCGCTGCTCCTCCCGCGCCACCCGTGCTGGTGCCGCCCGCACCTCCGCCGATCGCGGCCTGCCCCCCGAGTCCACCGACGCCCGAAGCAGGTCGTCCCGCGGAACCGCCCATTCCCGTCCCGGCCGCGCCCCCGCGGCCCGCGGCCCCTCCTGCTGTTCCACCTGGACTGGAAGGGCCACCGGAGTCTCCGCATCCAGCCCCGAAGAGAGGCGCGGCAGAGAATCCCACGAGCACCACCCACATCTGTACCCTCTTGATCGACCTTGGACTCATAACGCCGAATCTAACCCAGGAGAGGTCCCGGATCTGCACTTCTATCTGCGAAGACGGCGATAGTCGGATTCATCCGGTCGGGGGAGGGGGTTCGGGTCTTCGACGGGCCGAATGTTTGCGGCGGCGCCAGGCCACCGAATCCGTGATCGGCCCCGTCACTCCGCGACGGTGACCTGGATGTTCCAGGCCTTGGCCAGCCACGAGAGCAGCTCCGATTCGCCCTTCTCGATGGCGTCGGCGGCCGCGCCGCTCAGGACGGTTCCGAAGATCAGCTCGCGCGCGTCCTGACCCTGGATGGTCTCGAGGAACTTCTGGAAGCTCGGCAGGTCGCGGAACTTCGCTTCGAAGCGGTCCAGGTGTCGCTGATACTCGTCCTCGCCCAGCGCCTCGACGACCTCGGCGACCTCGTCAATCTCTTCGTCGGAGATGGTTCCGTCGGCGAGCACCACCGCCTTCAACAGACCCACCAGCGCCGTGCGCTCGTCCTCGCTCAGATCCTCGATGTCCAGGTCCATGCGGCCACCTTCGCCCCGCGGCGGCTCGGGGTCAAGGTGCGGACTCCCGGTACCGCCGAGCTTCACTCTTGTTTCGTGTCACACTCGCCTCGATGTCTCGGCCGGCCGACTCGCCTCAGCGTCCGCTTCCCGACCTCCTGGGTCGCTTCGTCACGCTGGAGATTCGCCGCTTCAGGCGACCGGGTGCCTTCCTCGTTCAGCCTGGCGCCGGGCCCGACGCCGAGGCGATCTTGCTCCTCGGTCCCGAGATTCCGCCCGATGCGCGCGAAGGTGACCAGGTTCCGGTGTTCGTGGCGCTCGACTCGGAGGGCCGCCTGCTGGCCACCACCAAGATGCCTGCGCTCGAGCTGGGCGAGGTGGCCTTCCTGACGGTGACGGCGTGTAACGAGATCGGGGCGTTCGTGGACTGGGGGCTGCCCAAGGAGCTGCTGGTCCCTTTCGCCGAACAGACGCGCGACGTGAAGGTGGGCGAGCGCCACCCCATCGGCCTCTACGTCGACAGCACGGGCCGGCTGGCCGGCACCATGCGCGTGAACCGGTTGCTGATCTCCGACGGCGAGTTCCAGCGCGACGAGTGGGTGGAGGGCGTCGCCTGGCGGAACGAGCCGGAGATCGGGCTCTTCGTCATCGTCGAACGCCGCTTCCTCGGGCTCGTGCCCGCCCAGGAGCCGCACACGCTCGCACGCGGGGAAGCGGCTCGCTTTCGTGTGACGCGCGTGCACCCCGACGGCAAGATCGAGCTGTCGGCGCGGGGCCCCGTTCACGAGGAGCTGGAGCGCGACGCCGCGGTCATCCTGGAGGTGCTCGCCCGTCCTGGCGCCCAGCCGGTCGGCGACAAGTCTCCTCCCGAGGAGATCCGCGCGCGCTTCGGCCTCAGCAAGAAGGCGTTCAAGCGCGCGGTGGGAACGTTGTTGAAGGCCGGGCGGGTGGACGTCGACGAGAGGGGCCTCGTCCGGATCTTGTCCGGGTCGCGCCGCTAGGGCGTCCATGCGCACCGAGTTACCCACGCGCGCGATCCACGTCTCCGAGACCGTGCGCTTGCCCGAAGGTCGTGACGCCGACGTGGTGGTGGTGGCGGACACGCACGGCCGCCCCCATCCCGGCGCGGCTTCTCTGATCGAACGGATCGCGCCGGCCGTCATCCTTCACGCCGGCGACATCGGCGATCTGTCGGTCCTGGCGGACCTGCGGCGGCAAGCGCCCCTGCTCGCGGTGCGCGGCAACATCGATGGGCACGACCCGTCCCTTCCCGACTCGATGAGCATCGACTTCGTGGCGGGCGAACATCCCGTCCTGCGCGTGTTGCTCACGCACATCGCCGTGTACGGGCCGAAGCTGCGCGCGGAGGTGGCCCGCCAGGCTCGCGCATGCTCCGCCGGCCTCGTGATCTGCGGGCACTCGCACGTCCCCTTCATCGGGCGCGACAAGGGCCTGGTCGTCTTCAACCCAGGCTCGATCGGACCGCGCCGCTTCCACCTGCCGATCGTGCTGGGCGTGCTGCGCCTGGGACCGGGCGGCATCTCCATGCGCCACGTCAGCTGCGAGACGGGCGAGACCTGGCTACCCTGAGTCGGGGCGTCCGTGTCGTCATTGCCGGCCGTCCGCAACCATTGCCGGCGTCGTGCGATACTTCCGCATGTTGGCCGTGAAGAAGCCCGCAACCTACGACGATCTGGTCGCGCTACCGCCCAACGTGGTGGGCGAGATCATCGACGGCGAGCTGATCGCCAGCCCCCGGCCGGCCGCCCCTCATGCGCGGGCGGCCAGTCGCCTGGGGATGGAGCTGGGAGGACCGTTCGATCGCGGTAAGGGGGGACCGGGCGGTTGGGTCATTCTCGACGAGCCCGAGCTTCACATCGTCGAGCAGGTCCTGGTGCCCGATCTGGCGGGCTGGCGCCGCGAGCGCATGCCCCAGGTGCCCGACGTCGCGAGCTTCGAGCTGCCCCCGGATTGGGTTTGCGAGGTCCTGTCGCCGTCTACCGCGAAGATCGATCGGGCGCGCAAGATGCGGCACTACGCCACGGCGGGGGTGCTACACGTGTGGCTCGTCGATCCCGCGGCCACGACGCTCGAGATCTATCGCCTGGACGACGGCGGTTGGCGTCTGGTTCAGACCCACGCTGGTGAGGTCACGATCAGGCCCGAGCCGTTCGACGCGGTCGATCTGGACCTGGGCAGTTTGTGGAGCCGCTGATCGCGTCTTGGCGCTTCGTTCAGTCGCGCCGGTCTTGCGAGAGAAGGCGCCCAGGGCAACACAGCTCTGCGCGAGTCAGCGCGGTGCTTCGACATACTTCTTGAGGCCGCCGAGCATCTTGTTCCAGTTCTCCTCGGCGTGGCTCTTGGATTCTTCGTTTTCGTTTCCGTCCTGGACGAGAGAAACCCGCGTTCGCGGGCCTTCCTCGGATAGCGTGATCTTGACGGTGTGATAGCTGTCGGGAACGTCGGGCTTGCCCGCGAGCGGGCTGTAGTGCGTGTAACCCAGCGTCTCGCCCGGCCGAGCCTGCAGGATGGTTCCTTTGTCCTCGTAGGGTTTGCCCTTCCACTCGCCTTTCCAGACGATGGCGCTTCCCTCTCTGAAGTCCGAGATCACGTCGGCGCCGAACATGTATTGCTTGAGGGCCGCGCGATCGACGAGCGCGTCCCAAACACGCGCCTTCGGCGCTTCGATCGTCGTCGCAGCGCTGGCAATCAACCCCTTGGCCATGTGGATCCTCCGTTCCGCCATATGTAAGGCCGTTCGCACAAAGTGCAACCGCGGGCGCGACGGCGAAGGCGAAGGCGTGGCGGGCGGGACGCGAGGAGGGGACGGGCCGAGCGGCCGCCGTTCGCCTCTTTCGGAGGCAGTCAACAAAGGCGCTCATAGGCGCTCGTCCAGGAGTGGACCGCATTGATCACTCCGTAGACCACCGCGTGGAACAGACACCACGCCAAGGCCACCCCGCGGGCGGCCTTGACGACGGCCCACCCCAGCAAACCCCCGCCCAGCGCTGCCACGGCCGCAGCCACCACCGCCACCATGAGGCCGGCGTTCAGCGCGCCACCCCCGCGCGTCGCTGCGCTGGCGACCATCCACGCCGCCGCCGCGGCGGTGGCAGCCGTCGCGCCGGCGCCCATTGCCGACGCTGGCCAGTCCTTCCCGCGGTAGTACCGCCAGAGGCCGGCGGACAGGGCGAACAGTACGGCCAGGACGACGTGAAGAGCGATCCAGGGAGAGGCGCGCGCGATGCGCGCCTCGTGGGCCCACGTCTCCTCCAGGATGGCCGGCGCCTGACAGCTCGGCTGCGTGCGCGCGGCCGCGTGCTGGCACAGGACCTCGTACAAGCGGTCACGCCCCTGCGCGCGCGTCCGCGTGGCGAAGTCCAGGGTCGGGAGCAGCTTGACGCGCTCGTCGGTGCCGAGAGCTTCGCCCAGGCGAGCGGCCAGATCCGGGAACGTGCACCCGCCGCCGCCGGCAAGCCGTGGGACCACGACCCGGGCGAAGTCCTCGGGGCGATGTCGGAACAGCGCCACCGCGCACGGCACGTCGTACGAGCCGCGGGCTTCGTCGTCGGCGGTCTCCCATCGGGCGATGGCTGACATCGCCTCGGGCGGCGCGATCGCGCAGAGCACGCGCTTGACCGCCGCATCGTCGGACGCATGAGCCATCAGTTCGTTGGCCAGCCCCGGCCACCGTTCGCTCTGAATGGCCTGCCGGCAGAGCGGTGTGATCGCCTGGGCGATTCGCACGGGATCGCGCGCGCCCGAAGTGACGTCCCCCGACTCGAGCGCGAGGACGTACGCCCGCAGGGCGAATTGTTCCGCGACGCACGAGGCAGGCGCTGCCGATCGCGCGTCCTCGGCGTCCGCCGACGCAGAGGACGGGGAGACCAACCAGCAAGCGAGCGCCAGGAAGACCCGGGCGCCGGCGCCAGACGGAGCGGACGCCCGGAACGGTGTCATCGCGGCCGGCGAGCATATCTTGGAATCGGAGCGCCGATCCCCGCCGATGGTGTTGCGCCGGCCCATGCGCGCGGGAGCCGTACGATATTTCCGGCCACCGCCTCCGATTCCCTACACGAGGTGCTGGCCGCGAACGCCGGGCCTCGAAGCGGCTCTTGGCGCGGGTGGCGGCGCCCGGCACAATAGGGACGTGACACGGCTGCCTGTCGTGGTGTTGTGGCTGGTTGGTTTGGCTGGTGCGTGCGGGCAGCGAGCCTGGGCGGCGGCTCCCGACGCGCAGAAGAAGGAGGCGGTGACCACCGAGAAGGGACCGTCGCCGCAGGCCCCGACGGCGCCGGGCTCTTTCTCGTGGGAAGCCGGATTTCTGTCGGCGTCCCCTCGCCAGGTGGCGGCGGCCGCGCAGAAGGTCGACGACGCCGAGGCGGGCATCGTGGTGCTGTTCGAGGAGCGCGTGCACACCTTCGAGGCCGACGGCAAGAGCCGGGTGCGGTACCGGCGCGTCTACAAGGTCCTGTCTCAGGCCGCCGTCGAGCGGAGCGCCTTCGCGACCCGATGGGCCCCCTGGCACCAGGACCGGCCGACCGTGCGGGTCCGCGTCGTCACCAAGGAGGGCAAGGCGTTCCTCCTCGATCCGAAGACGATCGAGGTGTCGGGCGGCGAGGGCGGGGATCCCGACCTGTACACGGATCGGCGCCTGATGCGCGCGCCGCTGCCTGGGCTCGCGCGCGGCGCGGTCGTCGAGGAGGAGGTCATCGAGGACACCCGCCCGATCGCCGACGGGGTCGGTTCGTCGGACAGCTTCCTCGTCGGGGAGCTCGTCCCGGTCCAACGGACGCGCCTCGTGCTCGATGCGCCACGCGCGCTGCCGCTCGCCATCGTCGAGCCTCCCGCCGGCGTGGTGCGCACCACGCGTACCGAGGCGGACGGGCGCGTGCACGTCGAGATGGAGGCGGGTCCGCTCGCCGCCCGGCCGCCCCCCGCCGACGGCTGGCCCCACGATGTCCCGGTGGCGCCCCTGGTCGGCTACACCACCGGCTCATCGTGGCGCACGATGGCCGCGCGCTACTCGGAGATCGTCGAACGCCAGATCGCCGGCGCGGGCGCGGAGCTGGCCGGCTGGATCAAGGATGCGAGCCTCGCCGGGCCGGCGCGCCCCTCTCGGCGCGAGGTGGCCGCCCGCTTGCTGGCGCACCTGCACCGGGAGATCCGGTACACGGGCGTCGAGTTCGAGGACGCCTCCGTGATCCCGCGCCGTCCCGCCGAGGTGCTCGCCCGCGGTTACGGCGATTGCAAGGATCAGGCGGCGCTCCTGGTGGCGCTGCTCCGGGCGGCGGGCATGGGCGCTCACGTCGCGCTCCTGCGCGTCGGCGGGCTCGACGTCGATCCGCGGCTCCCCGCGCTGGATCAGTTCGATCACGCCATCGTGAAGGTGGATCCCCTCGACAAAGGGGGGCCGGCGATCTGGATCGATCCGACGAACCCCTACGCGGCCCTGGGCGAGCTGCCGGGGCCGGACGTCGGCCGGCACGCGCTCGTGGCGGCGCCTCAGACGGACGGCTTGCTGCTGACGCCGGTGGCGGCAGCCGGGCAGAGCCGCGTGCGCGAGCTGCGGCGGATCGTGCTCGAGGAATCGGGCCACCCGCGCATCTTCGAGCGGACGACCGCCGAGGGCGCCGCCGCGCGCGCCTTCCGCGGGGCGTGGGCCACCACGCCTCGCAAGGCCCTCGAGGAGCAGATCACCGCCTATGCCAAGGCGCAGTACGAGGCCTCGGGGCTCGCGCGGTTCGACGTCGGGACGCCCTCCGACGTCTCGAGGCCGCTCGCGATGGAGCTGGAGGTGACCGGCGCCGCGATCGGCTCGGTCTGGGACGAAGGCGCGCAGGTCGTGGTCCGTTCGGGCGAGACGCTGAACCGCCTGCCGGCGGCGCTCCGCTCCAGCGAGTCTTCGCCTGCCTCGCCGGCCAAGGCTCGCACGGTGGACTACGAGATCCGCGAACCGTACGTGTACGAGCTGCGCTACGAGATCGTTCCGCCCCACGGCTTCTCGGCTGACCCGCTGCCCGAGAGCGGCACCCGGGCGCTCGGGACCGCCAGTCTCCGGTCGTCCTATGCGCTCGACGCCCGGGGCGCGGTGCTCGCGACGTTCATGTTCGACAGCGGCAAGGCCCGCCTGTCTCCCGCCGAGCTCGAGCGCATGCAGGCAGACATGACGGCCTACCTGGCGAGCAGCGCCCCCGTGATCCGGTTCCACTCCGACGGCGCGCTCGCCCTCGCCTCCGGGAAGGTGCGCGAGGCGCTCGCCCTCTTCCGCCGCCTGGACGGCGAGCACCCGCGGCAGGCGCTGCACGCGCGCCAGATCGCGGAGGCCGTGCTCGCCGCCGGCCTGGGCCAGGCGGCCCGCGACGAGGCTCGCCTCGCCATCGCCACCGATCCCAAGAGCCCGGAGGCCGAGCGCGTCCTGGGCTGGACCCTCGAGCACGATCTCCTCGGCCGGCGCTTCGGCCCGGGGTTCGACCCGCCGGGGGCGGAGGCCGCCTACCGGCGGGCGATCGCGCTCGACGCGAACAATCAGAACGCCCAGGCGTCACTGGCCATCCTGCTCGAGCACGACGCCAGCGGCCAGCGCAGCTATCCGCGTGCCCGCCTCGCCGAGATCGAACGACTCTACGCCGCGCTCGCCAAGGCGGGGAATCGAACGTTCGCGTTGAACCACTTGATCGTGCTCTTTTACCAGGGGCGTTTCCGTGAGGTCATCGACGGCGCGCGGGACGCCGGAGGGAACCTGCCCGAGACGGCGCTGGTCCTGGCCGCGATCGCGGCCAGCCGGGGGACGGCCGCCGCCTTGCGCGAAGCCGCTTCTCGCTTCACGGCGAGCGATCGGCGGGCCGAGGCGATCCGCGCCGCCGCCGCGGAGATGCTCCGGCTGCGGCGCTATTCCGAGGCCGCCACGCTGTACGAGGACGCGGCCCGCGATCTGCCGAACGGCGCCGCGGTCCGCACGTTCGCCGAGCGGCTCCGTCACGCCCGCCCGCACGAGACGGTCGCGCTCGATCAACGCAAGCCGGCCGATCTGGCCAAGATCGTCTTCGCCCAGGTCCTCGCCAGCATGGGGGAGGGGCGGCCCATCCCGGCCGACATCAGGCGGTACACCAGCCCCTCCCTGGGCGACGCCTTGCTCACGCGCACCCAGCTCGGTGAGCTGCACGCCACCCTGAAGAACCTCGAACGCATGACCGGCGGGATGCCCGTCTCCAGCATCATGGACATCCTGATCGGTCTCGACTTCCCGGTCGAGGGCCAGGCCACCGTCGGATATCGCGTGCACTTGCCCTCCGGTGACCCCTCCGTGAAGTCGACGGAGCTGCTGGTGGGCATCCTGCCGGAGGGACCTCGCGTGATCTCGATCGGACAAGATCGGTTCATCGTGGCGAAAGAGGTGCTGCGCCTGGCGCGCGCCGGCCGACTCGACGCCGCCCGCACCTGGCTCGACTGGCAGCTCGAACACGAGTCGCTCGGGAGCCCGAGCGAGCCACTGTCCGGCTCGCTGCTGGCGCGGGTGTGGACGCTGGACGAGGCGGCCCGCGGACCGGCCGACGTCGAGCTGGCCGCGGCCACTTTGCTGGCGGCCGCGCCCGTCGCCTCGGGCGGCCCTGCCGACGCGACGCCGGTGCTCCTCCGCGAGCGGGCACGCGGCGGGGTGGCGGGACCGCGCCGTCTGGCGACCGACCTGGCGCTGCTCGCGGCGCTGGTGGCGACGGGAAAGCTCTCGGACGCGGAGAAGATCGCCGCCGACTTGCAGGGTCAGTATCCGCGATCGCAGCAGGCGCTGGGAATGCGCACCTACTTGCTTGGACGTCTGGGGCAGCCGGCCGAGGCGCTTCGGCTCATCGACGCGGCGGCGACGGGACGGCCGAACGATGCGGTGTTCGAGCGCATGCGAGCCGGCGCCCAGCAGGGCGCGGGGCGGCTCCTCGACGCCGAAGTCACCTGGGGCCGCGTCGCTTCGACCTCCAGCGCGACGGCGCAGGATCAGAACATGTTCGCGTGGCTCCGTCTCGTCCGCGGCGACGCCGGCAGCGCCACCTTGATGGCCGCTCGGCGAGGCGTCGAGCTCTCCGGCCGGCGAACGGCGAGCATCCTCCATACCCTCGCGTCCGTGCTGGCCGAGCGCGACGAGCCGGAGCGCGCGCGCGAGGCCCTGATCGAATCACTCGAGCAACGACAGAACGACGAGCTCAATGACCCGGATCTCTACGTGCTGGCGCGTATCGCCGAGACCTACGGCTTCCCGGACACCGCTCGGGCGCTCTACGGCAAGCTGACCCGTCCGGCGAGCGAGGTGGAGCTGTCGTGCTACGCGCTCGCCCAGCGCCGCCTGGCCCGCCTGGCCCAGGGACCGAGCGCGAAGAGATAGCGTTCCAGCCGGTTCTGGATGCCTCACCAGATCAGAATCTAGACGAACAAGGCAAGTTTTCAGGCGACACGAACATCAGAGCGAGCAAAGCGAGCGGGTCCAAGCACCCGGGAGGCGCAGCTACGCTGCGCCGGCGTCGACGGCCTACCCTCCGAGGGGGGCCGGTGAGGGGCCGTCCGCGGCCCCCCGCCAGCGGCGAAGCCGCTCTAGCCGGATTTGGCCGGGCCGCCGAGCACGAGCAGGGCGGTGGCCTCGTCGTCGTCGGCCTCCCCGCGCACGGCGAAGCCGAGCTTGGCGGCGATGTGCCTCATGGCGCCGTTGTCCGGCAGCATGGTGGCGGTGATCCGCTGGACGCGCTCCTCGCGCGCGACGTCGACGATCCGGCGCAGGAGCTCGGTTCCGAGGCCGCGCCCTTGCCACGCGTCGCGCACCAGGATGGCGAACTCCGCTTCCTCCTCGACCACGGGGTTGCGGCTCAGGCGTCCGACGGCGACGATCTCGGGCGGGCCGCTCGCCGGGCGGTGCTCGACCACCAGCGCGATGTCGCGGTCGTAGTCCGAGAAACAGACACGAATCAGGCGCTCGTGGGTGGTGCGCTGGTCGAGCTTGAGGGGCGCCATGTAGCGCTGGCGCACGGTGCTCTCGCTCAGCATGGCGTGGAAGGCGATGACGAGCTGCTCGTCCTCGGGCTTGATGGGGCGGACCAGGACGTTGGTGCCGTCGGGCAGGCGGTGGGGCTTCACGTACTGAACGGGGTAGGGACGGATCGCCGGACGCGGGAGATCTTCGCGGCGGACCCCCGCCTCGTGCAGCACGACGCGCGCGTCCACCGCCATCAGCCCCTCCGCCGACGCCAGCAACGGGTTCACGTCGAGCTCCTTGATCCAGGGGTGCTCCACGACCAGATCGCTGAAGCGCACCAGCAGCTCCTCCAGCGCGTCGAGCGGGACCGGCGGCTGCCCGCGCACGCCGCCGAGCGCCCGGAAGATGCGCGTGCGCTCCATCAGCCGGCGGGCGAGCGTCCGGTTCAGCGGCGGCAGGGCGAGCGCCCGATCGCGGAACACCTCCACCAGCTGGCCCCCGGCGCCGAACAGGAGCACGGGCCCGAACTGCCTGTCGAGCGAGGCGCCCAGGATCAGCTCGTACGCCCCCCGCAGCCGCGCCATCGGCTGCACCGTCACGCCCAGGAAGTGCTCGGCGCCGGCCCGTGCGGTGACGGCGCCCCGGATGGCGTCGAAGGCGCGCGCCACCGCGTCGCCGCTGCCCAGGTCGAGCTGGACACCTCCCACGTCGCTCTTGTGGGTGATGGTCCGCGAATAGAGCTTCACCGCCACCGGAAAGCCCAGCTCCGTCGCGGCGGCGCGCGCGTCGGCCGCGCTGGTGGCGACGCGGGTCTCGGTGACCGGGATGCCGTAGGCGGCCAGCAGCTGCTTCGACTCGACCTCGTCGAGCAGGGTCCGCCCGTCGGCGCGCGCTCTCTCGATGATCCCGGCGGCGCGCGCGGCGTCGGTCTTGCCCTCCTGTCCGGGAGCCGGCGTCTCGTACAGGGTGCGCAGTCCGTCGGTCGAGCGCCACATGTAGCAAAAGGCCCGCGCCGCCGCGTCCGGGAAGGCGAACGTCGGGATGTTGGCGCGGTTGAGGATGTCGACGCCGGCCGCCACCTGGGCGCCACCCATCCAGCTGGCGAGCACCGGCTTGCCCTCGGTCTTCGCATGGCGGGTCAGCGCCTCGGCCGTTAGCGTCGGATCGGTCATGTCTTGCGGCGTGAGCACCACCAGGAGCCCGTCGCTGCCGGGATCGGCCGCCGCGATCTCGATGGCGCCGCCGTAGCGCGCCGGATCGGCGTCCCCCAGCACGTCGATCGGATTGCCGTGGCTCCAGGCCGCCGGCAAGATCGCGTCCAGCCGCGAGCGCGTCTCGGCCGCCAGCGGCGCCAGCTCGCCGCCGTGGGTGATGAGCGCGTCGGTGGCCAGCACGCCGGGCCCTCCGGCGTTCGTGACCACCGTGAGGCGAGGGCCGCGCGGGCGCGGCTGCTTGCCGAGGACCTCGGCCATGTCGAACAGGTCGGCGATCTGGCTGACCCGCAGCACGCCGATGCGGCGAAAGGCCGCGTCGAGCACCTCGTCCGAGCCGGTGAGCGCTCCGGTGTGCGACGCGGCGGCGCGCGCGGCGGCCTCGGTGTGGCCCGCCTTGATGACGATGATCGGCTTGGTCAGCGCCACCTCGCGCGCCGCCGACAGGAACCCGCGCGCGTCGTCGCCGATCGACTCCATGTAGAGCACGATCGAGCGGGTCCGCGGATCGTTGCCGAAGTGATCGATGAGATCGCCCCAGCCCACGTCCAGCATGGTCCCGAGCGAGACGAACGCCGAGAAGCCGAGCTGCACCTTGAGGCTCCAGTCGAGGATGGCGGTCAACAGCGCGCCGCTCTGGCTGAGGAAGGCGACGCTGCCGGATCGGGCCATCGCCGCCGCGAAGGTGGCGTTGAGGCCGCTCACCGGGCTCATGACGCCGAGGCAGTTGGGGCCGATGAGGCGCACCCGGCCGCGCCGCGCCTGCTCCAGCGTGAGCCGCTCGAGCTCGGCGCCCGTGGGGCCGATCTCGCGGAACCCGGCCGAGATGATCACGGCACCCGGGATCTGGAGGTCGGCGCACTGGCCGACCAGGCCCGGGACGGCCGCCGCTGGCGTGACGATGACGGCCAGATCGATCTGAGCGGGGACGTCGGCCAGCGTCGGATAGGCCTTGATGCCGAGGACGCTCGGGCGCTTCGGGTTGACCGGAAACACCGTGCCGCCGAACGGGCTGCTGATGAGGTTCCACAGCAACGTGCGCCCCACGCTGCCCGCGGTCTCGGTGGCGCCGACCAGCGCTACGGTCCGCGGCGCGAAGAAGACGTCGAGCGGCTGGCGCTCCTGTCGCAGGAGATCGTGGGTGAGGTTGGCGCGAGAGTCGGTGGTCATGATCCTGTCCCGTCGTCGAGCCCGAATGGTTCCATCGTTGCCCCTTCCTCCCCGATGATCCGTCCCGTCGATTGTGCGCCTCCTTTCGAAGAAGGTCACCTGGCCATGTCCTTCTCCAGTCCGCCTCCTGTCCGTGAGCGTCCGGGCGCGCCCCTCCTTTCGCCGGCGGTCGTGCGGAGATAGACTTTCCGCGCACGCCGTCTGCTCTCTTCGACTGAGCGCTGGGCGGGGCGACGAGAGAAATGAAACGGGGATCCGGATGAACGAGGCGGAGCTGAATTTTCGACTGCTGTTCGAGGAGTCTCCCGACATCCTGCTCGTCCTGCTGCCCGACGCGCCGAGGTACACCATGGTGGGGGCCACCCGCGCCCGCCTCGAGGCGACCAGCACCACGCGCGAGCAGATCGTGGGGCGGGGCCTGTTCGAGCTGTTCCCGGACAATCCGGACGATCCGGCGGCGACTGGCGCGACGAACTTGCGGGCGTCCCTGGATCGCGTCGTGGCGACCCGGGCGGCGGACACCATGGCGGTGCAGAAGTACGACATCCGCGGGCCCGACGGAAAATTCGAGGTGAAGTACTGGAGCCCCAGGAACCTGCCGGTGCTGTCGGCCGGCGGCGAGATCGCGTACATCCTGCACCGGGTCGAGGAGGTCACGGAGCTGGTGCGCGCCAGCGAGGCGGGAGAGGAGCTGCGGGGCCGCACCCGCGCCATGGAGCGCGAGGTGATCCTGCGCAGCCGGGAGCTGGCCGCGGCGAACGCGGATCTGCGCGCGGCGAACGCCAAGGCCGGCGAGCTCGATCGGGCCAAGACCGCCTTCTTCAACAACATCAGCCACGAGTTCCGTACGCCCTTGACGCTGATGCTCGGCCCGCTCGAAGACGGGCTGGCCGATCTCGACGAGCCGCCCAGCCCCCGCCACCGGGCGCGGTTGAAGCTCGCTCACGACAACGCCCTTCGCCTGTTGAAGCTGGTGAACACGCTCCTCGACGTCTCGCGCGTGGAGGCGGGACGCATGCAGGCCACCTACGCGCCGCTCGACCTCGGACGGTTCACCGCCGAGCTGGCCGGCATGTTCCAATCGGCGACGGACAAGGCCGGCCTGAAGCTGGCGATCGATTGCCCCCCGCTGCGCGAGCCGGCCTGGGTCGACCGGGAGATGTGGGAGAAGATCGTCCCCAACCTGGTCTCGAACGCCTTCAAGTTCACCCTGCAGGGTGAGATCGCGGTGCGGGTGCGCGAGGAGCCGGCGCAGATCGTGCTGGAGGTGGCCGACTCGGGGGTCGGGATCCCGGAGGCCGAGCTGCCGCGGATCTTCGATCGGTTCCACCGCGTGGCGGGATCGGCCGGGCGGACCTACGAGGGCACGGGCATCGGCCTGTCGCTGGTGCACGAGCTGGTCAAGCTGCACGGGGGGCATGTGGCGGTGGACAGCGAGGTCGGCCGGGGGACG